>CDZV01009191.1_pt1 | contig 40319 bp, 36 predicted proteins | sample 554851 | NCBI WGS metagenome assembly CDZV01 (sample SAMEA3182090, study PRJEB8094) | gut metagenome | biome: human; feature: gut; material: Stool; isolation source: human stools | place: Canada | collected 2013-03-12
CTACCTGGATAACCTTTTTAGGATATCTCAGCTAGTCAAGAGCCAAAAAATTTTACATACAGGTCAAAAGAAAAATGAAAGTGATTTTCTTTTTTCTTGACACTCATCCTAGTTTACGCCATGCTTCTTTGCAAGCCCGGAGTAGCGGTTCGACATGCCGGATCAGCCGCCCCCCAAGCCTGGTCGGGATCGTCCCGGCCGGATCGCACTGCGCAGGTATGCCGGTCCCTGCTCCGGGCCCGTACCAGCAAAGGAGAAGATCATGAGCGACATCATCAGCCTTCGTCAGATGCAGATCGGCCAGAGCGGCAGGATCGCCACGGTGGAAGCCCTTGGAGAAATGGGCCGCCGCATCCGGGACATGGGCCTGATCCCCGGGACCACCGTTTCCGTCGTGGGCCGCGCGCCCCTCAAAGACCCCGTTGCGCTGCGCCTTTCCGGCGTGACCGTCACCCTGCGCAACAGCGAAGCCGACCACATCACCGTTGACGTCTCCAACTAGCCCCTCTCTTCTCCCAATCGTGCGTCTTTTGCTGTCCGGGCCGTGCCAGAACATGGCCCGGATGGCCCTCTGTATCCTTTTACCTGTGCAAACGGAGGCACAAGCATGAACAACGGTCTGAAATACGGTCTCTTTTTCCTGGGTGGTCTGGCGCTGGGCGTCGTGGGCACCGTTGCCGTCACCCGCGGCAAGCTCGATCTCAAACCCCTGGCCACCGACCTGGTGAGCCGCGGCATGGACATGAAAGACGCCATCATGAGCAAGGTGGAAGCCGTCAAGGAAGATATGGAAGATCTGGCCGCCGAAGCCCGTCAGGCCGCTGACAAGCGCAAGGCCGAAGCTGCCGATCCTCAGGCCTAATGAGGGCACGCGCATGCGCTTTTTTCTGGTTCATGAACTGAGCTGCTCCAACGGGGCCGGACGGCTGCGTGCGCGTGCCTGCCGCCCCATGACACAGGTGCAGGCCGAGATTCTGGCCGATACTCTGGATGCCATCGACGGCGTGGAAGGCGTGCGGGTCAATCCGCGCGTGCCCAGCGTCCTCGTGCTCTACCGGCATGCGCAGGCCCGGCAGGACGTGCTCCGCTCCCTGGCTGCCCAGGACGCCGGTGCCCTCAATGACAGCAGCGTCCTGGCCACCCTGACCCAGGAGCTGGAAAACAGCCTCGAACGGCACGCTTCCGGCAGCCGCCTGCCGGCCCATGATGAGGACGAGATGGGGGCCCACGGTTTCGGCCCCCTGATGCGCTTCCTCTTCGTCCGTCCTTTCCTGCCGTTCAAGCTGCGTGTGGCCAGCAGTGTCATGGGAGCCCTTCCCTTTTTGCGAAAGGGCCTCGCCTCGCTCCTCCAGGGCAAGCTCAATGTCGACGTACTGGATGCCGCGGCCATCGGTGTTTCCCTGCTGCGGCGCGACTTCCGTACCGTCACCGTGCTGACCCTGCTGCTGGGACTGGGCGAGGCCCTGGAATACTGGACGCGCCGCCGCTCTATGGACAGCCTGACCGAGAGCCTGGCGCTCAACGTGGATACCGTCTGGGTACTGGCCGATGGTGTGGAGACCAGCGTCCCGCTCTCCGATGTGCGTGAAGGCGATCTGGTCGTGGTCCGCGACGGCGGCTCCATCCCTGTGGACGGTATCGTCGAGGACGGCGAGGCCGTGGTCAACCAGGCCAGCATGACCGGCGAGCCCCTGGGCGTGGCCCGCAGCAAGGGCGCTGCCGTCTACTCGGGCACGGTGGTGGAGCAGGGACATCTCGTCATCCGCGCCACCCATGTGGGCGACGGCACCCGCCTCAAGCAGGTGGTGCGCTTCATCGAAGAATCCGAGGCCCTCAAGGCAGGCATCCAGGGCAAATTCGAACGCATGGCCGACATGGCCGTGCCCTTCACCTTCGCCCTGGCGGGCCTTGTGTGGCTCATCACCCGCAACCCCATGCAGGCGGCTTCCGTGCTGCTGGTGGACTATTCCTGCGCCCTGCGTCTTGCCACCCCGCTGGCCGTGCTGGCCGCCATGCGCGAAGGCGCGCGTCACGGCGTGGTCATCAAGGGCGGCCGTTTCCTGGAGGCCCTTTCCGAAGCCGATACCGTGGTCTTCGACAAAACGGGCACCCTCACCAACGCCAGCCCCCATGTGGTGGAGGTCATCCCCGCCGCCGGTCATGACCGGGACGAGGTCCTGCGCCTTGCGGCCTGCCTTGAGGAACACTTCCCCCATCCTGTGGCCCGCGCCGTTGTCCGCTGCGCGCAGGAAGAAGGCCTGCAGCATGAGGAAGAGCACGCCCAGGTGGAATATGTGGTGGCCCACGGCATCGCCTCCACCCTGTACGGCAAGGCCGTGCGTGTGGGCAGCCGCCACTACATCGAATGCGACGAAGGCATCGACCTTTCGCCCCTGGAGGCGGAGATCGACGCCCAGGCCCGGATGGGACGCTCGCTGCTCTATCTGGCCATCGACGGCAAGCTGGCCGGGTTCCTGGCCATCGAGGACCCCCTGCGTCCCGAATGCCCGCAGGTCCTCAAGCAGCTCGAAGAGCTGGGCTTCCGCCGCATCCTCATGCTCACCGGCGACGACGAGCGTACCGCCCGTGCCGTGGCCGGCAAGCTGGGCCTCAAGGAATACCGTTCGCAGGTCCTGCCCGCCGACAAGGCCGACGTCATCGCCGACCTCACCGCCCAGGGCTGCAAGGTCCTCATGGTGGGCGACGGCATCAACGACGCGCCTGCCCTGTCCGCCTCCCATGTGGGCGTGGCCATGTGCGACGGCGCCGACCTGGCCCGCGAAGTGGCCAATGTGCTGCTCACCCGGCCGGACCTCAGCGGGCTCATCACGGCCCGGCTGCTGGGCAGGGCCACCCTGCGGCGCATCCACATCAACTTTGCGGCCACCATGCTGCTCAACAGCATGTTCCTGGCCGGGGGCCTGTTCATGATCCTGACGCCCGGCGTCTCGGCTCTGTTGCATAACCTGACGACCCTGGGCGTGACACTCAATGCCATGCGGCCGCATCTGCCCGGTCGCCACGCCCGTCAGCTGGAGGCCGCCTGATGCTCGACAGCCTGCGCTTCGTGAAATACGTCCGCAGCTTCATGGACGGACGCGTGCGCGTCCGGCACCCTGCCCTGCGTGACGCCGCCATCGCCGGCAAGGCCCGCGCCGCCCTCCTGCGTGTGGACGGTGTGCGGGACATAGAGCTCAACCCCCTGAGCGGTTCGGCCCTCATCCTGTATGACAGCACCCGTCTGTCGCAGGACAGGCTCATCGAGACCGGCTGCCGCTGGGCCGACTGGCTGGACAAAGCCGCACGCGGCCAGGCAGGCGAGATGCCGCCCTTGTAGGAATGACAGACACTCCGGGGGAGAGACTCTTTGCAGACAAAAGCTCTCTCCCCCGGGCTCCTCTCCCCAAAACCTTTCAGGTACGGGCACAGGTCCCCGTCGCTGCCTCGTAGTTAGGGACATCCCGGCCTGACGGGGGCCCCATCCAGATCGCTTCCTCCCTTGGAGCCCCCGTAAAAAAAGGACGCCGCCATGGCGTCCTTTTTTCATAATGCGCGTTGGGGAAGCGATCCCCTTACGGTGCGGGAAAGAGACTTCCCTCCCGGAAACTCCCTCCCTGAGCTTAACCGTTTTGCTGCAACCAGCCGTCCAGCACGGCCAGGTTCTCGGCAAAGTTGGCGCGGCCGTAGCCCATGCGCACATAGGGCGCGTCCATGTCATAGACATTGCCGGGCAGGAGCAGCACGCCGGCCGACTGGGCCAGGTGTTCGCAAAAAGCCAGTGCGGAACCGAAGCGGGCCACGAAGTCCGGCCGCAGGCCATGGAAAGCGATGGGACCGGCCTGGGGCGGATTGTGGAGGAACACGTGGTCGTAACGGGCAAAGAAGTCGGCGGCGATCCGGCGATTGCGGGCGATGATCTCCCGGTTGCGGGCCAGGACGGCCGAGCCGTGCTTCAGCGCGATGCGGGCCAGGGCTTCGGAAGGCGTGGGACAGCAGATGCTGAGATAATTCTTGTAGCGGCTCAGGACGCCGATGGCGTCCCGTTCCTGCGAGGCGATCCAGCCCACACGCAGGCCGGGCAGGCCGTAGGCCTTGGAGAGCACGCCCACGGAAAAGGCCCGTTCGTAGATGTCGCAAAAGGCCGGGGGCACGGCATCCGGCGCTTCCAGGCCCCGGTAGACCTCATCGGCCAGGATGCGCAGGCCGTGGCGGCGGGCCAGCTCGCAGATGCGCTGCCGCTCGTCGGCGGACAGGGCGTAGCCGGTGGGATTGTTGGGCGTGTTCAGCACCAGCAGACGCGTCCTGGGCGTGATGAGCCGCTCCAGCTCGTCAAGGTCGCAATACCAGCCGTCCTCGCCCTGATGCAGAGGCCAGAGGGAGAGCTCGCAGCCCGCGGCCCGCGCCACCTCGTACAGGGACTGGTAGGTGGGGAACTGGCAGATCACATGCTCGCCCGGCTCCACCAGCACGTTGAGCGCCCCGAAGATGGCCTCCTGCGCGCCCACATGCAGCAGCACGTTTTCCGGACCGCACTGCGTGTACAGGCCGGAGACCGCCTCCCGCAGGGCCGGAGCACCGTCGTTCTCGCTGTAGCCCAGCCAGGTATCCAGAAAGCCTTCCTGCGCACCCGGCTCCAGAGCCAGCAACTCGCGGATGCTCAGGGACTCGCAGTCCGACTGCGCCAGCAGATACGGCGCGCTGAATTCATACCGTCCAAAAAAGATCTCCAGTCCGAAGTCCCTGATTTTCATGTTCCCTCCACAGGCTGTCTCTTTGGCGACACTGTCGCCGTCCCAGCATAGGAGCCCCCATGCGGGCCGTCAATCTGCGGAGTGAAAATAAAGGACTTGCGGAGGCAGAAACAGGGCGCAGACAAAGCTCCTGTCCGAATCAGAAGGACAGGAGCCGTCCGGACAGGGAATCATCAAGGGAGGTGGGGCCTTCCACAGCGCCGCCCTTTCCGTACAAAACACGCCGGCAGGAAGGCCGCAAGGATGACGGCCGCAAGGGCCATGCCCCCGGAAGGCCGCGACATGGCCCGGCCCCCCCCTCCTGCTGAAAGACAGTCCCTAGCCCTGACGGCAAAGCGCCGTCAGCAGGGCCGCCTTGCGTTCGCCGTAGCGCAGCCGCCACCAGCGCCGGCGCCAGCGCAAACGGGCCCGGTCGAGGCAGAGGTAGACCACGGGCGTGGTGTACAGGGTGAGCAGCTGGCTCACCAGCAGGCCGCCCACGATGGTGATGCCCAGGGGCTGGCGGATCTCGGCGCCGTCGCCCTGCCCCAGAGCCAGCGGTACGGCCCCCAGGATGGCGGCGGCCGTGGTCATCATGATGGGACGGAAGCGCAGGCGGCAGGCCTCGTGGATGGCCTCGCGCGGGGGCAGGTTGCGGGTGCGCGCGGCCTCGATGGCAAAGTCGATCATCATGATGGCGTTCTTTTTGACGATGCCGCAAAGCAGCAGCACGCCGATAAGGGCGATGACGCTGAACTCCATGCCGCAGGCCCGCAGGGCCAGCAGGGCCCCGATGCCCGCCGACGGCAGGGTGGAGAGGATGGTCAGCGGATGGATGAGGCTCTCGTAAAGCACGCCCAGCACGATATAGAGCGCGGCCAGGGCCGCCAGGATGAGCAGCACCTGCTCCCTGACCGTATCGCTGTACATCTTGGCCGTGCCCTGGAAGCTGCCCACGATGGTGGACGGCATGCCGATGCGCACGCGCGCCTCGTCGATGGCCGCCTGCGCCTGTGAAAGGGACGCGCCCTCCGCCAGGTTGAAGGACAGGGTCACGGCCGCGAACTGGCCCTGATGGGCCACGGAAAGGGGCGCGAAGGCCGGTGAGACCTCGGCCACGCCCAGCAGGGGCACGGCCCCGTCCTTGCCCGGCAGCCAGACCTTGCCCAGCGAATCCTCGCCTTCCAGCCAGGGCAGGGCATATTCCAGCACCACGCGGTACTGGTTCTTTTCCTCATAGATGGTGCTGACCTGACGCTGGCCGAAGGCATTGTTCAGGGCCGCGTCCACGTCCTTCATGGTCAGGCCCAGCCGGGCCAGAGCGTCACGGTTGATGGTCAGCAGGGTCTGCAGGCCCCGTTCCTCGATGTCGCTGTCCACGTCCTTGAGGATGCGGATGCCCGCGAACTCCTGCTGCAAACGCCGTCCCCAGCGGCGCAGGCTGTCCAGGTCGTCGGCCTGCAAGGTATACTGGTACTGGGAGCGGGAGCTGCGCCCGCCCATCATGATGTCCTGCGCGGCCTGCAAAAAGATCTGGAGCCCCGGTTCCGAGGACATCTTGCCGCGCAGACGGCCGATGACCTGCTGGGCGCTGATGCCGCGTTCCTCCAGCGGCTTGAGGGAGATGAACACGCCCCCGCCGCCGCGGCCGCCCGAGATGTGGGCCGAGACCTGGTCCACGGCCGGATCGGCGCTGAGGATGCGCACCAGCCGGGCCAGCTTGACTTCCATGTCCTGAAACGAGGCGCTCTGGTCAGCGCGGATGCCGCCCATGATGACGCCCGTATCCTGCTGGGGAAAGAAACCCTTGGGCACTACGACGTACATCCAGACATTGGCCGCCACCACCAGCAGGAGCACGGTCAGGGTCAGCTTCCAGTGATCCAGCACCACATAGAGGCTGCGGGAATAGCCCTCCTGCATGGCGGACAGGAAGCGGCCCCACAACCGCCCCACATGGGTGAATATCCCCTGCCGTCCGCCCTCTTCCGCCCGCAGGCGGGCACTGCGGCGGGCGAGCTCTTCATCGAAAGGCCGCAGCAACGTGGCGCACATCATGGGCGTGGTGGTCAGGGAGACCACCATGGAGACCAGCACGGCCGTGGCCAGCACCACGGAGAACTCGCGGAACAGGCGTCCCACCACGCCGCCCATGAACAGGATGGGGATGAAGACCGCCACCAGCGACAGGGAAATGGAGATGACCGTAAAGCCCACCTCGCGCGCACCGCGCAGGGCGGCCCGCAGGGGCTTTTCGCCCATCTCCAGACGGCGCACGATGTTCTCCAGCACCACGATGGCGTCGTCCACCACAAAGCCCGTGGCCACGGTCAGGGCCATGAGCGAAAGGTTGTCCAGCGTGTAGCCGCACAGATACATGACCCCGAAGGTGCCGATAAGCGATACCGGCGCGGCCACGGCCGGGATGCTGGTGGCGCGGCCGTTGCGCAAAAAGAGGAAGACCACCAGCACCACCAGGGCCATGGACAGCAACAGGCTCTTCTCCACCTCGTGCAGCGAGGCCCGGATGGTCTGGGAGCGGTCCATGCGCACGGAAAGATCCGCGCTTTCGGGCAGCCAGGAGCGCAGTTGCGGGATCATGGCCTTCACCCTGTCCACGGTCTCGATGATGTTGGCCCCGGGCGAACGGAATACGATGAGCAGGATGGAGGGCTTGCCGTTGGAAAGGGCCATCTGGCGGATGTCCTGGCTGGAATCCGTCACCGTGGCCACGTCGCCCAGACGGATGACGACACCGCCGCGCTCGGCCACGATGACCTTGCGGTACTGGGCTGCGGTGCGCAGCTGGTCGCTGGCCACCACGGTCCAGGAGGTGCTTTCGTTCTCCAGATGCCCCTTGGGCAAAAAGGCATTGGCCCCGGCCAGGGCCGCACGCACGTCTTCCATGCTCAGGCCCGTGCGGTGCAGGGCATCGGGCGAGATGTCCACGCGCACGGCAGGCAGGGCGCCGCCGCCCACGGTCACTTCGCCCACCCCGGCGATCTGGCTGATCTTCTGGGCCAGCACCGTGGACGCGGCATCGTAGAGCTGGGTGCGGCTCAGGACGTCCGAGGTGACGGACAGGATGAGGATGGGCGCGCCCGACGGGTTCACCTTGCGGTAGGTGGGGTTGGACGGCATGGTGGGCAGGGTGGAACGGGCGGCGTTGATGGCCGCCTGCACGTCACGGGCCGCGCCGTTGATGTCCCTGTCCAGGTCGAACTGGAGGATGACGCGCGTGGAGCCCAGGCTGCTGCTGGAGGTCATCTCGGTCACCCCGGCGATGCGGCCCAGGGCCCGTTCCAGCGGCGTGGCCACAGTGGAGGCCATGGTCTCGGGGCTGGCCCCGGGCATATTGGCCTGCACCCTGACCACGGGGAAGTCCACTTCGGGCAGGGGCGCCACGGGCAGCAGAAAAAAAGCCACCATGCCCGCCAGGGTCACGGCGATGGTCAGCAGCGTGGTGGCCACGGGCCGGCGGATGAAGGGCGCGGAAAGGTTCAGGGGGATGAATTCCGGCCCGAAGCGCTTGCGCCGTTCTCCGGCCAGAGCCAGATCCTGCCCTTCATGGGCGTGGCCGCTCTCCCGGCCGGATGCGGCGGCCCGGGGCGTCTCCTCAGGCCTGCTCATGACCGGCCTCCCCGCCACGGCGGCCCAGCTTCTCGGCCAGACGCGCGAACCAGATATAGATGACAGGCGTGGTGAACAGGGTCAGCACCTGGCTGACGATGAGGCCGCCCACCATGGTCACGCCCAGCGGACGGCGCAGTTCCGCGCCCATGCCCCAGCCGATCATCAGCGGCAGGGCCCCCAGCAGGGCCGCCATGGTGGTCATGAGGATGGGCCGCAGACGCAGCAGACAGGCCTGCCGGATGGCGGCCTGCGGATCCTTGCCTTCCTGCCGCTCGGCCTCCAGGGCAAAGTCGATCATCATGATGGCGTTCTTTTTGACGATGCCGATGAGCAGGATGATGCCGATGATGCCCACCACGCCCAGTTCCATGCCGCAGAGCATGAGGGCCAGCGTGGCGCCGATGCCCGCCGACGGCAGGGTGGACAGGATGGTCACGGGATGGATGTAGCTTTCGTAGAGCACGCCCAGCACGATGTACATGGTGACCACGGCGGCCAGCAGCAGCCAGACCTGATTGTCCGTGGACGAGGCAAAGGCATGGGCCGCCCCCTGGAACTGGCAGCGCAGGGACGAAGGCAGCTCCAGGGAAGCAAGGGTCTCCTCCACCGCACTCACGGCCGCCCCCAGGGAGGAGCCTTCGGCCACGTTGAAGGAGATGGTGGCCACCGGGAACTGGCCCTGCCGCATGGTGGCAGGGCGCGCGGAGCGTTCTTCCATGCGCACCAGGGCCGAGAGCGGGATGGGCTTGCCCTCGCTGCCCTTGACGTAGATCTTTTCGATGTCGTCCGGGCCGCGCCGGAACTGCGGAGCGCTTTCCAGCACCACCTTGTACTGGTTGGTCTGGGTGAAGATGGTGGAGATCAGGCGCTGCCCCAGCGCGTCATAAAGGGCATTGTCGATGACGTCCATGCTCACGCCCAGACGGCTGGCCGCATCGCGGTCGATATCCAGCCAGAGCATGCGGCCCCGGCCCAGCAGGTCGCTGGTCACATGGCTCAGCTCCGGCCGCGCCCGCAAGGCCGCCAGGATGTCCGGGATGCGCCCTTCCAGCTGGGCGTCGCTGAGGGCCTCCACCGAAAGCTGGTACTGGGTGCGCGAGACGCGGTCCTCCACGGTCAGGTCCTGCACGGGCTGCAGGAACAGATCCATGCCCGGCAGGCTGTCCGCCCGCTCCATGAGACGCCGGGCGATGACCGGGGCGCGGTGGTCGCGCTCTTCCAGCGGCTTGAGGTCGATGGTCAGGCGCGAGGTGGCCAGACTGGGGTTGATGCCGTCCACGCCCACGAAGAACGCCACCCGGGCCACGGCCGGATCAGCCAGCAGCACGTCGGAAAGTTCTTTCTGGCGCCGGGCCATGGCCGCAAACGAGGTATCCTGCGGGAATTCCGCGATGCCCTGGATGACGCCCGTGTCCTGCGTGGGGAAAAAGCCCTTGGGCACCAGCGCGTACATGGCCACGCTCAGCAGCAGGGTGCCCACGGCCACGGCCAGGGTCAGGCGCTGGTGGGCCAGCACCCAGTCCAGCTTGCCTTCATACCAGCGCAGCAGGGCCGGGAAGAAATTGCCCTCCCCTTCCTTGTGCCGCTCCGGCCGCAGCATGACCGCGCAGAGCATGGGCGTCAGGGACAAGGAGATGACGGCCGAGATGAGGATGGTCACGGCCAGCGTGACCGCGAACTCGCGGAACAGGCGCCCGGCCACGTCGCCCATGAACAGCAACGGGATGAGCACGGCCACCAGCGACAGGGTCAGGGAGATGATGGTGAAACCGATCTGCCCAGCCCCCACGAGGGCGGCCTGCAGGGGCTTGTAGCCGTTTTCCAGATAGCGGCTGATGTTCTCGATGACCACGATGGCGTCGTCCACCACGAAACCGGAGGCGATGACCAGGGCCATGAGGGTCAGGTTGTTGAGCGAGAAACCCGCCAGATACATGACGCCCAGCGAGCCCACCAGCGACAGGGGCACGGCCAGGGCCGGGATGATGGTGGCCTGCACGTTGCGCAGGAAGATCCAGATGACGGCGATGACCAGGACCACGGCCAGCACCAGTTCCAGCTGCACGTCGTGCACCGTGGCCCGGATGGTGGTGGTGCGGTCCGTCACCACCTGCACCCGCACATGCCCGGGCAGGGCCTGCTGCAGCTGCGGCAGCAAACGGGTGATGCTGTCGGCCACGGTGATGACGTTGGCGCCGGGCTGGCGCTGGATGGAGAGGACGATGGCCGGGCGGAAGCCCTGCTCCCCGTCGGCCACATAAGCGGCCAGACGGGCGTTCTCCGCGCCCTCCTCCACGGTGGCCACATCTTCCAGACGCAGGGGCGCGCCGTTGCTGTAGCCGATGATGGTCCGCGCGTATTCCTCGGCCGAGGCCAGCTGGTCGTTGGCATCGATGGTGCTGGTGCGCTGGGGCCCGTCAAAGCTGCCCTTGGCGTCGTTGACGTTGGCCGAAGCGATGGCCGAGCGCACGTCGGCCATGGTCAGCCCGGCCGAGGCCAGGGCCGAGGGATTGACCTGCACCCGCACCGCGGGCCGCTGCCCGCCCGACAGGGTCACCAGGCCCACGCCGGTGATCTGCGAAATCTTCTGCGCCAGCCGGGTGTCCACCAGGTCTTCCAGCCGGGTCAGAGGCATGGCGTCACTGTAGACCGCCAGCGTCATGATGGCCGGGTCCGCCGGGTTGACCTTGTTGTAGACCGGCGGATTGGGCAGGTCGGATGGCAACAGGTTGTCCGCCGCGTTGATGGCGGCCTGCACCTCCTGCTCGGCTACGTCCAGCGGCACGGAAAGGTCGAACTGCAAGGTGATGACCGAAGCCCCGGCCGAAGACAGGGAGGTCATCTGCACAAGGCCCGACATGGTGCCCAGTTGCCGTTCCAGCGGCGAGGTGACCACCGCGGCCATGACCTCGGAGGACGCGCCGGGGTACAGGGTCTGCACCTGGATGGTGGGGTAGTCGATCTGCGGCAGGGCCGCCATGGGCAGATAATGATAGGCCAGCAGCCCGGAAAGGAGCAGGGCCACCATCAGCAGCGAGGTGGCGATGGGCCGGAGGATAAAGATGCGGGAAATGTTCATGGAGCTGCTCGTCTGTCTTCTGGAAACGGCGACGGGACCGCCAGCGGGAAACGGCGGTCCCCTGCCCTGCGAAAGGACGGGAGGCCGGGAAAGGAAGGGGGAAAGGGCCTGCCGCTGCCCCAGAGGGCAGGAGCACGGCGGCGCCAACACCGCCCCCCGGCAGGAGCGCTGCAAGGGAAGGGATGCCCGGCGGCCCCTGCACCGCGCTTTCACCACATGACCTTTTTGCCAAGGGGCGGGCGGCCGGAAAAGGGATCGAACCGGAGGGAAGGAACCATGCCGCACGCCCGCATCACCGGATGACGGCTGCAAGGCGCAGCGTCACGGCATCGGCAGCCGTGTCGGGATCCCTCTTCCCTCCCTGAAGCTACTCCCCGCTCCCGGTGGCAGGCACGGTCACGCGCGGGGTCTCCATGCTGGCCGTCACGCGCACGCGCAGGCCGTCACGCAGGCGGTCCACACCGTCCACCACCACGACCTCGCCCGCGGCAAGGCCCTTGTCGATGACGGTCAGGCTGTCGGTACGCACGCCGGGCGTCACTTCGCGCAGGCGGACGGTATCCTTGTCCACCACATAGACGTAGGAGCCGCGGCTGCCCAGCTGCACGGCGGCGGTGGGCACCGTGACGGCCCGGGGCAGGACCGTGACCAGCAAACGGGCATTGACGAACTGGTTGGGGAAAAGGGTGTGGTCCTCGTTGGCGAATTCCGCCTTGAGCTTCACCGTACCCGTGGCGGTATCGATCTGGTTGTCCATGCTCAGCAGAAAGCCCTGGGCCAGCAGGGCCTGCTGCTCGCGGTCCCAGGCCTGGACCAGCAGACGACCACCGCTCTTGCGGGCCTCGCGCCAGTGCTGCGCCACCAGGGGCACCCGGCTTTCCGGCAGGGTGAAGAGCACATAGGAAGGCGTCAGCAGGGTGATGCGCACCAGACCTTCGGTATCGGAGGCATGCACCATGTTGCCCTCGTCCACTTTTCGCAGGCCCAGCACGCCGTCGGCCGGAGCGGTGATGCGGCTGTACTGCAGTTGCAGGGCCGCCGAATCCACGGCAGCCTTGTCGGACTGTACCGTGCCTTCATACTGGCGCACCAGGGCGCGCTGGTTGTCGTACTGTTGCCGGGCGATATGGCCGCCGCTCACCAGCTTTTCATACCGACTCAGGTCGCGGCGGGCGTTCTCCAGCTGGGCCGTATCGCGGGCCAGGGCGCCGCGGGCCTCGCCCAAAGCGGCCTCGAACGGCCGGGGGTCGATCTCGGCCAGCAGGTCGCCCTTATGGACGAACTGACCTTCCGTAAAATGCAGGCGCTGCAGATGCCCGTCCACCCGGCTGGTCACCAGCACGTCACTGGACGGCTCCACCGTGCCCAGACCGTTGAGGAAATGGGGCATATCCTGCGCCAGGGCCGTGGCCACACGCACCGGCGGCGTATCCTGCGGCATGCCGCGCTGCCTGCCGGGCTCGAAAAAGCCCCGCCAGAGCAGCGCACAGCCCAGCAGCAGGGCCAGTACGGCCAGCAGGCGGCCCTTGCTCATGCTGATCTTCACACACGTTCTCCATCACTGTCCGGAGCAAAGCACACTTCGAACAGTGTCTCATTTTCTCCGCTGTGCCGGTAACTCACCGACCAGCCCAGCTGCTCGCAGGCGCGGCGCACCAGCGACAGCCCCAGACCGCTGCCGCCCGGCGTGGCATCGCCCCGGGCACGGGCACGCACCCCGCGGGCAAAGATGTCCAGATCCTCAGGGATGCGTCCCGCGTTGCGCACCTGGAGCACATGCTCGACCAGGCGCACGGCAACACGGCCATTTTCCGAGTAAAGCCGGGCATTGTCCAGCAGATTCTTGACGACGATCCCCGCCAGGGCAGGCTGCGCCTGCACTTCCCGGCTCTCGGGGAGCTCCAGTGAAAAGCAGTCCTGCCCCTGGGCCGTGTCCCGCACCAGCAGGGCCAGATCCACGGGCTCGAGTTCGATATTTTCGGGACGGCGGGCCAGCAGCAGAAGGATGCCCACCGTGGCGGACATGTCGCGCACCGTGCGCTGCAGGCGCTCCACCGTGGGCGCACAGCGCTCGGAACCGGGCAGGCGCTCCAGCTGCAGCTCCAGCACTTCCAGACCGCCCTGCATGACGGTCAGGGGCGTGCGCAGCTCGTGGCTCACATCGCCGGTGAAGAAGCTCTCGCGCTGCACGAAACGGCGCAGGGCCTCCTCGCGGCTGGCGATGGCCCGGGCCAGCACGCCCACCTCGTCATCAAGGGCCACCTGCGGCAAGGGCGGCAGGCCGGGATAATCCCCTCCGGCACGGGGCACGGGGCAGCGGGACACGGTACGGGTCAGATCGGTCAGCTGGCCCGTGAGCCGCCGGCTGAGCAGCACGGCCAGCAGGGCCGCCACGCCCAGGCCCAGGCCCGCGCACAGGCCCAGGACCCGGGTCAGCTGGGCCTTGATGGTCACCAGCAGGCCCGTGTGTCCGCTCAGGGCGTAACGCACGCCCTTGTGCTCCTCGAGGAAGACGAAATTCTCCATGCGGTCGAAAAAGTGCAGGCCGGGCTCCAGGGAATGCCATTCGCGGGGGATCTGTTTGCCCACCCGGAATTGCAGATCCATAAGGTTCGCCAGGTCGGCCCCATAGACCAGGTTGTTGTGCCGTCCCCGGTCCTCGGCACGGCGCGAGCGTTCCTCGGCCTCGATGAGGGCATTCATGACCGGACGTGCGTACCAGTCCACCAGATGGGCGCCCAGCCTGTCATAGGAGAGCAGGCCCACCATGCCCATGGTCAGGCCGAGACCGGCGGCCAGCAGCATGAACGAGACCAGCAGACGCCGCCGGATGGGGGAACCGCCGCTCACGCCCCGGGCTCCTCTTCACGGCCGAGACGGTAGCCCACATGGGAGATGGTGTGCAGCACGGGGCTGCCGAAAGGCTTGTCCAGATGCTGGCGCAGTTCGTGGATATGCGTCCGCAGGGCGCTGCCGCCGGGCAGATCGTCGCCCCAGAGGCGGCGCTCCAGTTCCTCGCGGCGGACCAGGGCGGGGGCCCGGCGCGCCAGCTCGCACAGGATGCGGAAGCCCGTGGGGCTCACCTTGACCTCGCGGCCCTGCCGCGTGACCCGGTGCCCGGCCACGTCGATACAGACATCGTCCACACGCAGCTCGCCGCCCTGGGCGCTCTCCTGCGTCCGGCCCCGACGCAGCAGGGCCCGGATGCGGGCCTCCAGCTCGCGCAGGGCAAAGGGTTTGACCAGGTAGTCGTCGGCCCCGGCGTCCAGGCCCAGCACACGGTCGGCCACGGTATCACGGGCCGTCAGCATGATGACCGGCACCTGCACGCCGTGTTCCTCGCGCAGGGCACGGCACAGGCTGATGCCGTCCAGCCCGGGGAGCATGATGTCCAGCACCACCAGATCGAACTGGCCGGACGCGGCCATCTCGAGGCCCGTACGGCCGTTGCGGGCGCAATCCAGTTCATAGCCCAAAGGCTCAAGATAGGCGTACAGGTTGGCGAGGATGTCCTCGTTATCTTCCACCAGCAGGACAGAGACAGGCACCATGCGCACCTCCGCAAAAAAGGACGGGGCGCCGTGCGCCCCCTGAAGAATGGAAAACCCGGCGGATGCCCCGCCGTCCGAAAGGCCCCGCAGGGCCCGAACATCACTGGATGATGGCCAGAGCGTCCACCTCCACCTCATTGGGGTGCTTGGAGCTCCAGTCCACATGCCCCACCAGGCGCACTTTGTCCTGCGGAGTGACCGTCAGGTGCCCGAAGGTCTCGTGCTCTATCTCCACCACCACGCGGCCGCTCTCGTCCTCAAAAAGGTAACGGTCCTTGCGGGGGATCTTTTCCAGGATATGGCCTTCCAGAACACAGGGGGCATCATCCCAGGCATTGAGCACGTCGGCCGCACGGGTCAGCGTCGGCGAGACACCGGGGCCCACGAAACCCGCCGCACCGGTACCCGGCGGGAGCAGAAACAGGCCGGCGGCCAGCAGAAGCAGCACAGAAAAAATTCGCATCACGACTCCGCTGGCGGGCCGCCCGCCGGTAGCGCACGGCCCGCCTGTCAGACTACTTGAGGATTTCCAGGACCTTCACATCGACCTTGGTGGGATCCATCATCTCCTTGTCCAGCTTGCCGGAAAGGCGCACCCGGTCGGCGGGCGTCACCGTACGGCCGGCGAACACTTCATGGTCGATCTCTACCACGATGGTGCCCGTGGCGTCACGGAAATTGTACTTGTCATCGCTGCCGGCCACACGCTCCACGATATGGCCCGTCAGCATCACCGGCGCGTCGTCCCAGGCTTTGAGGGCCTTGGCCACGGTATCGGCCTGGACGCCGGACGTGGGCCCCTGGAAACCGCCGGGAGCCTGTCCCGGGCCCTGGAAGCCGCCCTGGGCAGCCATGGCGGGGAAAGCAAGAGCCAGAACCATCACACAAGAAAGCAGCAGACGCATGGGATATCTCCTTCTGGCGGCATGACCGCCATCCGTAACAGTTGCGGGTGGGGGCACGGCTACGTCCCGGCCCCTGCGGACTGGGCCCTGTCCGCATCTCCACACTGCGCCTGCGGCTGTCAGCAAAGTGTCAGCGCAGGCCAAGAAAACGCCTGCGCCATGCATATTTTTTGTTATTGTATTGATTTTAAAGGATAATAAAATAAAGTCTTTTACTATGTTTAACAAATCGAACAAGGTACGCGGGACGTGCCGTCAATCAAGCTCACGCCCCACCCAGACCGCCCGCCCCACGATGCGCACCAGGTCGGCCAGCTGGTCGGTGGTGCAGGCCTCGATGGGCGGATAGGCAGGATTGTAGCTGCTGAGGATCAGGCGCCCCGGCATGGCGTTGACCACCTTGAGGTAGACCAGATCCTCCACGCTCACGGCATAGATGCGGCCGGGCACCGGGTCTTTCTGGCTCTGGTCCACAAGGACCACGTCATTGTGGCAGATGCGGGGCTCCATGCTGTCGCCGGAGACCCGCAGCAAAGCCATGTGCGACGGGCTGCCCTTGCGCCGCAAAAAATCCTCGCGGAAGGCATAGTGCCGCACCACATCGCCGCTGGTCTCGAAGCTCCCCGTACCGGCGGAAAGACGCGCCTCCACCATGGGCACCATGACCAGCCCGGCCCACTGGTCCTGCAGGGCCCCTTCCACATTCCCCTGCCCGGCCAGCAGCCAGTCCAGCGAACAGCGCAGGGCCGCCCCCAGCCGGACGGCAAACTCCCCCTTGGGCAACTGGCCGTTCTCGTACTGCTGGATAGTGGTCAGGCTGACCCCCACCTGTGCGGCAAGATCCTGCTTGCGCAGGCCAAGGCCAAGGCGACGGCGGCGCAGGCGCTCGGCAAAGCCCTGTGTAGAGATAAAGGAAAACCTATTTTTATCTTCCATGCGCGCTCCAAATTTTTTATTCATTAAAAACAGGCTATTAAATCTTTTTAAAAGAAAAGTTAAAAATTTTTCCTTTGATTGAAAAAAGAAAACATGTAAAAAGTACGGCTATGACTGCTGTCAAACATAGAACAACCTGTAGCTAATGGCAATGGATACAGCAGCCCGGGCCCGCTTTTGCGGGCAAAAGAAAACTTTTTCCGCAACATAACTTTTCCGCAGAGATCCGCTGCGGGACACCGTGCCATTATCAGAAAGGGAGTAGCCGACATGAACACACGATCCCTGGAACAGTTCCAGCGTCTCCTGACGCAGTCCGCCGACAGTGAAGAGGAACCCGCCGAGGGTTCCCTGCTCTGGGCGGCAGCGCAATTGCGCCGCATCGCCCGCATGCTGGAAGACATGCAGGCCGCTCCCCGCCAGTCCGGCGATGCCATGCCGCCTGCCCCGGAAGCCATCCCTGCTGCCGGGACCTTCATGGCCGGGCAAGGGGCGGACGACACGGAACAACCGTTGGAGGTACATCTCCAGCGCCCTCGCAGTCCCCTGGCCCCGGAGGCCCGCCATGTGGTCCAGTAGCGGAAGTCCTGCCACACTTCCCCGGCACACGGCCGGATCCGCCGACCCCGTGGACTGGGACAGCCTGCTGCCCCTTTTGCCCGAAAGCGTACGCCTGCTGCGCCAGGTTCTGGAAGATGATGCCGCCCTGCACAGGCTTCTGGAACACTGCGGCGGCCTGACCCTGCGCATCCCCCGCCGCTTCCCGGCGGAAGGGCATCTGCTGCGCGCCCTGCTGCCCGAGCCCGTCTTGCGCCGCCTGCTGGGGGCTTACGGCGGCACCTGTCTGTATATCCCCCGCTGCGCCCGTCTCGCCCGTCAGGTGCGCCAGCGGGAGCTGCTCGGCGCCTTCAGCCGCCATACCGCCGCCGGTACCTCCAGCAATGCCGAGGTGCGCTTTCTGGCCTGCCGGTACGGCATCACGGACCGGCGCGTCTGGCAGCTGCTCAAGCAGGAGGCCGAACTGCCGGACAAGGCCCTTCAGGCCCCCGGCGACGCCCTTCAGGGCTGATCCCCGCACCTCCCTTTCAGGCCGGACGGGAAAGGCTGCGGCCTTTCCCGTTTTTTTGTCCGCAGGCTGCTCCTTGCCGGGGCATGTCCGGCAGGGACGGATGAGCCCCCGCAGGCCTGTACACGGGCTCTCCTCTCCGGGGTGCCTGTCTGGCTTCTTCCCTCTCCGGCCCCGCACCATCTCCTTCCCCCCTGTCCCTCCACGACGCTTCCCCTACTGAAATCCTTCAAACTTACGCCAGCGCCCTTTTCCGGCATGGTGGCCTCACGGGTGCGACACCGCCCCGCCATCATTCCACCGCCATGCAGGAGGGCATATGCGCGACAATTTCACTCTGGCCCATACGTTCACGGCCCGCTGGGAAGGCGGCCTTTCCGACCACGAAGCCGATCCCGGCGGCATCACCAATCACGGCATCTCCCTGCGCTGGGTCACGGATCTGGCCCGGCAGGCCAAAGAACGCTGTCTGCGCGATGCCCGGCAGTGCGATACCTGCCCCCGGCGTACGGGCCCGGACTGCGACTACTTCAGCCTTGATCTGGACAATGACGGCGACATCGACGCCGACGACATCCGCGCCTGTACCAAAGAACAGGCGGCCCGTCTGTTCCGCAGGCATTTCTGGGAGGCACTGGGCTGCGACCGCCTGCCCCTGCCGCTGGCCGTCACGCTCTATGACGGCGCGGTCAACATGGGCGCCAGCCGGGCCGTGAAGCAGTTGCAGGAAGCCATGAACGCCGCGGGCGAGACCCAGCTCGACCACTACTCCCCCATCGCCGAGGACGGCATCATGGGCCCGGACACCCGCGAGCTGGCCAACGCGCTGGCCGACGTGCATCTGGACTGGTACGCGGCCCGGAGCAGCCTGCGCCTGCGGGACGCCTTCTATCGCCGTCTGGCCGCGTCCCGCCCGTCCATGAAGGTTTTCCTGACGGGCTGGCGCAACAGGGTGAAGGCCCTGCACCAGCATCTGGCCGATCTGGAACGGGAGGCGCAGTGATGTGGAACCTGCTGCGCGATCTGGGCACCCGGCTGTTGCGCGACCTGACGGGCAGCAGCCGGGAACGGCAGGGACTGCTGGCCGCCCAGATCCGCCTTAACGAACGGGAAACGGAAAATGCCCCTTCCAGTGTGCTGCGTCTGTGGCGTTCCTTCCTGGGCTGGGTGCTGGCCCTGCTCTTTTGCTGGGAAGTGCCCGTGCGCCTGCTGCTCCTGCCCCTGCTGGCGCCCGACCTGCTGGACGACCTGCCGCCCCCGGCCCTGGACCAGATCCTGGGCCTGCTGGCCGGCATGCTGGGCCTGCCCTTCTGAACCACGGAGATGCCCATGACCACCCATCTGCCTGCCGCGCTCCTGCCCCTGCTGCTGGCCCTGGTACAGGGGCTGCTGCTCTGGGCCCTGTGGAGCCTGCGCCGCAGCTTCGTCCCGCAGGCCGAACATCTGCGCTGCCGCCGGGACGAACAGCGACGGGAAGCCCTGTGGCTGCGCCGCCTCGATCTGCTGGAACAGGCTCTGGCGCAGGAACGGGAACTCCTGACGCCGCTGGCGGACGAGGTACGCTCCCTGCGGGAGGACGCAGGCCGCCTGCGCAGCCAGTTGCAGGCCCAGGAAGCGCGCTTCTACGGCCTGGAACGCCTGCTGCAACGTCTGGAACGGCATCTTGAGCGGCAGGAGGACCGCTGGCAGCAGCTCCCCGGCGCCGCCTTGCCCGCCCTGCTGCACTGCCGCCCTCCCCGGGAGGTGCAGTGATGCCGGTACGCCGCCGGAAAAAAGCCCTGGAAAAAGCCCTGCACGAGCGCCTGCAACGCCTGACCGAACATCTCGACACTGCCGAGGTCTCGGAAAAAAGCATCGACATCGTCAAAGAGATCAAGGAACTGCACGCCCTTGCCCGCACGCTGGAGCAGGAGGGCACGTCACAGGACGGCGACCGGAAGCCCCCCGCCCCCCTGCGCGTCATCTGGGCCGGACAGGAGCCGGAAGATGGCCCTCCGTAACCTTTAAACCCCGCCGAGACCGACATGGAAACGCCCTGCATCATCCCCTATGCGCCGCGCCCGCTGCAATGGCGCTTCCATCAGCAGCGCACCCGATTTTGCGTGCTGCTCTGCCACCGCCGTTTCGGCAAGACCGTGGCCGCCGTCAACGACCTGCTGCGGGCGGCCCTGCGTACTTCCCGCACGGACTGGCGCGCCGCCTACGCCGCCCCCTATCTGGGGCAGGCCAAGGCCGTGGCCTAGGATTATCTGCGGCATTTCGCGGGCGTGATCCCCGGTACCCGTTTCCATGAAGGCGAACTGCGCTGTGACCTGCCCAACGGCGCGCGCATCCGCCTGTACGGCACGGACAACGCCCAGGCCCTGCGCGGCCTGTATCTGGACGATCTGGTGCTGGACGAGCCCGCCGACATCCCCCGCGAGGTCTGGAGCCAGATCCTGCGCCCCGCTCTGGCCGACCGGCAGGGACGGGCCCTGTTCTGCGGCACGCCCAAGGGCTGTGACAATTTGCTGCACGATGTCTGGCAGCTGGCGGGCAGTCTGGGGGCGGCGGAGGGCTGGTCACGCTTTCGCTTCCCGGCCTCGCAGACAGGCTACCTGCCGCAGACCGAGCTGGACGCCGCCCGCCGCGGCATGAGCGAGGCCGAGTTCCAGCAGGAATTCGAGTGTTCCTTCGCCGCCGCCGTGCGCGGGGCCTACTATGCCGCCCAGCTGGATGCCGCCGATCTGGCGGGACGCATCTGCCCCCTGCCGGTAAGCCCCGACCTGCCCGTGCATACGGCCTGGGACCTGGGCATGGATGATGCCACGGCCATCTGGTTCTTCCAGGTGGAGCCTTCCGGCAACTGGCGCATGCTGGACTATTACGAAGCCAGCGGCGAGGGGCTGGCCCATTACGCGGCCGTGCTGGCGGCCAAGGCCCGGCCGGAAGGAACGGCCACCGCCGACGGCATTGCGGGACGCGGATTCTGCTACGGTCGCCACCTGGCCCCGCATGACATCCGGGTGCGGGAACTGGGCACGGGCCAGAGCCGTCTGGAAAGCGCCGCCCGTCTGGGCATCCGCTTCGACATCGCACCGTCCCTGCCGCTGGCCGACGGTATCGATGCCGTGCGCCGCGCCCTGCCCCGGCTCTGGTTCGACAGCCGTCACTGCGCCGCCGGACTGGCGGCCCTGCGCTCCTACCGGCGGCAATGGCGGCCCCGGCAGGAACAGTTCTCCTCCGGCCCGCTGCATGACGGCTCCAGCCACGCCGCCGATGCCCTGCGCTACGCGGTCACGGGCTTTCGCCCGCCGGAGCGTCCCCTGCCTCCGGCCCGGGCCCGCATCAGCTATGACGTGCTGGGACTGGGGCGATGAAAGGAAGGCTTCCACGTCCCCGTGCCATCGACAGGCCCGAAAAGATCCATCGCCGGGATCGCCCGTGACAGGGCCGTGCCGGGAGACCTGCCAAACAGGGGAAAGCCGGTCGAGATTGGCCTTCCTCCCCCGTCCCGGGCAGCGTCATGACTGCGACGACATCCCGCACGCCCCTATCCCGCAAATCCCCCAACAACAGGAGCCCGCATGGAAAACACACGACCGCAGCCCTGCGGCCAGGCCCACGTGCAGGACGCATTCCATCTGGAAGCCGTCCGGGACGACGCGGGCCGCAAAGCCCTCTTCGCCCGCATGTGCCGGGAAGGGCTCACGGGCTGCGCCATGTACGCCTGGCCCCATCCCCGGGAAGACGACTGGCTGCATCTGGTCAGCGCCCCCGGCCGCCTGCTCCTGCAGGCCACGGCCCCTGACGGCACGGCGCTGGCCTGCGGATTGTTCAGCCCCTGGCGCGGGCGGATCCGGGAATTCGATTTCACGGTCTTCCGCACGGCATTCCCGCTGGCCGTGCCGCTGGCCCGTGCCGCTTTCCGCTGGGTCTTCCGCCATACGGAGACCAGCGCGCTTTGGGGCCTGTGCCCGGTCAGCAACCGCCATGCCTGGCGTCTGGCCACGGCCTGCGGTTTCGTCATCACGGGACGCCTGCCCGCCGCCTGCTGGCTGGCCCGGCGCGGCGTCCACATGGACGGCATCCAGCTGCTCTGCACGCCGGAGACGCTGGCGCGCGCCATAAAGATGTCTCCATCCGGCCACAGGGCCCATCCGTAAACAACCTTCATCCCCAAGGAGGACATATGGGATTCGGAGGCTCCTCCAGCCCCAGCGTACCGGAAGTCCAGCCCGCCCCCAAGGCGGCCACTCCCAAACCCGTCACCGAAGCGGCCACGGCCGCCCGCCAGAACCAGAAGGACAAGGCCAGCAAGGCCGCGGGCATCCGGGCATCCATCCACACCACGCCGCTGGCCTCGCAGGAGAACCGCGGCAAGACCCTGCTGGGGCAATAGGATGCGCCCCGCTTTGCGCGCCCTGCTCGGGACAGCGCATCAGGGGTCCCCGCTGCCTGCAGGAGACCGGCCGGAAGCCGAAGAGCGTCTTGCCCTGCGCGTCCCGGCCCTGGCCCGGCGTTACCGGGCCCTGCTGGAACGGCGCTCGCCCTGGGACACGGCCTGGGAGAGCCTGGCCGAGCACTTTCTGCCCACCCGTTTCCGTACCGACGACAGTCCGGACGACCGTCCCCTGCTCAACCGTTCCTTGGTGGACGCCACGGGCATCCTGGCCATGCGGACCCTGGCCGCCGGCCTGCAGGGCGGCATGACCAGCCCCGCCCGGCCCTGGTTCCGGCTGGCCCTGGACGATCCCGAACTGTCGCGCAGCCACGCGGGCCAGCGTTATCTGGATGAAGTGGAGGCCCGCATGCGCGTGGTGCTGCAGCGCTGCAACTTCTACAACGCCATGCACACCATCTATGCGGAACTGGGGACCTTCGGCACGGCCTTCGTCTTCGAACTGGCCGACCTGCGCCACGGCTTCCGCTTCGTGCCGCTCTGCGCCGGACAGTATGTGCTGGATACGGACGCGGCCCGGCGGGTGGACACGGTTTTCCACCGCATGCACATGAGCCTGCGCCAGATGGTGCAAAGCTTCGGTCTGGAGGCCCTGCCGGAAAACCTGCGTCTGGCGGCCCGGCGCACGCCGGACCAGCGACATGCGGTCATCCATGCCGTGCTGCCCCGCACGGAACGCCGGCCCCGGCTGGCGGGGCAATGCCACATGCCCTGGGCCTCGGTCTACTGGCTGGAAGGACGGGAAGGGCAGGTCGTGCCCCTGAAGGAATCCGGCTTCCTGGGCTTTCCCGGTTTCGGCCCGCGCTGGGACGTGGCGGCCAACGATGTCTATGGCCGCTCGCCCGCCATGGATGCCCTGCCCGACTGCCGCATGCTGCAACAAATGGGCATCACCACGCTCAAGGCCATCCACAAGGCCGTGGACCCGCCCATGAGCGTCCATGCGGGCCTGCGCTCCGTGGGGCTCGACCTGACGCCCGGCGGCATCAACTTCGTGGACAGCCTGCCCGGACAGAACCAGCCCGTGGCCACGCCCCTTTTGCAGGTCAAGCCCGATCTGGCCCAGGCGCGCTCCGCCATGGAAGCCGTGCAGCAGCAGATACGGGCCGGGCTCTACAACGACCTGTTCCGCCTGATCCTGGAAGGGCGCAGCAAGGTCACGGCCAGCGAGATAGCCGCCCGCGAGGAAGAGAAGCTGCTGCTCATCGGTCCCGTGCTGGAACGCCTGCATGACGAGCTGCTGATCCCGCTCATCGACCGCACCTTCCGCCTCATGCTGGCCCTGGACATGCTGCCCCCCTGCCCGCCGGAACTGAGCGGACGCCACCTCAAGGTGGAATTCGTCTCCCTGCTGGCCCAGGCCCAGAAACTGGTGGGCATCAGCGCCACGGACCAGTATCTGGCCCTGACCCTCAAGGCGGCCTCGGCCTGGCCCGAAGCCCTGGACAGCGTGGATGTGGACAATCTGCTGGACAATTATGCCCAAAGCCTCGGCCTGCCCGCGAACCTGACACGTCCCCGTGAGGAACGGGCCCGGCTGCGGGCTGGACGCGAGGAAGCGCGGCAGACGGAACAGCAGCTGGAGCTGCTGCAGAAGGCCGCCGACCTGGGACACACCCTGGCCGACAGCGACCTGACCGTGGAAGGGGAAAAAAGCTCCGTCCTGCAGGTACTGGCCAACCTGGCCGCCGGGGCCGCCCCTGCCCTGCGGCCGCAGCAGACGAGCGGCACGACGCCGCCCCCGGAAGGAGGACACGATGCACGATGACCGGCTTTTCCCCGCCGGGGCCCCTGCCCCCGCTTCCCCGGCACAGCAGCGCTGGCGGGCCGGACTGTGCCGGGCCGTGGACGGCCTCATGACCTCGGCGGAAGGGCGCGACCTGCTGCGCTGGCTGTTGCAGGCCGGGCTCTGCTTCACCGCCGCCTGTCCGGGCCCGGGGACCCCGGCCGGACAGATCTACTGGGAGGAGGGCCGCCGCCATGTGGGCGTGGCCGTGCTCCGCCTTTTGCAGGAGGCCGATCCCTCCCACCTGCCCCGACTTTTTTTGACACAGGAGGAAGACGATGCCCGAAACTGAAGCGATCTTTGACGAGGGCGGCATGGCCCCCCGGCCGGAAAGCGGCCTGTACGGCCTGCCTGCCGACGAGGGGAGGACGCCCCCCGCTACGCCCCTGCTGGGCAGCGGCCCGGAAGAAGGCCGGCCCGCCGCCCCCGGCCAGACCTCTGCCGAGGGGCAGGAAAAACAGCCCGCAGCCGATGACGCCGCCCGGCTGGAGGCCCATCTGCGCCAGACCGACGCCCTGCGTCGTGCCCGCTGGCAGCAGCAGGTGGAACAGTGGCGGCAGGAAGTGGCCGACGATCCGCAGCTGGGCGGCGAGCATCTGGCCGCCACCGTGGCCCGGGCCCAGCTGGCCCTGGACCGCTTCGACACGGACAAGAGCATCGGCCGCCTGCTGGAAGAAAGCGGCTACGGCAATCACCCGGCCGTGCTGCGCTTCTTCAGCCGCCTGGCCGACAGCCTGCTGGAAGACAGCCTGCCCGGCAGCGAAGGCGGCGGCAGCCTGCCGCCCCTGGAAGAACGCATGTACGCGGGCTGGAGCTCGCAGCGATCCTGACCATGCAGGTCGCCAACCGGCACACGGCATTTTCCCCTTTCCGTCGTTTCGTACCGGGCCGCTGACGGCCCCTTCCCCACCACCTTTGCCAAGGAGACTTCATGTCCGCCACTCTGGGTTTTGTGGCCACGCTGGCCGAAATGGAACAGTTCTATCGCGGCGACAAGGCCGGCCAGATCATCGAGCTGATGAACAAGACCAACGACATCATGGATGACGTGCCCTGGATGGAAGCCAACCAGTCCGACGGCCACCTGACGCGCATCCGCACCGGCCTGCCCGCCGTATACTGGCGCCGCCTCTATCAGGGCACGCCGCCCGCCAAGTCCCAGTGGAGCCAGGTCAAGGAAGGTTGCGGCATCCTTGAGGCCATCATGGAACTGGATGTGGAAGAGATCCGCCTGTACGGCGACCGTGACCGCTCCTTCCGCATGAGCGAGGGCATCGCCTTTGCCGAGGCCATGCGCCAGAAGGTGGCCCGCACCCTGTTCTACGGCGACAGCAACCGCAACCCCGACGAATTCAACGGCCTGGCCATGCGTTACCCGGCCAGCGATGCCGAAAACGTGCTGGACGCCGGTGGCCGCGACGGCGGCTGCACCTCGCTCTGGCTGGTCTCCTGGGGGCCGCAGTCCGTGCACGGCATCTATCCCAAGGGCAGCCGCGGCGGCCTTTCCCACGAAGATCTCAAGACCTACATGGCGCAGGACGAGAACGGCCGCAAATATCAGGTCACGGGCGACAAATACAACTGGCGCTGCGGTCTGGCCGTACGCGACTGGCGCGGGGTGGTGCGCATCGCCAACGTGCCCGTGGCCGCGCTGGGCAAGCGCAAGGGCGAGGAAGGTTTCGTGGATCTGCAGAAGCTGACCATCGAAGCCAAGAACCGCATGCCCCAGCATCTGCGCCAGAAAGCCGTCTGGTACGCCAACGCCGATGTGCTCACCGCGCTGGAACTCCAGAACTCCGACGCCGGGCAGGTGCAGCTGCACTACGGCGAATTTTTCGATGCCAAGGCCGTTCCCGTGCTGCACGGCCGCCCCGTGCGCCAGTGCGACGCCATCGCCTCGGACGAGGCTTCCATCTAGAGCCGTGCCCTTCCAAGGGGGGACCGCCCTGAGCTGCCGCTGCTGCCAGGATGCCGGGACCTTACGCACGATCCCCGGGCGGATGCGCTGTCCGTGCAGCGGCGCTCCCCTTCCTCCGCCTCCACCGTGTCCCGGCGGCCCCCCGGTTGCCCTCCCCTCTGACTGCACGACCTGCGGCCGTCATACGTCCGCTCCCCATGCATTTTTTCAGGAAACAAGGAGTCCTCATGGCCATCATCGACAGTCATTGCATCCTTTTCGAAGGCCCCCTGAGTGCCGAAAGCACTGGCAAGGCCGTACCCCTCACGGCCCTGCGCCTGCCCGGCCGCATGGAGCCCATGCCGCTGCGCATCTCCGTGACCAGGGGTTTCGCCAAAGAACAGACCACCTCGCTGGCCCTGACCCTGCAGGAAGCCGACAGCGCCGAAGGCGAATGGCAGGACGTGCCCGGCGCTGCCATCACCGTCCAGGGGGCGGAACTGGGCGAGGGCGCCCGCCTGGGCTGGCGCTTCGTGCCCCAGGCCGTGCGCAAGAGCTGGCTGCGCCTCAAGCTGTCTCCGGCCGGGAGCGGCAGCCATGACGGGCACATCTTCGCGGCCCTGCTGCGCGAGGAAGACTTCCCCTACGAAAAGGAACTGCGCGTGCGCTAGTCCTTTTCCTGCACCGGGAGCGGCCGGGCCATCCCACAGCCCGGTCGCCGCACCGGAGACAGGATCATGCCCGCGACCGGCGGGCGACAGACCCCACATTTATGAGGCGGGGCGGACGCTTGCCCCGCCCCCCTGCCCAACGTGGGGGAGCCCCCTCCGTTCCCTTTTCCCTGATGCCATCACAAGGAAGACATATGGAGACCCTGACCCAGATCGCCATCTGGAACCGGGCCCTGGGCTTTTTGGGCGCCCGCAGCATCGCCGCCGAGGACGAGAACACGCCCGAGGCCCTGCAATGCCGCCTGTACTGGGACAGTGCCCGGCGGCAGGCCCTGCGCGACTACCCCTGGGCCTTTGCCCAGCGCCGGGCCTGGCTGGCCCGGGTGGCCCTGCCCTCGGGCTTCGAGCAGGAATACCGCTTTGCCTATGCCCTGCCCGAGGCCTGCCTCAAAGCGCATGAGGTCCGGCACGAAGGGCTGCTGCCGCGCCCCTTCTGTCTGGCCCGGGATCCCGCCGGGGATGCCGCCATCCTGCTCACCAGCGCCAGCCGGGCCTTGCTGCTCTATACGGAAGACGTGCGCCACTGCCACCAGTTCGACGACCTTTTCGCCCACATGCTGGCCCGCAAGCTGGCCTGCCTGCTGGCGGCACCGCTGCTCAAGAGCAACAGCCAGAAGATCGCGGAGCTGGAACAGCTCTACAGCGCCAGCCTTCCCCAGGCCCGGCAGTCCGATGCCAGTGAGCGCCGTCCCCTGCCCCTGCCCGACAGCTGGTTGCAGGCCCGCTGACGGCCCGATACCCGCTCTTCACTATATGGCGGCCTTCCCTGTCCGCCCCTTTTCCGGGAGTTCGCATGACCATGCCTTACAGTCCCGGCCGTGCCCTGTTCGAAGGCAACGGTACGGCCACGGATTTTCCTTTTTCCTTCAAAGTCTGGGGAACGGAACAACTGACCGTCACCCTGACCGGCCCCGACGGCAACAGCCGCCCGGCCAGCGGCTGGACCGCCCTCCTGAACGACGACGGCGGCAGCGTGACCTACCTCCACGAAGGCGCTCCCCTGCCCGCGGGCTGGAAACTGGCCATCACCCGCAACATGCCTTTTGAACAGCAGATCGACCTGGTGTCCGGGACCCGCTTCGATGCCGAAGTCATCGAGACAGGCCTCGACCGGGCTACGGCCGAACGCCAGCAGCTGCTGGAACAGCTCCAGCGGGCGGTCATCCTGCCCCCCACCAGCGACGAGACGCCCATCAAGATGGCCGAACAGCTCCTGCAGGCGGGAAAGACCGCCCAGGCCAGCGCCGCAGCTGCCCAGGACAGCGAATCCGCAGCAGCGTCCAGCGCTTCGCAGTCCGCAGCCAGCGCACAGGCCGCAGCTGCCTCGGCAGAAGCCGCCGACCAAAGCCGGGCAGCGGCAGCCGCCAGTACCGCCGACGCCTCCCAAAGCGCCACGGCAGCCCGCCAGAGCGCGGAGGCCGCGGCAGGGAGCGAGGACAGGGCCGCCCAGAGCGCCGCGTCCATCCTGGGATTGCAGGTGGAGGTGTCCACGCTCGATCCCGGACTGCCCGCCGGCGGCGACTATGACCCGGAACCGGCATCCTGCATCTCGGCATCCCCAAGGGCGATTCCGGGGCGTCGGCCATCGCCACCCCTACCAGCCTGGGCAGCGTCATGCCCCAGACCGGCCACGAGGACGGCCTTGAACTCGAAACAGATGGGAAACTGCGCGTCCGCAAGGCCAGTGCTTCCCAGCGTGGCGGCGTGCTGGTCAGCACCACGGCGGCAGCCAACACCGTGCCCCAGGCCGGGGAAGACGGCACGCTGGACGCAAGCTGGGTGCCCAGACCTGACTGTTGGGACATGTTCCCGCCTTTCGTGCCCGTCCCCATCTGGGGCGCGACGCCGGGCGGCAGTGACGGACGCCGGGCCGTCATGCCCGGAGAAGAGCAGGCACGCGAAGAATGGATCCTCTGCGACGGCGGCAGCGACGGCAAGGACGGCACCGTGCCTGACCTGCAGGGCCGCTATGTCCGCGGTGCCAGCGAAGCCGAGCCCGAAGGCACGGAAGGCGGCAGCGAAGATGTCGCTGTGGATCTTTCCGGCAGTACCGGGGCCACGACGCTGAGTACAACGCAGATACCCAGCCACACGCACCCGTTCTCTGCCGTCATATCGACTAAAGGACGGTATATGGAGAGCGGGAACCTATACGACAGCGGCAGTTCCAGTACTTCCGCAACGGGCGGCAACGGTTCCCACACGCATCCCCTGTCCGGCTCGGTATCCGGCACGCACACCGACCCGCATCTCGCCATGCACTTCTTCATCAAGGTGGTCTAGCATGAAAACACACGTCACCGTCATCCCGTCCGACGGCATCATCGCTGTGGACGGGGAAGTGCTGTTCCTGGACGGCATCAAATCCGAGACCTTCCACGCCCTCCAGTGGCACGACGGCGCGGGCCATGTGGAGCCCGGCGACGGCCTGCCCAACGAGGAGCTTTCCACCGACGATTACGCCGGGCGCGTGGCCCCCTTCGTAGCCCTGTGGGAAGAAGAGAAGGCCCGTCTGGAAGAAGAGGCCAACCGCCCGCCCACTGACGAAGAGCTGGCCGCGCAGGCCGTAGCCGAGGCCAGGGCGCAGTCGTCCTCCATCCTTATAGCCCGGATGCAGGCGGACATGGTGCAGACGGGCGCCTTCGCCGCCGCCGAGTTCGCCACCTTCGCCAAAGCCGGGCTGTTCACGGACTGGGCCGCCGGACAGACCTACGCCAAGGCCTACCGCCTGGCCCACAAGGGCGTCGTCTATGAAGTGATGCAGGAAGTGACCGCCATCGAGAACCAGCCCCCGGATGCCACCGGGATGCTGGCCGTGTACCGTCCGCTGTCCGTGGCCCCGGAGACCGGTGAAGAGCCGGACGGCAGCCGGGAACATCCCTTCGCCTTCCTCTACGGCATGGATGTCACCAAGGACAGCTACTACACCTATGAGGGCAAGCTCTGGCTGGCCAAGGCCGACATGCCCGCCTGCGTCTGGACACCGGGCACGGCAGGCCTGTGGCAGTGGGAAGAAGCAAGCGCGGCCTGAGCCCCGGCGGATGCGGGAACGGCCCATTTTCTTTGCAACGGATACCGGCCCCGGCACATGCCGTCACGGCCCGTGCCCGGAAGCATACGGGCTGGGACAGATGCGGCAACGTGAACACGAGCATCCTGCGTCTGGCCGATCCCATTCCCCATCCACGTCCTGTGATGCTGCCTTTTTCCCCACGATCCGGGACAGCTCCCACAGGCTTTTCCCTGGTTCTCCTGCCCATCCCGCAACCTCCACCTTTTTCGAGGATCCATGCGCATAGCCCTGCACAACTTCACCGGCGGCGAGGTCTCCCCCATCCTGGCCGCCCGCTATGACCTTTCCCGTTACGGCAGTTCCGTGCAATGCATGGAGAACATGCTGCCCGGCCTGCACGGCGACGTGCGCCGCCGCCCCGGGACCCTGTTCCTGGGCAGCCTCGAAGACGAGGCCGTGCTCCTGCCTTTCAGCTTCAATGCTCTGGCGGAACAGAACTTCGTGCTCGTCCTTTCGGGGAATGGCCTGAGCATCGCCGACATCCACGGCTTCGATCCGCAGGAAGGGAGCATCCCCCGGCTGTCCACCCCCTACGAGGCCCGGCATCTGCTGGAGATCTGCGCCGCCCAGGTGGGGGATACGGTCTATCTGGCCCACACGGCCTATCCGCTGCACAAGCTCGTCCGCAGTACGGACAGCGAGCCGGAATCCCCCCTGCCGGAAAATGCCATCCGCAGCCACGGGTACCGCTGGACGCTGGAAGCCGTGGCCCTCAACAGCAGCCTGCCCGCTCCCCAAGCCCCCGGCTGTACGTTCGTACGCGGCAACAACGACGATGACGCCGGGCTCGGCTACACGCTGCGCTACAAGATCGTGGCCGTGGACGCCAACGGCAAGCAGTCGCTGGCCTCGGAGGCGGGCAGCTGTAACGGCAAGCATCCTTCCGACTGGGTGGTGGGCAACCGCACGGACATCTCCTGGACAGCCGTGGAAGGCGCCACGGAATACAATATCTACCGGGAGGAGGCCGGGTACTACGGCTTCATCGGCGTCAGCAGCGGCACGACATTTTCGGACAACAACTATCAGGCAGACACCGCCGATACCCCGCGCGAGGACTGGGACCCGTTCGCCGACGGCAACAACCCGTCCGTGGTGGCCTTCCACCAGCAGCGCATGGTCCTGGCGGGCACACGCGACAGCCCGCAGGCCTTCTACCTTTCGCGCAGCGGGGACTTCGAGAACTTCCGCAAGTCCCGCCCCCTGCAGGACGACGACCCGGTGGAATACCTCATCGCGTCCGGCTCCATCGACGCCATCGCCTGGGCGGCCAGCTTCGGGGACCTGCTGCTGGGCACCTCGGGCAGCGAATACAAGGCCAGCGGCAACGGCAGTGCCATCACCCCGGGCAACATCACCATCACGGCCCAGTCCTACTGGGGCAGCGCGGGCCTTGCGCCCATCATCATCGGCAATGCCATCCTGCATGTGCAGCGCCACGGCGCCCATGTGCGCGACCTGTTCTATTCGCTGGAAAAAGACGGCTATGCGGGCAATGACCTTTCCATCCTGGCGCCGCATCTGTTCGAAGGGCACCGCCTGCGCCAATGGGCCTACCAGCAGACGCCGGGATCCGTGCTCTGGATCGTGCGCGACGACGGCCTGCTGCTGGCCCTGACTTATCTCAAGGAGCACGACATCTGGGGCTGGAGCCGCCATCCCACGGCCGGAGAGGTGCTGTCCGTGTGCAGCATCTCCGGCCCGGACAGCGACGAACTGTTGCTGGTGGTCCGCCGCCGGGATGCGGACGGCGGCACCCGCTACTGTCTGGAACGTCTGGCCCCCCAGTGGCAGGACAGCGATCCTGTGGAGGAAGCTTTTTTTGTGGATTGCGGTCTGAGCCTTCACCGGGAAGAAGCGGTCAACGACGTGGACGGGCTCGACCATCTGGAAGGCCAGTCTCTGGCCGTGCTGGCGGACGGGAGCCCCGTGGAAGGCTGCGTGGTGCGACAGGGCCGCATCCGGCTGCCCTTTGCCGCCCGCATCGTCCAGGCAGGCCTGCCCTATGCCTCCGTCCTGTCGCCCCTGCCCGTGGAAGGCAGTGGCGAATCCGGCAGCACGCTGGGACGGCAACGGGCGCTGGGCCGCTGCTGCCTGCGCCTGTACCGCAGCGTGGGCGGGCGCTACGGAGCCGGCCGCGACGAACTTTACGACATCCCCTTCCTGCCCCGGCGCTGGGATGAGGCCTGCCAACCTTTCAGCGGCGATGTGGATTTTTTGCCCGCCGGAGGACACGGCCCCTCGGCCACCATCTGGCTGGTGCAGGAACGTCCCCTGCCCTTCCACCTGCTGGCCCTGAGCCTGGATGTGGAATTTACGGAGATATGAACCAAGGAGAGAGCATGATCCACTGTCACTGTGAACCGCTCGAACGCCTGCTGCCGGAGCTGCCGCCCCTGTTGCAGGCCCACTGGGACGAGAGCGAGGCCGCCCTGTTCGGCCCGCAGGTCTACGCCCTGGACACGGAACGCTATGCCTGCTGGGAGCGGCTGGGCATGCTGCATGTGGTGACGGCCCGGGACAGCTCCGGCAGGCTGCAGGGCTACGCCGCCTTCACCCTGACGGATTGCCCGCACCGTCCGGGAAAACGTCTGGCCGCTCTGGATGGCCTGTATCTGGCACCGGCAGCCCGCAAAGGCCTGGCCGTCCTGAAGCTGCTGCGTGCGGCCGAGGCCGGGCTCAGGGAACGCGGCGCGGACGTGGTCCAGTACAGTTCCCCGGCCTCCCGCCCCTGTGACGCCCTGTACCGCCGCCTGGGGGCCCGCCATACGGAAAGCGTCTGGCACAAGGAGCTGCGCTGATGGCCGTGGCCAGCAGTACCGCGGCCCTGCTGGGGGCCGCCGTGACCCTTGCCAGCACCGCCGTGGGCACCTGGAGTGCCGTGAGCAGTCAGGAAGAGCAGCGCAAGCAGGCGGAATTCTCCGCCGACATGGCCCGGCGCAATGCGCAGATCGCTGAAGAGAATGCCCGCATGGCCGAAGAAGAAGCCCGGCAGACCCGGGCAGACAGTTACGACAAGGCGGTGCGCAAACGTCAGGAAACATCCCTGCTGGTCGGCAAACAGCGGGCACAGGCCGGGGCCTCGGGCGCGCAGATCGACAGCGGCAGCCATCTGGACAGTCAGCTCGACCTGCGGGAAAAAGGAGAACTTGATGCCCTGTCCATCGAAGAACAGGGCGAACGCGCGGCCTACAATCAGGAAGTCCAGGCCTGGAACCAGCGCAATGCCGCCCAGGGATCCCAGGCCCGGGAACGGCAGCTGCGCAGCAAAAGCAGCACGGACTATCTTTCCCTGAGCAAGACCCTGCTCAATGGCGCCGGACGCCTGGGCAACAACTTTGACCTGTTTTCGGGCCAGGGGCCGCGCCTGCCCTGAAGAAAATGGCGGTGGGTGTGAAACGGTTCCCGGACGCTGCCTGATGCCGGAAGGGCACGGGATGCCGGATAACCACAGCGACGCGCCAGCTGCGGGCTTGCCCGCTTTTCTTTGCCTGCTTTTCTGCCCGTCGTATCCGCATCCCGGCAGAGACGCCTTGTCAGGTCTTGCCTTGCCTGGAAAAGTCCTCCCCGCGACGGCCCTGCTCCTGAGGCATATTCCTTTGCAACGCAAAAGGCCCTCCCTTCACGAAGGGAGGGCCTTTTTTGCCCGGTATAAAAAAAGGGCCGCGGCATCTTGCCACGGCCCCGGGTATCCATACTGTAGCGGGCAGGCTACGTCAGGAAAGGACTAGAAGGTGTAGTTCAGTTCTTCGAAGTGGGCCTTGGGATGGGCACAGGCCGGGCACAGATCGGGAGCGTGGGTACCTTCCACCAGGCAACCACAGTTGCGGCAGCGCCACACGGTGGCTTTTTCACGCATGAACATGCGGCCTTCCTTGATGTCCTTGGCCAGGGCCAGGAAGCGCTTTTCGTGGTAGGCTTCGGCCACGGCGATATTGCGCATCACAGCGGCGATCTCGGAGAAACCTTCCTTTTCGGCCACAGCGGCGAAGGAAGGATACATTTCCGTGTGCTCGTGGTTTTCACCGGCGGCGGAGGCCAGCAGGTTGGCTTCGGTGGCGCCGATGATGCCGGCAGGGAATGCACCCACGATCTCCACATCGCCGCCTTCGAGGAACTTGAACAGGCGCTTGGCGTGTTCCTTTTCCTGCAGGGCGGTTTCCTGGAAGATGTCGCGGACCAGGACGTAGCCATCGCTTTTGGCTTTGGCAGCAAAGAAGTCGTAACGGTTGCGGGCCTGAGATTCACCGGCAAAAGCGGTCAGGATGTTTTTCTCGGTCTGGGTACCTTTCAAAGATTTCATATGCTGTCTCCCGAGCCGTGGCTCTGTTGGTGTGCTTGTTGTTGAGGAGGTCTTGTTTCGTTCCCCGTTGAGCTATTGATAATAAATCTCATTAGCGAATGCAAGCACTTTTTCCATTTTCCCGAAAAAAATTATCGGGCTGCCTGTCATCTGCATAACGCCAAATCCATAAAAAAACAAGGTATATTTATAATAACACATTGAAATCATTCGTATAGTTTTTATTACCCTGTTTACAGGCCCGCAACAGCTGTGGCAAGCTTACGGCATGCAGCCCCTTTTCGCTCCTTCTTCCGTCCAGCTCCTCGATGGCGACTGCTCCGTCCTGTTCACTCTGGCAGACGGCAGCCGCCATGAGGCACGCCTCATCCCTTCCGCCCGGGCCCGGAATCTGCATCTGCGCCTGTCCCCCGACAAGGGCCTGCTCCTGACCGTACCTGCCGGCATCCCCGCCACGGCCTTGCCTGCCCTGCTCTTCTCGTTCCTGCCCTGGCTGGAACGTCATCTCCCTGCCTGCCCCGCGCCCGCTCCGCTCGTCTTGCCGGAAAAGCTTCTCCTTCCCCTGCGCGGTACGGCCCTGCAAATCATCTCCGACGGGCCGCTGTCCAAAGGCCGCCGCCAGACCGCTTCCTGCACAGAGCCGCCGCTTTTGCTGCGCGCCGGCAGCAAACGTCTGCTGGCCCTTGTCCGGGATGAGGAACTCCGGCTCTATGCCGCTGCCACGCCGGAAGATGCCGCCCTGCTGCTGCGCCACTGGTGCCGCCGGCAGGCAGAAAAGCTGCTGCCCCCCTATCTGCAGCGGCTCGCCGGTCAGGGCGGCTTCACCGTCGCCCGGGTCACTGTCAGGGACCAGCGCCGCCGCTGGGGCAGCTGCAGTAGCCGTGACGGCGGCAGCATCAGCCTCAACTGGCGTGCCGTCCTGCTGCCCCTGTCCCTGCTGGAGCACCTGTGCTGGCACGAGCTGTGCCACCTGCATCATATGGATCACTCCCCGGCCTACCGGCAGACGCTGGCCCGCTTCTCTCCTGACTGGAAACTCCAGGAACGCCGCCTGACGGCCTTCTGGCGCGATCTGCCGGTCTGGGCACGCCCCTGCCCTTCACCTGCCCCGGATCAAGAGGCCGGGCGAACCGCTTTACAAGCTCAAGACAGCCCCGTATAGCCATTTGATGGACTGGGCATCATTTTTCATCTGCTTCACCGGCTGGACCCTGGGGGGAATCGTCAACGGTATCAGCGGACTGGGCGCGGGCATCTTCGCCCTGCCCATCGTCCTGCTGGTCACGGACATCAAGACGGCCTCCCTCATCACCTGCATCATCTGCATCCCGCTGCCTGCCATCCTGGGCTGGCAGTTCCGCCATTACTACCGCATGGCCGATCTTCGGCTGCTGCTCCTGGGCACCATCCCCGGCGCCCTGCTGGGTGTGGCCCTGCTGCCGCTTATCCCCGCGCGTGCCCTGCAGGTGGGCCTGGGGATCATGCTCATGGCCCACATGGTCTGGCACCTGCTGGCCCACCGGCCGGGGCCCCTGCATTCGCCCCGGCTCTGGGGCTCCGTCAGCGGAGCGCTGGCCGGTTTCATCCAAGCAGTGAGCGGCCTCGGCGGCCCGGCCATCGGCATGTATGCCCAGCTGGCCCACTGGGACAAGGACCGCACCCGCGGCAATATCAGCCTGTACTTTCTGGGGCTCTCCCTGCCTCTGGTCCTCATGCAATACCTGGCGGGCTATTACACCGGGCCCGTGCTCCAGGGCCTGATCCCCTGTCTGCTGGGCTGCGGCGTGGGCCTGGTCATCAGTTATCCCCTGGCACGCAAGATCGGCGAGGCCAGCTTCCAGCGCCTGCTGGCCATCGTCATCGGCCTGTCGGGCTTTTCCATCCTGACACGGGCCCTGCTGGACAGTTGAACGAAAAAAGGACGCCCCCAGGCGTCCTTTTTTATTGGCCAAAAACGGCAACCGTCAGGTTACGGCTCAAGTTTGCGCACGGCATCGGCCCGGCCGGCCACCACCAGCGTGTCTCCCTTGTGCAGTACGGTGAGCGCCGGCGGGACGAACTGAAAAGCGCGCTCGCCTGCCGGACGGATGCCCATGACCATGACCCCGAAGGACTGGATCAGATTCAGGTCCACCAGCGTGCGCCCGTGCCAGTTGTCGACGCGCAGCTCCTGGATGGCGATGCCGCCGTATTTGGGGATCAGGTCCAGCATGCCCGGATGGCACAGCTGGTGCGCGGCCATGACGGCGGCTTCCATCTCGGGCACGATGGCCCTGTCCACATGCAGGCGCTGCAGGATCTTTTTGTGTTCCTCGTTGGAGGCCTTGACCCAGATCTTGGGGCCGCCCAGCTCCTGGACGTTGAGCGTGATGCTCAGGGACTGTTCCACCCCTTCGCCCACGCTGATGACCACCCAGTCCAGATCCTGCACATGCAGGGAGCGCAGGACGCTCAGACTGGTGGCGTCGGCCTTGTAGACCGTATCCAGCAGCTCTTCGGCCAGCTGCACACGGGCATCGGACATGTCGATGCCGATGACCGTATGGCCCATGGAAGCCAGAGTCGTGGCCATGCGCAGGCCGAATTTCCCCAGACCGATGATGCCGATTTCCAAAGTTTTCTCTGCCATGCAGGCTCCTTGTCACGATGGCGCCGATGCCGCCCGCGGGGGCGGCTTCGGGAACAGCCGCAGACACGGTCTTGGCCGCGTCCTTTCAAAACTATCCTTCTCCGGTGTTACCCCACGGGCAGCTGGCTTTCTGCGTAGGCATAGGCCTTTTTGGACTGCAGGCTGCGCAGGGCCAGCAGCAGGGAGAGCAGCCCCACACGACCGGCGAACATGTTGAATATCAGGATGCACTTGCCTTCACTGGTCAGCTGCGGAGTCAGGTTCACGCTCAGCCCCACGGTGCCCTGCGCCGAGACCACCTCGAACAGCAAATTGACGAAGGTCATGCTTTGTCCCTCGACCCGGTGCAGGATGCCGTTTTCCGTGATGGTCAGCAAAAAGACGGAAAAGAAGATGCTCAGCGTATACAGCAAAAAGAGCGTCAGGGCCCGCGTCAGGTTCTCCGGCGGCACGCCCCGCTTGTGGAAAACGATCTGGCGATCCCCGCGCACCTGGGCCACCACATAGCCCACCAGCAGGCGGAAGGCCACGATCTTGATACCGCCGGCGCACGACCCCGGTCCGCCGCCGATGAACATCAGGACCATCAGGACCATCAGGCTCGCGTGGCTCCAGTTGGCCATGTCCACCATATTGAAACCGGCGGTTCGGGCGGAGATGGAGTGGAACAGCGAGATCAGGAACAGATGGAGGCCGTCCCCCACCAGATCCTCGTTGCCGGCGCGACGCCACTCCACCACGAAGATCAGCAGCGCCCCGGCCACGATGAGGAACAGGCTGGTATTGATGACCAGGCGGCTCAGACGGCTCAGACGCGTCACCGGCGCCAGACGCCCCCGGCTCAGGATGCCCAGGCATTCCCGCAGCACGCCGAAACCGATGCCCCCCAGGACGATGCAGATGCAGATGACCGTGCAGACCAGGCCGTCTTCCCGGAAGGCGACCATATTGTCCGGCGCCAGAGCGAAACCGGCGTTGCAGAAGGCCGAGACCGCATGGAACAGGGCACTGAAGGGAGAAAAGAACACCGGATCATGCAGGAACAGCACCAGCGCGGCCAGCAGCTCCACGCCCAGGACGATGCACACGACCTGCAGGAGGAACTGCCCCATATTGAAATCCCCGCCCAGCAGGGCCTGGCTCACGGCCTCGCGGCTGGTGAAGGGCACCTGCTTGCGCCACAGGAGAAAAATCAGGCTGGTATAGGTCATGACGCCCAGACCGCCCACCTGGATGAGGACCAGCATCACGCCCTGTCCCACAGGGCTCAGCACCTGGCTGATGTCCACCGGGGACAGGCCGGTCACACAGACTGCGGAAGTAGACAGGAACGCAGCATCCACCACGGAGAGGGAAGCTCCTTCGCCATGACAGACGGGCAGGCACAGGGCCAGTGTCCCCAGCAGGATCATGGCCGCAAAGGAGATGGCCGGCCATGTCAGGGGAGTGAGATAACGTTTACGCTGCATGCTCTCCTCTGGGCTCAGGACGCATCATCCGTCCGGCAGACGGCCTCCGCATGAACAGCGAAAGCCAGGCCGCCCGGCACCCTGAGCAGACATCGGTCCCGGCCTGCCGCCATCCTGAAGAAACGGTCGCTGCAGCCGGGCGATGACGCCTGACCCTAGTCCAGCTGCCCGGCTATTGCAAGCCGCGCCTCCGGGGGCGTACTTTACAGCCGGAGCAAAGCCCGCTACAGTGCCCGCCAGCTAGGGGAGCCGTGAACGGCAGTTGCACGGCTGAGAGTGGGATAGTCCCAGACCCTGTGAACCTGACGCAGTTCGCACTGCCGTAGGGAAGCTGAGCCGCACCCGCGAAAGACAGGTTGTGGCTTTTTTTGCGCCCTGCGTCCAAACCCAAGGATGCAAACCCATGTCTTCCATCCTCTCCCGTAACGCCGCCCTGCGCGGCCTTCTCGACCAGCATCTGGCCGCCCTTTCCCAGGAAGAGGGCCTTGTCCCTGAAACCATCACCAGCGCCATCGAAGCCGGCAGCATGGTCCTGCTGGGCAATCCCGCCCACGCGGGCCTGGCGTCCATCGTCGTGGGCCAGCCTTCCCGCATCAAGGTCAACGCCAATATCGGCACCTCGCCGCTGTGCAACTGTCTGCACACCGAAAAACGCAAGCTGGCCGTGGCCCTGGAAGCCGGAGCCGATACGGTCATGGATCTTTCCATCGCCGGTGATCTGGATGCCATCCGTACCGGCATGCTGGCTGCCTGCCCCCGTCCGCTGGGCACGGTGCCCATGTATTCCGTGGGCCAGCAGATCCTGGACAATGACCGGGACATCGCCAGCATGCAGCCTGACGACCTGTTCGCCGAGATCGAAAAACAGGCCCGCCAGGGCGTGGACTTCATGACCGTGCACTGCGGTCTGACCAAGCGCGGCGCGGAAATGGCCGTCAAGCAGGACCGCGTCATGGGCGTCGTCTCCCGTGGCGGCTCCATGCTGGCCCGCTGGATGCTGGAAAACGGCAAGGAAAATCCCCTGCTGGAATATTTCGACCGCCTCATCGACGTATGCCGCCAGTTCAACGTCACCCTGTCCCTGGGCGACGGCCTGCGCCCCGGTGCCGGTGTGGATGCCGGTGATGCCGCCCAGTGGGAAGAAGTCATCACCCTGGGCCGTCTGGCCAAGTATGCTCTGGAACAGGGCGTGCAGTGCATGATCGAAGGCCCCGGCCATGTGCCCATGAATCAGGTCCGCACCCAGATCCAGGGCATCAAGCGCCTGACCAACAACGCTCCCCTCTATGTCCTCGGCCCCTTGTGCTGCGACAGCGCCCCGGGCTACGACCATATCGCCGGTGCCATCGGCGGTGCCCTGGGCGTGGAAGCCGGTGTGGACTTCCTTTGCTACCTGACTCCGGCCGAGCACCTGACCCTGCCCAATGAAGAAGATGTGCGCGCCGGTGTCATGGCCTCGCGCGTGGCTGCCCATGTGGGCGAAGTGGCCCTGGGCCGCGAACGTGCCGTGCGCCGCGAAGCCACCATGAACGCCGGCCGTAAGGCCCTGGACTGGGGCATGATGCGCGAAGCCGCTCTTGATCCCCAGCAGCTGGACAAGCGCCGCGAAGACCACAAGCATGAAGATGTCTGCGCCATGTGCGGCAAATTCTGCGCCGTGAAGATGCTCAAGGACCAGAAAAAGGACTAGGAAAAACCTTTGGAGGGGGAGGGACCCCTGTTCCTTGCCAAAAAAGGTTTCCCTCCCCGCAAGCTTTTCTCCCTTCAAATCTTCAGGCGTCTGCCTGCCGTCCCCAAAACAAAAAAATCCCCGGCGGAGCGGGGACAAAAAAAGACCCCCTCGCGCTGTGAGCTGCAAGGGGGTCTTCGAACAATCTTTGGCAGCGGCCTACTTTCCCACATGACGTTATGCAGTATCATCGGCGATGGAGAGCTTAACTTCCGAGTTCGGAATGGGGTCGGGTGTACCCTCTCCTCTATGGCTACCAAAGAAATCTGGCAAATTTATTGAAACAGGGATGGAAGGTTTTTTCGAGAAACAAGACGCACGGGCTATTAGTACTGGTCAGCTCCACCCCTCACAGGGCTTC
>CDZV01002626.1_pt1 | contig 39323 bp, 37 predicted proteins | sample 554851 | NCBI WGS metagenome assembly CDZV01 (sample SAMEA3182090, study PRJEB8094) | gut metagenome | biome: human; feature: gut; material: Stool; isolation source: human stools | place: Canada | collected 2013-03-12
CTGTCTGTCTGTCTGTCTGTCTGTCTGTCTGTCTGTCTGTCTGTCTGTCTGTCTGTCTGTCTGTCTGTCTGTCTGTCTGTCTGTCTGTCTGTCTGTCTGTCTAAAGTGTACGCCGGTTTTCATTTTCCGTCAACCTCTTTTTTGCCAAAACGCCGATTTAAAGAACATTTATCATGTTTATTCTACCTGATAATCCAGGTCAAAGCAAGTTTTCGGCAATTTTCTTTTTTAATACATGCATCATCATAATGCCGCTCACTCGGTCAGCGTCAGGTTTGCCTCAAAGTGTTTCTTTTCCCCGTCCGTTCCTACAAAATACCAGCCGTTCTCCCCTGTCTGCGCGCGCAGCAGGGTAAAGGAAGCGCCCATGGGCACCTCACTGTGATAGACGACGGCGAGCCGCGCGGGCGCGTGCGCGGCAATGCGCTCCAGAGGCACATGGTCGCAGACGATATCCGCATAATAGGTGTTGTTCATATGGCGGTTCTGGTCGCAGCGGGTATAAAAGGCCGTTTCCTCCGCCACGGGCTGCGCCTCCCCTTTTACCAGCGATACATCCAGCTCGCATACGGGCGGCTGGACGAACGGCATGGGCATGTCCTCCGGCGGACGGCGCAGGATGCGCTTCGTCCGTGTATCCACCAAGATCCAGCGGCTGTCCACTGCGCTCAGCACCGTGCCGTCCTGCGCGCACAGTGTGGTGTAGCGCCCATACACCGCGCGCTGGGGCGCGCTGGGCCTGGTTGCCAGCGTCACGCACTGCCCCGCGCGCACGGGCGCATAAAACTCCACGGCCAGCTTCGCCAGCAAAAACGCGGTGTGCGTGCGCGCGTACACCTCATTCGTCAGGCCCAGCAGGTCGCACTGGTCGGTGGATATCTGTTGGGCGCGCCGCAGGATGGCCCCCGGCGTCATACGGGCCTCGGCATCGCATTCATACGCCTTTACGGTGAAGCTCTCGGAATAAAAATCTGCATTCATCTGCTGTCTCTCCCTTTCGGCCGCGTCCGCCTGTTCCCGCGCCGCGCCCTGCGTGCGCACACCCGGACCGCCGCTTTCCCGCCTGTGCCCGTAAAAACGGCCCACGGCCATTTTCTTGTTGCACAGCAAAACTATCCCGGCGTTCCCGCCCAGAGACCGGCCGGAAAGGCGAAAAAACAGCCTGCGGCTATTTTTTACAAAACCACACCGCCGCCCGGGGCGCGCGGTGTGCTATACTATAATAACACAAAAGGACAAAATCCGCACGCATGCAGAAAGGTTTGATTTTGTATATGGGTTATTACGGACGCTACACGGCCGCCTATTCCATCGGCTGTCTGCTGATGCTTTCACTTTATATCGCCGGTATTTTTTTGCACTGGGCCGCTTTCGGCGTGCTTCTGGTGCTTACGCTCGCGGGTGTGATGCTGCTGGCGGTGATTTGCAGCGTGCTGGGCACGCGCCGCTTCAATGCGGCGTACCAGCGCTTTCTTACGAGCTGCGACGCCGCGGCGTTTCTGGCCGAGATACGCGGGTGCCAACGCTGGCAGAACCGCAGCACGCGGCCCAACCTGGCATTGAATGAAAGCTTTGCCCTGCAGGCGCTGGGGCGCGGCCCCGAGGCGCTGGAGGCGCTGTCCCGCATGGGGATGGACCGCGTGCCCCGCCGCAGCAAAAGCTACCTGCAGCAGCTCCGCCTGAGCGTTTATACGCGCTAGGCCAGCATCGCCATCGGCCTGGAAGATTACGCCGCGGCCCGCAGCCAGCTCGCATATCTGCGTGACGAAGTGCGCACGCTGCCGGCGGGCAACGCGCTGTTCGGGCATTTCAGCAAGGCTGTGCTGGACCTGGAGCACATGATGGCCGTGCAGCGGGGCGAGCCGGGCGGCCACACCGCCTATTTCCGCACCGAGCTGGGGCTTGCTCCCAACAGCTACCTCCGGGCGCAGGCGAGCTATTATCTGGCCTGCGCACTGCTTCTGGAGGAAAACGATGCAGCCGGCGCCGTTCCCCTGTATGAGCAGGCCCGCGCGCTTGCGCCCCAGCTCTGGGTGGCGGCGCGGGCAGGCGCCGCGCTGAACGCTCTGCATACGCTGGAAGCTGCGCAGCCCTCTGCCGGGATATAAAACGGCGCCAGAGCGGGCCGGCGGCCGCCACAGTTTTGTAACATTCATACCGGACGGATGTGGTATAATAATTTTAAGTCCGCCGCTTGCGCGGCTGCGCGCACTTCGTACGCTGATGCGCTTTTGCGCATGGGCTTGAGAACATTGAACCATGCAAAATTTCAGCGGACGAAATTTTGTTAAAGCCGCGCCGTGTGGCGGCCCCGCCGGCGGGCAATCCTAACAATGGCCCGCATCATCTTCCGGAAAGCAGGTATTTTTTATGATGGACCGCAAAAAGCTTTTGCTTCTTTATAACCCCAGCGCGGGGCGCGCGCAAACCTCCCGCAACCTGGACATGCTGCTGCAAAAATTCTGCACAGGCGGCTGCGAGACGACCGTATATCCCATTCTGGACGGGCTGAACGCAGAGGACATTCTGGCCGGGGCCGAAAGCGCGGGCTACGACATTGTGGTATGCTGCGGCGGCGACGGCACGCTGCACCATACGGTGAACGGCCTGCTGCGCCTGGAGCAGCCGCCTCTGCTGGGCTATATTCCAAGCGGCAGCACCAACGATTTCGCCGCCTCTCTCGGCCTGCCCAAAACGCCCGAGGACGCGGCGGACGCCGTGGTCAACGGCCGGCCGCATGCCATCGACGCAGGGGATTTCGGCGGTGAGCTGTTCTGCTATGTGGCCGCCTTCGGCGCCTTTTCCGCTGTTTCCTACGAAACGCCCCAGAACATGAAAAACGCCATGGGGCACCTTGCCTACATCATTGAAGGCGTCAAACGCCTGCCCATCGGGGAAAAATATCCTGCCCGCGTGGAGGTTGGAGACCAGGTGTTCGAGGAGGAATTTTTGTTCTGCTCCATTTCCAACACAACGTCCATCGGCGGCTTTTCGCTGGACAAAAGCGTGGAAGCCACACTGGACGACGGCGAATTCGAGGTGCTGCTCATCAAAGCGCCCACAAGCGTGGCGGAAGCGAACACCATCGTCTCCAAGCTGCTGGCCCGGGATTTCAACAACGAGCTGATCCATCTGCTGCATGCGGACAGCGTAACGGTGCATTTCCCCACGCCCACAAAGTGGACGCTGGACGGCGAGTACGGCGGTGAGCACACCGATGTATCCGTACAGGTGCTTGCCAACGCGCTGCACATGGTCTTTTGAGGGAGGGCCGCCTTCCCTCAGCAAAGGCCTTTCTTACAAAAAAACTCCTGCCGGGGGGGAGGACACTTTGTAAGGACGTATAGACTTTGTAGAGGTGCTGTATGGTTAGAGAAATTTACGAAAACGAGCTAAGTAAATTGTTAAATCTGTATCTATATCTGCACGAGAAGTCTGTACCGGAAAGGACGGAACATTTAAAAACGACATGGGAAACGATTATAAAAGATAAAAATCATCACATTATAGTGAATGAGGCTGATAATAAAATCGTATCCTCTTGTGTTTGCGTAATAATTCCTAATTTAACAAGAAATGTCCGGCCGTACGCCTTTATAGAAAATGTTGTTACCCGAAAAGACTGCCGCGGCAGAGGGTATGCAACAGAATGTTTGAATTATGCCAAAGAAATTGCCAAAATGGAAAATTGTTATAAAATGATGCTGCTCACCGGTTCAAAGGAAGAGTCAATACTTAAGTTTTATAGAAGCGCAGGGTATAACAGCAGTGATAAAACCGCTTTTATTCAATGGCTTGAATAGGACAATTTTCCGTTTGTCAAAAAAACAGCATAGGGCGACTGTGCTGGTGTGAGCGTGTCCACAGGTATAACGAGCATCGGATTGCGGCACTGCAGTCCAAAGTAGAAGTCCGCACCCTGAAAAGGGTACGGACTTCATTGATTCATGCATTTTCTAAGGAACTTCCTTACGAGGGGATTCCCGGCAGGAGGTTTTTTGTATCTGGCGGACGGAAAGCAAAAACGTGCCAGATCAATACAGCAGCATCCCAAAGTAAGTCACTGTATTTTCTCCGCCGTTATAGGTCAGGCCGGCTTTTGCCGCCAGGCTTGCAACATCGATCCCGAAGCCTTCCAAAGAGGGAAACAGCATTTCCGGCATTCTGCATGCACCCTCCGGATAGGTGCAGGCTTCACATCTGTTACAGCCTTCATTGGACAAAAGAAGGAATGAAGAAAGCTGGTTTTTCACAAGGATATACAGCCTGTCACACAGCTTTTTAAACACCCCGTGTCCTTCGGTCATTCCTTCGTAATCAAAAGGGTCTGTCAAAGGATATACGGCGTCAAAAACCATCGCCTTTTCATACCGGAGGCACCGCTGCCTGCACTGTTCAACCGTTCCAACCGCGGGAGGACACGCCCAGGTTCTTCCGTACAAGCGGCAGGTATCGTTTTCGCAGATCTTCCGAACCGCATCGCTGAACAGGATCTCCGCTGTGGAAATAAACCCGTATCGGCTTATCCCTGTTTTCTTCAAATCACGGTCCCGCAAGCCGGGAATAATACATCCCATATGAATTCAGGCCTCCGGTCCTGCCGCCTGTGCGGCGGGGCGTTTTACTCCTCCTGCGCTTTCTTGTGCCGGTGTGCGCGCAGAATGCATTCGGCCACGCCCTCTGCGGAGATGTCCTCCGCCGTCAGGAACGGCGCACCGGTCTGCTGCGCCAGCGCGCGGGCCGTCACCGGGCCGATGCACACGCACACAGCGCCCTTCGGCGCCGCGCCGCAGGCGGAGAACCATGCCCGCACGCCGCCCGCGCTGGCAAACGCCAGATAGTCTGCCTCCGCATTGGGCGATGCCGCGGCATATTCCGTTTTGTACAGCGTATATTCCCGCACCGAAAAGCCTTGAGCCGTCAGGATGCCGCGCATCTCCGGGCTGCTTTCCGCGGCGCGAAACAGCAGGATCTCTTCGCCGGGGCCGGCGGCGGCGCACAGCGCACGGGCCAGTTCCGCGCCTGTGGCCTGCTCCGGGCACAGATCCGCCGTGATGCCCCTCTGTGCCAGCGCCTCCGCCGTAGCCGGGCCGATGGCGGCAAAACGGCAGGCGTGCAGACGGCGCACGTCGATGCGCGCCGCGGCAAGCGCGTCAAAAAAGCAGCCGACGCCGTTGCGGCTCGTCAGCACCACCCAGCAGGAGCGCCCGTCCGCTAGCCTTTCCCAGCCCGGCTGGGGCGGCAAAGGCCGCACCCGGGCCGTCATGCAGGGAACCGCGGCCGCGCCCAGTGCTTCCAAACGCCGGGCGAGCCGTTCTGTGAAGGCGGGCGTTCCCACCAGCCCCACGCGCACGCCTGCCAGCGGCAGCACGGGCGCGGCCGGGGCGCAAAGCTCCAGCGCCGCGGCGGCGCCCACCACGATGACGGCGGGCGCCTGCACCCGGGCTGCGCGCGCCTTTTCGGCAATGTCCGCAAGCGTGCCGCGCACCGTGGCCGGGTGCGGTGCATTTCCGCCGGACACCACCGCCGCGGGCGTTTCCGGCGGCTTGCCCGCAGCCGTCAGCCGCGCGGCGATCTGTTCCAGGCTGTTCAGCCCCATCAAAAACACAAGCGTGCCGTGCAGCGCCGCCAGCGCCTCCAGAGATTCCGGCAGCGTGTCGCCCGTTTGTGCCGTGTGGCCCGTAATGACATGGAAGCTGCGGCTTGCCCCCCGGTGTGTGACGGGAATGCCCGCTGCGGCCGGAACCGCGATGCACGAAGAAATCCCCGGCACTTCCTCACAGGGGACGCCCGCCGCCTGCAGCGCCAGAAATTCCTCTCCGCCCCGGCCGAACACGAACGGGTCGCCGCCCTTCAGGCGCACGACGGTCTTTCCGCTTTGGCCCAGCCGCACCAGCAGGCTGTTGATCTCGCTTTGCGGCATGGAATGCCTGCCGCACCGCTTGCCTGCGGGATGCTGCTCCGCGTGCGCGGCCTGCGCCAGCAGGGCCGGATCGATGAGGTCGTCGTAAACCACCGCGTCGCAGCTTTGCAGCAGACGCAGCCCCCGCACCGTGATGAGGTCGGCGCTGCCGCAGCCCGCGCCCACCAGATAGACAAAGCCCTTTTTATGCATTCCCCGGCCCCTCTCTTTCCATCCGCGCCGCCAGCGCGTCGAATTCGGCCTGCTCCAGCGGCCTTCCCTTTTCCATACATGCGTCGAACAGCGCCGCGAACAGCCGCGCCCGGGCGGTTTCGTCCGGCACCGAGGCCCGAACAGGGGCGCGCCGGGCGGCCAGATATTCCAATATCCCGTTCCAGCCGTCGCCGCCGGGCAGCGCCGCTTCGATTTTTTCCTTTACATATACCGCGGCCGTGGGGCTGGCCCCGCCTGTGGAGATGCCGATGGAAAGCGGCCCGCGCCGCACCAGCGCCGGGAACAGGAAGGTACAGTTGTCCTTGTCGTCCACCGCGTTCACAGGGATGCGCCGCGCCCGGCACAGCGCGGCGATCTCCCGGTTCAGCGCGCCGTCGCCCGTCGCGGCGACCACCAGCGCCTGTCCCTCCACGTCCCGGGGGCGAAATGCCCGGCGGCACAGCGCAGCTCCCTCCAGTGCTTCCAGCTCTGGCACAAAGCTCTGCGCAACCACCGTCAGGCACGGGCCATAGGGCAGCAGCCTGCGCGCCTTGCGCAGCGCGACCGCGCCGCCGCCCACGATCAGGCAGGGCCGCCCCTCCAGCTCCACAAACATCGGAAAATACGCCATACACTGCGCTCCCATCACGACAAATTCAGGCGGAGATACCGGCCGTCCGGCCCGCGCCTGTCCGGTTCATTCGCAAAAATACTGCCAGCCGCCGTCCACGGGCACGCGCCGCACCCGCACGCCGAACACCCGGTCCAGCGCGCCGCCGGCGTACACCTGCTCCGGCGTGCCCGCCATGCACAGCCTTCCGTCCGCCAGCAGCGCCACGCGGTCGGCGGTGCGCAGCGCCTGGCACAGGTCATGGCTCACCAGCACGACGGCCTTTCCCCCGTCCGCAAGGCCGCGCGCCGTGCGCATCACATCCATCTGGTGGCGCACGTCGAGGAAAGTAGTAGGCTCGTCCATAAAGACGGCCGGAGTCTCCTGGGCCAGCGCCATGGCCAGATACACCTTCTGCCGCTGGCCGCCGCTCAGCTCCTGCATCGGACGGTCCGCCAGCTCCAGCGCGTCCGCCTTTTCCATCGCGCGCCGCACGGCCGCATAGTCGCTTTTGCGGTAGCGCCGCGGGAACGACAGGTACGGGAACCGCCCGTGCAGCACCATGCGCCGCGCCTCGATGCTGGGCACATTGCGGCTCTGGGCCATATACGCCGCGCGCCGCGCCACCTGCTCGGGCGGCATGCCGGACAGCGGCGCGCCGTCGTACAGCACCTCGCCCGAAAGCGCGGGCAGCAGCCCCAGCGCCGTTTTCAGCAGCGTGCTTTTGCCGCAGCCGTTCGGCCCCAGCAGCACCGTCACGCAGCCCGCGGGGAACACAAGGTCCACGTCCCGCAGCACCGGCTCTCCGCGGTACCCGGCGCTTATTTTACGCAGCTCGATCATGGATGTCCCCTCCCTTTGCGGAACAGCAGCCAGAGGAAGAACGGCCCGCCCGCGAGGGAGAGCACGACGCCCACCGGCAGCTCGTACGGCGCGAACAGCGTGCGCGCGGCCACGTCGCACACGGTGAGCAGCGCCGCGCCGCCCAGCGCGCAGCCCGCCAGCAGGCGCCTGCTTTCACCGCCCACCAGCCGCCGCACCATATGCGGCGCAACAAGCCCCACAAAACCCAGCAGGCCCGCAAAGCTTACAGCCGCGCCTGCCAGCGCCGCCGCCAGCGCCAGCAGCGCCACGCGCACGCCGCGCACCCGCAGGCCCAGGCTCCGGGCCGTGTCGGCGCCCAGCGCCAGCACGTCCATCTCGTTTGCAAGCGCCAGCGCGGCCCCCAGGCACAGAAGGATCACCCACGCCGCAGGCGCGACCTTGCCCATGGACAGGTTGGCCAGGCCGCCGATGCGGAAATCCGAATAGCCGATGAGGGAGTCCGGGAATACCGTGAGCACCGCGTCGATGCCCGCCCCGAACATACCGGAGATGGCCACGCCCGCCAGCACCAGCGTCATGCGGGACGCGCCCGCCTTTTCCGAGATCAGAAGCACCAGCATCACCCCGGCGAACGCCCCCAGGAACGCCGCAAAGGGCACCGCGGCAGCCGCCGTCGGCAGCACTGCGCAGCACAGCGCCACGCCCAGCCCCGCGCCGGAATTGACGCCGATGATGTTGGGCGCGGCCAGCGGGTTTGCCAGCACTGTCTGGATGACCGCGCCGGACACCGCCAGCGCCGCGCCGGCCAACAGGCACCCCAATGTGCGCGGCAGGCGCACATACAAAAGTATGCTTGCCGCCGTCGTGCCCTTCCCGCCGCCCGAAAGCACCGACAGAATCTCCCTGGGGGACACCGCCGCCGCGCCCAGGCACAGGCTCAGCAGCGCAGCGCCCAGCATGGCCAGCGCCAGCAGCGCAAGGCGCGCAGGCACGCTGCGAAAGCTACGCTTCTCCATACAGGATCTCCGCCAGTTTTTCGTATGCCTCGCCCCAGCGTGCGTTCGGCTTCAAGTTGTACAGCTGCTGGTCCATATAATAGACCCTGCCGTTTTTCACCGCGCTCAGCTGCTGCCATGCCGGGTTGGAAAGCACGGCGCTCTCCAGCGTCTGCCGCACCTTCTCCTGGTCGCTGCCCTGCATCACGATAAAAATCCTCTCTGGGTCCGCCGCGAGGATGGCCTCCATGGAAAGCTCCTCCAACAGAGACGCGTCGCTGTCCGCGATATTCACACAGCCCAGCGCGGCCAGCATTTCGCCCAGCACGCTGTTTTCGCTGTTCTTCACCTTGCAGCTGCTGCCCGTGGCCCGCAAATACAGCACGGACGGCCCTTCCTTTCCCTCCGCGCGGGCCACAGCCGCATCCACCTGCGCGCGCACCTGTTCGCCGTATTGCTCATACAGCTCCGGCCGCCCCGTGACGCGCGTGCAGACCTCCAGCATCGCAAGGTAGTCCTCAAAGGTGCTCACCTCAAAGTATGCCGTGGGGATGCCCGCCTGCTCCAGCGTGGGCAGCAGGTCCACATCCGCCGCCGTCTTTGCGCTGCCGATGACAAAATCCGGCTGCGCGGCCAGCAGCGCCTCGGCGCTCGGCTCCTTTACGCCGCCCAGGTTCACCACCGTTTCGGGCAGGCCCAGCTCAAACTGCGTCCAGGTGTCGTCCGCCGCCGCAACAAGCGTGTCCTTCCCGCCTGCCAGGCACCACACGTCGGCAAAGCTGCCGATGAGCGCCGCCACGCGCTTTGGGCTTTCCACCGTCACGGTGCGGCCCAGCGCGTCGGTGAACGTGACGGCCCGCGCATCCGCGCTGCCGGACGCCGCGCTTTCCGGCTGTGCGCCGGACGCGGAAGCCGAAGCAGAAGCCGCGCTGCCGCTCTGCGGCGCGGACGCCGCGCAGCCCGCCAGAAGAAGCGCCAGCAAAAGGGCGGTAAAGCTCAAAATCTGTTTTTTCATGTCCGTGTCATCCCATCCATTCAAAATATCCGCGCCCGCGGCCGGACAGACAGCGCATACAGCGTCTTCCGGGCGGACATATCATACCACATTCCGGGCCTGCTGTCAGCCCTGCCAGCCCCGCCGGGCGGGGTCCAGTGCGTCCACGGCCGTGTAAAGCAGCGCGTTGCAGATGGCCGCGGCCACATTGCTGCCGCCCTTGCGGCCCATGGCGGCTATGGCCGGAACGTCCGCCGCCCTGCACGCGGCGAAGATGCGCTCCTTGCTCTCCACCACATTCACAAAGCCCACGGGCACCGCCACGACCAGCGCCGGCCGCAGCCCGTCCGCGATCAGCGCCTCCAGGCGCAGCAGCGCCGTAGGCGCGTTTCCCACGGCCAGCACCGCGCCGGGATATTCCCGCGCGGCCTTTTCCATGGCCGCGTCCGCCCGCGTGGTGCCGTTTTCCTGCGCGGCGCGGGCCACGTCCCCGTCCGCCATAAAGCATGCCACCGTGCCGCCGAGCTTCGCCAGGCTGGGCTTGCTGACGCCCGCTTTTGCCATATTGGTATCCGTTACAATGGACACGCCCTGCCGCAGCGCCGCCACGCCGCGTGCAACGGCGTCGGGCGTGAAGCACAGGCTTTGCGCATAATCAAAATCCGCCGTTGTATGAATCACCCGCTTCACCACGGCGGCATGCTGCGGCGGCAGCTCAATGCCCGCCGCCGCAAGCTCCTGTGTAATGATCGCCATGCTGGTGCGCTCGATATCCGCGGGCAGGGTATGTTTTCCGTTCACGCTCGCATCTCCTCTGTGTTTACTTGGCCGCGCAGGCGTCCATTGCGCGGTACACCGCAGCTATATCAACGGCGGTGCGCACCGCGTCCGCCAGCAGGTCGTACTGACGCTCCTTATACGCGGCATGGCTTTCCGCGCGCACGTCCGCTGCCGAAAGCCCCTTGCACGCCAGCAGCCAGGCGGCCAGCTTTTCCGTAAGCTCCCCGGTGTCAAACAGGCCGTGCAGATAGGTGCCGAACACATTGCCTGCCGCCGCGCCCTCGGGCGTGCCGTCCGCAAGCAGGCAGAACGGCGGCGTGCCGCCGCGTTCGGTGCGGCCCATATGGATCTCGTAGCCGTCCAGCTGCGCGCCCGCAAACGGGCCTGCAGCGGCGCACGCCTGCACACGGGTGCGCACCTTCTGCCCGGTAAAGCGCGTCGCGCAGGGCAAAAGGCCCATGCCGTCCATGCGGCCTCCCTGCTCCACGCCGTCCGGGTCGTCCAGCGCCGTTCCCAGCATCTGGTAGCCGCCGCACACGCCCAGCACGGGCGTGCCCGCGGCCGCCAGCTTCTTTACCGCGGCCTCCAGGCCGTTCTGGCGCATCCAGGCAAGGTCTCCCATCGTGTTTTTTGTGCCCGGCAGCACCACCAGGTCCGGCTCGCCCAGCTGCCCGGCCCGCTCCACATACCGCACGCCCAGCGCGGGGTGGCTCTCCAGCGGGGAAAAATCCGTAAAATTGGAGATGCGCGGCAGGCGCACCACCGCGATGTCCAACGGACGCCGCTGCTGCGTCTGCGCAAGGCACGGCGCAAGGCTGTCCTCGTCGTCGATGTCCGCGCGGGTATAAGGCACGACGCCCAGCACGGGCACGCCCGTCTTTTCCTCCAGCATCGCAAGGCCCGGGCGAAGCAGCTCCACGTCGCCGCGGAATTTGTTGATGACCGTGCCGACGACACGCGCGCGCTCCTCCGGCTGCAGCAGAGCCACCGTGCCGTAAAGCTGCGCGAACACGCCGCCCCTGTCGATGTCCCCCACAAGCAATACCGGCGCGTTCACCAGCTCTGCCAGGCCCATATTGACGATGTCGCCGTCCCGCAGGTTGATCTCCGCCGGGCTGCCCGCGCCCTCGATGACGATGACGTCGTTTTCCGCCGCAAGGCTCTCATAAGCGCGCAGGATCTCCGGCACCAGGCTTTTTTTCATCTTGAAATATTCCGCCGCGCGGTACTGCCCGCGCACCTCGCCGTTTACGATCAGCTGGCTGCCGGTGTCGCTGCTGGGCTTGAGCAGCACCGGGTTCATGCGCACGTCCGGCTCGCGGCCCGCGGCCTCGGCCTGTGCCACCTGCGCCCGGCCCATCTCCAGCCCGTCGCGGGTGATATAGCTGTTCAGCGCCATGTTCTGGCTTTTGAAGGGCGCCACCCGCAGGCCGTCCTGCCGGAAAATGCGGCACAGCGCCGTGGCCAGCAGGCTTTTGCCCGCGCCCGACATCGTGCCCTGCACCATAATGCAGCGCGCCATTTACAACACCTCCCCAAGTGCCTGCAAAAAGGCGCTGTTTTCCGAATGGGTGCGCACCGCCGCGCGGTACCACCCCGGCCCCAGGCCCGGATAATTGGCGCAGCCGCGCAGCAGCACGCCCCGGGCCCGCAGCCGCTGCACCAGCTGTTCGCCGCTGTGGTAAAACAGCAGATAATTCGCCTCGCCCGGCATCACGCGGCACCCCAGCGCCGCCAGCCCCGCCGAAAGGCGCGGCCGCTCGGCGGCGACGAGCGCGCGCAGCGCCGCGCTGTAATCCGTTTCCTCCAGCGCGGCCTCGCCCGCCGCCTGCGCCAGAGCGGAAACGGCCCACGGCTGCCCGGCGGCGCGCATGCGCTCCAGCAGCGCGCCGTCCGCGCAAAGCGCGTAGCCCAGCCGCACGCCCGCCATCGCATACCACTTGGTAAACGCCCGCAAGAGCAGCAGGTTTTCATGCCCCTCCAGCTCTCCCAGCAGCGTGTGCGCGGCAGGATCGTCCAGAAATTCGTTGAAGCACTCGTCCACCACAAGGCGTGTGCCGCAGGCGGCGCACCGCTCTAAAATTCGCAAAAGCAGCGCGCGGGGCGTGGTGCGTCCCGTGGGGTTGTTCGGCTCACACAAAAACAGTATGTCCAGCCCCGGCTCAATGCGTTCCAGCAGCGCTTCGGTGACGGCGAAGCCTTCTTCCTCCCGCAGGAAAAAGCGGTCCGCCGTACAGCCCGCGACGACCAGGGCCTGCTCGTATTCGGCAAAGGTGGGCGCCGTGACGAGCGCCCGCTTCGGCTTTTCCGCCAGCGCCAGCCGGAAGATCAGGTCCGCCGCGCCGTTGCCGCACAAAATGCTCTGCGGCGGCACGCCCAATGTGCCGGACAGCTTTTTCCGCAGTGCCCGGCACAACGGGTCCGGGTAACGGTCCGCTCCGTCCAGCGCCCGCGCCACAGCCTGCCGCACGCCCTGCGGCAAACCCAGCGGGCTGACGTTGGCCGAAAAATCCAGCGGCATACCGCCGTACTGGGCCGCATATCCGGCCCAGTCCCCTCCATGCGTCAGTTCCATGCGTTCTCCCCCCTCCGTCACAGCCCCAGCGGCAGGCACACCGCAGCGCGCGCGCAGGCCAGCAGCGCCATGCACAGCGTCCCTGCGGCATACAGCATCCGGTTTGCCCGCAGGATGTCCCCCGGCTCCACCGGCCGCAGCGCGTCGCCGATCGTAGGCTTTTCGTACAGCTTGCCGAAATAGCTGGCCGGGCCGGCCAGCTGCACGCCCAGCGCTCCGGCCATCACCGCCTCCGTCTGGGCGGAATTGGGGCTGGCATGGCTGCGCCTGTCCCGCCGCCAGATGCGCAGCGCGCCGCGCGCGTCCTGCCCCGTGAGCGCCGCCGCGCCCGCCAGCAGCAGCGCAGCCATGCGGGCGGGCAGATAATTGGCCGCGTCGTCCAGCTTTGCGGCCGCGCGCCCGAAATAGAGATACCGCTCATTCTTATACCCCACCATGCTGTCCATGGTGTTCACCGCCTTGTAGCACAGCGCCAGCGGCGCGCCGCCCAGCAGCATGTAAAACATCGGCGCGGCCACGCCGTCGGCAAAGTTTTCGGCCACCGTTTCCACGGCCGCTTTCGTCACGCCTCCGGCGGAAAGGGCGGCGGTGTCCCGCCCGACGATGCGGGCCACGGCGGCGCGCGCCTGCTCCAACGTGCCGCCCGTCAGCGCGCGGTACACATTGCGGCTCTCGTCCCGCAAGCCCCGCATGGCCAGCGCCTGCCAGCACCACACGGCCTCCAGCGCAAAGCGCAGCGCCGGGTGCGCAAGGCCGCACAGCCAGAGCGCGCCCGCCGCAAGGCCCAGCGTGCCCAGCGGCAGCAAGGCCGCCAGCACCGCGCCCGCCGCAAGCTCGCCCCGGGGCGTTTTGGGAAAAGCGCGGCGCAGCCCGCGTTCCAGCGCGGCGATGCATTTCCCCATGCCCACCACCGGGTGAGGCATCCAGGCCGGGTCTCCCAGCGCAAGGTCCATCAAAAAGCCGCACAGCGCGGCCAGCACAATATCCATCTCACGCTTCCTCCGCATAACACGCTTCGCCCGCAAGGTCCAGCAGGCCGTGCGTCTGCCAGCGCGCCGCATCCAGTATAAAGCCGGCCGCGTTGCCCGCGCACCAGGTGTAATAATCCCGGCGCGGGCAGGCGTACCGCTCCATCACCGCCATCTGGGTGCCGCCGTGCGCCATGACGACGAGCATTTCCGCGCCCCGCGCCAGCGCTTCGTCCACCAGGGACGCAAAGGCCGCGCAGGTCCTGTCGGAAAATTCAGCCCGGCTCTCTCCGCCCGGGCAGCGGCCCATACAGTCGTCTCCCACCCAGGCGAGATAATCGGGGTCGCGCTCCATCTCCACATAATTGCGCCCCTCGAAAATGCCGAAGCACATCTCCCGCAGGTCGTGCACGGGCACGAGCCGCGCGGCCGGGAACAGCACCCGGGCCGTGTCCACGGCCCGGCACAGCGGCGAGACATACACCGTGTCCGGTTCAATGTCCGCCCGCCGCAGCGCGGCGCGCCCCTTTTCCGAAAGCGGGATGTCCCGCGTGCCCTGGTACCGCTTGTCCACATTGTATTCCGTCTGCCCATGGCGCAAAAGATAAACTTTCATGTGTTCGGCGCTCCTTTCAGATAGACCGGGATACCGCAGAACACGCGCACCACGGCGTCCGCGCGCTGCGCCAGCAGGCAGCCGAGACGGCCCGCCGCCTCCCGCGCGGCGCGCTCGTTTTTGTCCACCGGCACGACGCCGCCGCCCACCTCGGTGGCGATGACCACCTCGTTCCGGGCAAGCTGCTGCGCCAACGCGGCAAGGTCGCCGCAGCCCGCGGCCAGCTCCTGCACGTCCCAAACAGCGCGCTGCGCCAGCTCCTCCCGGGTACAGCCCAGCAGCAGCCGGGCATACTCCCGTTTCCCGCTGTACAGCGGGCCTGTGATAAAGATCATCCCGTCACCCCCGAAAGCAGGCTGCACGCTGCCAGCGCGGCCAGCATCCACAGCTCCGCCTTTTGCAAAAACCATCCGGCCAGGTCGCCCGATATGCCGCCGAACTGCTTTTGCGCCACCGCGCGGTATCGCAAAAATACAAGCACCGCAGCCAGCGCCATGGCGGCACCCGTCATCCCCCCCGCCGCCGCCATGCCTGCGGCGGCCAGTGCGCACAGTACAAGCAGCGCGCGGCGCACAGCCGTGCGGTCCGCTCCCGTTGCAAAGGTATGGGCAAGGCCCGTGTTTTTTGCCAGAGGGAACGCCGCGATCGCATAGCCGGAAAGCGCCCGCTCCAGCACAAAGCCCAGCCCCATGCACAGCGCAGCCCGGGGCGTGCAGTCCACCGCCGCGCACAGGCCCAGATAGGCCGTAAAATAGGTGCACAGGCGTATGACCGCAAACGCGCCGCAGTGCGGGTCCTTTAATATCTCCTGCTTTTTTTCCGGCGCGGCGCAGCTTGCCAGCGCATCGCAGGTGTCGGCGTAGCCGTCCAGGTGGATGCCCCCGGTCACGAGCACCGGCGCAAGGCACAGCCCGGCCGCGCGCAGCAAAAGCGGGAATGAAAGCCGCGCCGCCAAAGCCGCCCAGCCCCACCAGGCAAGGCCGCACACAACCCCCACCAGCGGAAAGGCGCACAGCGCGTACCGCATGTTTTTTTCGTTCCACACCGGCTGCGGTACCGGCACGGCGGAAAACATGGCAAACGCCACGGCGGCCGTTTCAAGCAGCGTCACAGCGCGGCCTCCTCTCCTTTATAATAGCGCGGCAGGCCGCACGCCACCTCACAAACAGCGTCCGCCCGGGCGGCAAGCGCCCGGTTTGCCGCGGCCAGCACACGCAGATAGGTACCGGTATCTCCCGCATAGGCGCTGCCGCCGCTGAACACCTCGCCCGTGACGACCACCAGTGCTTCGCACTGCCGCCGCAGGCTTTCCACGCCGTCCACAACAGCGGCCAGCGCCGCCTGTTCACCGCCTGCGCCCGCCGGGCTGTACAGCTCGTTTGCGGCCAGATTGCTCAGGCATTCCAGCAGCGCCGCGCCCCTTGCAGGCAGCAGCACCCGCGAAAGGCCAACGGGGCATTCAATGGTCTCGAACCGCTTTTGCGCGCGCAGGACGCGGTGCCTCGCAATGCGCGCGCGGGCTTCTGCGCCAAAGGGTTCCATCGTCGCCACATAGTAGCGAGGCAGAGCGCCCGCCCGCAGGATCAGCTGCTCGGCATATTCGCTTTTGCCGGACGCCGCGCCGCCCACGACCAGTGTGAACATCCCATCCGCCCCTTTCCTCTCCGGCGTTCAGCCCTCTCCGCCCTGCGGCGTATAGGCCTCGATGCCGCCCTCCTCAAACGTGTAGCAATCCATATATACGGCGCGGGCCATGTCCAGCAGCGGCATGGCCGCCACCGCTCCCGTGCCCTCGCCCAGGCGCATGCCCGCCGTGATGAGCGGTTTTTTGCGCAGCGCGTCCAGCAGCAGCATGCCCGCGGGCTCGGCCGAGACATGGCTCGCCAAAACGGCCTTGGCCGCCGCCGGGCACAGCCGCACCGCGCACAGCGCCGCCACGGCGCTGATGAAGCCGTCCGCCAGCACAGGCACACGGCAGGCCGCGCCGCCCAGAAACACGCCGCACATCCCCGCGATGTCAAAGCCGCCCACCTTGGCCAGAACGTCCAGCGGGTCGTCCGCGGCGGGGCGGCTGAGGGCCACGGCCCGCTCGATGGCCGCCACCTTGCGCCGCAGCCCCTCGTCCGAAAGACCCGCGCCGCGGCCCGTCATTTCCACGGGCGCGCAGCCCAGCAGCACGCTGGCCACAGCGCTGGCCGTGGTGGTGTTGCCGATGCCCATCTCGCCCGTGGCCAGCAGACGCACGCCCTTTTCCTTCTGCGTGCGCACAAGCTCCGCGCCCGCCAAAACGGCCTGCTCCGCCTGGGCCCGCGTCATGGCAGGCCCCTGTGTGATATCCCCCGTGCCGTTGCCGATGCGCCGGGCCAGCACGCCGGGCTGCGGCGCAAAATCCCGCACGCCCATGTCCACGGGCACTACGGCGCACTGCGCGGCCTGCGCCATCCGGCACACGGAGGTGCGCCCCGCAGCCAGGTTGCGCGTCACAGCGGCCGTCACGCTGCTGTCCGTCTGGGTAACGCCCTGGGCGACCACGCCGTTGTCCGCGCACAGCACCAGCACCGCACGCGGCAAAAGCGGCGCCTGCGTGTCGCCCGTCAGCGCCGCAATGTCCTCCAGCGCCGTCTCCAGCAGACCCAGGCTGCCCAAAGGCTTTGCGCACGCCGCCCAGCGGCGGTGCGCCTGTTCCCGCGCCGCCTCGTCCGGCGGCGTGATGTTTTGCAGCAATTCACGCAGTTCCATGCTTCCAGCTTCTTTCTTTGCATTCCAGCTTCATTTTGTTTTCAATGCCCGGGGCGCTTTCCCAAGCGCACGGCGCCGCCCCGGTCCTGCGGCCTCTCAAAAAGCACAGGGCCCTTCACCGGCCGCTTTGAAAGGCGGCGGCCGCACGCACAAACCGCTCCGCCAGCTGCGGCCTGCCCGCAAAATACAGGTGCGGGAAAGCTGCATACAGCGCCGGCCCCGCGAACCCGCACGTCCAGCTGCGGCCCGTCGCGGGCTTTTGCGCGTTGAACGCCGCGCCATTTTCCGTGCTGTCCCAATAGTGGAACTCGTGAACGGGGACCGTTTCGCCCGCGCGCAGCAGCAGGCTGTCGGCCCGGGCCGTAAGCTGCGCGTAGCCGAAGCGAACGAGCTTCTGCCGCCGCACGCCCGCGCCGGGCAGTGCGCCCGCCATAGGGTGCACCGCGCCGTCTTCGCCCTCAAGGCTCTGGCCCAGATACAAAAAGCCGCCGCATTCCGCCACCGTAGGCAGGCCCGCCTCCACCGCGCGGCGCACCGCGCGGCGCATGGCCGCGTTTTGCGAAAGCTGCCCGGCGTACAGCTCCGGATAGCCTCCGGGCAGATACAGCCCGCCCGCTCCCCCGGGCAGCGCCGCGTCATGCACGGGGCTGAAAAATACAAGCTCCGCGCCCGCGTCCCGCAGGGATTCCAGCGTTTCGGCATAGGCAAAGCAAAACGCCTCGTCCCGCGCCACGGCGATGCGCGCCGCCTGCTTTCGCGCCGGGGCCTTGCGCTCCCGTCCCGCTCCATCCGCCGTGCGCCGCCCGAACAGCGCCAGCAGGCGCGGCATATCCACGCTCTGCTCCAGCTGCGCGGCCAGCGCGCCGATGCGCGCCGCAAGGCCGTCGATCTCCGCCGCCGTGTACAGGCCCAGATGCCGGCTCCCGAACACAGCCTCCGGCATGTGGGGCAGATACCCCAGCACGGGGACGCCCGTCTCCTGCTCCAGCATGGGCGCAAGACTCCGGGCCAGCATGGCGGAGCAATCGTTCAGCAGAATGCCCGCGATATGGCTGGGCTGCCGGAAAGCGAGCAGGCCCCGCACCTGCGCGGCCAGCGTCAGGCTCGCGCCCCGGGGGCGCAGCACCAGCAGCACCGGCAGGTCCAGCGTGCGGGCCACATGCCACGCGCTGGCGCGCGCCGTCACGCCGCCCACGCCGTCGTAAAAGCCCATCACGCCCTCCACCACCGCCGCGCCGTGGCCTGCCGCATGCCGCGCGTACAATGTGCGGGCCGCGTCCTCCCCGCAGAGGAACAGGTCCAGATTATGGCTCTCCACGCCAAGCACCGAACGGTGGAACATGGGGTCGATATAATCGGGCCCGCACTTGAACGCGCACGGCGCGAGCCCCCGTTTTTGCAGCGCGGCCAGCAATGCGCAGGCCAGCGCCGTTTTGCCGCTGCCGGAGGACGGCGCGGCCAGCATACATTCGATCATTCGCAATTCCCCGTGACCAGAAAAACAGGATTGTTCGCCATAAGCAGGTGCAGCCCGCCCGCGGGCCGGGTGCGGCTGACGGCGATCTGCGTCACCTGCGCGGCCAGCCCGTGGGCCGTCAGCGCCGCAGCGGCGGCGGAAAGCGTCTCCAGCGCAATTGCGGAAATGCAGATCCGCGCGGACGGGCTGCGCGCCAGCGCCGCGTCCACCACGCCGGCCATGCCGCCCCCGGTGCCGCCGATGAAAACAACATCCGGCGCGGGCAGCCCGGCCAGCGCCTCCGGGGCGCGGCCCTGCACCGGCGTCATATTCCACGCCCCGAACCGCTCCCGGTTCCGGCGGATGAGCGCGCAGGCGTCCGCTTCGCACTCCACCGCGTACACGCGGCCGCAGTGCGCGGCCAAAGCCAGCTCCACGCTCACGCTGCCCGTGCCCGCGCCCACGTCCCAGCAGACGTCGCCCGGGCGCACGGCCAGCTTGCCCAACGCTACGGCGCGCACCTCCTGCTTTGTCATCGGCACCTCCCCGCGTGCAAACGCGCTGTCCGCAATGCCCGGCGCGCGCTGCGGCGCGCGGGGCGCGGCCTCGGCCAGCAGCACGCTCAGCAGTGCAAACGCACCTTGCGCGCACTGCGCCGCGGTGGCCTGCGTCACACGCTCGTCCGGATAGGAAAGGTTCTCCCCCACCGTCACGGCCAGCCCGCCCAGGCCCGCTTCGCACAGCTGCGCGCACAGCGCGGCCGGGCCGAGCATGCCGCCCGTGAGGAAAAACACCGGTCTGCCGCCGCACACCGCCGCAGCCGCGTCGCACGCCGCGCCGTGGGCGGAGACGAGCGTCCAGTCCTGCCAGGGGCGGCCCAGACGCGCGGCCAAAAGCTGCACGCTGGAAATGCCCGGTAGCACCCGCGCCGCAACGCCGTTTTCCGCCAGCAGCGGCAGCAGGCCGCACGCGCCGGAATAAAAGCCCGTGTCGCCGCTGTACGCCACAACGCACAGGGAGGCGTATCCCCGCGCTTCCAGCACGGCCTGCAGCACCTCCTGCGGGCGCGCTGCTTCCACTCTGCGCGCCGTGCAGCCCGCGGGCAGCGCGGCCAGCAGCCGCCGCGCGCCGACGACGCATTCCGCCGCCGCCAGCGCCCCGGCGCACTCCGCCGTCATCGTTCCGGGCGCGCCGCCGCCCATTGCCGCCAGGATCACCTGCATGCCATCATCTCCCTGCATTCATTCAAAACCGCCGCGTAATCTTCTCCGCTGTCCGCCGGGCGGCGGATCACCACGAGCCGCGCGCCCACATTCCGCGCCGCCTGCGCCTTTTCGCCGAATCCTCCCGGTGCGCCGCCGTCCTTGGTGACAAGATACCCGATGTCAAAACGGCGCATCAGCGCCTCGTTGAGCTCCCGCGTAAAAGGCCCCTGCAGCGCAATGATATTGCCGTGGGGCACGCCCGCCGCCTCGCAGGCCGCAAGCCCCTCGTGCGTGGGCAGCACCCGCGGGTACAGCCGCTCCGCGTCCAGCCCCGCAAAGGCGGCAAGCTCCTTCGCGCCCGTCGCCAGCAGGATATTGCCCTGCGTGCCGGCCAGCCACCGCGCGGCGGCCGGCGCGTCGGGCACAACAACGCTGTCCGGCGGCAGGGCGCTGGCCCCGCGCAGCAGCCGCCTGTACGGCACCCCGGCCGCAAGGCACGCCGCGCGGATGTTCCCGCTGGCCTCGGCCGCGTAAGGATGCGTGGCGTCCACGCACACTGCAAAGCCCGGCAGCATTTCACGCATCTGCCGCGTGTCCTTTCGGCCGACGCACACCGTCAGCGGCGGAACGCCCCGAAGCTCCTCCGCTCCCAGCGCGGTGGCCACGCTCACGGTGACCTGCGCGCCCAGCGCCGAAAGCTCCCGTGCCAGCAAACGGCCCTCCGTCGTGCCGCCGAAAACAAGCACTTTCATCGTTTGGCCTCATAGCCCCGCGGCGTGACCATGCGGCCCGCCACGGCCTGCGTCGTTGCCGCGCCGATGAACACTGTGGTGAACATATCCACCTGCTCGTCCCGCAGCCGGGCCAGCGTCAGCAGGCGGTGCTGCTGGCCCTCCCGGCCGATGTTGCGCACCCAGCCGCAGACAGTGTCCGGGCTTTTTTCCCGCAGCAGGATATCGCAGGCGCGGCGCAGATAGTCCGCCCGCTTTTTCGAGGACGGGTTGTACAGGCATATGGAAAAATCCCCCGCCGCCGCAAGGGCCAGCCGACGCTCGATCTGCTCCCACGGCGTGAGCAGATCCGACAGGGAGATCACGCAGAAATCATGCATCAGCGGCGCGCCCAGCACCGCCGCGCCCGAGAGCGCCGAGGTGACGCCAGGCACCACCTCCACCTCCGCGCCGCCGTATTCCCCTGCAAGCTGCAAAAGCGGCCCGGCCATGCCGTACACGCCCGCGTCCCCGCTGCACACCATGGCCACCGTGCGCCCGGCCGCCGCCGTTTCCAGCGCCCAGCGGCAGCGTTCCAGCTCCCGCGTCATGGGCGTGACATATGTCTCCTTGCCCGGGTACAGATGCTTCACCAAATCCACATACACCGTGTAGCCGCACAGCACGTCCGCGCGTTCCATGGCCGCGCGCGCCTGCGCCGTCATAAATTCCTCTCCGCCCGGCCCCAGGCCCACCACATATACCTTATTCATCCTGCCACCGCCAATCCGGGGCGAAGGGCGCCATGGCCGCCGCCATGGTCACGCCGCCGCCCGCCTGTTTTTTGCAATACAATGTCCCGCCGCTGCCCAGCACCGCGCTGCGCTCGCACACGTTGTCCACGCCCGTCACGCTCTGCACAAAGCCGGACGACGAAAAGCGGCCCTCCACCGCCGCAAGCTGTGCGGCGGAAAATGTCTCGAACGCAAAGCCGTGGGCCGCGCAGAACGCGCGCAGGCCCGGCTCGTCCCGCTTCAGGTCGATGCTGCACACCTTATAAAACGCCTCGGCGCACAGCCCGCTTTGCGCCAGCAATGCCGCGAATGCCTCCTCCATCGCCTGCTGCCCAATGCCCTTCCGGCAGCCCACGCCCAGCACCGCGATGCGCGGCACGAGCCGCAGCGCGCCCGCGTCGGCGCTGTGCACCGTCAATTCAAAATCGAACGCGCCGCCGTCCGCCGCCACGCCCGCCGGGGGCGTGCCCGCAACGGGCCATGGGCTGCGCAGCACCGCCGTGCCGCCCGCCAGTATTTTTGCCGACACCCGTTTGATGCGCGGCACATCCAGCACACAGCAGCCCTGCCGCACGGCCCACTCGTCCACGGCGAACGCTCCGTTTGCGTCCGTGGCCGTGGTGATGACGGGCAGCGCGCCGCAAACAGCGCCGATGCGCCGGGCCAAACGGTTCGCGCCGCCCAGGTGCCCGCTCAGCAGCGGCACCGCGAAGCGGCCGCATTCGTCCACCGCCACCACGGCCGGGTCCGACGCCTTATTCCCGGCATAAGGCGCGACGGCGCGCACCGCGATGCCCGCCGCGCCCACATAGACAAGCGCGTCCGCGTTGGCAAAGGCGTCGGCTGTCCAGGCGTCCAGCGTGCAGCCTTCGCCGCAGCGCGCGGCCTCGCCGGATAGCTCTGCCGCCAGCCGCCGGGCCAGCTCCATGCCCTTTTGGGTGAACGCCAGCAGCCGCACGGTCACGGCTTCGCCTCGCGGAATTCCGTCGCAAAGGAGGGGTCGTACAGCTTGCTGCGTTCATAATCCGGCGCGAGGAAATCCCCCACCAGCACCAGCGCCGTTTTTGAGATATTGTTTTCGCGCCCCGCCTGTGCCAGCGCGCCCAGACGGCAGCGCACCACCTTTTCCTCGGGCCAGGTGGCCTTGTATACCAGTGCCGCCGGGGTATCGGGCGTGTACGCGCCCTGCAGCAGAGCGGCCTGCAGGCCGTCCAGCATGCCCGCCGAAAGAAACACCACCATCGTGGCGCCATGGGCGGCAAGCGCCGCGATGCCCTCGCGTTCCGGCACGGGCGTGCGCCCGGCCATGCGCGTGATGATGACCGTCTGGCTCACGCCCGGCAAAGTGTATTCCGCACAGGCCGCGGCCGCCGCGCCGCAGAAGCTGGAAACGCCGGGGGTATCGTCATAGGGAATGCCCAGTGCGTCCAATGCGTCCATCTGCTCCCGGATGGCGCCGTAAAGGCACGGGTCTCCCGTGTGCAGGCGGACGATGTCCCTGTTTTCCGCATGGGCGGCGCGCACCACCTCCAGCACCTGTTCCAGCGTCATCTGCGCGCTGTTGTACACCGAGCAGTCCTGCCGGCACAGGCCCAGCAGCGCCGGGTTGACAAGGCTGCCCGCGTAGATCACGACGTCCGCGGCGCGCAGCAGCGCCGCGCCCCGCTGCGTGATGAGGTCCGGCGCGCCGGGGCCGGCGCCCACAAAATGCACCATGGGTCAGTCCTCCTTTACGATGATCGTTGCAAAATAGCCCGCGTCCTGTTCGCGCGGGAACGCGGAAAGGTCGGCATAAACCTGTTCTCCGGGCAGCCCGCAGTTGCTCACCAGCGCGCTGCGCTCCAGCAGGCCGCGCCGCTCCAGCGCCGCCAGCACGCCGGGCAGCTGCCTGCCGGACTTCATCAGCACCTTGGCGCCCGGCTGCGCCAGGCATTCCTCCAGTGCGCCGCAGCCGCCCGGCACGATGTGCAGCGGGGTATCGATGCCCGTCAGGCTGGTGTTCAGCCGGGCCGCCACGGCGCAGAAGCTCGTCACGCCGGGCACCATGCGCGTTTCATAGCCATCCGCGGCCAAAATGTCCGCCAGGTAGGCGGCCGTGGCGTAGATTGAAACGTCGCCCAGGTTGAGCATGGCGACGTCCCGCCCCGCGTCCAGATGCGGCCGCAGCGCCTGCGCCGCCGCAAGGTGCGCGGCGTGCTGCTGCGCCTTGTCCCGGGACATGGTAAAATGCAGCGGCACAACGGTTTTGCCTTCCAGCGAAACCGCCTGCTGCGCGATGGAGAGCGCCAGCATCTCGCCGTTTTTCGTCTGCGGCGCGGCCACCACAGGGCAGCGCTCCAGCGTTCGCACGGCCTTGAGCGTGATGAGCTCCGGGTCTCCGGGGCCAACGCCCACACTGTAAAAAACGCCTTTTTTCATTGTTTTTTCCCCTTCCATTCCGCCAGCATCTCCGCGGCCGAAGCCGTCCGGCCCAGCAGACCGTATTCATTGGAAAACAGCACCGCACCCACCCGGTATGCGCCCGCCGCCCGGCGGACGAGATGCCGCTCCACGGCCCGCAGCAGGCTGTCCAGCACAGGCGCGCGCAGCCCCGCTTCGTCCAGCAGCGCTATGCATGCGTCCGTGGTGGCCGCGTCCAGCAGCGCGGCGCAGGTCTTCTGCGACGCGCCGCACACTGCTGCGTGGGCGCACAGCAGCTCCGTGCGGCAATCCGCATATCGGCTGTGTGTATTCATGACGCCTCCCGCCAGCTTTGCCAGCTTGCCGATGTGCCCCACCAGCAGCACGTCGGCAAAGCCGAGCGCAGCGGCTTCGTCCAGTGCGTCGCCGATGAAATTCGAGCATTTCACCACGGGTGCGCCCGCCGCGTCCAGCCCCTGCTCACGCAGAAAATCCACACCGTAATTGCCGGGCGTCAGCAGCACGCGGGCGGCCCCCTGGGCCCGCGCCTGGCGCAGCGAAAGCGCCACCGTGTCGATGAGCGCCTGCATGCTCATGGGCTCCACGATGCCGGAGGTTCCCAGAATGGAAATGCCGCCCTCGATGCCCAGCTGCGGGTTGAAGGTTTTTTTCGCCAGCGCCGCGCCCTCCGGCACACAGATGATCACCCGCAGGCCGCCGTCCCAGTTCAGTGCATCGCACACGGCGCGCACCGCCTGCTCGATCATCCTGCGCGGCACACGGTTGATGGCCGCCGCGCCCACGGGCTGGTCCAGCCCGGGCTTTGTCACACGGCCCACGCCCGGGCCGCCGTCTATCACAACGCCCGGCTGTGCCGCGCGCTCCACCCGCGCCTCAATCAGCGCGCCGTGCGTCGCGTCGATGTCGTCGCCGCCGTCCTTTTCCACCGCGCAGCAGGCGGTTTCCCCTGCCATGCGGCAATACCGGGGCGCAGCCGTAACAGGCAGGCCGCCGGGCGTCGTGAGCGTGACGCTCTCCGGCGCGCGCCCGCCCAGCAGCAGGCGTGCCGCGCCCGCGGCCGCAAGCGCCGCGCAGGTCCCGGTGGTATAGCCGCAGCGCAGCCGTTTTCCGCCGGACTGGATATAATGCTCAAACGGCATCCTGTCACCCGCCTTACAAATTTATACTATCTCCCGCAGCCGCGCACCGTACAGCGCCTGCACCTCCGGCAGCGCGCCCAGGCCCCGCATCCGGCAGCGCACCCCGACGCCCGCGGCCTCGAGCCTGCTTTTCCAGCTTTTTGGGCCGTCCCCCGCCATATCGTTCAGGGCGTGGTCGCCCGCCACCAGCATGAACGGCACAAGCAGCGCCTGCCCGCAGCCGTCTTCCTTCAGCTGCGCCAGCACCTCGTCAAAGCCGGGCCAGCCCTCCACCGTGCCCATATAGGCGCGCCGCCCGCCCGCAAGGCGCAGGGCCGTCTGCATGGCGGGATAGACCATGTTGGCGAAGTGCTCCGTGCCATGGCCCAGCAGCACCAACGCCCCGCCCTCCGGCTGCCCGAAGCGCCGCGCCATGCACGCAGCCAGCGCGCGCAGGCTTTCGCTGTCCGCGGCAAGGGGCCGCCCCAGGGCCAGCCGGGCGAAGCGCCCCGCAAACGCCGCCGCGTCCGCTTTGAGCTTATCGTATTCAAAGCCGTACAGCAGATGGGTGGGCTGCACCGCCACATCCTCCACCCCCGCGGCCGCAAGCGTCTCCAGCGCCTCGGGCAGGCCGGACACGGGCTCTCCCCGTTCGGCCAGGATGCGGCGGATCGTCGGGCTGGTGTACGCGCGGCAGAACGCACGCTCCGGCGCCCCGGCGGCAAGCACGCGTTCCACCGCCTCGATATCCTGCCGCGCGCGCGGCACGCTCGTGCCGAAGCTGACGGCCAGCAAAGCCTGTTTCATGGTTTCCACTCCTGTTCCAGTTCCTCCACAGTGTGCGGCGGCGCGGCAAGGCCCAGCACGCGCCCCACGCGGTACAGCACCGGCTGCTCCAGCCCGCATGTCCGCAGCAAAGAAACATTTTCAAAAATCTCCCGCGGTTCCCCGTCCCCCGCCAGCCGTCCCCCGCGGAACACCAGCACCCGGGTGGCCCAGCGCCATGCGAAATCCACGTCGTGCGTTGCAACCATAAGCCCCAGGCCCTGCTCCGAGAGCATTTGAAGATTTTGTTCCAGCAGGCGGGTATTTGCCGGGTCCAGGCTGGCCGCTGGCTCGTCCAGCAAAAGCATCTGCGGCTCCATAGCCAGGGCGTCGGCCAGCGTCACCCGCTTTTTCTCCCCGCCGGAAAGATACTGCGGCGCACGGCCCCGGTATTCCTCCAGCGCAAAACTGCGGATGGCCGCATCCACGCGGGCGCGTACCTCGCCTACGGGCAGGCGCAGGTTCATAGGGCCGAAGCTGACCTCCTCCTCCACGCTGCCGCCCAGCAGCTGCACCTCCGGGTCCTGGAACACAAGCCCCACGCCCCGGCGCAGCACGTTCAGCTGCTTTGCGCCGCCGCCCACCGGCGCGCCCCGAAACAGGATGCGTCCCGCACCGGGGCGCAGCACGCCGTTCGCCAGAAGGAAAAACGTGGACTTTCCCGCGCCGTTGCTGCCAAGCACCGCCACGCGCTCGCCGGCGCACACCTTCACGCACACGTCCAAAAGCGCCTCCCGCTCTTCCTCGTATGCATAGGAAACATGTTCAAACCGAAGGATCTCTTCCATTTTCCCTCCTGCCAACCCTTTTACAAAACCGCCGTGTCATGCGCCGCACACAAGCGCCAGCACCATGCCCGCCGTCAATGCGCCGCACACAAGCGCGTGCGGCGCGCGCACGGGCTTTTCCCGCGTCAAAAAACGGATGCCGCCGTCATAGCAGCGGCTCTCCATCGCGTCAAAGCACGCCTGTGCCCGCCGGAAGCTGTGCGCCAGCAGCCCGCCGTATACCCGGCCCGTCGTGCGCAGGCTGCGCACCGGCCCGGCATAGCCCAGGCGGCTGGCGGCGGCGTCCCGCATGCTGCGGAACGTGGCGAACAAAATAAAGATGTAGCGGTAGATCAATACCGCCAGATCGCCCACGACCTCCGGCACGCGGGCGCGCCGCAGCGCATCCAGCAATTCCGGCACGGGGGTGGACAGGCTGAGGAAATACAGGCAGCCCACCGCGCCCAGCGCCCGCGCCATAACGAGCCGGGCCGCCGTTTGCGCCGGGGCGCGCAGGACAAAATACCCGCCCAGAAACGGGACGTTTGCCACGCCGCCGGGCGCAGACGCGTATTCCCACAGCAGCGCAATACCGCTCAGCAGCAAAAATGCAGCAGGCGCGCCCAGCAGCGACAGATAGGCGCGCGGGCGTACGCCGCCCGCCGCCGTTAACGCGGACGCTGCAAAAAACAACGCCAGCGGCGGCCACGGGGTGCGCGCCAGCAGGCACAGCGCCAGCAAGGCCGCGCAGCACCAAAGCTTCAGGCCCGGGTTTACCGTCAAAAAGCGGGAACGCCGCGCCAGCACGTCCACCGTCAGCGCCGCGCCGTGCGTGTGGCCGTGCAGCAGCAGCAGCAGCAGCAGCGCGCCGCCCAGCGCTAAGGAAGCTGCGGCCGGCCAGGGGCCGGGCAGCGCGCCGGCCGTCAGGCTCCACGCCACAAAGCTCCCAAGCAGGGCGTTGAACATATTCCCACCTCCTGCCGGACTTTTTGAAAAAGCATGTTCACCGGGAGCCCCCGCGCAAAGCGGCGGGCGAAAGAGCCTCATTCCACGGACTGTGCGGAATATTTTTTACGCGCGGCAAAATAGCCGAAGCCGTAGGCCAGCACGCCCACGCCCACGCCTGTCTGGATGCAAAACAGCAGGCTCTCGATCTCTCCGGGCAGCTCGCCGCCGAGCAGTGTTTCCAAAACCGGCGTGAACCACGGCTCATATGCTTCACCCTGAATCTCCTCCACCATCCGGCTTCCGGCGTCATCGCTGCCGCCGAACTCCGCGCCCGGCGCAAGGAAGAAGGGCACGACAGCCAGTACCAGCACAGCGGCCAGCAGCGCCAAAACGGTTTTTGTATTCCTGCTCACTGCAATCCCTCCTTCAAAAAGCCGATCTCCCGCAGCTCGGGCCTGGCACAGCTTTCCAGCCCCATCACCACCAGAACGGTCAAGATGCCCTCGATCGCGGCCAGCGGCAGCTGCGTGGGCGCGAAAACGCCCAAAAAGCGCACCGCGCTGGCTGCCGCGCCGCCTTCCGCAGCGGGATAGGCCATCGCAAGCTGCAGGCTTGTGACGCAGTATGTAAACAGATCGCCCAGAGACGCCGCCAGAAATATCGCCAGCTTACGGTTCACACGCGCCTTTTTGCACAGGGCATAAACACCCCAGGAGACCAGAGGCCCGGCGATGGCCATGCTGAAGGTATTGGCCCCCAGCGTGGTGAGGCCGCCGTGGGCCAGCAGCACCGCCTGGAACACCAGCACGATGAGCCCCAGCACCGCAGCGTAAGCCGGGCCAAACAGAATGGCGGCCAGGCCGGTGCCCGTCATGTGGCTGCAGCTGCCTGTGACGGACGGGATCTTGAGCGACGAGATGACAAAAATAAACGCGCCGGACATCGCCAGCAGCAGCAGGGCTTTGCGCTGCGCTTGCACCGTGCGGCGCAGCCGGACCACACCTGCCGCCAGGAACGGAAGGCACAGCGCCCCCCATGCCGCACAGTATGCCGGCGGAAGATACCCTTCCATGATGTGCATGGCATAGGCGCTTTGCGGTACAAACAAAACGCCGCCCATGACCACAGAAAACGCCAAAAATCGTTTTTCACGCCTGGTCATTAAACATTCCTCCTGTTTCTTTTGTTGTGCGCCGCAAAAAAACCGGGCCTTTCTCATTTATGAGAAAGGCCCGGTCAAACAAAGTGTCCTAAAAAACGGCGCACCCTGATTTTTACCGCGCAGGCGTTTTGTCCGTCCGCCGCGCGTCCCTGCCCTTCCGGCAGCATCGCCGCAGGGCAGGTCTTCCGGCTTGGGCGTCAGCGCCCCGGCTTCGTCTTCCCGTGTGTACCCACAGTGACGTTTTGAAGCCGGAACTGTTCCCTTACGGCGGCGGTCCCGCACAGGTCTTGCACCTGTTTCCCTATTCTCCCGGCCGCCTCACAGCGGCCGGGCACCCTGCAGCATTTTGCTTATTCACAGTAACACAGTTTTCGCTCCGGCGCAAGCGCGGAGAAACAACCCGTCAAAAAACTTCCAAAGCCATGGCTTTTTTACCAAGCGCACAGGGCGTTATGCGCCTTTGCGCCGCTGCCCGTCCTGTGCGCCCCACAGGGCGCCGGTGCGGCTTTTGCGGTACTGGCTCGGCGTCTGCCGGAACCGTTCCTGGAACACACGGTTGAACGTCCGCAGGCTGTCGAAGCCGGATTCCATGCTCACCTCCAGCATGCTCAGCTCCGTTGCAGCCAGCAGGTCGCGGGCGCAGTCCAGCCGCAGGGCGTTCACATATTCCCGGAAGCTGGTGTGCAGCCGCGCGGAGAACACGTGCGACAGGTGATATTTGCTGACGCCCAGCTCCTTTGCAATGTGCTCCAGTGAGAGCGGCTGACGGAAGTTCCGCATGATATAGCGCACCACACTGCTCGTCAGATCCATGGCTTTCGGCTCCGGCGCCGGCTCCAGTGAGAGTTCGGGCAGAACGTGCGCCAGGATCAAATGGAGCAGCGCGCGGGAAATGCTGCTGTCCGCCCCGGTACACCGGCAGCGGTAAAGGCTGTGCAGGGCGTACAGCACATCCGGGTCCAGCGCTTTCCCGCACAGGTACGGCCGGCGGGGGCGGCACTGCGTCAGGCTGGGGAAATAATCGCCCAGCAGAGACGTGCCGCAGACGGCCATCATATACCGGCTGTCCGCTTCCCGGCACTGGTAGCTGTGCACCGTGTTGGGAAACACCACCGCCAGTTCTCCCGCCTTCAGTTCACGGAATTCCCCGTCTATCCCGACGCAGACGCAGCCGCTCTGCACCAGAAAAAGTTCCAGTTCACCATGCAGATGGGAGGGGAAATTGAGCCGTTTGCCCATCTCCACCTGAAGCTCACGTCCGCTTCGTTCCTCGTAATAAGCATAGGCTTTTCGTTTTTCCATATATGCCTCCCACGGGATGCCCCAAAACGCAATATTTGGCCAAAAAACGATTCCTTCTGTCCGGTATTATATCATACCGGATGATATAATACAGCCAAATAAAGCACAAAAACCGGAATGATTTTTCGTCGTCCGGCGCTTTTGAATTTTACAGGTTAGAGGGTCTTTACAATGCAACAGCTGCAATGGCTTTCCGGCTGCATGAAGGACAAACGGAAATGGTTCTGGCTGGCGATGGCGCTGTCCGTTGTCTCGGCGGGGCTGTGCGTGGTGTTCCCGTTCATCACACAGCAGATCACGGACCGGGTGCTGGTGGGACAAACGCTGCCGGACGGTTCCGTGCAGCGCCAGACACAGCTGCTCGTCCCGCTGGTGTGCGTTATGATCGGCGCGCAGCTTTTGCGCTCGTGCGTACGCTACGGCATGACGGCGTCTCTGGAGTATGTGTCCCAGAACGTCCAGCAGGACATCCGCCGCCATTTGTACGACAACCTGTGCACCCAGGACGCGGGCTTTTATACGCGGTACCGCACGGGCGACCTGATGACGCGCCTGACGGGCGATCTGGACATGGTGCGCCACACGGTGTGCTGGATCTCGTACAACGCGGTGGAGAGCACCTGCCTGTTTCTGTTTTCCATGACATATCTGTTCAGCGTGAACGCCGCGCTGACGCTCCTTCTGCTGGCCGTTGCCCCGGTGATCCTTGCATGCTCGTTCCTGTTTTCACGCACGGTGTATCCTCTGTATGCGTCCCTGCGGGAAAAGCTGTCCCGCATGAACTCGGTGGCGCAGGAAAACATCGCGGGCAACAAAACGGTGCGCGCGTTCGTGCGCGAGGCCTATGAAAACGAAAAATTCGAGAACTGCAACGAAGAATACCGCCAGGCAAACCTCAAGGCCAACTTTCACTGGCTGAAATTCTTCCCCTACATCGAGGGCTGCGCCCAGCTTATGGGGCTTTTGTCTGTGCTCTTCGGCGGGCTGTTCATCATCCAGGGAAAAATGACGGCCGGCGACCTCGCCGCCTTTTCGCTGATGTCCTGGGGCCTGTCGGAGCCGATGCGCGCGCTGGGCACCTACCTGAACGATTTTCAGCGGTTCCTCACCTCCGCCGCAAAGGTCATTGAAATTTATTTTGCCCGCACGCGGATCGAGAACCCCGAGCACGGGCGCACCGAGGGCGAATGCCGCGGCAGCGTGGAGTTCCGCGGCGTTACCGTCGCTTACCCCCACAACAGCGCCCCCACGCTGAAGGACGTCAGCTTTTCCGTAACGCAGGGGCAGACGCTGGCCATACTGGGCGCCACAGGCAGCGGCAAAACCACGCTGGTGGACGCCGTCACGCGCATGCTGGACGTCAGCGGCGGCACGGTGCTGGTGGACGGCGTGGACGTGCGCCTGTGGGACCTTCAGGCGCTGCGGCGGCGCATCGGCATGGCGACGCAGCGCGTGCAGCTCTATTCCGACACCGTCAGCAGCAACATCGCGTACAGCGCGCCCGACGACATCTCCGAAGACGACGTCGCCCTGTACGCCCGCCTCGCAGCCGCTGATTTCATCTGCTCGCTGCCCGAGGGCTTCGACACCATCATCGGCGAGCAGGGCACCGGGCTTTCCGGCGGCCAGAAGCAGCGCATCGCCCTGGCCCGCGCGCTGGCAAAGCAGCCTGAGATCCTGATCCTGGACGACACCACCTCGGCGGTCGACCTGGAGACCGAAAAGCAGCTGCGCAAAAATCTTCAGGAGCTTCCCTATCCCTGTACAAAGATCATTGTTGCGCAGCGCATTTCCGCTGTGCGCAGCGCAGACCAGATACTCGTATTGCAGGACGGGCGCATCGCGCAGCGCGGCACCCATGAACAGCTCGCGGCCTGTGAGGGCTATTACCGCGACATCTGCCTGCTGCAGGGCGTGCAGGGAATGCCCGACGCGCCCGCGGCAAACGCCCCGGCAAAGGAGGTGCGCTGACCATGGCAAAACGGAATACCTTCGGCGTGGACGAAACGCTGGAAAGCACTTTCAGCTGGGAAATGATCCGGCGCTGCTTTGTGTACATCCGCCGGGAGGGACGCCTGTTCCTGCGCGCGTTCGTACTGCAGGCGCTGGCCATGGTGGCGGGCCTGTGCGGGCCGCTGTTCTCGGCCCGCGTGCTGGACGAGGCTGTGCCTGCGGGGAACATCCCCATGGTGCTGGCCTGCTGCGCGCTCATGCTGGCGTGTATCGCCGTCAACATTCTGTTCACCACATTGTCCAGCCGGTGCGTCAACGTCATCGGCCAGAACATCGTCCATGACCTGCGGCGCGACCTGTACGAGCACCTGCAGAAGCTTTCCTTCTCCTATTTCGACAGCCGTCCCCACGGAAAAATTCTCGTGCGTGTCATCAACTACGTCAACTCGGTGGCCAACATCCTGTCCAACGGGCTCATCAGCCTGTTCCTGCAGATGTTCAACCTGGTGTTCATTGTTATTTTCATGCTGCGCATGGACGCGCGCCTGGCGTGCGTCGTGCTGGCGGGGCTGCCGTTCGCCGTCGGGTTCATCCTGTTCATCAAGCCCATACAGCGCAGAGGGTGGCAGGCGTACTCCAACAAAAGCAGCAATATGAACACCTACCTCAACGAGAGCATCACCTGCATGAAGATCACCCAGCTTTTCGCGCGGGAGCAGTACAACGCCGACGTGTACGACGGCCTGCTGCGCGATTCCAAACGCGCCTGGTACAGCGCCGTCGTGCCGTCCATGGCCGTTTCCCCTGTTATCGATCTCATCAGCCGCAGCGTGACGGTGGCCATCATCGTATACGGCATCTTTGCCGCCAAGCCCGCCGTTACCGTGGGCGTGCTGCTGGCCATGATGAACTACGCCTCCCAGTTCTGGGGGCCCATCAACCAGCTTGCCAACATCTACAACAACTTCATCAACAACGTGGCATATCTGGAGCGTATCTTTGAGATGATCGACGAACCGGTCGAGGTGCAGGACGCCCCCGGCGCCGCAGTGCTGCCGGAGATCCGCGGCGATGTGGAGTTCCACGACGTCTCTTTCGCCTATGAAAAGGATATCCTTGTGCTCAAGCATGTGAATTTTCATGTGAAGCAGGGCGAGAGCGTGGCTCTGGTGGGCCACACGGGCAGCGGAAAAACAACCATCATCAACCTGCTCAGCCGTTTTTACAACTGCACCGAAGGCCGGGTGACCATTGACGGCGTGGATATCTCCGGCGTGACGCTGGCTTCGCTGCGTGCCCAGATGGGGCTGATGATGCAGGAGAGCTTCGTATTTACAGGCACCGTGATGGACAATCTGCGCTACGGCAATCTTGCCGCCGGCGACGAAGAGCTCATCCGCGCGGCCGAGCTTGTGTGCGCGGACGGCTTTATCCGGGCGCTGCCTCACGGCTACGACACCGTGCTCACCGAGGGCGGGGCCATGCTCTCCCAGGGGGGAAAGCAGCTTCTTGCTCTGGCGCGCACCATGGCGTCCGACCCGAAGATCCTCATCCTGGACGAAGCCACCAGCAGCGTGGATACCAAAACGGAACGCGAGCTGCAGGAGGGTGTGAACCGCATGCTCAAGGGACGCACCTCCTTCATTGTCGCACACCGGCTCTCCACCATCCGTGCCTGCAACAAAATCATGTACATCGACCACGGCGAGATCGCGGAATGCGGAACCCATGAGGAGCTGCTGGCGCGCAAGGGCCTGTACTGGCAGCTCTGCCAGGAGATGTGACCGGCCGCCCCGCGGGCGCCGTATACAGCAACCGCCGCCCCGTTTCGGGGCGGCGTTTTTTTGCTTCTGCCGCGTTTATTTTTCCGTTTCCGAAATCAGCCCCATCGCCAGCGCGATGTCCAGGTTCACGCCCAGCACGTTCACGGTCTCCTCCCCGAACACGCCCAGCAGTTTTTCCTCGGTGTTGTCCGCAACGATCTGCGCAAGCCGTTCCGGGCTGAGCCCTGAAGCCTCTGCAATGGCGGGAAGCTGCACCTGCGCGGCGGCGGGCGAGATGTGCGGGTCAAGGCCCGAGCCCGAGGCCGTCATCAGGTCGGCCGGGATATCCTCCCGCGCCACGCCGGGATTTTCCGCCAAAAACGCCTCGATGTCGGCTTCCACACGCTGTGTCAGCGCAGGGTTGCTGGGCGCGTAATTGTTGGAACCGGAGCCCAGCCCCGCAAATTCGCTGCCGTCGTTGTAGAACCGGCTGCCCTGTTCGTCTGTGTAATAGGTGTTGTAGTGATAGGCGGAGGGCCGCCCCTTCATGAAATAGGCCTCGGTGAACTCCTGTCCCACCAGCTTCGCACCCACAGCCTTGCCGTCGGCGGTCACCAGGCTGCCGCCCGCCTGATGCGGGAAAAGCAGGCCGGAAAGGCCGCTCAGAAGCACCGGAAATGCAAATCCGCACAAAAGCAGCAGGACCAGCGTGACCACGAGAGCCTGACGGATATTGCGGAGCATTGCTTTTTTATTCGCGTCCATGCATATTCCTCCTTAAAAGCCCCAAAGCGCCAAAAGCGGATGGATGAGCGTATCTATGAGCTTGATGCCTGCGAAGGGAGCGAGCACGCCGCCCAGACCGTAAAGCATCATATTCCGGGCAAGCATCCTGCCGGATGACATGGGGCGGTACTTTACGCCCCTGAGCGCCAACGGTATCAGGCATGGAATGATGATGGCATTGAAAATGAGCGCGGAAAGAATGGCGCTGTGCGGCGTTGCCAGGTCCATGATGTTGAGCACACCCAGCTGCGGGATCGCCATCATAAACATAGCGGGGATGATTGCGAAGTATTTTGCGATGTCGTTGGCGATGGAAAAAGTCGTAAGGCTGCCGCGGGTAATAAGCAGCTGCTTGCCGATCTCCACCACCTCCAAAATTTTCGTGGGGTCGCTGTCCAGGTCCACCATATTTGCGGCCTCTTTGGCGGCGGCGGTACCGCTGTTCATCGCAAGGCCTACGTTTGCCTGCGCCAGAGCGGGCGCGTCGTTGGTGCCGTCGCCCGTCATGGCAACGATCTTGCCCTCGGCCTGTTCTTTTTTGATCAATGCGATCTTGTCTTCGGGCTTGCACTCGGCAATGAAGCCGTCCACGCCTGCCTCCTTGGCGATTGTGGCGGCGGTAAGCGGGTTGTCGCCCGTGCACATAATGGTTTTGATGCCGATGGCACGCAGGCGCTTAAAACGCTCGGCCATGCCTGCCTTTACCGTGTCCTTTAAATAAATGACGCCCAAAATCCGGCTGTCCTCGCAGACAGCCAGCGGTGTGCCGCCCAGAGCGGACACCTCGGCAACGCGCCGGGCAAGGTCCTCCGGCACCTTGCCGCCCATTTCGGAAACGTATTTCTCAATGGCGTCGGACGCCCCCTTGCGTACGCTCCGGCCGCCGGGCAGGTCCACACCGCTCATGCGTGTCTGAGCGGTAAACGCAATGAAGCGCGCGCCCTGCGGCTCCCCGCAGTCCTCCCCCTGAAGGCGGGCCAGAGCCAGTGTGGATTTCCCCTCCGGCGTGCCGTCGTGCAGGCTCGTCAGCGCGGCACAGCGCACCAGCTCCTCCCGGCACGCGCCGCCCACGGGGAAAAAGTCCGCCGCAAGGCGGTTGCCGTAGGTAATCGTTCCGGTCTTATCCAAAATCATCGTGTCCACGTCGCCGCATGCCTCCACGGCTTTGCCGGACATGGCGATGACGTTAAAGCGCGTCACGCGGTCCATCCCGGCGATTCCGATGGCGGACAGCAGGCCGCCGATGGTGGTCGGGATCAGGCAGACCATCAGGGCGATCAGTGTGGAAGTCTGGAGCTGCACGCCGGAATACAGGGCGATGGGATACAGTGTGACGATCACGATCAGAAAAATAACGGTGAGCGACACCAGCAGTGTGTTCAGCGCGATCTCATTGGGCGTTTTTTTGCGGGAAGCGCCCTCCACCAGAGCGATCATGCGGTCCAGAAAGCTGTCGCCTGGGTCGGACGTGATGCGCACCTTCAGCCAGTCGGACACCACCGTGGTGCCGCCGGTTACAGAGCTGAAATCGCCGCCTGCCTCGCGCACCACCGGTGCGGATTCGCCGGTGATGGCGGATTCATCCACCGAGGCGATGCCCTCGATGACCTCGCCGTCGCCCGGGATGACCCCGCCCGCGGACACCATCACCACATCGCCCTTCTTCAGTTCGCTGGACGGCACCATCCTTTCGCCTCCGTCCGCACCAAGCAGGCGCGCCTGTGTGTCTTTTTTTGTTTTCTTCAGGCTGGCGGCCTGCGCTTTTCCGCGCCCCTCCGCCACTGATTCGGCAAAGTTTGCAAACAGCACCGTAACGAACAGAATGGCCGACACAATACTGTTGTAAACGCGCGCGTTCGGCGTCGTGTCTCCCAGCAGGCCGGGCACGAAGGAGAGCACCAGCGAGATCACAAACCCGATCTCCACAACGAACATCACCGGATTTTTCATCATATAGCGCGGGTCCAGCTTTGTAAACGCCCCGACCACGGCCTGCCGCATGATCTCCGGTGTGATCATCTTTTGCTTGCGGTTCTTACTCATAGCTCTGAAAATCCTCCTTAGGGGTTGTTTGAAAATAGCAGGAACGCTGTATTTCCCGCAAGGATCGAGCAGTTACAAGGCCAAAAGCGCAGGAATACCTGCTGTATTCCGAGGATTTTGGACGCAGCAAACGTCAGTTCCTGTTGGGAAAGGCAGCTTTTTTGATTTTTCAAACCGCTCTTAGCCCCACAGAGCCAGATGCTCTACAACGGGGCCCAATGCCAGCGCTGGAAAAAATGTCAGCGCGGCAAAAATGTATACGACGAAAACCAGGATAACGGAAAACGAAACCGTGTCCGTCCGCAGCGTGCCGGCCGATTCATTGACAAAGTTCTTTTTCATCAGCGACCCGGCAATGGCCAACTGGATGACGATGGAAAGGTATCGGCCGAAGAACATGGCCAGACCGGCGGTGATATTCCAGAAACAGGTATTATCCGCCAGGCCCTCAAAACCGGAACCGTTGTTGGCGGCGGAGGAGGCATATTCATACAGCACCTGGCTCAGGCCGTGAAAGCCCGGATTGGTGATGCCCTCCCGCCCGGCTGCGGTGCCCACTGCCAGCGCGGAAAACGCAAGGATGAGCAGCGGGTGGATGATGATGCACAGCGCGGTGAGCTTCATTTCCCGGCCTTCGATCTTTTTGCCCAGGTATTCCGGCGTGCGCCCGATCATCAGGCCGCAGATGAACACTGCCAGAATGGCGTACAGGATCATATTCATCAGACCGACGCCCTTGCCGCCGAATACTACGTTCAGCATCATGTGCAGCAGAGGGATCATGCCGCCCAGCGGCGTCAGGGTGTCGTGCATATTGTTCACCGTACCGGTGGTAAAAGAGGTCGTGACGGTGGTGAACATCGCCGACTGCGCAATGCCGAAGCGGACCTCCTTGCCCTCCATACTGCCCATGGCCTGGTCCAGGCCGATATCCGCCAACGCCGGGTTGCCCTGGCTCTCGGCCCAGAAGCATACGCTCAGGCCGATGACGAACAGGATGCCCATGGCGGCAAAAATGCTGCGTCCCTCGCGGCCGTAGATGGCCGCGGAAAGGCCGCCGCGCGCACGCAGGCCGCCTGCCCTTTGCATGCCGTCCGCCGCTTCCTGCCTGCGGGCGTGCACCATTTTACCGAAGGTGATGACGCATGCGCCGGGCAGGAGCATCATGGAATACAGCTCGATCAGGTTTGAGAGCATCGTGGGGTTTTCCAGCGGCGTGGACGAGTTTGCGCCCAGGAAGCCGCCGCCGTTCGTGCCCAGATGCTTGATGATCTCCAGCGCGGCGATGGGGCCCATGGCAATGACCTGAAATGTGCCCTCCAGCGTCTCCACCACAACATTGCCTTCAAAATTCTGCGGCACGCCCTGCCATACCAGCAGCAGGCCGCCCACAATGGAAAACGGCAGCAGGATACGGGTGGTGATGCGCACCAGGTCCGCAAAAAAATTGCCCACGTCGTTTTTTGTCCTGCCTGCAAGGCCGCGGATGAACGCAACGCAGGCAGCATATCCGCTTGCGGCGGACACGAACATCATAAAAATGATGACCAGCATCTGAGACAGGTAGGAAAGCCCGGACTCACCGGAATAGTGCTGGAGATTCGTGTTCGTCATGAAGCTGATAATGGTATTGAACGCCAGCGTGGGCTCCATATTCTCAATATTGTTCGGGTTGAAAAGCCCTGCGCTCTGCACGCGCAGGATCAGATACCCGATGAACGCCATCACGGCGTTCGTCCCCAGCAGAGCCAGGGCATACTGTTTCCAGTTCATCCCCTTCCCGGGGTCCACTCCGCTGATTTTATAGATCGCTCCGTCCACACGGTCAAAGACGGGGTCTGCAAAAGTGTGTTTCCCCGCCGCGATGTGATACAGATACACACCCGCGGGAATGACAATGAGCAAATAAATGCTCACTGTCAGTGCAAGCTGTAGCATGACAAGCTCCTCCTGTTTATCTCAGTTTCGCTCACAGCGAATCAAAATTTTTCCGGATGTACCAATGCATAGATCAGATAGCAGCCCAGCAGCAGCACGATCCCACCCAGTACCAGCATTTATGTATCCTCCTTGCGGCCTTTTTCCCCGCGCTCACTCCGCGGCGTCCACCTGCTTCTGGCACCATTTTGCCAAAAGCCATACAAGCCCGAAGCAGGCCAGCAATGTTCCGACCATCAGAACATCCATCATAATCCATTCCCTTCCTTCCCTTATCGCGGTATGCCTCATTATAGGGCATAAGCTGTAAGTGTGCGCTTAACGTTCGCCGCCGGATGTTAAGGTTGCGTTAGCGCCCGCAAAGGCGCAAAAAAGAAGCCTTCCGGAAAACCGGAAGGCTTTTTCCCACGGGCGCGGCCCGCTGTTTTTTCATTTTTCAGAAAGGGAGCGGAGCATAAAATACCGGAAGCTCCCGCTTTACGGCTGCCAGGGAGCGCGCTCCATCCACTTGCCGTTGGTAAAGTCCGGAATGGGCACGGGAGCGCCGCCCATGGCCACGCTCTGCTCACTCAGGCAGGAAATACTCATCCATGCCGCCGCATCATATACGTCGATGGGCGCAGGCGCGCCCGCCTTTGCGGCGTCGAAGAACGAGCGGAACACCAGCCAGTCCATGCCGTCATGGCCGCCGCGCACGCCTTCGGCCAGATATTTTTTCCACACCGGATGGTCGTACTGCTCGCGGTACTCCTCGGCGCTGTTCCAGCGCTCGTTCCACTTAAAATCATACTCGTTGTCTTTGCCGTCTAAAAAGACGCTCTTGTTGTCCTCCATGTACATGCCCTTTGTCCCCTGCACATGGAACCCGCGGGAATAGGCCCGCGGCAAGGTGGTGTCCAGCGTCAGGCAGATCGT
>CDZV01028915.1_pt1 | contig 39153 bp, 31 predicted proteins | sample 554851 | NCBI WGS metagenome assembly CDZV01 (sample SAMEA3182090, study PRJEB8094) | gut metagenome | biome: human; feature: gut; material: Stool; isolation source: human stools | place: Canada | collected 2013-03-12
GTCTCAAAGGAGATCCCCTTGAGCTTGGGCATCTTGAGTGTGACATCCCCAGAAGTGGTGGTAAGGTTGCGGTTGTAGTGGCCGCTGCGGTAGCCCTGGCGTTGCTCATTGCGCTCGTACCGGGCCGCCTGGGTCAGCTTCTCCGCTTCGGCCTCCAGCAGCTCGTTGAGGGTTTCCTCTACGCTTCCGCGCACAAGTTCCTTGAGCTGCCCCTTGATAACTTCTTCGTTTAGCTGTACAATCTTTTCGGACATGGTTTGCTGTCTCCTTTCGAATGGTGGTGTCGCAACTTCATTCTACCAGACATCTGCAAACCATGTCTCTTTGTCTTTTTGCGAAACTTATTCTACCTGACCGGGTGCCGTCAAGAGTTATGCGCAATTTATTCTACATTATCTAATGACATTGGCCGTGAGGCTGAAGCTTTTTTTCTGCCGCATGGCCGGGAAAGGCACCGGCAGTCTGCGGAGCGTGCCTATCCAATGACCCGGATGTACTTCCATTTCCCGCGCAGAAACCGGATAAGGAAGAAAACGGCGCGTACGATCCAGTCGCAGAACATGGCCAGCCATACCCCCAGCAGCCCCATATTCAGGCCCCAGGCGCAGGCAAAGACATAACTCAGAGCCACCCGGCAGGCAAACATGGAGCACAGGGAGACGGCCATGGTGAATACCGCGTCCCCGGCGGCCCGCAGGGCGTTGGGCATGGTAAAGGACATGGGCCAGAAAAAGATGCTGAACAGCGAAAACCAGCGCAGCACCTGGGCGGCCATGGCGGTGGATTCCATGCTCAGATCGAACAGCGTGACCAGCCACCCGGCCAGGAAAAAGAGGGCGATGTTCATAACTCCCATGCAGACGTAGCAAGCGCGCACCAGCTTTTTGGCGTAGGATACCGCTTGGTCGGTTTCACCGGCCCCCATGCACCGGCCTACCACGGTGATGAGCGCCAGGCCGAGCGCCTGGCCCGGTACGTTGATGACGCCGCCGATGCTGTTCCCAATGGCGTTGGCGGCCACAGCGGCGGTGCCGAAGGTAGTGATCAGATTGAGCACCAACAGCTTGCCGGCCTGGAACATGCCGTTTTCCAAGCCGTTTGGAATGCCGATGAAGAGGATGCGGCGGATCATGTCCCAGCGCAGGCGGAAGCGGAGCAGGCCCTCCACCCGCACCAGGTTTTCCGGGTGGCGGAGCAGCGCCATGATGATGACGGCCGCGGCGATCCGGGAGACCAGCGTACCGATACCTGCCCCGGCGGCCCCCATGCCGAAGCCGAAAATCAGAATGGCGTTGACGGCAATGTTGATGATGTTCACGATGAGGGAGCAGAACATGGATACTTTGCTGTTGCCCATGGCACGAAACAGCGCCGCGCCCGCGTTGTATACCGCCATAAAGGGATAAGCGGCGGCGGTCAGCAGGAAATAGATGAGAGCGCTGGCCATCACAGCGCGCTCCACCTGCCCGAACAGCAGGGAAAGGATGTGCTGGCGCAGAATCAGCGCCAGTACCGTCAGCAGGGTGGAGGCGATCACGGCGGCGTAGAGCAGCTGCTTGGCCGCCGTGTTGGCCTGCTCCGCCTCCCGGCGGCCCAGGTATTGGGATACCACGACCGCTCCGCCGGTGGACAGGGCGGCAAAGATCTGGATCAGCAGCATGTTGAGCCCGTCCACCAGGGACACGCCGGATACGGCCGCTTCCCCGGCGGTGGTCACCATAACGGTATCCGCCATGCCCACCGTCATCAGCAGCAGCTGCTCGATGACCAGCGGGATGATCAGCCGCAGCAGCGCCTGCCGGGAAAACAGCGGCGCGCGGGGCTGTGAGGCAGTCAACTCCATTCCGGTACCTCTCCCTTGGATTTCAGATTTGTGCAGGCCGCCTTACAGCCGGCCCAGATAACGCCGGGCGCTCTCGTTTGCCCTAGCGGACACCTCCGCCTCGTCTACCGTGACCAGCTGCCCCTGCTGCACCACAGGCACGCCGTTGACGATGGTGTAATCCACCGGCCCCTTGAGGCCCACGGTGCCCAGCATGGACATGGGGTCGAACTGGGCGCCGACCAGCTCCAGGCGGTCCAGATCCACCAAAAACAGGTCGGCCGCCATGCCGGGAGAGAGCTGCCCGATGTCGTCCCGGCCCAGGAGCCGGGCGGAGCCGCGGGTGGCGACCTTGAGCAGTTCGTACCCGGTGGGGGCCTGCCGGCTCCAGGTGAGCCGGTGGAGCAGATAGGCCGCCCGCAGCTCCTCCAGCAGGTTGGAGCCGTCGTTGGAGGCGGAGCCGTCCACGGCCAGCCCGACCGGGATGTCCAGGCGAAGCAGGTCGGGCAGGCGGCACACGCCGGAGGCGAGCTTCATATTGGAGATGGGACAGTGGGCCACGCCGGTGCCGGTCTCGGCCAGGACGCGCAGGTCGCTGTCGTTGAAATGGATGCCGTGGGCATACCACACGTCGGGGCCGGTCCAGCCCAGAGACTGCATGTAGGCCACCGGCCGCAGGCCGAAGCGCTCCAAGGTATACTGCTCCTCGTCCTTCGTCTCGGCCACGTGGGTGTGCAGCCGCACGCCCAGACTGCGGGCCAGGCGCGCGCTTTCCCGCAGCAGGTCCCCGGATACGGAAAAAGGAGAACAGGGGGCCAGCGCCAAGCGGTGCATGGAAAAGCGGGAATCGTCGTGCCAGACCCGCACCAGGCGCTCGGAGTCGGCCAGGATCGCGTCGATGGTCTGTACCACGGAGTCCGGCGGCAGCCCGCCGTCCTTTTTGGACAGGTCCATCGAGCCGCGGGAAGCGTGGAAGCGCATCCCCACCGTATCGGCGGAGCGGAACTGGGCCGCGATCAGGTCTCCGGAGCGCTCGGGGAAGACATAGTGGTGGTCGAAGCAGGTGGTGCATCCATTTTTCAGCAGCTCGCCCATGCCTGCGAGGGAGGACCAGGAGACCACCTCCTCATCCAGGTTCTTCCACACCTCGTACAGCGTCACCAGCCAGGGAAACAGCTCCATTTTCTGTACCTCGGGCAGGTTGCGGGAAAAGAGCTGGTAGAGGTGGTGGTGGGTGTTGATGAGGCCGGGATACACCGCCATGCGGGAGGCGTCGATGACTTGGTCGGCCTGCCGCAGGGCAGGGCCGATGTATTCGATCGCCTGGTCACGGATGAAGAGGTTGCAGCGCTCGTGCAGGGAGTCCTGGTCGTCGCAGGAGACGATATAGCGCGCGTTTTTGATGAGCAGGGTGGACATGGCCGCGCCTCCTTCTGGTTGAGTTGCTTCCATGATACCACAGCAGGGGGCAAAAGGGAAGCGCCGGGGAAGCTTCCCCGGCGCTGAGGCGGCTGAAGAGGCGGCAAGGCCACTCCAGGCTGTCGAAAAACCCTGCCGTAGGAGCGCCTCGCAGAGCGCCGCCGTCCGCAGACGACGGAAGCAGATGAAATCCCGTCATTTCCGGCGACACAAGGTGAATTGCCTCCGGGGGACCCTTGCCTGCCCCTGCGGGGCAATTTACTTCCGGTCCGCTCCGCTTCGCCTCCGTCTGCGGGCGGCGGAATTCTGCGCGGCGGACGAGGAGGCGGTTTGCCGCGGCGGCAGAGATCAGGAGATGGAGACCACCTGATATCCGGCGTCCTCCACGGCCTTTTTCAGCGCCGCGTCGTCGGCCGTTCCAGTGACCGTGGCGGTTTTTGCCTGCAGGTCCACCTGGGCGGCGACGCCGGGCAGGGCGTTGAGGGCCTGTTCCACGCGGGCCTGACAGTGGGCGCACATCATACCCTCAATGACCATTTTTTTCTCCATAATACGGATTCCTCCATTCGTATGAATTGGTTCACGCGCGGCGGCCGGGGCGGCCGCTGTGGGTTTGAACCGCTTGAGACGCAGGGCGTTGGATACCACGCACACCGAGGAAAGGCTCATGGCGGCGGCGGCGAACATGGGGGAGAGCTGGATGTGAAAGAGGGGATACCACACCCCGGCGGCCAGGGGAATGCCGATGATGTTGTAAATAAACGCCCAGAACAGGTTCTGCTTGATGTTGCGGATGACCTGTTTGGACAGCTCCACGGCGGTCACCGCGTCCATCAGGTCGCTTTTCATCAGCACGATGTCGGCGCTCTCAATGGCGACGTCGGTCCCCGCGCCGATGGCGATGCCGACGTCGGCCCCCGCCAAAGCGGGCGCGTCGTTGATGCCGTCGCCCACCATGGCGACCCGCCTGCCCCCGGCCTGGAGGGCGGCGACCTGCCGCGCCTTCTCCTGGGGCAGCACCTCGGCCACCACATGGCTCACGCCCAGGGCCTTGCCCACCGCTTCGGCGGTGCGCCGGTTGTCGCCGGTGAGCATCACCACGTCGATGCCCAGACGCCGGAACCCTGCTACGGCGGCGGCGCTGGTCGGCTTGGGGGTGTCCGCCACCGCCACCACGCCCAGCAGTTTGCCGTCCTCGGCAAAGTAGAGCGGGGTCTTGCCCGCCTTGGCCAGCTCCTCCGCGATGAGATCAAAGCCCTCGAAGGGGATCCCGGCCTCCTCCAGCATGGCGCGGTTGCCCGCCAGGACGGATTTGCCGTGGAGCCTGGCCGAAATACCCCGGCCGGGAAGGGCCTGAAAATCCGCTACCGGGACCAGGGGGATCTCCCGCTGTGCCGCCTCCGCCACAATCGCGTCGGCCAGGGGGTGTTCCGACGGCTTTTCCAGAGAGGCGGCCACACACAAAAGCTCCTCCGTGGTGGCGCCTTCGTTGGGATAGCAGTCGGTGACCTGGGGCGTGCCCCGGGTCAGCGTGCCGGTTTTGTCCAGCACCACGGTCCGGATGGTATGAAGGGTCTCCAGCGCCTCGGCGGATTTGATCAGGATCCCGTTTTCCGCGCCCTTGCCGGTGCCGACCATGATAGCGACCGGGGTGGCCAGCCCCAGCGCGCAGGGACAGGAGATGACCAGCACCGCCACCCCGGCGGTCAGGGACGGCTCGATGGAGCGTGTGGCGAGCAGCCATACGGCCGCGGTGACGACGGCGATCCCGATAACGGCCGGCACGAAGAGGCCGGCCACCTTGTCGGCCAGCTTTGCGATGGGGGCTTTGGAAGAGGCCGCCTCCTCCACCAGGCGGATCATCTGGGCCAAGGTGGTATCCTCGCCCACGCGGGTGGCCGCGAAGGTAAAGGAGCCGGATTTGTTGATCGAGGCGGCGGCCACCTTGTCGCCGGGAAGCTTTTCCACCGGCAGGCTCTCGCCCGTCAGGGCGGATTCATCCACGGAAGAGCGGCCCTGGGTGACGGTGCCGTCCACCGGGATGCGTCCGCCGGGCCGCACGACGACTTGATCGCCCACCCGCACCTCCTCCACGGGGATCTCCGCCTCGCCGCCGTCCCGCAGCACCATGGCGGTTTTGGGGGCCAGATCCATGAGCCGGGTGATGGCCTGGCTGGTCTTGCCCTTGGAGCGGGCCTCCAGGAACTTGCCCAGTGTGATGAGGGTGAGGATCATGCCCGCGGACTCGAAGTACAGGTCCATGGACCAGCGATGGACCCGCTCCATGTCCCCGTGCCCCAGGCCCCAGGCGATCTGGAACAGGGCGGCCACGCCGTAGATCATGGCGGCGGCGGAGCCGATGGCGATGAGCGAGTCCATATTGGGCGCACCCTTGAACAGGCTCCGGAAGCCCACCTTGTAATACTTGTCGTTGACGTACAGGATGGGAAGGGTCAGCAGAAACTGGAGAAAGGCGGTCAGGAACACGTTCCGCTCGTCGTGGAAGAAGGCGGGCAGCGGCCAGCCCATCATGTGCCCCATGGCCAGATAGAACAGAGGGATCAGTAAAACGAGTGAGATCACGAAGCGGCGCTTCATCCCCGCCAGCTCTGCTTCCATGACGCGGGCAGCCGGGGCGGCGGGCCCGGCGCCCTGCTTTTCGTCCGAAGCGGGGAGCGCGGCGCCGTAGCCCGCGTCCTGCACCGCCCGGATGATCGCAGAAGGACCGGTCCTGGTGTCGTCATAGTCCACCAGCATGGAGCTGCCGAGCAGGTTGACCGTTACCGCCGCCACGCCCGCTACCTTGCCCACCGCCTTCTCCACGTGGGCCGAGCAGGCCGAGCAGGTCATGCCCCGCACATTAAATTTTTGTTTCAAAGGCAATCACCAGACTTTCCAATGCAAAGAGATGTCACCCCGGTCCGCCGGACGGCCGTCCTTCGGCGTCTCCGGCGGCCATTACGTTAGGATTCGCTCCAAAGCCTTGACAAATTCGTCGATTTTTTCCCCCCGCTCGGTCGCGCTGGCGGCCTCCTGGACGCAGTGCTTCAGATGGGCGGCCAGGATCTCACGGTTGACCCGGTTCAAAATGGCCTCGGTGGCCATGACCTGCTGGGAAATATCGATACAGTAGCGGTTTTCCTCCACCATCCGGATGATACCGTCCATTTGTCCGCGGGCCGTCTTCATCAGACGGAGGATTTTTTGTTCGTCTGCCATCATAACGAGGATCACCCCCCTGGGGTGTAGTATATGCGGTAAACTGAAAAAAGTCAAGCCCCCGCCGTACTGGATACGGCGGGGGCTTGAAAGGGGGAAAGAGGGTCAGGTTGTCTCGTCCACGGCGTCCCGCTCCCGGAAGAGCAGGGAGATGCACCAGATCGCGGCCAGACCCACCAGAGTATAGATGACGCGGCTGAAGGCGCTGGTCTGTCCGCCAAAGGCGAAGGCCACGAAGTCAAATCCGAAAATGCCGATGCTGCCCCAGTTGAGGCCGCCGATGATAGCCAGGACGAGGGCGATCTTGTCGATAATCATGGTATGAACTTCCTCCTCAAATTGAGATACCGACCTTAGTATCACCCGCTGAGGGCGGCTTCATACAAAAATTTTGGATCCATGATGGGAGCTTATCCGGGTGGGCCGCTCAATGCCTCCGCCGGTGCACGGATTGGGATTGGAACAGACGGCTCAGCGCGCCCTGCTTCAGCGCCACGGCTTTTTGGGGACACAGCTCATGGCAGCAGTAGCAGTGGATACAGTTACGGGAATCGATGCGGGCCCGGTGCGCTTCCAGGGTGATCGCCCCGGCGGGGCAGGCGTTTTTGCAGATGCCGCAGCCCACACAGCGCTCGGGCCTGATTTGAGGGGTCTGAGCCATCCAGGACTTGGCCAGCCGGGCCGCGGGGCCGGTAAGCGGCCCCAGAAACTCCATGATATTGGTGCGCACATGGGCTGGGAAGCGGTAGTCCGGGATGCGCAGCGCATCGATCCCGGCCCCTACCAGCTCCACCTCTTCGATGCGGCTGGGCAGGCCCCGTCGCTGGGCGGCCAGCAGCACCGGGTTGCCGAGCCGGGGCAGGCCGATGATCTCTCCGGCCACGATGTCCAGCGCCAGCGGGTTTTCCGACGCCAGGAGCAGCCCCACGGGGCGGGGCGTGCCGGAGGCTCCCGGCCCCTCGCCCTCCATGGCCAGCACCGCGTCCATGAGGTTCAGCCGGGGCGCGGCCCAGAGCGCCAGATCCAGCAGCATGTCGGCAAACTGCCCCTTATCCTGGTGGCTGGCGTGGAACCCCACTTTGGTTACGCCGGGGATCAGCCCGAAGTGGTTTTTCACCGCGCCGGTCATGCTCATAAACAGATGGGTCTTTAGCTTGCATAAGTTGAGGATGCCGTCGCTCTCCACCGCCGGTGCGATAACCTGAGCACTGTGCAGCACCTTTCCTTCGGGCAGGGAGATCTGGCGGGTGGACACGTCGTAGTTGAGCGCCGCGCCGGAGGCCTCTGCGGCGGCCCTCATACCGGTCTTTTCATAGAGGTGGCGCAGCCCGGACTCCAGATAGGGCCCGCCGGGACTGTCGCCGATGACCGCCCTTGCTCCCTGCCCGGCCACCAGCTTCGCCGCCGCGCCCACCACGGCCGGGTGGGTGCTCACCGCCTGCTCCGGCCCCGCTGCCGCCAGAAGATTGGCCTTCAGCAGCAGGGTTTCCCCCGGGCGGGCGAAGCGCCCCATCCCGCCCATCCGTTCAATCAATTCCGCTGTTTTTTCCTCCGCCTGCGCATAATCCGGACAGGCGGCCACAAAAACCCTGCACTCCATGCGTATTCCTCCATCCCTGGGACAGCTGAAGATCAGTATAGCCTGATCTGCGTGGAAAATCAACCGGGGCAGGGAGCATCCGCCTTCCCGGGCGGGACGCACGCTATCCCAGACGGATGCGGTAATGCTCCGGCCAGTGGTTGACCTGCAGAAAGTAGGCGATGGCCTGGGGCACGGTCATCAGCTGGCCGTACCAGGGCGTCTCGGTGCGCGCCTGGAGCAGTTCCACCAGGGCGGCGCGGTCCACGAGCTGGAACAGGGGAGCGCCGGGGGTGTCCAGCAGCTCCTGCAGGCGGGGTGATGGGTCTTGGGGTAGGGGCTCTTGTTCCGTTGGAGCACCTCTTCCGGCAGCCAGCCCTCCATGGCCGTGCGCAGCTCCGGAGTGTTGTAGAGCTCCCCGTTGTACACCAGCGCCAGCTCCTCCTCCCCGCGCGCAGCAGCATGGGCTGCGCTCCGCCCGCCGGGTCCATGACGCACAGGCGGGTGTGCACCAACGCCGCCTGAGGCGTCAGATAGCCCCTCCTGGTCCGGTCCCCGCCGCCGCAAGGCGGCGGCGCCTGCATGGCCTGGTACGCCTGCGTACGCGTCTCACAGCCCCGCCGGAATCGATCTATCCCGCGATCCCGCACATAAAAGCATCCCTCCTAAAACGCAAAAAAGCGTCCCTTCCTGTTCCAGAAAGGGAACGCCCTTGTTCCGTCTTAGTATATGCGCCGCCGGGGCTTTGTTTCCTTGTGGACATAAACGGAATTTTTTGGGCCCTCTGCCGAAAAATCGCACAAAAGTCACGATTGTAATGAACGCGGGGCTGTGATAGGATTTTACCATCCTGAAAAGCGAATTGGGGGAGAGCCCATGTCAATCCACGAGGAGTGCGGCGTTTTCGGCGTCTACGACCCGGCGGGGGACTGCGCCCGCACCGCCTATTACGGTCTGTACGCGCTGCAGCACCGGGGGCAGGAGGCCTGCGGCATTGCAGCCATCAACGACCGGGAGCTCTCGTTCCACAAGGATCTGGGGCTGGTGGGGGACGTGTTCAGCAGTTCGATCCTGGACGAGCTGGGCGGTACGATGGCGGTGGGCCACGTTCGTTACGCCACCACCGGCGGCGTGCGCCGGGAGAACGCCCAGCCTCTGACGCTGAAATATGTCAAGGGCACCCTGGCCCTGGCCCACAACGGCAACCTGGTGAACACGCCCAAGCTGCGCACGGACTTCGAGTACCGGGGCGGCATCTTCCAGACCACGACCGATTCGGAGATCATCGCCTATGCCATCGCGCAGGAGCGGCTTCATTGCCCCTCTGCGGAAGAGGCGGTGGCCCGGGCCACCCGCCATCTGCATGGGGCGTTCTCGCTCATCGTCATGTCCGCCCGCAAGCTCATTGCCGCCCGGGACCCCTGGGGCTTCCGGCCGCTGTGCATGGGCCGCCGGGGCGATGCCGTCGTGTTTGCCTCCGAATCCTGCGCCCTGGGCGCCGTGGGGGCGAAATTTGAGCGGGAGCTGGACCCGGGTGAGATCGTCGTGGTGGAAGAGGGCGAGGTGCGGTCCCTCCGGGACAACTGCAAGGGCGCCAGCAGCCACATGTGCATATTTGAATATATCTACTTCGCCCGGCCGGATTCGGTCCTCTGCGGTCAGTCCGTGCATGATGCCCGCCGCCTGGCGGGGCGCTTTCTGGCGAAGGAGCACCCGGTGGAGGCCGACGTGGTCATCGGCGTGCCGGATTCCGGTTTGGACGCCGCCATGGGCTACGCCGAGGAGTCCGGTATTCCCTACGGGGTAGGCCTGGTAAAAAACCGTTACATCGGCCGCACCTTTATCACCCCCGGCCAGCAGAGCCGGGAGCAGGCGGTGCGCATCAAGCTGGGGCCCCTGAAGAGCTGCGTGGAGGGCAGACGGGTCGTGATGGTGGACGATTCCATCGTCCGGGGCACCACCTCCCGCCAGATCGTCAATCTGCTGCGGGAGGCGGGGGCAAAAGAGGTCCACATGCGCTCCTCCGCGCCTCCTTTCATCGCGCCCTGCTATTTTGGCACCGATATCCCGGACAAGGAAAACCTGATCGCATGCAACTATTCCCCGGAGGAGATCCGGGCGATGATCGGCGCGGACAGCCTGGGCTTCCTGAGCCTGGACGCCCTGCACCAGATCGCCCCCGACGCCGCCTGCGGCTTCTGCGACGGCTGCTTTACCGGGAAATATCCCATCGACGTCTAGCGGAAGCCGCAGCGCGCCGAACGGGGCGTACAAGCGTTTTGCCGAAGGCAAAACCTTGGCGCAGGCGGAATTTACTTCCGCCGAGCAGGTAAGTTCAAAGGGGCCCCGCACAATGAAACATTGTGCGGGGAAGTTCTGCGGCGGCTGCTTTACCGGGAAATATCCCATCGAGGCCTGGCGGAAGCCGCAGCGCACGGCGCATGAATCGGGCCTTGACGCAGGGGCGGCGTGCATGTGCGCTCCGCCATGGAAGCGTGCAGATGACCAAGCTCCTGCGTTTGCAGCCGGCTTGTGCAAAAGTTGCATAAAGGATGGGCGGCTGTAGTGTCTGTCCCTGATATTTGCAACAAAGATGCGAAATCCTTCACAAATGCCTTGACAGAACACGCCGGAGGTCGTATACTCAAACCATCAGTTGCGAACGAAGGCGTTCCGACCCACAGGGCGGAGCGCCTTCTTTTTACAGATACCGCCGTATCTGCAAAAACGCCACATCAAACCGGTAATTTCAAGGATGAAAGGGGATACCCGCAATGGCGTACACCAAGGAAGACATCATTCGCATGGTAAAAGAAGAGGATATTGAATTTGTCCGTCTTCAGTTCACCGACATCTTCGGCCAGCTCAAGAATGTGGCCATCACCGCTTCCCAGATCGAGAAGGCGGTCAATAACCAGATCATGTTCGACGGTTCTTCCATCGAGGGCTTTGTGCGGATCGACGAGTCCGACCAATACCTGTATCCCGATCTGGACTCCTTCGTGGTCTTCCCCTGGCGGCCCCAGCACGGCAAGGTGGCCCGCCTGATCTGCGACGTGTACAATCCCGACGGCACCCCCTTCGTGGGCGACCCCCGCGGCGTGCTCAAGCGTGTGCTGGACAAGGCCAGGAAGATGGGCTACGACACCTTCAACGTTGGGCCCGAGGCCGAGTTCTTCCTGTTCCAGACCGACGACGAGGGCAAGCCCACCACCAAGACCAACGACGAGGCCGGCTATTTTGACCTGGGCCCGCTGGACCATGGCGAGGGCACCCGCCGCGAGATCTGCCTGGCCCTGGAGCAGATGGGATATGAGATCGAGGCCAGCCACCATGAGGTGGCCGAGGGCCAGCACGAGATCGACTTCAAGTACGCCCCTGCGCTGGAGTGCGCCGACAAGATCATGACCTTCAAGCTGGCGGTCAAGACGCTGGCGCAGAAGAACGGCCTGCACGCCACGTTTATGCCCAAGCCCATCTTCGGCATCAACGGCTCCGGCATGCATACCAATATGTCTCTGTTCCGGAACGGCAAGAACGCGTTCTATGACCCGAATGGGGAAAAGGGCCTGTCCAGGGAGGCCTACTCCTTTATCGCCGGCCTGCTGGCCCATGTGAAGGGCTTCGCCGCCATCACCAATCCGCTGGTCAACTCCTACAAGCGTTTGGTGCCCGGCTATGAGGCTCCCTGCTATCTGGCCTGGTCGGCCTCCAACCGCTCCGCGCTGATCCGCATCCCCGCTTCCCGCGGCCAGTCCACCCGCGTGGAGCTGCGCAGCCCCGACCCCTGCTGCAACCCCTATCTGGAGCTGGCCGTCTGTCTGGCCGCCGGCCTGGACGGCATCGAGAAGGGCCTGGTCCCGCCCGCGGAGATCACCGAGAACATCTTTGCCATGGATCAGGCCGCCCGTGACGCGCGCGGCATCGACAGCCTGCCTGGCTCGCTGGAGGAAGCGGTCAAGGCCATGCAGGAGGATTCGCTCATTCTGGACGCGCTGGGCGCGCATGTGGCCGAGAATTATATTGAGGGTAAGAGGAAGGAGTGGGACGAGTACCGTACCCGCGTCTCTTCCTGGGAGCGGGAAAAGTATATCATCAACTACTGATACCGCCCTTAGATACTCCTTAAGAAAAGGAGTGGTAGAAGAATGGAGAAGGTGATTGTCGCCTTCGAAAGCGATAAAAGCTGCTGGCGGATCAAGGAGATCCTGGAGAATACCGGGACCGCCTCCTGCATCGTCTGCCGGTCCGGCGATCAGGTCAAGCGGGCCGTCAGCAAGCTGCATGTCAGCACGGTGGTCTGCGGCTACAAATTTGCCGACGAATCGGCGGAGGGGCTGTTTGAGGATCTGCCGCCCACCTGCGCCATGCTGGTGGTCGCGGTTCAGAGCCTGCTGGACCTGTGTCAGAACGACGATATCTTCAAACTGGCCTCCCCGGTGGCCAAGGGCGATCTGATCGCCTCGGTGCGGATGCTCCTGCAGGTAGGGCGCCGTCTGGAGCGCTACGTGAGGCCCCGCCGCAGCGAGGAGGAGCAGGCCGTCATCGTCCAGGCCAAGCAGGTGCTGATGGACCGCCACGGCATGACCGAGGCCCAGGCCCACCGGTTCCTCCAGAAAAGGAGCATGGACAGCGGCGCCAAGCTGATTCAGACCGCGCAGCTGGTATTAGAGGGCGCATAAGCCATATACATAGAACGATAGCATAAGACGAAGCGGTCTTGTGGCGGCAGTCAGAGAGCGTGACTGCCGCCACTCTGCTATCTGCGCCGTTCCAGCGCCCGGCCGCCAGCGCACCGTGGCGGGATCCAAGGGGGGATGCCGCCAGTGAAACCTGATTGCAAAGGAGCAAACTGCGATGACTAAAATTAATGAGAACTACCGCAAACTGCCCGGCAGCTACCTCTTTACCGAGATCGCACGCCGTGTGACGGCCTATGGCCAGAAGAACCCGGACAAGCGGCTCATCCGCCTGGGCATCGGGGATGTGACCCGGCCGCTGGCCCCGGCGGTGATCTCCGCCATGCACGCGGCCGTAGACGAGATGGGCACGGTGGAGGGCTTCCGGGGTTACGGTCCGGAGCAGGGCTATGACTTTCTCCGCCAGGCCATCGCGGAATACGACTATCAGGCGCGGGGCGCGGAGATCGCTCCGGACGAGATCTTCATCTCCGACGGCGCCAAAAGCGACTGCGGCAACATCGGGGATATCTTCGGTGTGGACAATGTGGTGGCGGTGTGCGACCCGGTGTACCCGGTGTACGTGGATACCAACGCCATGGCGGGCCGGGCGGGGGAGTACAGCGAGGCCGTGGGCCGCTGGAGCAATCTGGTCTATATGCCCTGTACGGCGGAGAACGGCTTTGCGCCCGCTCCGCCGGAGAGCAAGGTGGATCTGATCTACCTGTGCTTTCCCAATAACCCCACCGGCGCGGTGGCCACCCGGGAACAGCTGCAGGCCTGGGTGGATTACGCCGAGAGCCGGGGGGCGGTGATCCTGTTCGATTCGGCCTACGAGGCCTTTATCAGCGATCCCTCCATTCCGCACAGCATTTTTGAGATCGAGGGCGCCCGGCGCTGCGCCATCGAATTCCGCTCCTTCTCCAAGACGGCGGGCTTTACCGGAAACCGCTGCGCCTATACGGTGGTGCCCAGGGACCTGGAGCGGGGCGGCGCAAGTCTGAACACGCTGTGGAACCGCCGCCAGACCACGAAATTCAACGGCGTGCCCTATGTGGTGCAGCGGGGCGCCCAGGCGGTGTATTCGGATGCGGGCCGCGCCCAGGTGCGGGAGACCATCGCCTTTTATCAAAACAACGCCCGGGTCATCCAGGCGGGCCTGGCCGGGGCGGGCCTCACCGTCTCCGGTGGGGAGAATTCCCCCTATGTCTGGGCGAAAACGCCGCACGGCATGGGTTCCTGGGCCTTTTTCGACCTGCTGCTCCAGCAGGCGGGCGTGGTCACGACGCCCGGCGCGGGCTTCGGGCCCAGCGGGGAGGGCTATATCCGCCTGAGCGCGTTCGGCGGCGCGGAGGACACTGCAGAGGCGGTGGAGCGGATTCGAGCGGTACTCTGAAAACCACCCAAGGGGGGCTTACAAATGGAACGACGCAAGTACGAGGCCGGCCGGCAGAGCGGGCTCTATTCTCCGGCCTTTGAGCATGACGCCTGCGGCATCGGCGCGGTGGTGGACATCAAGGGCCGCCGCAGCCACCGGAATGTGGACGAGGCGCTGAAGATCGTGGAAAAGCTGGAGCACCGGGCGGGCAAGGACGCCGAGGGAAAGACCGGCGACGGCGTGGGCATCCTGATGCAGATCTCCCACAAATTTTTTGCCAAGGCCGTGAAAAGTCTGGGCTTTTCCCTGGGGGAGGAGCGGGATTACGGCATCGGGATGTTCTTCTTTCCCCAGGACACCCTCAAGCGCATGCAGGCCAAGAAGATGTTCGAGGTCATCGTGCAGAAGGAGGGGCTGGAGTTTCTGGGCTGGCGTGCGGTGCCCGTATGTCCGGAGATCCTGGGACACAAGGCCTTGGCCAAGATGCCCTACATGGAGCAGGGCTTTGTGAAGCGTCCGGAGCGGCTGGAGCGGGGCCTTGGCTTTGACCGGAAGCTCTATGTGGTGCGCCGGGTGTTCGAGCAGTCCAACGACAACACCTATGTAGCCTCCCTGTCCAGCCGTACCATCGTCTATAAGGGCATGTTTCTGGTGGAACAGCTGCGGGGCTTCTATCCGGATCTGCAAAGCCGCGACTATGAGTCCGCCGTGGCCCTGGTCCACTCCCGCTTCTCCACCAACACCAACCCGTCCTGGGAGCGGGCCCACCCCAACCGCCTCATGGCCCACAACGGCGAGATCAACACTATCCGGGGCAATGTGGACCGTATGCTGGCCCGGGAGGAGACCATGTCCTCCCGGCTGCTGGACGGGGATATGGACAAGGTGCTGCCGGTGGTCAACGTCTCCGGCTCCGACTCGGCCATGCTGGACAATACGCTGGAGTTTCTGATGATGGCGGGCATGGACCTGCCTCTGGCCGTCATGGTGGCGATCCCGGAGCCCTGGAGCAACGACCGCACCATTTCCCGCTCCAAGCGGGATCTGTACCAGTATTACGCCACGCTCATGGAGCCCTGGGACGGTCCGGCCTCCATCCTCTTCTCCGACGGCGACGTGGTGGGCGCGGTGCTGGACCGCAACGGCCTGCGGCCCTCCCGGTATTACGTGACGGACGACGATAAGCTCATCCTCGCCTCCGAGGTGGGGGTGCTGGATCTCCCGCCGGAGCGCATCGTGGAGAAATCCCGCCTCCAGCCGGGGCGGATGCTGCTGGTGGATACCAAAGAAGGGCGCGTCATCGGGGACGAGGAGCTCAAGCAGCGCTACGCCTCCCGCCAGCCCTACGGCGAATGGCTGGACCGCAACCTGGTCCACCTGTCCGACCTGGAGGTGCCCAACCACCGGGCGCCCGTCAGCTCCAAGCAGCAGCGGGCCCGCCTGCAGAAGGCGTTCGGTTATACCTATGAGGATGTGCGCAATACCATCCTGCCGATGGCCCGCACCGGGGCGGAGCCCACCGCCGCTATGGGGACCGATATCCCCCTTGCGGTGCTGGACGACAAGGATCAGCCCCTGTTTCACTATTTCAAGCAGCTCTTTGCCCAGGTGACCAATCCGCCCATCGACGCGATCCGGGAAGAGATCGTCACCGACACCACCGTCTATGCCGGAGACGACGGGAACCTGCTGGAGGAACGGGCGGAAAACTGCCGGGTCCTCCAGATCCGAAACCCCATCCTCACCTCCACCGACATGATGAAGATCAAGGCCATGAAGCGCCCCGGCTTCCAGGTAGAGACCGTCTCCATCCTCTACTATAAGAATACGCCTCTGCAGCGGGCGCTGGAGCATCTCTTTGTGGCGGTGGACCGGGCCTACCGGGACGGGGCCAACATCGTGGTCCTCTCCGACCGGGGCGTGGATGAAAACCATGTGGCCATCCCGTCCCTGCTGGCGGTATCCGCCATTGAGCAGTACCTGGTCCGCACCAAGAAGCGCACGGCGGTCTCCATCCTGCTGGAGTCCGCCGAGCCCCGGGACGTCCACCATTTTGCCACCCTGCTGGGCTACGGCGCCCGGGCCATCCATCCCTATCTGGCCCAGGAGACCATCGTGGAGCTCATCGAGGAGGGCCTGCTGGACAAGGACTTTCACACGGCGGTGGACGACTACGACGCGGCCATCCTCCACGGCATCGTGAAGATCGCCTCCAAGATGGGCATCTCCACCCTCCAGTCCTATCAGTCCGCTCAGATCTTCGAGGCCATCGGCATCAACCGGGACGTGGTGGACGCGTATTTCACCAACACCGTCTCCCGGGTGGGCGGCATCGGCCTGCAGGAGATTGAGGAAATGGTGGACCGCAACCACTCCAAGGCGTTTGATCCGCTGGGCCTGGGATGCGACCCCGCACTGGACAGCATGGGGGTCCACAAGGCCCGTTCCGGAGCCGAGGACCACATGTACAATCCCCAGACCATCCACCTGCTGCAGCAGGCTGCCCGGAGGGGGGATTACGCGCTGTTCAAGCAGTATACCGCTCTGGTGGACGATGAGACCAGGCCCCACACGCTCCGGGGCCTTCTGGAGATGGAGTATCAGGATACGCCGCTCCCCCTGGACGAGGTGGAGAGCGTGGACTCCATCGTCAAGCGCTTCAAGACCGGAGCCATGAGCTATGGCTCCATCTCGCAGGAGGCCCACGAGTGCCTGGCACAGGCCATGAACCTGTTGGGCGGCAAGTCCAACTCCGGCGAGGGCGGCGAGGAGCCCGACCGCCTGGGCGATCCCTCCCGCAACTCCGCCATCAAGCAGGTGGCCTCCGGCCGCTTCGGCGTCACCAGCGCGTATCTGGTATCCGCCCGGGAGATCCAGATCAAGATGGCCCAGGGCGCCAAGCCCGGCGAGGGCGGGCATCTGCCGGCCGGCAAGGTCTACCCCTGGATCGCCAAGTGCCGCCACTCCACCCCCGGCGTCACCCTGATCTCCCCGCCGCCCCACCACGATATCTACTCCATCGAGGACTTGGCCCAGCTGATCTATGACCTGAAAAACGCCAACCGGGACGCACGCATCTCGGTGAAGCTGGTCAGCGAGGCCGGGGTGGGCACCATCGCCGCCGGCGTGGCCAAGGCCGGGGCCCAGGTGGTGCTCATCTCCGGCTATGACGGCGGCACCGGCGCCGCGCCCCGCACGTCCATCCATAACGCGGGCCTGCCCTGGGAGCTGGGGCTGGCGGAGACCCATCAGACCCTGATCCGGAACGACCTGCGCTCCCGCGTGGTCATCGAGACCGACGGCAAGCTGATGAGCGGCCGGGACGTGGCGATCGCCTGCATGCTGGGCGCCGAGGAGTTCGGCTTTGCCACGGCGCCGCTGGTGACCATGGGATGCGTGATGATGCGGGTGTGCAACCTGGACACCTGTCCCGTGGGCGTGGCCACACAGAATCCGGAGCTGCGCCGTCGCTTTGCGGGCAAGCCGGAATACGTGGTCAACTTTATGCGCTTTATCGCTCAGGAGCTGCGGGAGCACATGGCCCGGCTGGGCGTGCGCACCGTGGAGGAGCTGGTGGGCCGCACCGACCTGCTGAAGGTCCGGCCCCCGGTGAACCGCCGGGCGGCCACGGTAGACCTTCGCGCCCTTTTGGACAACCCCTATCCCGCCGGGACCAAGACCCACTTTGACCCCAAGGATGTGTTCGACTTCCATCTGGAGCAGAGCGTGGACCTGAAGACGCTGGAGAAGAAACTGGGCAAGGCCCTGGAGCAGGGGAAAAAGTGCCGGGTGGAGGTGGCGGTGTCCAGTACCGACCGCGCCGTAGGCGCGATCCTGGGCTCCGACATCACCCGGCTCCACGGCGGCGCGCTGGAGGAGGATACCTTTACCGTCAAATGTACCGGCGGCGGCGGGCAGTCCTTCGGGGCCTTCATTCCAAAGGGCCTGACCCTGGAGCTGGAGGGAGACGCCAACGACTATCTGGGCAAAGGCCTCTCCGGCGGTAAACTGGTGGTTTATCCGCCCAGAGGCAGCCGGTTCCAGGCCGGCGAAAACATTCTGGTGGGCAACGTGGCCCTGTACGGCGCCACCAGCGGGACGGCGTTTCTCAACGGCGTGGCCGGAGAGCGCTTCTGCGTGCGCAATTCCGGTGCTACCGCCGTGGTGGAAGGCGTGGGTGACCACGGCTGCGAGTACATGACCGGCGGCCGGGTGGTGGTTCTGGGCCGCACCGGGCGCAACTTCGCCGCGGGCATGAGCGGCGGGGTGGCCTTTGTCCTGGATGAGGACCGGGATCTGTACCTGCGTCTGAACAAGGAACTGGTCTCGATGGAACTGGTCACCGAGAAGCACGATATCGCGGAACTGAAGGCGCTCATCCAGGCCCACGTGGACGCCACCGGCTCTCCGCGCGGCCGGGAGATCCTGGCGGATTTTGAGGGCTGTCTGCCGCGGTTCAAGAAGATCCTGCCGCACGATTACGACCGCATGCTGCGCACCATCGCCCAGTATGAGGAGAAGGGCATGACCCGCCGGCAGGCGGAGGTGGAGGCTTTTTACGTCAACACCGGCAAGAAAGGGGAGTAAGGCAGATGGGAAAGCCTACCGGATTTTTGGAATACCAGCGCCAGGCCAACCCGGCGGAGGACCCCCAGGCGCGCATCCGGCATTATCAGGAGTTTCACCCCCGGCTGGACCGGGAGGAGCGGCGGCGGCAGGGGGGGCGCTGCATGGAGTGCGGCGTGCCGTTCTGCCAGTCGGGCGCGGTGCTGGGCGGCATGGTCTCCGGCTGCCCGCTGCACAACCTGGTGCCGGAATGGAACGATCTGGTCTATACCGGCAACTTCGGCCACGCCCTGGAGCGGCTTTTAAAAACCAACAATTTTCCGGAATTTACCGGACGGGTCTGCCCCGCCCTGTGCGAGGCGGCCTGCACCTGCGGATTGCATGGGCAGCCGGTCACCGTCAAGGAAAACGAGCTGGGGATCATCGAGGACGCCTGGGAGCGGGGGCTGGTCCGGCCCCGGCCCTGCGGCGCCCGCACGGGAAAGCGGGTGGCCGTGGTGGGCTCCGGCCCCTCCGGCCTGGCCTGCGCCGACCAACTGAGCCTGCGGGGCCACAGCGTCACCGTCTTTGAGCGGGAGGACCGCCCCGGCGGCCTGCTGATGTACGGCATCCCCAACATGAAGCTGGAGAAATCCGTCGTCCTGCGCCGGATCGCACTGATGCGGGAGCAGGGCGTGACGTTCCGCTGCGGCGTGGACGTGGGGAGGGACCGGAAGGCCAAGGAGCTTTTGCAGGAGTTTGACGCAGTGGTGCTCTGCTGCGGCGCCTCGGATCCCCGGGATCTGAACGTAGCCGGACGGGAGACCCGTGGGGTCTGCTTCGCGGTGGACTTCCTCAAGGAGACCACCCGCAGCCTGCTGAATTCCGGCCTGACCGACGGAGCGTACCCCTCCGCCCGGGGGAAACACGTGGTGGTCGTGGGCGGCGGCGATACGGGCAATGACTGCGTGGGCACCTGTATCCGCCACGGCTGTAAGAGCGTGGTCCAGCTGGAGATGATGCCCAAGGCCCCCGACCGGCGCGGCGGGAACAATCCCTGGCCCGAGTGGCCCCGCGTCTGCAAGACAGATTACGGTCAGGAGGAGGCCGTCGCCGTCTTTGGCCGGGACCCGCGCCGCTACCAGACCACCGTTACGGAATTGCTTCCGGACGAACAGGGAAACCTGAAAGCCGTCAAGACCGTCCGGCTGGGAAGCGATTGCAAGCCCCTGCCGGGGAGCGAAGCGGTGCTGGAGTGCGAGCTGCTGCTCATCGCCGCGGGCTTTCTGGGGGCGCAGAAGTATGTCAGCGACGCCTTTGGCCTGGAGCTGACCCCACGCGCCTGTGTGAAAACGCAGGCGGACGGTTATGCTGCCGGCGCGGGCAAAATCTTCGCCGCCGGCGATATGCGCCGGGGCCAGTCCCTGGTGGTGTGGGCCATCCGGGAGGGCCGCGGCGCGGCCCGGGCGGTGGACGAGTACCTGATGGGCTATACCAATCTGCCATAAACGCATGCCAAAGCGCGCGCCGAATCGGTTCGACACGCCGGGGCGCGCCGCATTGCGGCGCGCCCACGATTTTTTTGTTGCCATTTCCCGGATATCCGGGTATCATATTCTATGGTGATACGATTGAAAAAAGTTTTACGGGGACTGGGACGGCTCGCCCTGGTCCTCCTGGTTCTTTGCGCCGCCGTGCTGGCGCTTTTGGGCCTGCTGCGCTGGCGGGGGCTGCTGCTCTTCGCCCAGGAGGCGGACCCGGAGCAGTGGGAGGTTTTCGGCGTGGATGTCTCCTCCTACCAGGGAGTGGTGGACTGGCCCGTCCTGTCGGAGCAGGGGGTGGACTTCGCCTTCCTCAAGGCCACCGAAGGAAGCGCCCTGCAAGACCGGCAATTTTCCGCCAACTGGGCGGGCGCGTTCGCGGCGGGCATCCGGGCGGGGGCTTACCACTTTCTCAGCTACGACAGCTCCGGAGACGCCCAGGCGGATCATTTTATCAGCGTGGTGCCCCGGACCGAGGGAATGCTGCCTCCAGTGGTGGATATCGAGTTTTATGGCGCCTATCTGACCGATCCGCCGGAGCGCGCGGCGGTACGCGCCATTCTGGACCCGCTGCTGGCGCGTTTGGAGGAGTATTACGGCGTCAAGCCCATCCTCTATGTGACCTATCGCTCCTATTATCGCTATCTGGCGGGAGGAGACTATGGGGCCTATCCCATCTGGTGCTCCAGCCCGGTGGTCTTCCCGCTGGTGCCGGGCTGGACCTTCTGGCAGTATTCGCACACCGCCCGTCTCCCGGGTTATTACGGAAGCCAGGACAAGATCGACCTGAACGTCTTCCGGGGCGGCGCGGCGGAGTTCCAGCGCTTTGGAAATCCGGCGTGAGCTCTTCTATTCCAACGCGAAATCTGATATAATAATGCAAGGCGGCGCAGCACAAGTATGCCTGCGGCGCTTTGCGGCAATTTTGCGCCGTAAATGTGTTGGCAATACGCGAGATACACAAAGGATTCCGGCGTTTTTCACCTTTTTGGCGCAAAGTTTCCTGCAAACGGCATTTGGAAAATGATACCGTCGGCAAACGGGAGACAACGCGGTTGTTCGGGGCTGCGAGAACATCCGGCTTCGTCATCCTTGCAGCCGGGCGTCAGCCCGTCTGCCTTGTCCGCCGGTGGTACGGCGTTGCCTTGATCAATGATCCTGACGGAGGTGGGGTATGGATCGCTTTTCTGCCCTTGCGACCGAATTGAAACGTACGCTGCCCGGCCTGGAGCTGCGGGAGGAGGAGCCCATGCGGGGGCACACCACCTTCCGGGTGGGGGGGCCGGCCCGTCTGATGGCGCTGCCCGGGAGCCGGAAAGAGGCCGCCGCCGCCGTGCGGGCGGCCGCAGAGGAGGGGATCGCCCCCTTTTTCCTGGGAAATGGCAGCAATCTGCTGGTGTCGGACGCCGGCTACGAGGGCTTCGTGCTCAAGGTGAGCGGCCTGGATCGGGTATGGGAGGCCAACCGCCGCCTGCGGGCGGAGAGCGGCATCTCCCTGGCCCGGCTGGCCAGGGCGGCCCTGGGCCGGGGGCTGACCGGCCTGGAGTTCGCCCACGGCATCCCCGGCACTCTGGGGGGCGCAGTGGTGATGAACGCCGGGGCCTATGGCGGGGAGATGGTTCAGGTGCTCACCGCAGTCACCTATCTGGACGGGGCGGGGGAGGAGCGCACCCTGCCCGCCGCCGAGTGCGCCCTGACCTACCGGCACAGCCTGTTCTCCGACCACCCGGACTGGCTTGTCCTGGAGGCGGAGCTGGAGCTCCAGCCGGGAGATGCGGAGGCCATCCAGGCCCGCATGGACGAGCTGGCCGCCAAACGGCGGGAGAAACAGCCACTGGAGTGGCCCAGCGCCGGGAGCACCTTCAAGCGGCCGGAGGGGCGCTTTGCCGCCGCGCTTATCGAGGAATGCGGGCTCAAGGGCACGCGGGTGGGCGGCGCCCAGGTGTCGGAGAAGCACGCGGGCTTTCTTGTCAACCGGGGCGGAGCCACGGCGGACGACGTGCGGCGGCTCATCGCGCGTGTCCAGGAGACGGTTCTGGCGCGCACCGGCGTAGCGCTGGAGCCGGAAGTGAAATTTTTGGGATTTTGAGGACTGTGACCAATATGGAATTGATACTGATCTCCGGCCTGTCCGGGGCGGGAAAAAGTAAGGTGGCCTCCTTTTTGGAGGACATCGGATTTTATGTGGTGGACAATCTGCCCGCCCCGCTGATCCCGAAATTTGCGGAGCTGTGCATGGCCTCTCCCGGGCGGTATGAGCGGGTGGCCCTGGTCACCGATATCCGGGGCGGACAGACCTTCGAGGGCCTCTTCGAGGCGCTGTCGGCGCTGCATCGGATGGGCTGCGATTATAAGATCCTCTTCGTGGAGGCCGGCGTGGAGACCATCATCAAGCGCTATAAGGAGACCCGGCGCATCCACCCGCTGGCGGGCGCGTCCCGTTCCCTGGATGAGGCGGTGCGCCAGGAGCGCACGGTGCTTGCACCCGTCCGGCAGCGCGCGGAGTACATCATCGACACTTCGGCCCTGACCAACGCCAAGCTGCGGGGAGAGGTGCTGCGGATCTTCGGCGGCGGGGCGGATACGCCCGCGATGAGCGTCAACGTCATCTCCTTCGGCTTTAAATACGGCATCCCCATCGAGGCCGACCTGGTGTTCGACGTGCGCTTTTTGCCCAACCCCTACTATATTGCCGAGCTGCGCCATCAGACCGGCCTGGACGACGGGGTGTACAGCTTCGTCTTCGGCTACCAGCAGACCCGCGACTTTATGACCCATATGGAGCATCTGATGGGCTTTTTGCTGCCGCAGTATGTGGAGGAGGGAAAGACGGTGCTGGTCATCGGTGTGGGCTGCACCGGCGGACAGCACCGCAGCGTCGCCATTACCCGCGCCCTGGCGGAGTTTATCCGCCGGAAGGGCTATCCAGCCACGGAAAACCACCGGGACATGACCCGTGCATAAGGAGGGCGCAGCGATGGAACATGACGAATGCGCCCAGGCCGGGTGGGAGCAGCGGGGGCCCCGTGTGGTCGCCATCGGCGGCGGCACCGGCCTTTCCACCATGCTGCGGGGCCTGAAAAACCACACCAAGAACCTGACCGCTATCGTCACCGTGGCGGATGACGGAGGCGGATCCGGCAGGCTGCGCCAGGACCTTGGCATGCCCCCGCCGGGGGACATCCGCCACTGTATGGAGGCCCTGGCCAATGTGGAGCCGGTCATGCAGCAGCTGTTGACCTACCGCTTCCCGGCGGGCTCCGGCAACCTGACGGGCCAGTCCTTCGGGAATCTGATCCTGGCGGCCCTCAACGGCATTTCCGATTCCTTCGACCAGGCGGTGGCCCGCATGAGCCAGGTGCTGGCCATCTCCGGCCGGGTGCTGCCGGTGACCAATGCCGACGTGGCGCTGGAGGCCACCTTTGAAAACGGCGCCACGGTGCTGGGGGAGTCCAAGATCTGTGCCTTCAAAAAGGCTCAGGACTGCCGCATTGAGAGTGTGCGCCTGCTGCCCGAGCATCCCAAGGCGCTGCCGGAGGCGGTGCGTGCGATCCGTCAGGCCGACCTGATCCTGCTGGGGCCGGGAAGCCTGTATACCAGCGTCATCCCAAACCTGCTGGTGGACGGCATTTCCGATGCGGTGTGCGCCTCCGACGCGCTGAAGATCTACATCTGCAATATCATGACCCAGGATGGGGAGACCGAGGGCATGACGGCCTGCGACCATGTGAAGGCCCTGCTGCGCCATTCCGCCCCGGCGCTGGTGGACCTGTGCCTGTGCAACTGCGCCCCCGTGCGCCAGGGCCTGCTGGAGCGCTACCGGGAAGAGGACGCCGCTCCCATCGTTGTGGACCGGGACGCGATCGAAGCGCTGGGCGTGGAGGTGGTGGAGCGGCCCCTGGCCTCCGAGACCCAGGATTACGCCCGCCACTCCGTCCGGCGTCTGGCCCAGGCGGTGATGGAACTCTACAGCGAACGGGCGGACACGAAAATTTTTTAAACCCGCCTGGACCAGCGTTCTTCTCATCGGTTTGCCGGGGCGGGGGGGAGGTAGCCCATGTCCTTTTCTTCACAGGTGAAAGCGGAACTGTGCCGCTCGTCCCTCTCCCGCCGCTGCTGCGCTCAGGCGGAGACCTACGGGGTGCTGCTCTATTGCAACCAGTTTACCCCCCGGCAGGTGCGGATCGTCACGGAGTCGGCGGAGTTTGCCCAGCGTCTGCCCGCTCTGTTTCAGAAAGCCTTTCGCCTCGCCTTTGACCGCATGCCGGAGGAAGGGGCGGGCAAGCGGACCTTTCAGATCACCGCGCCGGACAAGCTGTGCGCCCTCTTTTCCGCCTTTGGCCAGAACCCGGCGGAGAGCTTGGCCCACCACATCAATTTTGCCGTGCTGGAGGAGGAACACTGCCGTACGGCCTTTTTCCGGGGGGCCTTTCTGGCGGGCGGCTCGGTCACTGACCCGGCCAAGCGCTACCATCTGGAGCTTGCCACTGCGCACCTGAGCGTCAGCGGAGAGCTGCGCGCGCTGCTGCTGGAGGCGGGGTTTTCCCCCAAGGAGACCCTGCGCAAGGGGAACAGCCTGACCTATTTCAAGCAGAGCGAGGCGATTGAGGATTTTTTGACGGCCATCGGCGCGCCGCTGGCCGCGATGGAGATCATGAACGCCAAGGCGGAGAAAGACTTGCGGGGGAGCGTCAATCGCCGGGTCAACTGTGACGCCCACAACCTGGACAAGGCGGTGGACGCCGCCCAGGAACAGATCGAGGCCATCTATACGCTGGAACAGCGGGGCATGCTGGCGGAACTGCCGGACAAGCTCAAGGAAGCGGTGGATCTGCGCATGGCGCATCCGGAAATGACACTGTCCCAGCTCTGCACCCTGTGCGACCCGCCGGTGAGCAAGTCGGCCCTCAATCACCGGCTGCGAAAGCTGTTGGGACTGGCGAAACGGTGAGGCCCTTGCGGGCGATGGGAAGCGGGAGAGGGAGCGGAAGGATGGAACGGAAACTGAATTCCATTTGGAAAAAGCAGCTGCTGTGCTGCGTGGCGGTCTTTTTTGCGGGCCTTCTGGCCGGATACCTCCTGCACAACGGCGTGCCCGTCATCCTGGGCGGAGCCGTGCTGTGCGTGAGCGCAGTGGCCGCCGAGCGGGGCCTGCGCTGCCCGTCCTGCGGTGAGAGCGTCTTCAAACAGGCCATGGAGCGCACTTCGGAGGGCGGGTTTGCCTGTCCCAAGTGCAAGAAACGCATGGAATGGCGGTAGGGCGGCGCAGCGTCCGCCCTGCCGCTCACCGGAGAGAACAAAAAGGAGCTGAATCGCATGTCCTTCGTCCACCTGCATGTCCATACGGAATTTTCTCTGCTGGACGGCGCCTGCCGCATCACGGAGCTGGTCAAGCGCGTCAAGGAGCTGGGACAGAGCGCCGTGGCCATCACCGACCACGGGGTCATGTACGGCGTGGTGGACTTTTATAAGGCCTGCAAGGCGGCGGGGGTCAAGCCCATCATCGGCTGCGAGGTCTACGTAGCCCCGCGGAGCCGCACCGACCGCGTCCACGAGTACGACGCGGAGGCCCGCCATTTGATCCTCCTGTGCAAAAACGAAGTAGGCTACCGCAACCTCTGTTTTCTGGACTCGGCGGCCTTTACCGAGGGCTTCTACATCAAGCCGCGCATCGACAAGCAGCTGCTGCGGGAACACGCGGAAGGCCTGATCGCCCTGTCCGCCTGTCAGTCGGGGGAGGTGCCCCGCCTGATCCTGGCGGGCAATTACGAGGCCGCCAAGGCCGCCGCGCTGGAGATGCGGGAGCTCTTTGGGGCGGACGGCTACTATCTGGAGCTTCAGGACCACGCCTTGCCCCGGGACCCGGAGATCAATCAGGGACTGCTGCGCATCCATCAGGAGACCGGCATTCCCCTGGTGGTGACCAACGACGCCCACTACCTCCGCCGGGAAGACGCCCAGATGCAGGACACCCTGATGTGCATCCAGATGGGCAAAACGGTGGACGACCCCAATCGCCTGAAGATGGAGACCCAGGAACTTTATGTGAAGTCCGCCGAGGAGATGGCGGCCCTCTTTCCCGACTATCCCCAGGCGGTGGAGAACACGCAGAAGATCGCCGACGCCTGCAATCTGGAGTTCCGGTTCGGCGTACACCATCTGCCGGAATTCAAGCTGCCCGAAGGCTATGACGACGGGGACGCCTACTTCCAAAAGCTCTGTGAAGAGGGGTTTGCCCGCCGCTACCCCGACGCCCCGGCGGCCTATCGGGAGCGGCTGACCTACGAGATGGGCGTCATCCGGCAGATGGGCTTTGTGGACTACTTCCTCATTGTCTCCGACTTCATCGGCTACGCCAAGGGGCGGGGCATTCCGGTGGGGCCGGGCCGTGGCTCGGCGGCGGGGAGCATGGTGGCCTACTGTATGAAGATCACCGATGTGGACCCCATGAAATACAGCCTCTATTTCGAGCGCTTTCTGAACCCGGAGCGGGTCACGATGCCTGATATCGACATCGACTTCTGCATCCGCCGCCGCCAGGAGGTCATTGAATATGTCCAGGACAAGTACGGCGCCGACCACGTGGCCCAGATCGTCACCTTCGGCACCATGGCCGCCCGCGGGGCCATCCGGGACGTGGGCCGGGCCCTGAACATCCCCTATGCCGATGTGGACGCGGTGGCCAAGCAGGTGCCGTCCACCCTCCACATCACTCTGGACGACGCCCTCAAGCTCTCCAAACAGCTCAAGGACTCCTATGAGGGGGACGAGCGCATCCGCACTCTCATCGACACGGCGCGGGCCATCGAGGGCATGCCCCGCCACGCCTCCACCCACGCCGCCGGGGTGGTCATCACCCGCAGGCCGGTGGTGGATTATGTGCCTCTGGCGAAAAACGACGAATCCGTGGTCACGCAGTATGTGATGACGACCCTTGAGGAGCTGGGCCTGCTCAAAATGGATTTTCTGGGCCTGCGCAACCTGACCATTCTGGATGACACCGTGAAGCTGGTAGCGGCAAAGCAGCCGGGCTTTACGCTGGCGGATATCCCGGACTCCGATCCGGAGGTGTTCCGGATGCTTTCCGACGGGCGGACCTCCGGCGTGTTCCAGATGGAATCGGCGGGGATGACCGGCGTATGCGTGGGCCTCAAGCCCCAGAACATTGAGGACATCACCGCCATCATCGCCCTCTACCGCCCCGGCCCTATGGATTCCATCCCGCGCTTCATCGCCTGCAAGCACAATCCGGACAAGGTCAAGTACAAGACCCCGCTTCTGGAGCCTATTTTGTCGGTGACCTACGGCTGTATCGTTTATCAGGAGCAGGTCATCGAGATATTCCGCAAGCTGGCGGGGTATACTCTGGGACAGGCGGATATGGTGCGCCGGGCGATTTCAAAGAAAAAGCGGGCCCAGATCGAACAGGAGCGGAAATCGTTCGTCTACGGCGATTCGGACCGGGGCATCACCGGCTGTGTGAACCGGGGCGTCCCGGAGCAGACGGCGCAGGATATTTACGATGAGATCGAAGCCTTTGCCGAGTACGCCTTCAACAAGGCCCACGCGGTGAGTTACGCCATCGTGGCCTATCAGACGGCCTGGTTCAAGTATCACTACACCAAGGAGTACATGGCCGCCCTGCTGACCTCCGTACTGGATTCCAGCGAGAAGGTGGCCGAGTATATCGCGGAATGCAAGGAATGCGGCATCCCCCTGCTGCCGCCGGATATCAACGAGTCCGGGGCGGATTTCACCGTGTCCGGCGACCACATCCGCTTCGGACTGGTGGCGGTCAAGGGCGTAGGGCGGGGATTCATCAACGCCGTGCTGGCGGAGCGGGAACAGGCGGGAGCCTTTTCCAGTTTTCCGGACTTCTGCCAGCGCCTGTTTGACGCGGACCTGAACAAGCGGGTGCTGGAGAACCTCATCAAATGCGGGGCGTTTGACAGCATGGGCGTCTATCGTTCCCAGCTGCTGGACGTGTGCGAGTCGGTGGTGGACCAGATCGCCCAGACCCGCCGCAAGAACCTGGAAGGCCAGTTTGACCTGTTCGGCGGGGGAGGGGACGTGACGGAGTCCGCCCCGGCGATGCACCTGAAGAATCTCCCGGAGTACAGCCGCAGTCAGCTGATGCGTATGGAAAAGGAGACCACCGGCCTTTATCTCACCGGCCATCCCATGGACGAATACCGGGACCTGGCCAAGCGCTTCCAGGCGGCGCCCATCGGCGGCGTGCTCTCCGACTTTGAGCAGGAGAGCGGGCCCAGCGCCTACCGGGACGGCCAGCGCCTCACGCTGGCCGGAGTTGTGACGGCCTCCAAGACCAAGACCACCCGGAACAATACGCTCATGGCCTACGTAACGCTGGAGGACGACACCGGCTCGCTGGAGATGCTGGTTTTTGCACGGGTGCTGGCGGAGTGCGGGCCTTATCTGAAAGAGAATATGCCCATCCTGGCGGAGGGGCGCATCTCCGTCCGGGACGAGAAGGCGCCCCAGCTCATGTGCGACCGGGTGCGCCCTCTGGAGCAGGCGGGCACAGCCGCACCCGCCGCTTCCGAAGAGAGTGGAAAAGCAAAAAAGCTTTACATCCGTGTGCCCAGTATGGACGACCCCCGCTGGAAAAAGATCCAGCTGATTTTGACCATGTTCCCGGGAGAGGAGCTGTTCAAGGCAAAGTTCGAGGCGGAAAACCAGTGGACGAGCCCCACTCCGGTGGTGGTCCATCCGGCCCTGGTACGGGAGCTGGAGGAACTGCTGGGGGCGGAAAATGTCGTCGTGAAGTGAGGAGGCCTACCTGTGAATATTAAAAAGCTCACCTCGCTGATCTTCAACCGGACGGTGCTGATTGCGGCCCTGATCGTTTTCCAGGCGGCATTGCTGCTGGTGTCCATGGTGTTTTTTTCCGCCTTTTTCGTTTATTTTTATTGGAACTGTGTGATCCTGTCCATCCTGGCGGTACTGATCATCGTCTCCCGGCAGACGGACCCGGGGTATAAGATCGCCTGGATCATCCCGATCCTCATTTTTCCGGTCTTCGGCTGGCTGGTGTACCTGCTGTGCGGCGGCAACCGTCTTTCCGCGCGGATGCGGCGGAAAATGCAGGGAATGGACCGCAAGATGATCGAGGTGCTGGAGCAGGACTGTAAGGCGGAATCCCTTTCGGGCTTTGGAATGGATGCGGTGATCCAGTCCCGTTACCTGGAGCGGTATGCCCACTGTCCCGCCTATACCAATACCGATACCCGCTATTTTCCGCTGGGGGACGACGCGTTTCCGGTGATGCTGGAGGAGCTGCGCCATGCAAAGCGCTATATTTTCCTTGAATACTTTATCATCGCTCCCGGTATCTTCTGGGACTCTGTGCTGGAGATCCTCAAGGAAAAGCACGCTGCGGGCGTGGATGTGCGCATCATCTACGACGATGTGGGGTGCCTGCCCACGCTGCCGATGCGGTATGACCGGAAGCTGGAGGCCGAGACCGGCATCCCCTGCTGCTCGTTCAACCGCTTCAAACCGGTGCTCTCCATCCGCATGAACAACCGGGACCATCGGAAATTCTGCATCATCGACGGGCACACCGCCTTTACCGGCGGCATTAACCTGGCCGACGAGTATATCAATGCCAAGCCGCGCTATGGGCACTGGAAGGACAGCGCGATCCAGGTCAAGGGGGCGGCGGCTTGGAGCATGACGGTGATGTTCCTGACGATGTGGGAATACATCCGGGAGGTAGAGGAGGACTATGACCGCTTCCGGGCGCCTGCGCCGCCTGCCGGGGCAGAGCCGGGCGGGAACCATTTCGTGCAGCCCTATACGGACAACCCGCTGGATAACGAGGCGGTGGGGGAGACGGTATACCTGAACCTCATCAACAAGGCGCAGAATTATGTTTATATCATGACGCCTTACCTGATCGTCAGCGACAGTGTGAATACCGCCCTGTGCAACGCGGCCAAGGCCGGGGTGGACGTGCGCATCATCACGCCCCACGTCCCGGACAAGCGCCTGGTCTTTGAGCTGACCCGCGCCCACTACCAGCCCTTGCTGGAGGCGGGCGTACAGATTTTTGAATACACGCCCGGCTTTGTCCACGCGAAAAATTTTGCAGTGGACGATCGTTACGGCACGGTAGGATCCATCAACCTGGACTACCGCAGCATGTTCCTGCATTTTGAGGATGGAGTTTGGCTTTGCAATGACCCTACGGTATTGGAGATCAAGGCGGATTTCCTGGCGACCCAGGCCCGGAGCCAGGCGGTCACCCTGGAACAGTGCCGCGGCCACTCCTGGCCCCGGAAATTTCTGCGCTCCATCCTGCGGGTGGTGGCGCCGCTGGTGTGAACGAGCCGCCCCCGCCGGAAAACCGGCGGGGGCGGCTCAGTGTGCGGAAAGAGTATCGTCATTGCCCGCCTCGCAGAGTTCCGCCGCCCGCAGGCGGCGGAATCAAATTAGGCCGCTTGTATATCGGGGGGCGGCTTTGAGGGGCGGTCAGGAGCGCGCAAAGTAGGCCGCACGCCCGTCTGCGGTGCGCCGCTCGATCCGCCCCAGGGCGGCCAGATGATCCAGATGGGACATGCATTCTCCCACGGCGAACCACTTCTGAGTCTCCGGAAACTCCGCCCAGGAAGCGGCGCGGATCTTCCAGCTCATATAGCCTGCCAGCGTATAGGCCCCCGCTCCGGGGTGGTCCCGCACGGCGGCGAAGGCCTCCTCCAGCCGGCACTGGTGGTGCGCCGTCAGCTGTCCCACCCGGGCGGTCAGGTCCCCGCGGCCCCGGTGGCCGGGCAGAGGGAGGGCGCCGCCGTAGGCGCGCACCCGCTCCAGACTGACCAGGTAGGAACCCAGGGCGTCCGGCATGGCAGGCCAGGCGGTGATATTGGGGGTAATATCGAAGAGCACGTGATCCCCAAGGAGAATGGCATTGTGTTCCTCCAGGAAGAAGCACATCTGCCCCGGCGTGTGTCCCGGCATCAGCAGGCACCGCAGCCGCCAGGGGCCCAGCTCCAGAAGCTGGCCGTCCTCCAGGCTTTCATAGTGACCGCCGGTGGGCGGAGCCATGGAGCGGGCGGGGTTGGTGTCGTTCAGATGGCGCAGGGACAAAAGCGGAAAGCCCTCCTCCAGAAAGCGCCGCTCCGCCATACCCCAGAAGACCCGGCGGGCCTCCGGATCGTCCAGGGAGGGACGGTCCACGCGGCTGACGTAGATGGTCCCCGCCGTACCCGCCACCTCCGGGGCAAGACCGGAATGATCGGAATGCAGATGGGTGAGCACCACGTCGATGGGCTTGTCCAGGCAGCCCAGGGCCTCCAGCCCGGCAAACAGGGCCTCCCGGCAGGCGCTCTGACGAAAGCCGGTATCCACCAGAACGCTGCGCTGTGCGCCGCGGAGCAGATAGGCGTTGAGCTCTTTCAGCGGGTTGCCGGGCAGGGGCACAGGGATCCGGAAGAGGCCGGGCAGCAGTTCTTCGGGAAAGGGAGAGCGGCTCATTCGGTTTCCTCCTCATCCAGCAGGGCGGAAAGGACTTCGTTGTAGACCCGCTCGGGCTTGGCCTGAAAACCGGAGCACAGGCGCTCCCCCTGGTCCCGGGAGGCGCAGAACAGGGACAGGGAAAACAGATTCCCGCCGTCGTCGTCCAGGGCCAGCTCCACGGTAAAGCCGCCCTCCGCCCGCTCCAGGACCTGCGAGCGTACCTGGGCATTGCGCCGCAGCGCGCCGTTGAGCTTGGATACCTGGAGCCCGGCCTTGCGCTTGACCGAGTAGGGCAGGCTGCTCTCACAGGCGGCGCCGTCCCGGCGCCCTTTCTCCGTGATGGCGTAGCGGTCGTCTTCCAAAACCAAATGGCCGGTCTCCACCAGCTCGTTTACCGCCTCGGCAAATTCGAAATAATCGACGCCCCCGTCGCACATGGTCAGATCGGTGAGCGTGGGAAAGTCAATGGGGGCCACCACCCGGGCCATCAGGTAGAGAATGAGAAATTTGATATCCAGCTTGTCATGGATAAAGCCATAGCGGGCCATCGTGTATGCTCCTTTCCCCCAAACAGATGGGATACCCTTCGTTGACAAGGGCAATTCCATTATACCGAAAAAAGGCCGCTGCCACAAGGGAAAGTTTCAGCCGCTTGACAGGGGGTCAGATATGGGGGTATCATACAGGGGAAACAGAAACGTGAAACAGAACGGAGGAACCCCACCATGGGAAAGAAACGGCTGCCCCTGCTCCTGGCGCTTTTCCTGCTCCTCTCCGCCTGCGGCGGGCCCGGTGATCCGGAGGCGACCCCCACGTCCGCACCCACGCCGGAAGCGGCGGTTACATCGCAGCCCGCTCCCGCACCCACGCCGGAGCCTTACGACGGACCGTGGAACCCACTGACCGGGGAGCCCATCGGGGAGGACTGGGTCAACCGGCGCCCGGTGGCGATCATGCTCAACAATTTGAAGGAGGCCCTGCCGCAGCAGGGACAGTCCGAGGCCGACATCCTCTATGAGGTGCTGGCGGAAGGCGGCATCACCCGGATGCTGGGGGTCTATCAGAGTGTGGAGGGCGTGGGGAAGATCGGTTCCATTCGTTCTGCCCGGCCTTATTATCTGGAGCTGGCGCTGGGGCATGACGCCGTCTACCTCCATGCCGGCGGCAGCGAGGACGCCTACGCCAAGATCCGCCAGTGGGGCGTGGACGCGCTGGACGGCGTACGGGGACCCTATATGAGCAACAGCGACAATGGAAACCTGATGTGGCGGGATTCCGAGCGGCGCAAGAGCTACAGTCTGGAGCATACCGTGGTTACCAGCGGAGACGCCGTTTGCGAGCGTTTTGCCGGCTATACCGGTCTGCGGCAGGAGCATGAAGACGGCTATGTCTATGAGATGTCTTTTGTTCAGGACGGTACGCCGGCGGGCGGTGCGGCGGCACAACAGATCACCGTGCCCTATTCCAACTACAAGACGGGGCTGTTCACGTACGATGCGGACACCGGCCGTTACCAGGTGGAGGAATACGGCAAGCCCTATGTGGACGGAAACACCGGCGAAACGGTGGCGGTGACCAATGTGATCGTTATCAAGACGGCCTGTAAAAATACCGGCGACAAATACGCCCACATCACCGTGGATCTGTCCAGCGGCGGCGCAGGATGGTTTGCCTGCGGCGGACAGTATATTCCCATCACATGGACCAAGGATTTTCCGGATGGGCAGCTGCGCTATTTCGATGCTGAAGGCGAGCCGCTCACCTTCGGCGTGGGGAATACCTATGTGAACATCGTCCCCCTGGACAGCGCCGTGAGCTTTACATAACCAAAACACCCCCGGCATCGGAAGATGCCGGGGGTGTTTGTTTCAGGGGGCGGTCAGCTGCAGCAGCCCTTGAAGTCACGGTAGCCCTCGCCGCAGGGGGCGATGCTGTTGGGGGGGAAGAATTCGTCCACAGGGAATTTGACGTGACGGAAGATCTCGCAGGGGTCGTCGTCGCAGTTCCCGCAGGCGCACTCCTTTTCGGGCATGCAGTAGTCGTAGGCAGGCATAAGCAGCTGGGAGTCCCGCTCCAGACGGATAATGGAGAACTGGCCCAGGGTGACGTAAATGCGCTTGCCCTCGCCGCCGAAGCACAGGTCGCTGCCGAAGCAGGCGCAGATGCAGGGGGGAATCTCGGTGAGTTCGCAGTCGCAGCAGGGACGGCACTCGCAGACCTCCACCAATTTCATGTTGAGGACGATGGGGTCCACCGCCTCCACCACGGCGGTCGGCAGGTTGGTTTTGCGGATGTTCTGCTCGTCCAGGGCTTCAAAGGCGGCCTCAGAGGAAAAGACTTTGGCGGTGCCCTCGCTGCCGAAGAGGATGACGCGTTTGTCAAAGACGCATAGGCCGCAGACTTCGACCGGGCGGGCCGCGCCTACGAAGGCGTCGGCGGTGACGCGGTAGAAATAGCGCACGTCCACCGTGTAAAAGCCGCGGTTGAAGCCGATGGGCTCTACGTCGATGTACACGTACAGCAGCTCGGCCTTGCCGGCCTTGATGCTGATGGCCCGGTCGATGGCGCACTGGGAGCTCTGGGTGGGGTAGAAGCGCAGGTCTTCGATACAGTCCTTATCTTTGCAGGAATCATAGATTTTTTTTGTGTGTATGCACACGGCCTCACGGATACAGGCGGTATCCTGCACAGGGCCGGGCATGACCTTATCAGGCATTGCAATACCTCCCAAAAGAGTATTAAAAGGACAGTTCCTTCCGTTCCATTCTATGAGTGAGCGCCGGAATGGTGCAGGCGGGGCGTGGGTGAGAAAGGAGCCCAGGCCATTTTATGGCCTGGGCTCCGGAAGGGTGTTGGTCAGCGGGCGGAAAAGGGACGCGGCGCCTTGCGCCGTCCCGGCCGGTCGGACAGGATCAGCGCCAGGCAGCAGAGCAGCAGCACCGCGGCGATGAGGATGGCGCAGTTGCGGAAGAAAGCCTCCGGCATGACCAGAATGATCTGGTCGGTGCGCCAGTCAAAGAGCCAGTTGTCCTTTCCGGGGAAAAAGATGGCGTGGAACAGGGTAAAGGCTCGGTCGAAATCCAGCGCGGCCAGACCGGCCACGGCCGTCACCAGCGCCGCAGCCAGCGCCCCGGCCCAGAAGCCTGGCCCACGGCCCCGGAAACGGTGGAAGGCGAGCCTGCCGGTACGGCACAGCAGAACCAGGATCAAGGCGGTCCCGGCGCTGATCCCAAGCACCCAGAAATCGGCCGTGAAGAGCACGCGCACATCCTCAAAATGGCTCTTGCCGGATTCCGACCAGAGCAGCTGCCCGGTGCCGAAGGGCCTGCCCAGCACGCAGAAATCCAGTACCTCGTCATAGGCCTCACGGATGGTCTCCTGGGACCACCCGGTCTGCTCCGGCAGGTCCAGCGCGCCGATCTGCACATAGTAGAAGGGACGAAACAAGATGGGGACGGCAATGGAAAAGCTGACGGCCAGCAAAGCCAGCGCCACGGAACAGGAAAGCGAGGCCAGTTTGGAGGAATGCATCCAATCACTTCTTTCCGGCAGAGAGGGTAATCAGTACCTGGGAGGGCAGGTAGAACAGCCACATCCCGACCCGGGCGAAGGCGAACAGCCCGCCGTGCCCGGACACGGGAAGAAAGGCGGAGAGGTTTTGCAGCCCCACGCAGAGATCACAGCAGACGAAGAGGACGAGTCCAGCGGAAAACGCCGCATACCGCCGCCCCAGAAACAGACTCTCAAGCGCATTGGCGGCCAGCTGTGTGAAATAAAAGACGCTCAATGCGGTCAAAGGCTCCAGGGCACTGAAGCGCCCCGCCACCAGCAGCACTGCCCCGCTCAGGGCCAGCCGCAGCAGCAGACGGGGCCATACCCGCCCGCCCCGCAGGCGGCGGAGCCGGACAAAATAGAGGGCCTGCACCACGCAGAAGGCGCCTACGCCGGCCAGATACCAGCGTCCCAGCACCAGCAGGAACAGATCGGCCAACAGGGTGACGCCAAGCGCGGCGCGTACTAGGCGGCGGTCGGGGTCCTGACTGCCGCCGCAGGACAGGAGGAAGCACAGAAGGATCGAGCCATACTTGAGGGCGGTGCTCCAGCCGCTTCCGACCTGCAGCAGGTCGAGGGTGAGAAAGGCGGAGTAGAGGCCGGCCTGTGCACAGAGGAATACGAGATATCTGCGTCCCATCGGTCTGCCTCCTCAAAATCTACTGGACAGCATTATACCCTCCCGCAGCTGGTATTGCAAGAAGCGGCAGCCCGCAAAGCGGGCCGCCGCTCCAGCTCGCTTAAGCGAGTTCCGCGCCAAGCGGAACCAATAGCCACCCGCTTTGCGGGTGAGGTTGAGAATTTAAATAGAGCCGCACCGACGGTAAACTGATGGATGTTCAGGCCATCAAAAAACCAAGAAAGACGGTGAAGCTCTATGGAGGACAGTTTAGCACATAGTAAATGGGTGTGCAAGTATCACATCGTGTTCACGCCGAAGTATAGAAGGAAGATAGATTATTGGGGGATGCGGGAGGATATCCGAGATATCATCCGGGATCTATGCAAGTGGAAAGGGGTAGCGATCCTGGAGGGAAAAGTAATGCCGGGTCACATCCATCTATTGTTGTCGATACCGCCCAAGTATTCGGTGTCAAGCTTCATGGGATATCTGAAGGGAAAAAGTGCGATGATGATATTCGAGCGTCACGCAGATCTCAAGTACAAGTACGGCAACCGACACTTCTGGGCCACCGGGTATTACGTCAGCACGGTAGGCTTACAGGAGAAGGCCCTGAGGAAGTATATTCAAGAGCAAGAGAAACAGGATCAGATAGAGGACAAAGTTAGCACGAAAGAGTACGAAAACCCTTTTAAGGGTAACGCGAGGTAATCAGTCCACAATGGCTTGAACGTAGTGAAAGCCAGCGTCTTTTAGGCGCTGGCCTCACTATGCCCCTACGGGGCTATTTCAAGCCACCCCTTTCAGGGGTGGTCTTGACTTGCCTTATTTATTTTTCCGACATGGAACATAGTTGTCAAATCTCTGGCTGTCATCGCAAGTCCTCAGCCAGTTGCGTTTCCATTCAACGTATTCCTCTCCGGTGATTTCCCCGGTGTGAAGCTCCTGCTGGCGCAAGGCTATTCCCGCATGAACTTGTCCACAAGGCCGTACTGAAAATAAATCCCCACGGGGGCATAGGAAGGCCGATCGTCGTTGTCGCTGTATCGACGGCGGTATCATCGGAGGCCCCTGTCTTGCCAGAATTGCGAACGAGCTGAAACAGGCGGATAGCGCCGGGGGTATCCTCGTCCAGCGAGAAGAATGTCCTCATGGAGAACAAGTCCGGCTGATCTCCGCCGACTGTGAGCGGGTCAAGCGGGCCTTTGGCCCCGAGCAGATAGAAGCGACGATAGTTTCTGACAGGCAGAGGGAGCAGGTGGAAAAAATGCGAAAGCGGGCTGCAAGGCAGAAATCCAGATTAGATGTGCGATAATTACTAAAATTTAGAAAAATATGCAAGGGCCGCCCCCGGTCGGGCGGCCCTTGTTTCTGCTGTAACACACGTTACTCATTTACAGTTAGAGAGAGATGATCCAGAATATCTTCCACTTCGTCCGTGGTCGAATATGCGCCATACAGGCTGACGGTGGCATGGCTTGTGCGGCACTCTGCCCAAACATTTCCGTTGTCCATTGTAATCAGGAACTCATAGCCATCGACAGACGTGTAATAGTAAGAGGTTTCAAAACTACCATCAACGATATAAGACTGGCCAAAATAGTTGGCTTGTGCGATATTGTAGATTGATAGATCGACATATCCGCTTCCATCTTTCTTTGCGTAGAGTGCATCAAATATCTCGCTGACATAATTACCCTTTGCATCGGACACGACAAAGGAGAAATTGGCATCCGGGACGTAATCATACTGTTCGTGCATCCATCCTAAATCAAAGGTTACACGGCCTGTCATGGTGTCCAAAAGGTTTGCGGGGTTTTCGGCGGTATGCTCCATTTTTTCTGCGCCATCCTCCCGACTAACGCAGCGGCTGCGGAGAGTGGGGTCACTGCTCAAAACCTCAGCAGAGTCCCACTGGGAGTATTCCGATACCACTCCGCCGTTAATGCTGTCACCTACGTCCCAATCGTCCGACTTAAATCGAGCAGATTCTGTCATTTCGTCCAAAGCGGCGGGCGGGTTTCCGCCAGAACCTGTGATAGCAACAGCACCAGGGGCGCCATTTTCGCTTGAAGACACAGGAATGTTATCCGCACTGGACACGATAATGTCGTTTCTGAACAGATGCACCACCGCAGCGGCAGCGGTCAGTGTTAATACCATCATCATAACAACAGCAGCGGCAATCAATGGCATACGAGATTTTAAGGTTGCTTTTTTCATAGGAATGTCCTCCGATTGTTTTTGGTAGGAGGAAAGCTGAGAACGAATGCGCTCCCGGCTCTCCTGCGGCAATTTCAACTCATCAGAAATGCGCTTGAAGTTTCGCTCCATATCAATCCCCCCCAAGTTGCTTTTTTAGGATGCTTTTGGCACGATACAATCTCATGGAAACAGCTGAGATGCTGATGTGTAAAAATTTTGAGATTTCCCGAAATGAGTAGCCCTCAAAATAATGCAAGCTCACAACGGCCCTATACTTTTCCGGCAACTCCATAACGGCATGAACTATGTCCCGATTCTCCGGCTGTACCGACAGAACAACCTCATCTAAAGAAATAGCTTCATGCTTCTTCGCTGCAGTGAGAAGGTTTTTGCAATGGTTAATCGTGACCTTGGTTAGAAACGCACGCTCTTTCCCGGGGTAAATGATCATACTGCTTTCCAGTAGTTTGAGAAATACAGTCTGCACAACATCTTCCGCTTCCTGTGGGGAACGCAGATAACTGAGAGCGATGCGATACACCATGTCCGCATAACGGTCAAAGAGTACCAGCACAGTTTCTTGCTCCATCGGCGCACCCCCTTCCTTTCCTTTTGAGGCCTCATCAATATAACAATTGGGTAAGTCCAATTAGCACAACATTTATAAAATACTTTTTGAATATTTCTCTTATTGATAATGCTATTATACAATAGCATATTTACTTTTATCTTCAAGTTCAAGTCGAGGTTCTACCTCAATTTGAGGGAAGTTTTGATAGTGATCATTTAGGGGTTGAAACCCTTGCAATCCCTCGTTTTCTGTGATACTATTTTGATACTAAGAAAACGAGGTGCCCCAAATAACTGGTGAAACATTAATATATTTGCGAATGTTTTGCTCGTGAAATCACCTCAAATACACTCCCATATATCTGAATTTGCCGAGTGGGAATAAAATAGAAAATCCCCGGAAGCCTTGAAAAATGAACAGGACCAGTAAAAACGGGCAGTGACAAAAGACCCCCTGATGTAGGAAAATAAACTACATCGGGGGGTCCTGTTATGGGGAAACGGAATTACACACACGTTCAAGCGTTGCTGCCTGAAATCAAGGCTA
>CDZV01028530.1_pt1 | contig 38510 bp, 40 predicted proteins | sample 554851 | NCBI WGS metagenome assembly CDZV01 (sample SAMEA3182090, study PRJEB8094) | gut metagenome | biome: human; feature: gut; material: Stool; isolation source: human stools | place: Canada | collected 2013-03-12
CGCCGGCCTGTCACGCCGGAGGTCGAGGGTTCAAGTCCCTTCCGCGTCGCCATCATGGGGTGCAATCGCGCCTCATATGCTGCTATAGCTCAGTCGGTAGAGCGCATCCTTGGTAAGGATGAGGTCCCCAGTTCAAATCTGGGTAGCAGCTCCAGAAAACCACTCTTTTCAATCGAAAAGAGTGGTTTTCTTTTTGAAAAAGCTATCACAAAAAGCTGGTGATTTCCTTTGACCTACACCCTGGACCACACGCTGAAAGGCTGGGAAAGGAGAAAAGAGTACTGGGCAGGACGTTGTGCTTCTCTGCTGCTTGAAGGTAGGCACCCAGGTCATCGGGCTTCAGGATATTCATTTCCTTTTTCTGTATTTTTGGGGGATGCAGTCCTCAGTGGGGTTGGCGGTAATCACCTTTTCCTTTCTGACACGTTCCAGGGTGTTGCGGAGCATGAGGTGGACGCTACGGACGGTGGTGGTACTGAGCCCGGTTTTGCCGCCCTTGGGGTCAGATCTGCCGTTTTCGGTCAAGTCCTTTTTTCCTTGACCTCGGCTTGTGGGTCTTGCCCAATACGTTTTTGATGATCCTCTTCCCTGTCTGGTCGTACCTAGCGGTGTACCGCCCTTCCCAGAGGACATCCTTCCGCTTGCGGATATTGCCCTCGACGGTGGCTCTTTTCTTTGACATTAGATTTTCCCTCCCTTCCAAGTCACAAAACATATCACAAGTGGTGTTAGAAAGCTATCCCTTTTTGGAAGAGCTTCCGTCGATCCATGCCAGGAACTTGTACTTTGGGATGAGGATGCGGCTACCAATGTTGAGGGTGGGGAAGCCAGCCTTCGCTGTGGACCAGCTCGCAGAGGCCCCGGCCCGGCTAATCCCCAGCACTGCCGCCACATTGAGGGCGGAGAGGGTGAGGGGTAGCTCATCATAGGATTTGTAGGTAGGTTTGTTCATAGGAGTCCTTTCTGTTCCCGCAGGATACTTTTATTCTTGCAATCCGTGTTGTTCATATAGTTCTCCGCATCTGGTGTGGGGAGGGGCGGCACCGGGTGGGGTCAGCTTATGGTCTGCTGCTCCTCGTGGTCATCCGCTCTGTGACCTTGGACGATCTTCTTCTGACGCTCTTTGGAGAGGCCCTTGCGGTCGCTGTGGATGTGTACAGTGGTGGCGCATCTCTCATGAGAGGAACATCTTGGCCACGCTCCAGAGTACGGCCCAGAGAGGCCACAGTGCCCACGAGCCGACCATAATTGGGATAATCCACACCCACACGGGTAGGGCTTGGGCAGGTGTATTTTGGGAAAACGTAAATGCTGCCGTTCTTTCTTCCACCCAACCTGTTGGAGCAGAGATGTCATCTCTGTTACGGCCATCACTATTTTTTCGTCTGAGCTGCCATCGCAGACAGCATAGTCGATAGGCTCTGCACCGTCTTGCTCTGGGGCACCAGTAAGCGGAACTCACGCTCCATCACCTCTTTTTTGTATTTGTCACCGCGGAGCCGGCATTATAGCAGGCCAGGGTGTCCCGGGCCAGCTCGTCCGGGGTGTGATGGGTACCTTAGAATTCTGCGCCCTGGTGGGCAGCGAGCCCACCAGGGCGGCGGTGATGATCAGCTTGTTCATCTTTTCTCTCCGTACAGCAACTCGTAAATGCCAGCCATACCCAAGCCGCGCCGATGCACATACTTACCGTCCGTATTACGCAAGAATTAAGAAGAGCCCCGCTTCCTTCCGGGCATCAACATAAATCTTGGCACCCTGAACAAAGTAACGAATTTGGTGGTCCACGGCGAATTCCATAATGTCATCCAGGCCGCCGCCGGTGAATTCCAAGGCGACAAAGTTGCTGATAACGTTGGGAGCGTCGACCCAGAACTCCTCCTCGTAGGCGTCCTTATCCAGAAGCACAGTATCAGAAGTGTGGTTGGGATCCAGGTACTGCTTGACCACATCTTGGACCGTATCAAGCGGCTTGAGCGCAGTTATCAACTGTTCCGGAGAAAGGTGGAAGAGATCCCGGTCACGCCATTGGGATGATACTCCTGCACATGGGGCGGGGATAATAGATCTGGCCCTCATCGTAGTGCTGCATGAAAGCTACAGGATGTTGGGAAAAGACTCAGTGTGGCAGGGGAAGAGGGTAGAAGCGCACAGCACGGAGCCGCCGATAGGACTGCAGTAGGTGTCGCCGCGGGCGGGCTTGTTCATGAAAATCTTCAGGTTCTGGTCCACAGGCCAGATAGCAAGGGGCAATAGATCCTGCGTACCACCTCAAAGTCCCGAGTGTTCAGGACTACATTATAAATGCCAGGCTGGCCCTTAGGCTCGAAGGGAACGCTTTCATAAAACTCTTCGATGTGCTTCTTGGGGTAGGCGCAGTCGCCTTGAGGGGTCAAGGCAGCCATCTTAAGATACGCGCTTCCGCAGCTCATGTAGTAGTGGCCGGAGTAATACCGGTCTGGAACGTAGGGCCTGTCCAGAGGGGTCTTGTAAAAATTACCCATGCAAAAGCCCGGCTTGTCAAAGAAATCCTTGGAAGAGATGCCAATATGGTCAATGTAAAATTTTGTTTTTCTGCGCATTGATATGTTTCCTCGGAAATTCTGGAAGTACGGCGAAAGGATTTGGCAGAACAATTGCGTGCTTAGCACCATATCACGGGACAATTATACCGGGTGGCGCTGAATTGCGTCAAAAAAAGAACGAGGAATGTCAGAAACGGCACTGTTGAACTGAAAAGAGCGCAAAAAAATCACGACGCGCATTTGATTTAAAATGCACATCGTGATACGTTATCCGGTTGAAGTTGAAGCAAAGCTTTCACAGATTTGACTGGACCTCAGAAAAATCGACATTCTTTCTGCTCAGAGACATACCGTTGTCGATGTGGGCGTAGGACACAACGCCGGTGGTATGATCGGCCGCACGCTTTGCACGTTCTCGCTTGCGCGCTCTCCTTTGATCTCTCTTCCCTTCAGCGGGCACCGCTTCCTCCACGGTCTCTCCCCCCACAGGCAGCAAAGACGGGGCACGGTGCGCCGAAAAAAGCAGACAGCGGGGACCACCACCGGATGTGATCCCCACTGTGCCGTCATTTAGAACATCTTGTACTCGTTCAGAGACAAAGCCACATAGCTGATCATGGTATTGATATCAAACACGGGGATACCCAGCTCGTCGCGAATACGGGCGGAATAGGGAGGCAGGTCGGTACACTCCAGCACCACAGCGCCGATGTCGGGGTTCTCCTCCAGGCCCTTGCGCACAACGCTAACCACCTCGTCGGTGACGGCCTCCAGATTGAACTCCTCGTTGGGGTGGGTGTAGATGCGGCCCCACTCAGGCTGATCGTGCAGGCTCAGGATCACTAGGTGATCGCGGTCCACGATCTTGGCGCGCTGCAGATGCTCCTCGCGCAGATGGTACTTGTTGGCGGTCAGCACGGCCACCTTGCGGTTGGGGCCCACCATGGTCTGGATGAAGGGGACCTGTAGCAGGGCGCTGGTGAACACCAGCTCGGGCACGGCGGCGGCCAGGCCCTCCTGATAGTATGCGGTGAAGCCACAGCTGGTGGTGATGGCCTTCACGCCCTGAGCCGCCAGCTCCTTGCACACGACGATAAACTTATCCAGCATCTCCTGGCAGGGGTTCTCTTCGATGGTATCCATATTGGCGCCCTTGACGCGCAGCATCATCACCTCGAAGGGATAGGAAGCGGGGTTGGTGCTGTTGCCGGGCAGAGACTCCAGCTGCAGTTGGGCGGGCAGGACCTGGCCCTCCTCCCAGCGCAGAATACAAATCTTGGGCTTTTTTTCCATGAAGACATCTCCTTTTCATTTTCCGCACAGGTCCCTGCTGGACAAATACCTGTACCTGTATATACAAAGCTCTATAACTATAATTTATACACAAATCCCGGGAATTGACAAGCATGATTTCCCCGACCCGCCGCTTTTCTATGATTTCGCCAATCCTCCCTTCTCTATTACAATATAATTTGGTTGGAATCCTCGGCAGCCAGCCGAGGGTTTTGTCCGTCTTGTGCCAAAGCTACAATAAGAGGAGCAACTGGCTGTACGCTCCTTTCCTGGGCTATGAAGTCCGTGACGGAGATTGTCAGCCATCCTCTTATTGCAGCGTTCGGGTTAAGCAGGCTAAGCCTTGAGTTCGCGTCCCCCAATAGATTGAATCGACTATGATCATCGGGCAGGACTCCGATAACAAGACCTATGAGCCGAAGCTGGATATCTGCGGCACGGTAAGCGCCGTCAATATGCCCGCCGTTCAGGGAAACGAGGCCAGCAAGACCAACCTGGTGGCTCTCGATGTGACCGGCAACGAGGTCAAGAAAAACGCACAGCGGACTCGGTGGAGTCTCTGTGCGTTTAATGATAATGGATAGCTCTGCGCTATTTTTCGAAAAATTACTTGAATCCGGCTGAGAAATCATGTAAAATAACTAATATAATGTAGAATTATACACATGACTGTTCTGTCCATTGCCGTATAGTTGGTTGTTTTATGCCTTTTGCGGTATCGCGCAAGGTGAACGCTGATTTTTCTTTCGGAGGTCACAAACTTATGGACTGTGGTACACTGTTCGCTCTTGACAAGACCAATGCCAAGCCCCTACATATCCAGATTGAGGAGTCAATCCTCCAGAAACTGGAGTCCAAGGAGTGGGCGCCCGGCAAACTGATCCCCTCGGAAAACGAGCTGAGCCATATCTATGGAGTAAGCCGCACCACGGTGCGCAATGTCATCACCAAGCTGGTGCAGGAGGGGCTTTTGTTCCGTATCCCCGGCAAGGGCACCTATGTGGCCGAACCGAAGATCGTGGCCCACTCCCTGTCCTATGCCGGCATCCGCGAGCAGCTGGAGCAGATGGGCTATGAGGTCACCACCCAGCTGATCTCCCTCGACCTGGAAACCGCGGATCAGAAGATACTCCAGTACTTTCCCGGCCTGGATGCCCCCTATTTCTATGTGGTCCGCCGCCTGCGTATTCTGAAGGGGGAACCGCTGAGCATCCACATCTCCTACCTGCCCCAGTCCTACTGCCCCGGCATTGACCGGTATGACCTGAGCAGTGAGCAACTGTGCACTGTGCTGAGTCAGGCATATGGCTTGAACCGTGCCAAGGCGGTGGAAACTCTGGAGTCCGTGGCAGCCAAGCCAGCCGAGGCATCCCTGCTGAACATTTTTCCCGGCCAGCCGCTGCTGCTGTTGCAGGATCAGATTCTGGACGCCGACGGACGCACCTTCGAATACAGCAAGGTGATCTTCCGCGGAGAGAAGATCAAGATCACCATGGAGATCTGAGCGTTGCCCGAGATCAGGATTGGGCCAGCGGCGCATCGTCGCAGATATACCCGCCTTTGACAGACGACAAAATTCAACAAGCAACAAAAAGAAGACACCCATCGGGTGTCCTCTTTTCATATGTTTTGGCTTTTGCCGATTTAGCGCTTCACGCGGGCGGAGGCGCCGGTCATCACGTCACAGACCTCTTACGTGATGACCAGGTTCCAGTCGTTGCGGATGGTATGGCACATGGCGGAATAAGCAGCAGCGAAGTCGATGCACTCCAGCTCGGGCTTGCCCTCCATCAGGCACCAGATCAGACCGGAGGCGAAGGAATAGATCTCGAGGTTCATGTGCTTGCGGGAGACAAAGCAACCGTTGCGGGTCATCATGACACACTGCCAGTTGTTCAGGCAAGCGGAAGTGACCTCACGCAGGGAGTTACCCGCGACCTGGACATTGGGATACTTCTCCATGACCTTCTCGTCCGCCTTCTTGTAGCACATGGGATCGATCTTGGAATAGTTCTCGTCGGTGTTGTCGGCCTTGATGCCCAGCATGGTCTCGAAGTCCTCTTGGCATGGGTCGAGGTGGCCTCGGTATCCGGGGGCTTGATGATAGTGAAGTTCAGAACGGACAAGGAGATGCCCTGCTCCTTCAGGATCCGGCACGGCAGGCCTTCATGGCCTCCACCGCAATATGGGTGGAACCCAGGGGGGATAGGCCGGGCCGCCGCCGGAGCTGACGATCACGACCTTGTTGTTCATATAGCCCAGATCATCGCGCACCTGCTCATAGGCATGCATGCTCAGGAAAGGGTTGATGAAGACCGGCACGGGCAGCAGACCCCTGGCGTGCCATGGCGGCACACAGGCTCACCGCGTTCTATTTGCGGATACCCACCTCGATTTCTGCCACGCCGGGATAACAGCTGACGGGCTACATATCGAAGGAGCCCACATCCACATACTCGCTCTCGGGGAACGTCTTCATGATCATCTGCTTGTAGGCCAGACCATGCTGACCGTTACCAATCGCAATTTTCGTTGTTTTTTCCTCTTCTTAGCATTTTTATGACATTTCCTTATGTATACAAGTTGGCTCGTTGGGTGTGAACAGTCAAGCCGCATTTTAAATCATCCTGTCGCGGCAAATTGTGCAGTCTTGCCAAAAAATGTTCCAAATTTTTGGCCTGCGATTGCCCGTCAAATGTCCCTTACCCTCAAAAAATGTCTTGACTTTTAGATAAATGCATCTATGATAGACTTACAAGGCAACCTGTATATACCAGCATACGTAGGTTGCACACAATCTTACATAAAATCACAAACCAACTACGAGAGGAGATTGCACGATATGATTCGGTTGACTCCCTACGAGCAGCGCATGCTCGACGGCGAGTTCGGCGCTGCCAAGCAGGTTGCTCTGCAGAAGATTATCGACTATGCACAAATCTTGGGTGCCGAGGAGCTGGTGCCCATCACCAAGGCCCATCTGTGCTGCGGCTCCACCTGCGAGCCGGCTGACTTCCCCGATGGCAATCTGGATCGGCCTGACATCCTGGCCATGGGCTATCACGACTGGCAGACCAAGCTGAAATGCCCCGGTCTGGATCCAGCCACCTTCAACAGCTTCAACGAAAGCACTTACGTCATGGATGACGTGCACTGCTGCGACACGTTTCAGTGGCAGTGGACTCAGCAGACCAAGGAGTTCTATGAGAACAACCGCCAGATCCTCTCCGACGCGGCTGACCGCGGCGTGATGATCGGCTCCACCTGCGCCCCCTATCTGGCCGGCTGGCTGCCTGTAATGGGCGAATATTTTGTCACCACCGAGTCCAGCAACGTGCTCTACAGCAACTCCATCCTGGGAGCCCGCGGCTACGGCGGCGGCGGCAACACCACTTTCTGCGCCGCAATCTGCGGTCGAGCTCCCAAGTGGGGCCTGCACCTGCCCGAGAATCGCCACGGCACTCACGTGTTCCACGTGGCCTGTGATACCAAGGACAAGACCGACTGGGATCTGCTGGGCGCTGCTGTGGGCCGTCGCTTGGCCCCCAATGCCGTCCCTGTCATCTGCGGCGATTTCGAGCGGCCTGACCTGATCAAGCTGAAGACGTTCTTCACCGCTCTGGCCGTGACCAGCGGCTGTGAGCTGTGCCTGATCGTGGGTGTATCCCCCGAGGCGCAGACCTATGAGATGGCTATGGGCGGCCACGAGCCTGTGGCGGAGTTCACCATCACCAACGAGATCCTGCAGACTTATTGGGATGAGGTCTGCCACAAGGAATCCGGCCCGGCCGACTATCTGCAGATCGGCTGCCCCAACTGCTCCGCCGAGGAGCTGATCAATATCTGGCGTTACATGAATGGCAGAAAGGTAAAGGAAGGCGTCCGCTTCTGCGTGTTCACCAACATTGCCCAGTACGCTATGGCCGAGCAGGCCCACATCATCCAGGACCTGAAGGACTGGGGCGTGGAGATCCTGACCAGCGGCTGCATCCTCCGCACGATCAACGTGGCAAAGGGGGCCAAGTCCCTCGGCCTGTCCTCCTTCAAGCTGTGCAACGGCAGCAAGGATGAGCGGGACTGCCCAATCTACTACGGTTCTGATGAGCAGGTCATTGACGCTGCCATCAGCGGTTATTGGGAGGTTAAGAGGAGATATGAGTAAGAATAAGATTATCCGGGGCCGTCCTGCCTGGGGCCCTGTGGTAGAAGGTTATGCTTTCGTCTGCCCCGACAGCATCGTCGGTTGGAATGGCGCTGATGTGAAGACCGGCGTGGTGACCGAAAAGGATAACGTCCACTATGGCGACAGCTTTGCCGGCAAAATCATTGTGCTGCCCTGCAGCCGCGGCTCTCTGGGCTGGTCCGATATGTTCCGCAACAGCGAGTACAACGGCGTCGGCCCCAGCGGCTACGTCTTCACCACGATGGACTCCAAGTGCGGCACTGCCATCTTCAACACCAGACGTCCCTGTGTCGCCGATTTCCCCGCCGACTGCGATCCCTGTGTGGAAATCCATGACGGCGATTACATCAGACTCGACGGCATCAACGGTACTGTGGAGATCCTGGTACCGGCCGAAGATAAATAATTCAACTGAAAGGAAGTACCACTATGGAATTCAAGAAGGAAAAGGTTTATACTCCCCTGGCTGCCACTCCCACCCACAACGTCTCCCAGGCCATCAAGTACGGCAACCTGGTGTTCGTCTCGGGCATGGTCGGTGAAGACGAGAACGAAGTCCTGAAGGAGGGTCTGGAAGCTCAGTGCGAGCAGGCTTTCATCAACATGAAGAACGTTCTGGAAGCTGCCGGCTCCAGCCTGGAGAAGGTTCTGTTCTGCCAGATCTTCATCGCCAAGCGTGAGGACCGCGCCATCGCCAACGAGGTGTGGGATCGCTTCTTCCTGAACATGGATGTGGGCCCCGCCCGCTACACCGTCGTGGCTCCCACCGTTGCCGAGCCCTACCTGTTCGAGATCACCTGTGTCGCCGGTGTGTAAGCCGCTGGCCTGATCCATATTTTTAAGTGAAGTCCTGCCTTGGCACAGACCAATAGCGACATTTTCATGTAGGATACGGTGTAGTTCATGGTTGTAAGGGCTGCACCGTATTCTGCTTTACGCAGAAAGTTCGTACTTTTGCGGGTTTTGTCGTATCTCTGTCATGACCGTCTGCAGCGCTTTTTGGGGGCAGTTATTTCAATCCGCAATATGGTGAGCAAGGTGGCAAGCGACCACGAAACTGTTCCGAAATATCCGGTGGCTACGGATAGGGCGAAGACAGGTTCAGACGATAACGATGCTTCCAAACGAGGAAATTTTATCCAAACCTTTGGCCGATACGTCTATATTTTTATTGGTAATTTTGTCGAAACAGACAATTTTTGAAAACAGTGGCTTGTTCCACTTGACAATGCTGTATATACAAGTATATAATTCGCTTGTAACCAACCAGCATGTACTGTGGTACATATATGGACGGGATTCAAATTTAAGGAGGAGGAAAAATGAAAAGGTTTATCTCTCTACTCATGTCCGCTCTGATGCTGGTCGCTGTTCTGGCTGGCTGCGGCGGCAGCGGCAGCGGGGGCAGCGGCGGTGAACAGGGAAACGATGCGAGCGAGAACATTGTTACGCTTCGCAACACCGGCTTCTTGACCACCAGTGACCCCAACCAAACCACCAACACCCACGAGTACACCGTTTTCGAAAACATTTATGAGGGCCTGTATGATTTAAATGAGGCTGAGGGCGGTTACGACCTGCGTCTGGCTGAGAAGATCGAGGCCAACGACGATGCCACCGAGTACATTGTTACCCTGAGAAAGGACGTCAAGTTCCACAATGGCGAGTCCATGACCGCTGATGACGTTGTCTTCAGCTATGACCTCGCTCAGGCCAGCCCCAAGCAGGCCTCTTACGTCCGTCCTCTGGACCACGTCGAGAAGGTTGATGAGCACACCGTTAAGATCGTTATGAATCAGTCCTTCTCCCCCATCGGCCACATGCTTCACAAGGTGAAGATCCTGTCTCAGAAGGAAGTTACCGAACAGGGCGACAACTTTGGTAAGGTCGCCAATAAGGCTGGTACTGGCCCCTACATGTGGGATGAAGACAACTACAATCCCAAGACCTCTTGGAGTGCTGTTGCTTTCGAGGATTACTACCGCGGCAGGGCCAAGATCGATAAGATCGTCTGGAACGTGATCGAGGATGATACCTCTGCTATCACCGCTCTGCAGAATGGCGAAGTCGATTACATGGTCGTCCCCATCTCCTACTGGGAGGACATCAAGTCTACCGACAAGTTCACCTGCGTTGAGAAGGAGTCCAACGAAGTCATGACCTTCTGCATCAACATCGAGTCCCCGACCGCTGGCACGATTCTGCAGAATGACTTGGTCCGTGAGGCCATCATGTACGCCATCGACCGTGACGGCGTCAACAAGCTGGTCTGCGATGGCTACGGCACTCCCACCTATATGTACATCAACCCCAACTATGCTGCCGCGGCTCCCGCTGCTGACTCCCTGAAGAACCCCATCCCCTTCGATCTGGAGAAGGCGAAGCAGCTCCTGGCGGATGCCGGTTATCCCGATGGAATTCAGCTCGGTGACTTCATCGCCGCTGCCGGCCGTAACGAGAGCTACGCCATTGCGATCCACGCTCAGCTGGAGGCTGCTGGCATCCACTCCACGCTGGTCGTTCAGGACTACTCCGTGGCCGGTGACCGTCTGGTCGCGCAGGAGTACGACCTGGCTATGGCGTATGACTGCGGTAACTACGATTTCAACAACTTCGAGCAGCAGAGCTCTTCCAGCGCTGTGGGCATCAAAAACTGCGTCTACGATGGTCCTTCCGGCAAGTTCAACGACCTGTCCGAGAAGTTCGATGAGTGGCTGAAGGAAGGTGCCTCCACCGCTGACGAGGAGAAGCGTATCGAGATCTACACTGAACTGTATAACGCTTACTATGATACCCATACTCTGACGCCCGTCATCACCATTCCTTTCTGCGCTGCTTACAACAAGGATCTGAATGCTATCGCGGTCCCCACCAGTTATCGTGTCTATGACTGGAGCTGGAAGGCGTAATCGGCGCATCTGATTCGCTTCAACTAAGGACGTTATTTAGTGACGAGTCGTGTGCAGGTGGCTGAAGAAAGTCGCCTGCACACAACTTCTATTCTGAATATCCGCAGGGATGTTGCGCACCTTTATTCACACACGTTTTTACTGAAGATCTTCCGTTAGAAAGGAAGGAAAGCATGCATCGATATATTATCAAGCGGTTATTGTTCCTGATCCCCACCGTGCTTGGTGTTACCCTGATCATCTTCATTGTTATGAGTATTACGCCCGGTAACCCCGGTCGTATGATCCTGGGACCCAACGCTAATGCGGCGGAGGTCGAGGCAATGAACGAAGAGCTGGGCTATAATGATCCGGTTGTTGTCCGTTGGTTTAATTACTTGAAAGATATCGTCACCAAGGGCAGCTTTGGTCAGTCCTACTCTACCAAGTTGGACGTTTTTGATGAACTTTGGCCCCGGTTTTTGGTCACTTTGCGTCTTGCCATTTTAGTTCTTATACTATCGATAAGCATAGGCGTCCCGTTGGGTATTTTGTCAGCAGTGAAACAGAATTCGCTGATGGACACCATCCCCACGATGATCGCCTTTTTCCTGGCTGCCGTGCCTAGCTTTGTTGTCGGTATCCTACTTATGTACATCTTCGCTTTGAAGCTGAACTGGTTCCCATCCTTCGGCCTGAAATCAGCGAAGCACTATGTACTGCCGGTTATTGCAGCCACGATCTGTGAGCTGTCTGCCTATCTGCGTTTCACCAAGTCCTCCATGCTGGAGGCCATTCGTCAGGACTATGTCCGCACCGCCCGCGCCAAGGGCGTTGCCGAGCGCACGGTTATCTGGAAGCACGCTCTAAAGAACGCGCTGCTGCCCGTGGTCACCTCCATCGGTATGCGTTTCGGCTGCCTGCTGGCCGGCATGGTCACCACTGAGCAGCTGTTCTCCATCCCGGGCGTCGGATCTCTGATCGTTGAGTCCATCAGCACGAAGGATGAGCCCATGATCATTGGTTGCGCCGTTATGGTGTCCATCTGCTTCACGCTGCTGATGATCGGCGTAGACGTGATCTATGCGTTCATTGACCCGCGTATCCGGGCCAAGTACAGTAAGGGAGGGTGATCTCGATGGCTAAAACTTATACTTGTCCTGCCAGCAATATGCTCGATGGCGAGGATATCAACTTCAAGCGTCCCAGTCAGGCCAAAGAGATCCTTCGCCGACTGAAAAAGAATAGGGGCGCAATGATCGGTCTGTTTCTGCTGATCTGCATTATTCTGGTCGTCATTTTTGCGGACGTTATCGCCAGTTATGAGGCTGGTGTTGTCCAGATCGCCGACAACAAGCTGGCCCCCATGTCCTCTGAGCATCCTCTGGGCTGTGACAGCTATGGCCGTGACGTTCTGTCCCGTCTGGTACATGGCGCCCGTAACTCGCTGTTGGTGGCAGTTGCGTCTTCCATCAGCTCCTGCCTGTTCGGCTGCACGCTGGGCGCTATCGCCGGCTACTTCGGCGGCAAGGTCGATATGTTGATCATGCGTGCTCTGGACATCTTCATGTCCATCCCCGATCTGCTGTTCACCATGGTGGTCGTGGCCGCCCTGGGCTCCAGCATCCCCGTGCTGATCATCGCAATGACCCTGGCATACTTCACAAACTATGTCCGTCTGGTTCGTTCCGGCGTTCTGAATTTGGTCGACCAGGAGTATGTTGAGGCTGCCCGCGCCGGCGGATCCAGTTCTGCCCGTATCATCATCAGCCATATCATCCCCAACACGCTGGGCATCATCCTGGTCAACGTGACCCTGAATGTCTCCAGCCTGGTCATCTATCAGTCCACCCTGAGCTTCATTGGACTGTCCCTGCCTGCCCCCGCACCTGAGTGGGGCTCCATGCTGTCCAGTGCCCGTGTTGATATGCTGCGTGCTCCTTTGCTGGTGCTGTTCCCCGCACTGGCCATCGTTCTGACGGCTTTCTCCGTGAACCTGTTGGGTGATGGCCTGCGCGACGCTATGGACCCCCGTCTGAAGAGTTGATGCCGGCAGAAAGGAATTATCATCATGAGTAACACAGAAAAGATGTTAGACATTAAGGATCTGAGCGTCATCTACAAAACCGACCTGGAGACTGTGTACGCCGTCAACGACGTCACCCTCTCTCTGGAAAAGGGTGCCACGCTGGGTCTGGTGGGCGAGACCGGCGCTGGTAAAACCACGCTGGCACTGACGCTCATGCGCCTTCTGCCCGAGCGTACCGGCAAAATCACTTCCGGCTCCATCACCTTCGAGGGCGAGAGCATCGTAGATCTGCCGGAGGCACATATGCGCAAGATCCGCGGTGATAAGATCGCCATGATCTTCCAGGATCCCATGACCTCCCTGAACCCGGTGCTGACCGTGGGCGAGCAGATCGCCGAGGCGCTGCAAGTCCACAACGAGGCGGGCCGCTCCAAGGAGGAGATCGAGGCTCGCGTCGATGAAACCCTGACCCTGGTGGGTATTCCCCCTGCCAGAAAGTCCGAGTATCCCCATCAGTTCTCCGGCGGCATGCGTCAGCGTGTCGTGATTGCTATTGCGCTGTCCTGCGAGCCCGATCTGCTGATCGCAGACGAGCCCACCACCGCCCTGGATGTTACCATTCAGGCACAGGTGCTGATGATGATCCGCGATTTGCGTGACCGTCTGGGCACCTCCATGATTATGATCACCCATGACCTGGGTATCGTGGCGCAGACCTGCGATAATGTGGCTGTTATGTACGCCGGTGAGATCATCGAGCTCGGCACCGCTGAGGATATCTTTACCCACACCAAGCACCACCCCTACACAGACGGTCTGTTTGCCTCTCTGCCCAATCTCAAATCGAAAACGACCCGTCTGCAGCCCATCGCTGGGTTGATGCCGGATCCCACCAATCTACCTAAGGGCTGCAAATTTGCACCGCGCTGCGGCAAGTGCATGGAGATCTGCAAGGAGGTACCTCCGGAGGTCTATACCGATGGCACGCACTCCATCCGTTGCCATCTCTTTCACCAGGAAAAGGAGGACTAAGCTATGGCAGAAGAGAGAATCCCTCTGATTGAAACCGTAGACCTGAAAAAGTATTTTAAGGTAGGCGACAAGTCCTTCCTGCACGCAGTCGACGGTATCAACATGAAAGTATACGCCGGCGAGACCATCGGCGTGGTCGGCGAGTCCGGCTGCGGAAAGAGCACGCTGGGTCGCACCATTCTGCGCCTGATTGAGCCCACTTCCGGACAGATCCTGTATAATGGCGATGATATTACCAAGTACAATACCAGGCAGATGAAGAAAATGCGTCAGGAACTGCAGATTATCTTCCAGGACCCGTACGCAAGTCTTGATCCCCGCAAGTCCGTCATTGAGATCATTGCCGAGTACATGATCATCAACAAGACGCTGCCCAAGAAACGCGAAATCTTTAACCGCGCTGCACATCTGATGGACGTGGTCGGTCTGGCCCGTCGCTATGCTACGGCATATCCCCACGAGCTGGACGGAGGTCGCCGTCAGCGTATCGGCATTGCCCGTGCGCTGTCCGTCAACCCCAAGTTCATCGTCTGCGACGAGCCTGTTTCCGCGCTGGATGTCTCAATTCAGGCACAGATCCTCAACCTGCTGATGGACCTGCAGGATGACATGGGCCTGACCTATATGTTCGTGACCCATGACCTGAGCGTTGTCAAGCACATCTCTGATAACATCATGGTTATGTACCTTGGCCAGTGCCTGGAGCTCACCAGTTCCGACGAGCTGTTCGCAAAGCCTGTGCATCCCTACACCCAAGCTTTGCTGTCCGCCATTCCGGAGCCGGATATCTCCATGCGCAACAAGGAGATTAAGGTCATCAAGGGCGAGGTGGTCAGCCCCGTGGATCCCAAGCCCGGCTGCCGCTTTGCCGCCCGCTGCGAGCATTGCCAGGAGCGGTGCCACCAGGAGGCTCCCGTTTTGAAAGAAGTTTCCCCCGGCCACTTCGTTGCCTGCCACCTCTGCGGCGATTGATTCCGCAAAGGTGTGCTTCGCGCCGATAAGCTTATCAATGCCAACAACTGAAGGACAAATAACGCATTACACAAAAAAGTGGAAATACTTTGGTAAAATGGCGCATTGAAAAATGAAAAAGGCATTCAAAATTGCAAAGGAAGCAATTGCGATAAGGGGATGCCGAGATGAAACGGGAGAAAATATGTGATCTAACCAACTTCATCTCGGTAAAGAGATTGCGTACCTGGGCCTGAAACGCTTTTTATCAATGGATGGAGAGGGCACAGGCAATGGGGCACATCCAGCGCCTAAAAGAGAATTGAAGATTGTCCCGCAAAGCCTGATTCTGTTCGACCAGGGCTATCCGGACGCAAAATTCCTCGCTTTCCTCCAGGGCAATGGGGGCCGCTTCCCGATGCGCTGCAAAATGAAGTGGAACTATGTGATAGATGAAACACAAAGCGACGATTTCATGTTGGACTTAAACCAGGACGTTTCCTTGCGGGTCATCCGGGTTTGGCTGCCCTCCGGCGAGACGGAAACTCTCATTATAAACCTGCTTGACCTGCGCTATGAGCAGTTTATGCCCTTGTACTTCCGCCGCTGACCGGTGGAAACCAAATACGACATTTTGAGAAACAAACTGGAACTGTGCAATTTTAAGGGCTGCTCCCCCAACGCAATCCTTCAGGACTTCTAGGCAAGTATCCACCTGGCCAATATTGCCGCCGTGCCATCTAAGATGTCGTTGATGAGATTGCTGGTGCTTGTTTCTCCCATTCGCCCTAATCGTTCTTTCTGCCGCGGCCCCGGGCCTAGAAAGGCCAAATTCTGCTTTAACCGCAAATCCAATATCCGACCTTAAGTTGTTGATATTGATAAGCTTATATCTACATTAAAAAAGCAGCACGGCTACGCCGTGAGGCAGAAGAATGTTTAAATTGCGTAAGGGCTTTTCTCGCAGAGCAATATCAAGACTCATGTCTGACCCACACGGGGAAATGAGCGGGTGGATAGGGTGGCCGGGAAAGCACGCAAGACCGCATCTTTCCGGGGCAAAAGGGCCGGAAAGTCTTCTGTAGCAACGCATGGATAGCTCCCAAGCTGTTCGTAAGGATGAAGTCTCCAGTTCAAATCTGGGTAGCAGCTCCAGACGGAACCCGTTATCCCGCAAGGGATGACGGGTTTTTACTTTTGTTGGAAGAGAATAGCGGAACAAAAATGGAGCACACGACTTTTACAAACAGCATGGGCAGTCAGGGACTGTACAACCATCTAAAAAGGAAGCCGAGCGTTGCGCCGGTATTTGCGGGAAAAACTCGCTGTAGAAGGCAGCGAGCCCAAAGTTGAACCCCGTAGAGGAGGAATCAGCGAACTATAGAAAACTACGATTCAGGTGGCGATCCTGTTTCGAGCTGACCGTCCTCAGGAGGAAAACACGGGTGGCTCATGCCTGAGTCCAGTGGCCGTAGAAAACTAATAAAACCTGACATTACATTGTTATGCGCATAAGAGTGCGGCGCAAACAAAAAGGCGGGAGTCCCCTGGCTATTGCGGCTGGGCGGCTCCCGCTCGCTTTTTCCCTTATGGGTTCCCTTGCGCGATTGCTGGGGCTTTCTAGGTATTTCCGGTCCATTCTTCTTCAGACCGGGAGTTACACAGCGGTCGGGCGCATCCAGCGCCTGCCCGTCGCCGCTTCGGCGAAAAAGAAGTCCCGGGAGACAAAACTCTGTCCAGGCCAAAGGCCTGAAAGCCGGCTATTCGTATACAGGCACCCCTGCGGCGACCAGCTTGCTGAGGGCTGCTTTGTCGCCCACCAATACCATGTCGTTGTGGAGCTGAAGAATAGAAGCGGGGCAGAAAGGGGTGATGGGACCGCAGAAGGCATTGTACACTGCGTCGGCTTTGTCGGCGCCGCTGGCGATCAGCAGCACCCGGCGGGCGGCCATAATGCAGCCTATGCCCATGGTGAGCGCCTGGCGGGGCACATCGTCGGCAGAGGCGAAGAAACGGGCGTTGGCGGCGATGGTACTTTCGGTCAGGTCTATCACGTGGGTCGCCTTCACAAAGTTGTCGCAGGGCTCATTGAAACCGATGTGACCGTTATGACCCAGGCCCAGCAGCTGCAGGTCCGCGTAGCCCAGGGAGCGGATTAGCTCGTCATACCGGGCACACTCGGCACCGGGGTCGGCGGCCAGACCGTCGGGTATATGGGTCTTGGCCGCGTCGATATCGATGTGGTCGAAGAAGTTGGTCTGCATGAAGTAGCGGTAGCTTTGGTCATGGGTGGGTGCCAGGCCCTTGTATTCGTCCAGGTTCACAGTGGTAACTTCCTTGAAGCTGAAGTCGCCCTTCTGGCTCCAGACGGCCAACTGCTTGTAGGTCCCCACGGGGGTGGAGCCGGTGGCCAGACCCAGCACACAGGCGGGGTTACGGATGACCTCTGCGGAAATGAGGTTGGCGGCGCGACGGCTCATGGCCTCGTAGTCCGACTCCTGATAGATTCGCATGGCTTTGTATCTCCTTTATTCGTTCCAAACGGCCCAGCACTATTTTGCAATGGCGGCGTCGATCATGGCGGAAGCCTCGTCCACCACAGTCAAATCACTGTCGATAAGAGCGGGCAAGGGCTTGCGGACAGAACCGATATCGCAGCCGTGCTTCTTCAGGATGGCCTTCAACACAGCGTACAGATTGCCATGGGCGGAACACATTTTGTAGATGATGCGGCAGATGTCATTCTGGACGGCGGCTGCCTCTGCCACCTTTCCGGCGTAGAACAGGCCCCATACCTTCAGGAACAGCTCCGGCATGACGGCGAAGGTGCCGCCAATCCCCCCGGTGGCGCCCATGGCCAGACCGGAGACAAACTGTTCGTCGGGGCCGTTCATCACCACGAAGTCTGGGCCGCCCTGGTCCTTCCACATCTGGATATCTTGGGTGGGCATGGAGGAGTTCTTCACGCCGATGACTCTGGGGTTCTTCTGCATCTCGGCCAGCAGTGCCGGGGTGAGGGCCACCCCCGCCAGCTGGGGGATGTTGTAGATGATGAAGTCGGTGTTGGGGGCGGCGGCGGAGATATCGTTCCAGTATTCCGCAATGCCATAAGGGGGCAGATGGAAGTAGATGGGCGGGATAGCCGCGATGGCGTCCACCTTCAAGCTCTCAGCGTGGCGGGCCAACTCCTGGGAATCAAGAGTGTTGTTGCAGGCCACATGGGCGATGACGGTGAGCTTGCCCCCCACCTCGGCCATCACATTCTCCAAGATGACCTTCCGCTCTTGGACGGACTGGTAGATGCACTCGCCGGAGGAGCCGCCTACATAGAGGCCCTTGACCCCCTTGCCCAGCAGGTACCGGGCAAGGGCGCGGGTGCGTTCGGGGGAAATATTGCCTGCATCATCATAGCATGCGTAGAACGCAGGGATGACACCCAGATATTTTTTGAGCTCCATGTCATTTCCTCTTTTCTTTTTAAAAGGCGATTTTCAGGACCAGCTTGTCAACGTCCTCCGGGGCCTTGGGCGCAAGCTTCGGCAGGTGACCTTCACCGGGGTAGACAAGAAGGAACCGTCCCGGCTCCAAGGTGAACGTGTACTCTGGCGCTCCACGGTACATAATGGAATCCTCATCAGCACGGATCTCCACCTCCGTCAGCGTCTCTATCGGGGCCACCATTACCTGTTCAAGCCCAGACAGAACGATGTGGATATCCAGGTAACGCTCATGGGCTTCCATGAGGGATGACTGGGAGATGGGGACAGTGGTGTAGTTGAAGCGATTGCAGTACACGTCGCTGCCCAAGATTTCAGTCCGCCCCATCGGCAGGGAAAAAAGGTCGGTGGACTGGAGAAAGCGGATCCCCATATCCAGATTTTCCGACAGCCCACGATAACGGGCTATCTCAGAGAGCTTATCATAAATCATAGCAGCCTTCTCCTAACCCGGTCTGAAGCACTTGATATGCCGCGCCATACAGACCAGCCATATTTCCAAGCTTGGCGCCTACCACTTGGACGCCGTGGAATCCGGGGATCAGAAGCGCCTTCGTCCGGGCCTGGACGCCTTGGATGGCGTAGGGCTGCTCCATGACCCCGCCGCCTAGAACCACACGGGGGACATTGTACACATGGATCAGACTGACGATTCCGGCCGCCGCCTGGTCGAGCCAGGCGTCAACGACAGCCCGGACAGAGGGGTCCTTCATGCGTTGGAAGACGGCCCGTCCACTCGTCAAAGAGGGGTCCAAACGGCTGGCGGCCAAACAGAGGGCCGTCGCAGAGGCATACCGCTCATAAGTACCGGCGAAAGGGTCCCGGGGGTCCATATCCTCGGGGTGCAGGATCAGGCCGCCCAGCATTCCCCCGGCAGAGGGGCCGGACCCGTAGTAGAGACGGCCATCCAGAACCACGCCGCCGCCGATTCCGGTGCCGTAGGTGATACAGAGATAGTCCCGTACACCTTGGGCGGCGCCATAGGCCCCCTCTCCGAGCGCCGCCGCGCAGACATCGTTGAGGATGACGGCGGGGACATGGAACCGCGCCTCAAAGAATCCCTTTACATCCATGCCGGTATAGCCAGGCAGGTTTTCGTTGGCGTATCGGATGACCCCGGTACCTGGGTCCACTTGTCCGGCCGTGCTGACGCCGATGAAGTCAAAGGGCAGCAATGGGCGCAACAGAGCTGCAGCACGTTCCAGGACAGCGGGGGCACCGCCCTTGCGGGCCAAGGTATCCCCTTCGACCGTCTGAGTGGGGACCTCCCCCTCAAAAAGGCAGGCCTTGATTTTTGTGCCGCCAATGTCTAACGCGGCAATTCGATATCTGTCACTCATTTCAGTACGGCCACAAAACGCTTTGTGATCTCCAGAGGGCGCGTGATAGCGCTGCCCACTACTGCCGTCAGGACACCCAGATCCATGGCATGGCGCAGATGTTCGGGCGTAATGATATTGCCCTCGGCCACCACGGGCTTTCCACAATTTTTGACCAGATATTCGATCATATCAAAGGGAGGCAGCGGGCAGCCCCTGGTGTAAGGGGTATAGCTGGCCATGGTGGTGCCAATGAGGTCGAAGCCCAGCGCGGCGGCCTCCATACCCTCCTCCACGTTGGAGCAATCCGCCATAAAGAGCTGATCCGGGAACTTGGCCCTGACTTTGGAAAAGAAGGTCTCGATGGTCTCACCGCCTGGTCTGTCCCTGCGTGTGGCGTCTGTGGCGATGATCTCCACGCCGCAGGCCGTCAGGGCATCCACCTCCGCTATAGTGGGGGTGATATAGACATCCGGACAGTCGTCATAGACTTTTTTTATAATTCCGATGATGGGAAGGTCCACCATGTTGCGGATTTCCTTAATATCCGCAACAGTATTAGCCCGGATTCCCACGGCTCCTGCCTGAGAAGCCGCCAGTGCCATACGCCCCATGATAAATGAGCTGTGGAGCGGCTCCTCCGGCAGCGCCTGGCAGGAAACGATAAGCCCGCCCTTGATCCTCTGAAGCGTCTCTTCATTGCCGAGTTTCATATTGCCCTCCCTTCTGGTAGGAAACCTTATGCGTATAACCGCAGCCAAGCGGAAAAGAGGTACATGCTGGACCGGGAATGGGTGTGTTCCTGGTGCTCGAGATAGGTATACTGCCTCGTGCCAGAAAGGCTTTGGAACAGCCGTTCAACGGTGCGGGGCGGACAGGTCGCATCCTCACCGCCGGCGGAGAGCAGTACCGGCATCGTCAGCCGATGGGCATGGCTCACGGTATCCACATACCCCAGCCTCATCCAAAAATCAGCCGCCGGGACAGCCTCATAAATTGGCTGAAGAAGGGAATAGGCGTCGCCCTCCAAGCCGGAACCCGGAAAGTCGGTTAGAAACGGGAGATCCGCACAGACGCAGCGCACCCTTTCAGGCCCCAGGATAGACGCCAGGAGCAGAGAGCCCCCGCCCCCCTGGCTGGTGCCGAACAGAGACAGGCGCCGTGGCAGAACCTCCGGCCGGGCCTGGGCCCAGCGGATGGCCAGCAAGCAGTCGGAAAGCCAGTCCCCGTAGCCGCCCGGTATCCCGGCGGCAGTGTTGGGCAAGACCGGCCAGTTTCCGTCCGGGAGCGCCAGCTCATCTCTTGTCTTTTCTGGGGTCACATACCCGAGTGGCGAGACGTGCAGGATGTGATAGCCTAAGTCGGCTATCTGGGGGTGCATGGTAATGGAACCGCCGTACCCCGGCAGGTTGATGAGAAGTGGAGCTGGTGTGTTCAGCGCCGGCTGCCAATAGCCATAAAAAGGCCTCCGCCCGTCGCTGGCAGTAAATTTCACATAGCGGTTCACCAAAGTATTCGGGCTGTTGCCAAAGGGGACGCGGATAGGCATATCATCCAGCACCGCCCCCTCCACCGCTACCTTTTCGCTTCCTATGAGAAGTCCTTCCGCCCAGGCGTCCACCTCGCCGGGTGACGGGTAGGCGGATTCCGCCTCCCGGCGCATCCTCGACAATTTATCCATGGTATATCCCCTCGCACAACTGTCATTGTATATATTATATCGAAAGTACGCTTGCTTTTCTATGTGCTATATGCCTATAATTAGGATGATTCGAGCAATTTTTGCGTCAATCATACATTTGTTAAGGAGGCCTCGCCATGCATATACCACCGTCGTTATATTCCGCCATGCGCTTTAACTTTTTGTATGTCGACCGATACGTGTTCCACAAGGGATGGGTTTACCCTGAGACCTACGTTCCCTACTGCATGCTGCGCTACATTCTGAAAGGGAGCGCCGTGTTTACCATCAACGGAGTGGAATACCAGGTCCGCGAAAACCAGGTGGCGTATATTCCGGATAGCTGTATGCTGGAGTGCCATGCACTGGGGGATGATTTTGAGTTCATCAGCATTCGCTTTACCGTTACCGTGCGCCTTAACGACAACGATTTCCTGGCGGAGTTTTTCCATATCCCGCCGGTTACCGAAAACGCCGAGCAAGCGGTCCTTTCCTATTTTCAGGAGGTCCACTGCAACGCCACCAGCAGAAACTCCAGCCGTCTGTTCCGCATCAGGGGGAACTTGGAGCTTATCCTGGCCTGGCTGGTAGAGCAGACCCCGGAGGCCGTGTTGGAGGAGAGCGAAGGTCATGAAGCCGACTTTTCTATTGAAAGTATCCGGCATCGGGAGGCACGGTCCTCTGCCATCAAACAGGACCCGCGCATCCAAGTGGTGGTGGACTACTTTATCGCCCATCCCACGGAGCCCTTTGATACCAAATTTCTGAGCGACATGGCCCAGATGAGCCCCAGTTCCCTCCGGCGCCATTTCAAAGAGCACACGGGCAAATCGCCGGGTGATTTTGTCAAAGAACTGCGGATGGTGACGGCGGCCCGCCGCCTGCTGGTGACGAATGACCGGGTCTCCACCATTGCATACGAGCTGGGCTTTGACGACCAGAACTATTTTGCCCGCATGTTCAAATCGGTGTTCGGTGTCTCACCCAACCAATACAGAAAGGCATCCCGGGAGTAGCCCTGATGTTAAAACAACAGTTTTTTGATTGTTTTATGCTAATTTTAAGCTAGCTATGGTCTATGAAACTTGGAAGCTCTTTCCTATAATAAACTTGTAAGACGGTTTGCACAAACAATGCGCGAGATAGAAGGAGGAAATTATGAAAAAGGCTATGTCTCTGTTTCTGGCCGTCCTGATGGCGGCGACACTGCTCACGGGGTGCGGCCCGTCCGGTTCAACTCCCTCTTCCCAGACCCCTGACACTCAGGCACCTTCCGCCAGCCAGTCTGCCCAAACCGACGAGCTTGAGGGCGAGATCACGTTCTGGCATTCTTTTACCCAGGGTCCCCGGCTGGAGACCATTCAGGCTGCGGCGGATCAGTTCATGACGGATCATCCCAAGGTAAAAATCAATATCGAGACCTTTTCCTGGGCCGACTTCTACACCAAGTGGACCACGGGTCTGGCCTCCGGCAACGTCCCCGATATGTCCACCGCTCAGGCGGGCCAAGTGGTGGAGATGATCAACGCCGATGCCATCATACCCCTGGACGATCTGATCGACGATATCGGCCGGGACCGCTTCTATGAGTCTCCCCTTCAGGAGATGACCTACTCCGACGGCAACTGCTACGCCGTGCCCATCTACTCCCACGCTTTCGTCATGTGGTACCGCAAAGATCTGCTGGAGAAGTACAATCTGGAGGTCCCCACCACCTGGGACGAGTTTAACACCGCGGCCACCGCGATCACCAAGGGCGAGAACGGCGCCGTGTATGGCTGTTCCGTGCCTATGGGCACCAACGACCTCTACGCCACCTGTTTCCTGGATGTCTATGTAGGCAGCCACGGCGAGTCGCTGCTGACGCCCGAGCACAAAGCCAATCTGACCAGCGATACCGCCATACAGGGGATCAAGTTCTGGACCGATATGTACAAGAACAATTCCCCTGCCGATTCCATCAATTATAATACTCTGGATCAGGCGACATTGTACTACCAGGGCAAGAATGCGTTCGACTTTAACTCCGGTTTCCATATTGGCGGCGTGGAGTCCAACACCCCCGAGCTGATGGACTATATCGACTGCGCCCCTGTACCCACCATCAACAAGGGAGACCAGCCCGACTACATCGTCAACAACATGCCCCTGGTGGTATGGAAGAACTCCAAGCATCCGGAGATTTGCAAGGCGTTCATTGAGTATTTCTACCAGCCCGACGTGTACATCCCCTTCCTGCACTCCGTCCCCGTAGGTATGCTGCCCGCACTGAAAGAGATCACCGATGATCCCGCTTTCCTGGCCGACCCCACCATTCAGAAGTACCAGCACGCGATGGAGGTCATCAGCGATGCCCTGAGTCACGGCACTTATGTCGGCATGGAATACGGCCCCTGTGTGGAGGCCGGTATCCTGGCCAATCAGCGGGTGGTGGAGAACATGTTCCAGGACATTGTACTCAACGGCACGCCGGTGGAGCAGGCGGCCAAGGCGGCCAATGACCAGCTCAACGACCTGTTTGCAACTGCAACCGGCTAAAGGACGCCCGGAAAAGGAAACAAGGAACCCAGGATACGGCGGGGGCGAATATTTGTCCCCGCCGTGGTTCTGAAAGGGGTTGGCAATATGCGAAGCCGTAAACGAATGATAGCGAAAGTCACCGGCTTTTGCTTCATACTCCCTGCAATGCTGGTGGTGCTGCTTCTGCTGCTCTATCCGGTGATGTCCAGCATCTTCTACAGCTTTACCAACAAGAATCTTATCAAGCCGGCCTATTCTTTTGTCGGGTTTGAAAATTATGCAAAAATCCTCACAGATCCGGTCTTCTGGGCGGCGTTTTGGACCAATATCAAGTGGACGGCGGCATCCTTGCTGGGGCAGCTTCTGGTCGGATTTACCGGCGCCTTGGCACTCAACCGCATCCGCCATGCGGCAGGGGTCTACCGCACATGCCTCATTATACCCTGGGCTTTCCCCTCCATCGTTTTAGCCTTTTCCTGGAAATGGATTTTAAACGGTGTCTCCGGCTTCCTGCCGAATTTTTTGGTCCAGGTTGGCCTTTGTGCCACGCCGCCGCAGTTTTTAAGCAGCGCTGGGCTTGTCTTCCCAACTTTGGTTTTTGTAAACATCTGGTTTGGCGCGCCACTGATTATGGTCAACATCCTCTCTGCCCTCCAAACAGTACCCAAGGACCAATATGAGGCGGCGCAGCTGGATGGAGCCTCAGCCTGGCAGTCTTTTATCCATATCACGGTTCCACATATCCGTATGGTGGTCGGGCTCCTGGTGGTGCTGCGCACCATCTGGGTCTTCAACAGCTTTGATATCATCTACCTCATCACTGGCGGCGGCCCTGCCAACCTGACGCAGACCGTGCCCATTTACGCCTACAACCTTGGCTGGGGGCTGAAGCAACTGGGCCGTTCCTCCGCGGTGACGGTACTGCTGCTACTCTTCCTGCTGGTGGTGTGCGCCCTGTACTTCCGCCTGCTGAATAAATGGGAAAAGGAGGGTGAATGATGCGCAAAAAAAGGCGGCTTCGCCGCGGCTGGCTAGGTGATGTCATCAGTTATGCTTATCTGACCATCCTGGCCGTCATTGCCGCGTTTCCACTGTTGTGGATTCTCCTCTCCTCCGTCAAGAGCAAGGGTGAGCTCACAGGCAACCCTACCGCCATCCTGCCTAAGGAAATCACCTTTGATTTTTTCAAGACCGTGCTGGGACAACTCCATTTTAACGTCAATATCGTCAACAGCATCATCGTGGCCGGTTGTACGACGCTGATCGCTATTACCATTTCCGCTCTGGGGGCTTACGGCGTGGTCCGTTTCTTTCCCAAGTTTGGCAAGGTTTTGACCCGGGTGCTTATCACCACCTATATGTTCCCACCCATCCTGCTGGCGGTGCCCTATTCCATCATCATGGGCAAGGCGGGGATGATGAACAACCGCGCGGGCCTCATCATTGTGTATCTGTCTTTCGCGGTGCCCTACGCCGTATGGCTGCTGGTGGGCTTTTTCCAGACTGTGCCCCTGGAAATCGAAGAGGCGGCCCGGGTGGATGGCGCCAACAAGTTGCAAGTATTCGGTAAAGTGGTCCTGCCCATCGTAGCCCCCGGCGTGGTGGCCGTAGCCATCTACACCTTTATCAACGCCTGGAACGAGTTCCTTTACTCCCTGATTTTAATGAACAGCAGCGACAAAATGACTGTGGCTGTGGCGCTGAAATCTTTAGGAGGGCAGGAAGTCATGGATTGGGGCGTCATGATGGCCGCCTCCGCCCTGGTAGTAGTGCCCTCCGTGGTCTTCTTCATGCTGATCCAGAAGAAAATAGCTGGTGGGTTGGCACAAGGTTCCATTAAATAATATTTTCTACATCAAAGGGGGAATCACTATGAAAACCATTGGCTACGCAATCGTCGGGACCGGGTATTTTGGCGCTGAACTGGGCCGTATCCTAAATGAGCAGGAAGGGGCCAGGGTGGTGGCGGTGCTGGACCCGGACAATGCTCCGGCCATTGCTCAAGAGCTTCACTGCGACCTGGAGACTGATTTGGAGGTTTTGTGTGCCAGGCCGGATGTAGATGCTGTGATTGTGGCTACGCCCAATTACCTCCATAAGGAGCCGGTTCTCTGTGCTGCCCGGCACAAAAAAAACATTTTCTGCGAAAAGCCCATCGCCCTGAGTTATGCCGACTGTGACGAGATGGTACGCGCCGCGGAGGAGAATGGCGTGGTTTTCATGGCGGGGCACGTGATGAACTTCTTCCGCGCCGTTCGCCGGACCAAGCAGTTCATTGCCGAAGGCAAGATCGGAAAGGTCCTCTACTGTCATTCCGCCCGGAACGGCTGGGAGGAGGAGCAGCCCTCGGTTAGTTGGAAAAAGATCAGGGCCAAGTCCGGCGGCCACCTCTATCATCATATCCACGAGCTGGACTGTATCCAATTCCTCATGGGTCCCGCCACCGAGGTTACGATGGTAGGCGGCAATGTGGCCCATCAGGGGGAACACTTCGGGGACGAGGATGATATGCTTTTCCTTCAGTTGGAGTTTGGCAACAATACCTACGCCGTGGTGGAATACGGCTCCGCTTTCCACTGGCCGGAGCACTATCTGCTGGTCCAGGGCACTGAGGGAGCCATCCGTATCGATATGTTCAACGTGGGTATGACGGTAAAGACCGCCGACGGGGAGGAGCATTACCTGGTTCACGAGTCCAAAGAGGAAGATGACGAGCGCACCCGGATCTACCACAGCACGGAGATGGACGGGGCCATTCAGTATGGCCACCCCGGCAAGAAGCCGCCGCTGTGGCTCCACGGCATTATGAAAAATGAGATGAGGTTCTTCAACAGCGTCATGCACGGTGAGCCAGTCCCCGACGAGTTCAAGCCGCTCTTGAACGGCAGGGCCGCCCGGGCGGCCATCGCCACTGCAGACGCCGCCACACGCTCACTTCGGGAGAATCGGAAGGTGAAAGTAGAGGAGATCATCGGCTAAAACTGTGTTTGTATTTAGGAAGTAAGAAGCCTAAGATGTGTTTTGAAAGGAAGGCATTCTATGAAGCAGAAGCATTTACTTCGAACGTTTTCTGCCTTGGCGCTTGCGATGTGTATCTCTTTTTCCATTGCAGTACCGACTGGCGCGGCCTCCGCTGGGACAGCCCAGGGGAACACACTTGCGGAAGTGCTGGAGCGCGCTGCAGCCAACGGCTTCTGTTACCGCTATGATGGCGACGATCAGGTTTTCGACGGCAGCCGTATCGTCAATGGTACAGCACAGGACATCTCCCGTCTAAAAGCAAGCGTCCAGGGTACGCTGCTGATTCGTTATCAGAGCGCGGCTGCTGCGAACCAGGTCCTCTTTGCCGCAGGAAAAGATACCGCTGTGGGGCACTATGGCGCGGTATTGGCAAATAAAGTGCCGGCGGTAAACCTTCAACGGATCGATTTCCCTGACGGTATGGTGGCAAATCTCTCTGGAACGGCAGTCGGTCAGGACTGGCACACCTTTGTTTACAGCGTTGATGCTTCCGACCCGGAGGTAAAGACAGCCAAGACCGTGACCAGCTTCGATGGAAGTGCTACTACGCAATTTCCCAACTATGCTTCCTGGTTCAACCAAAACGCTGATGTCAACGACATTCAGTTCTTGAACATCGGCGGTACCTCCGGTGCACTGGCAAACTCCAATAATAACGCGAATTTCGTGGGCAGGATTGCTTTCGTGGCTTTCCTCCCAGAGGTGTTCACGCAGGCTGAGGCGGCCGCGCTCAGCAGCGAAACCTGGCCGCCCTCCGCAGTGCCTGTCTATTCAGCTCAAAATATCACGATCAACAGCGCCGCAGATGCAGTAGAGCTTAGCTCCGCACTGGTAGATACGCTGAAAGGCCTCCACAATGCCAGCATAATTGTAAAATACCAGAATACCAATACAGGAGTGGGCTCTTTTTTCAGCATCAGCGACCCCACCAAGGTAAACGCCCATTTCCATGTCTATGAGAGCGGAAATACCTTTGGCTTCGAGTTGCGCAACAGTGATAACCCGAAGTATTCTGGTACATGCAGGGTGTACGGTGGAGAACTCAATACCGTTGCTTTTAAGGCGGAGGCCGGCGTAGGATACAAGCTGTTTGCAAACGGCGCATTGGGCAGTACTGTTTCCAAGACCGGAACGGACTACCTCTTCCTGGACGGCATGAGCGGATTGACTACAGCTTTCGTGGGCAAGCTGAAGCGATCCAACGACCAGAACAGCTACCCCTTCACCGGCACCATTGAATCCATTGAAATCTACGCTACAGCTCTGACAGATGAGGAACTGATTGACCGCACGAAGGACACAGCCCGGGAATCCAACGCGATCTTCTTCAACGGAGATGCTACCGGCTCCACGTTCTTCCGTATTCCTTTCCTGCTTGCCGCCTCCGATGGAACCTTGATTGCGGGTACAGACGCCAACTTCGGCAGTACCGGCGACAGCGCGGAAAATATCGACGCGGCGATTCGTATTAAACCGAATGCCGCCGCCCATGACATCATGGAAGGATGGCTGGACGCCTCTGTGCCTGACGTGCTCCACATGAGGGACTACGCTGATGAGTACGGATATAAACAGAAGTCCGCCTCTTTCATCGACGGCGTGATTGTTGAGGATACAGTCCACACAGACCGCGTTCTGCTCCTCATTGACGCCTTTGCCTGGAATGGCGGCGGATTCCAATGGCTCAATGTAGATCAGTATGGTCAAGCCCATGGCGGCACTGCCAGAAGCGTTGCCCTTGGCGACGGCTTCTGCACCATTGGCGGCCAGAAGTATCTGCTCCTCTCCGACCAGAATATCAAGTCCGGCAATATCAATATGAATGTGGATCGCAGCAAGTTTAACTATGCAGCCGACATATATGGGGCCAAAAATGCGGACGGGCGCTATAATGTCTACCACCTTACCGGTACGCCGTTGCCCTACACTTCCAGCGGTACACCGGTGGATGACAGCGGGCTCTCCCTGGGTGCACTTTCTGAGTATAGCCTGGGGGAAAATTACGAACTCTATAAGGATGGGACGGCTCTGACCGTTACGCAAAAATCCTCTGACGCCGCGGCTCCATCCGTCTCTGTTCCAATGAAAATTTTCTACGAGGACTCGGAGCTCCAAGTCTACAACACCAACTACATCATGCAACTTTATTCGACGGACAGCGGTCGGACTTGGCACACGGACAAGCTTATCACGGGTATGGTCAAGAGAGAAGAATCCCACTACTACCTCACTGGGCCGGGCCACGGTATCCAACTCCAGCACGGTGAGCATGCGGGCCGGCTGGTCGTGCCCATTTACTTCCAGGGCGAAGGCGGTGGCGGGCTCACCGGATCTGCTCACACGGAAGTCATTTACAGTGACGACGGCGGCGTGACCTGGGCACATGGGGAACCGCTGCCGAATACACTGGGGCACGAATCGGTCATTGTAGAGCTCCCCAACGGCAACCTGCAAATTTTTATGCGCAATACCGCATCTTCGGGCGGTAAGTGTAAGACGGCTACCAGCCTGGACGGGGGCCTCACTTGGGTTGAGGTCCACTCCACCTTCGGCGATAACAGCGCCGGGACCAACAGCCAGCTATCCGCCATCGCATACAGCCAAGACGTGGTGTCCGCAAAGGACGGCCAATCTTATCCGGCAGTCCTTCTGTCCATGGCTTACAACAGGAGCAGGACCGATGGACGCATCTATGTAGGGCTGCTTAAGGAAAACGGTACTTATGATAACGGGAGCACCAAGTATGAAATTGATTGGGAGTACAAGTATCAGGTCACGGCAGCCGATGAGCTTTTTGCATACAGTAGCATGGTAGAACTCTCTAATGGCAAAGTCGGCATGATCTATGAGGCATCCCCAACCAATTCCTGGGCGGATGGACTACAGTATATGTACTATGGCGAATACGACATCGATAGCTTAACAAGCCAGCCTCTGCAGTAATCTTTTTTTAAAAGTGCCGGGGCGCGTACCGCCAGTCGCTTCGGATGATAAAAAGCGTGCCGAAAAACGCAGAGACCGGGCCCCTCTAATGGGGCCTGATCTCTGCGTTTGCTTTTGGCGCTACCAAAGACACATCCCTTGGCTATGCCGGGGATAAAAATAGCTTATAGCACGGGGAAAAGGCAAAAAAGTGCCGGGCAGGAAACGATAAGTTTCCTGCCCGGTTTTTCTGGAGCGGAGAGCCGGGGCCTCTACCGGCGGAGGTGCTTAGAAAAAGAGCTCAGGCTCCCGGCGCTTTGCGCACATGGCTTCAAACCCCTTGGCGGCCACTTCGAAAACGGGACCTCTATAGCCTCTGGCCTGCGTGGGGCACAGATAGATACAGGCGCCGCAGGAGATGCAGGTGTCAGTACGGGTGAGCCAAGGCGTTTCCAGAGGGATAGAATGGGTGGGACAATTTTTGGCGCAGGCATAGCATTTCATGCAGTTCTGGTTGCATTCAGGCTGAAAAGGAACGCCCTTGGCCTTTTTGTAGGGCCGGTTTCCCTTTATATGGATCGGGGTGTGCGCGTCCGGGTCGAATCCTGAGAGCTTTTCCCGGCACATGGCGCCAAACTCCGCCATGCGCCGCCTGTCGTCCTCATCGGGCCGACCGGCGGCGACCTTGGTGAAGATGGAATGCTGCGCCACGAAAGCCGCTCCTGCAATTACGCAGAACCCGTTTTCCTCCAGCAGGTCCTGCAGCTCCACCAGAGCGTCGTCATAGTCGCGATTCCCATATACAGCCACAGCGATGGCGGGATTTCCATGCCCTTTCAGATGAGCCAGCAGCATTTCCCGGCAAATACTCGGAATACGCCCGGCATACACCGGCATGGAGACAAGAACTGGCTCTCCGGCGGGAAGCGTCCACTCCTCCGTCAAGGGCCGGCCAAGCAGATCCCGCTCCAGCACCTTTTCCTGGTGGCCTAAGATGGCCCGTGCAGTCTTTTTGGTAGTTCCCCGGGGACTAAAAAAAATGGAAGTCATGGATCTACATCCTTTCTGTCGGTTGTGCGTGAGGACAGGGCTATTATAGCATACATTTCACGCTTTGGGGCAAAAAGTGAAAAGACGACAAGCCGCGCAGGAGGGACAGAAAACGTGGCCAAGTGAAAGCAGTAAAAGTTGTTACATTTTTTATTAAACATATATGAAATGGTTGAAATCTGTGATAAAATAAGCGGCAGGGGCCGGGAAGCCCCGAGGGGGTGGGTGCATAATGGTCAAGTGGTCCCTAGCGGCGGAACTTCTGGCCACGATGATGATCGTGGTCTTGATGGTCTATTACCGGGAAAAGAAATTGGTTGTGACGCGAAAGGGCAAAGTCTACCGGAGCTGTCTGGGATTGTCTCTCGCCACGTTCCTTCTCAATGTGGTCTGTGTATATACCATTGAGCATACGGAGCAAGTCCCCCGGGCGGTCAATCTAATTTTGAACAGCGCATATTTTTTGGCCACTGTGCTCACCTGTTCCGTCATAGTCCTCTATCTCTGCTATCTCATTTTAGAGCATGTCTATGACAAGCGACACCTGAGATGGGCATCGCTGTGTATATCCGGGGCGACCCTGGGATATTTACTGCTGGTTCTGTGGAATTTGAGCAGCGGTGTCCTGTTTTCCTTTGATCCGGCCGGAAACTACCGCCGCGGACCGCTGAACCGCATCGGCTATGCCCTTATGGCGGCGGAACTGCTCCTGCTGGCAGTCTGCTATGTGCAGAACCGCGCCAGTGTGAACCGCCCCATGGTGAAACTGATGCACATGCTTCCGCCTCTTGCCATTTTCCTCACGGCGTTTCAGCTCGCTTATCCCCAGATCCTACTCAACGGCATGATGATGGCCATGGCGGACCTGATTCTTTTTATCAGCTTCCAAAGCAGCCGGATCGAGACGGATGGTCTCACGGGCATTGGGAACCGGAACAGCTTTTTTGCCGAGCTCTCCCTGCGGGTAGCGGGCCGCCAGCAATTTCAGATCGTGCTCCTTTCGCTGCAGCAGTTCGTCACCATCAACCAGCGGTTTGGACATCAGCGGGGGGACGCTTTTCTCTACGAGGTCGCCCGATATCTGGATGGCCTATGTCGGCAGGCCCGTGCCTTTCGGTTCGGGAATGTGGAGTTTGCAGTCGTTTTCCCCTGGAGGGGAGAAACGGAGGCCACGGACAACTTGCAGAAGCTGCGGGAGCGGTTTCAGCGGAATTGGAGGTTGGGAGAGGTGGAGACCCGGCTCACCGCCCGCTTTGCAGAGCTGATTTGTACCGGCCAGAGTTGGAGTCCGACCCAGATCATCGAGGGCTTGGAATATGGTCTCCGGCTGGCCAAGGCAGGGCCGGAAGATACCGTCCGATTCAACGAGCGGACCGCCGCCCTGCTGGAAAAAGAAAGGATGCTGGTCAATATCATGCGCCGCTCGGTTTTGGAGCGGAGGTTCCAGGTCTGGTACCAGCCGATCTACGACTGCCAGAGCGGCGCCTTCACCTCTGCAGAGGCGCTGCTCCGGCTCCAGGACTACGAAGGGAATATGATCTCGCCGGCGGAGTTTATTCCGCTGGCCGAGGAGACGGGGCTCATTGGAGAGCTGAGCTGGATCGTGTTGGAGGGAACCTGTCGCCTGTTAGGGAGTGGGCGGGCGCCTGACCTGAGGTCGGTTTCGATCAATCTCTCCATGCAGCAGTTTGCGGAGCAAGAGCTGATTTCCCGCATTGTGGACAGCCTGGACCGGAACGGCGTGCCCCATGACCGGCTCAAGGTGGAGATCACGGAACGGGTGCTGCTCCAGGATATGGACCGGATGCGGACCGCCATGGCCGAGATGGCGTCCAGGGATATCCATTTTTACTTGGATGACTTCGGGACGGGATACTCCAATCTCTCCTGTGTGCTGGACCTGCCGTTTGAATGCGTCAAGCTGGACCAGAGCCTGGTGGCGGAATTTCCGGATGACCAGCGGGCTGATCTGCTGGTCCGCACGCTGGTGAGCCTTTTCCACAACATGGGCTTGCAGGTGGTGGCGGAGGGGGTCGAGGCGGCGCCACAGGCGGAGGCTCTGGCGCGTTACGGAGCGGACCGGATCCAGGGCTACTATTATGCAAGGCCCATGCCGGAATCCGAACTGATCCCCTTTCTCAAGGAAAAGAACCACGCGCCGCAGGGCGGCGCAAAAGAAGTTTTGGTGTGAGGTGAGGGTATGGACAGCCTGTCCATGACGGTGGTGGCCAGAATTCGAAGCGATTTCCCCACAAAATTCGGCATTCCCCGCCAGAGCGGCCTGGTAGAGGCCCTCAAGGCCTCCGTCATCTTCGAGCCGGAGTATCGGAACCCGGATGCCCTGCGGGGGCTGGAGGGATTTTCCCACCTCTGGCTCATCTGGCAGTTTTCCGAGGCGGTGCGGGACGGCTGGTCTCCCACCGTGCGCCCGCCCCGCCTGGGCGGAAACACGCGGATGGGCGTGTTCGCCACCCGGTCCCCCTTCCGGCCCAATCCCATCGGCCTGTCCTGTGTCAGGCTGGAGAGGGTGGAGCAACACCCCGCCCTGGGGCCGGTGCTGCTGGTGTCGGGGGCGGACCTGATGGACGGAACCCCCATTTTGGACCTCAAGCCGTATCTCCCCTATGCGGACTGCCGCCCGGAGGCGTCCTGCGGCTTTGCCGGTCCGGACGGGGGGAAGCTGCTGGAGGTGGAATTGCCGGAGCGCCTGCGGGCGCTGGTACCGGAGGAGAAGCGAGAGGCATTGCTGGGCATACTAGCCCGTGATCCGCGCCCCTCCTACCAGCAGGACCCCGGACGGGTCTACGGCATGGATTTCGCCGGGCTCAACATCCGATTTTCTGTGGAGGGGCAGGTGCTCCGCGTCTGCGGGGTCCGGCCCATCCCATAACTACAGCGCAAGAACGCGCCGCGGGGAATTCTCCCGCGGCGCGTCCCTACAACAGATTATTTTACCAGTTGGCGGCCGATGATATCCCGCTGGATCTGGTTGGTGCCCTCAAAGATCTGGAAAATCTTTGCGTCACGCATGAGCTTTTCCACCGGATACTCCTTGGAGTAGCCGTTGCCGCCGAAGATCTGAACGGCGTCGGTGGTCACCTTCATGGCGGCGTCACTGCAAAAGCACTTGGCGACGGCGGTGAGTTTTTTGTCAAAGATGCCGGCGTTGGCCGCGCGGCAGACCGCCCAGACCATCTGACGGGCGGACTGGACCTGCATCTCCATGTCGGCCAGCATGGCGGCGATCACGCCCTTCTTGCAGATGGGCTGGCCGCCGACCACACGCTGCTTGGAGTAGGCCACGGCCTCGTCCAGCGCGGCCTGCGCCAAGCCCACGCAGTTGGCGGAATTGGCGGGGCGGGAGACGTTGAGGATGCGCATGGCGATGCTGAAACCCTCGCCCTCCTCGCCCAGACGGTATTTGTCTGGCAGGCGCATATCGTCGAAGAAGAGGGAGCAGGTGTGCACGTTGCGGAATCCCATCTTGTCCTCGTGGTGGCCGGCGTCAAAGCCGGGGGTACCCTTCGGGATCATGAAGGCGGTAATGCCCTTGGAGCCCTTGGACTTGTCGGTTACGGCAAAGGTCACGACGATATCGGCACAGTCCCCGTTGGTGATGAAGGTCTTGCCGCCGTTGATGATGTATCCGTCGCCGTCCTTACGGGCGGTGGTGGCCATGTCCACCGCATTGGAACCGGCGCCGCTCTCCGTGAGGGCGAAGGCAATGACGCCGCCGGCAGTCATGGCTTCCGCGGCCATATGGCGCTGCTCTTCCGTGCCGGCCAGGCGGAAGGGGGTGAAGCCGAATCCCGTCACCCGGGAGGCAAAGCCTACGTCGCCGCGTGCCAGCTCTTCCCGAATGATGGCGCAGGTCAGATAGTCCAGCCCCAGGCCGCCGTACTCTTCCGGCAGGGTCATCATGGGAACGCCCATATCGATGGCCTTTTTGACCAGATATTCCGGACACTCGCCCAGTTTTTCCGACTCGCGGCAGGGCTCTTTGACTTCCTTCTGTGCAAAGTCGCGGAACAGGTTCCTCAGTTCGATCTGCTCTTCTGTCAGCATGAAATCGAAATCTGTCATTGCCATATGCTCTGTCTCCCCCTTATAAATACTAGAATTTTCAACCGGTGTTTTCCCGATATATACATGATTTATTATACGATTTGCCCAATTTTTTGTATAGTATCAAATGAGTTAAGCGCTGTTCGACCTGATACAAACAGTCGTCCCCCGGCGGACGGTCCATAAAAAACCAAAGGGCGCGCCGCGGAAGTTCCTCCTCCACGGCGCGCCCTTTGCGGTCCTGCGGCAGAAGCGCATCCCGTCAGGCTTTACGCAGTGCCTTGCACTGCCGGATAAATTCCATGGGATGCTGGCTGCGGGCGCAGACCTCCTCCTCACTCATGCCTTGGTCCAGAAAACGAAGGACCACGGTGGACATCGCCTCACCCAGCTCGATGATGTGCCCATCCGGATCGTAGAAGCGCAGGACGCGCTGCCCCCAGGGGTACTCCCTCACCTCATGGAGCAGCTCTACCCCTGCGGCTTTTACACGGGCCGCATCTCCGTCGAAGTCCTGGCTTTCAAAGTAGAGCTCCGCATTATGGGCGCGGTAGACCGTCCGCTCCTCGGGAAAGCCCGCCAGCGCCGAGAATCCCTCCTGGAGTGTGGGGCCGCCTTCGAACACCAGGTTTGCGCCAAAGTCCAGAGCCACCTTCCGGCCCAGCACGGTCTCATAGAAAGAGCGGGATACAGCCATGGAGCGCACGGCAAACAAAGCCCCTTGAAATTCCATAGAAACACCTCCTTCCTGCGGGACGATCATACCACTAAGGCTTCAGCGGCTCCTTGTAAAAACCGGACATGTGGGCAAGGTAGCGCCCCGGGGATACGCCGCAGACTGACTTGAATTCATGGATAAAGTGGGACTGGTCGAAATAGCCCAATTCTTGTGCCAGTCTGGTCAGGGAAGGGGGCCCGGCCTGGAGAGCGCGGATGGCGGCGTTTACCCGAAGTACCTGGAAATAGGCTTTGCAGCCCATGCCGGCCCCCTCACGGAAAAGGCGGGAGAGGTGGCGGGAGCTGTAGCCGGAGGAGGCCGCCAGCGCCTGCTGGGAAGAAAGGCATTTCGATCCCAACAAGGGGAGGACAGGGGATGGTACAGGGTCACGGGCCAGAAGCGCGGCATCCATGCGCGCAGCAAAATCATCCAGATCACTGGCTTGGGAGAAGGCCCCACAGGCCATCACATATAGCTCCGGAGCGGCGTCCTCCAGGGGCCAGGTCCTGTCGGAGAGCTCCCATTGAGGGATGCCGGTGAAAGCGAACAGGCCGCCCGGCCGGAACTCCACGAAAAAACGGGGAGGGCCGACGCCCAGGTCATTGTGGACGGTGACGGCTTGGGTGGTGGGGCCGTACAGCACACCCCTGGGACCGGATGGGAGCAGGGTAAAGACCAGGCAGCCGCTGGCATCCGGGATGAGGACCAGGGGCGGCGGGCTATCCGGGTCCCGCCATTGGCGGGAGCCGCCGGCGGCGCAGTGCTCCGGATGGGGCAGGCAATAGGTATAATGGGCCACATAGGGCCGCAGAGAGGGGTGGGGGGCCAGATAGAGATGGGTGGCGGTCCTGTACATCAGGGTGGAAAAACGATTGGAAAAACACATGCGCTGCACAGCGCCACCTCCTTTGCTGTTGCTGTTATCGTATCACGGACCGCGGGGTCTGTACAGAGAGAAAAAAGTAAGGTAAACTATCAGCAGAAGAAGCAGAACGGGAAAAGGAGCGAATGCTATGAACGAGATCATTCAAAGCCTCTATGCCAGAAAGTCCGTGCGGGCCTACACAGACCGCCCGGTGCCGGCAGAGGTCAAGCGGACGGTACTGGCGGCCGCGGTCCAGGCGCCCACCGCCGGGGGCCAGCAGCTCTATACCATTCTGGACATCACGGACCAGCGCCTTAAGGATACCCTGGCCGAGACCTGTGACCACCAGCCCTTTATCTCCACAGCCCCGGTGGTGCTCATCTTCTGCGCCGACTGCCTCCGGTGGTGGGATGCCTATGCCGAGGCCGGCTGCGATCCCAGGCGCCCCGGACCGGGGGATCTGATGCTGGCGGTGAACGATGCGGTGATCGCGGCACAGAACGCCGTGGTGGCCGCCGAGAGCCTGGGGCTTGGCTCCTGCTATATCGGAGACATTATGGAGCGGTACGAAGAGCACCGGCGGCTGCTCGGACTGCCGGAGTGGGTGTTTCCGGCCTGTATGCTGGTGATGGGCTACCCCACCCGGCAGCAGCGGGAACGAAAGAAAGCGGCACGGTTCGAGCAGCGGTTCATCGTGCAGGAGAACGCCTACTGCCGTCTGGAGGGGACACGGCTGCGGGAAATGTATCGGGGACACACGGGGGCGCAGAGCTTTGAGGACTTCCTCGCCGCATTTTGCAGGCGAAAATATGAATCTGACTTTTCCAGGGAAATGAGCCGCTCCGTGGGGCAATATCTGAAGGACTTTCAAGGGGAGGCGGAGGTGTGATCCATCTTTACTGCGGGGACGGAAAGGGAAAGACCACGGCGGCCATGGGCTTGGCGATGAGGTCGGCCGGGCGGGGAAACCGGGTGGTGGTGGCCCAATTTCTGAAAAACGCGGACAGCGGGGAGCGGGCGGCCTTATCCCTGCTCCCGAGTATCCTGCTGCTGGACGCCCCGGAGATCATGAAGTTCGTCTTTCAGATGACCCCGGAGGAAAAGAAGGCCGAGCGGGAGCGGCAGACCGCTCTCTTTGACGCGGCGGTGACCCTGGCCTCGAGAGAAAGGGCGGGACTTCTGGTGCTGGACGAGATGTGCTCTGCGGTGAACACAGGGATGGTCTCTCTGGAGCGGGTGACGGAATTTCTGGATCATATGCCCGCTGGTCTGGAGGTGGTCCTGACCGGTCGGGACCCGGCCCCCGAGCTGGAGCGCCGGGCGGATTATATCACTGAGATGAGAAAGTGCAAACACCCCTACGATCGGGGGGTGGCGCCCAGGCTGGGCGTGGAGTGGTAGGCGGTGAAACACGCTCTGCCGTAGGGAAAAAGACGGCGCGGGCATCCTGGCGGACAAAACTCGACAGGCTTTTTGAAAACTGTGGAATTGGTAAGACCAATTTTGTTTGAAATCATCAGAAGTTTCGAAAAGTAAGGTTGATTTTTTGTATTTGAATGATATAATTTTAGTCAGCCAACACCGATTTTACTGATGTTACCAAGAAGGATCATCCGAAGGAGGACAATTGAATGGCAAAGTACGTCTACGAATTCTCCGAGGGCAATGGCAGCATGCGTGAGCTGCTGGGCGGCAAGGGCGCCAACCTGGCGGAGATGTCCAATCTGGGCATGCCCGTGCCCCAGGGCTTTACGGTCACCACCGAGGCCTGTACCCAGTATTATAACGATGGCCGCGCCATCAACGCCGATATCCAGGCCGAGATCATGGAGCATCTGGCCAAGCTGGAGGAGAAGACCGGCAAGAAGTTCGGCGATCCCTCCAACCCCCTGCTGGTCTCCGTCCGCTCCGGCGCCCGGGCCTCCATGCCCGGCATGATGGACACCATCCT
>CDZV01009184.1_pt1 | contig 38491 bp, 28 predicted proteins | sample 554851 | NCBI WGS metagenome assembly CDZV01 (sample SAMEA3182090, study PRJEB8094) | gut metagenome | biome: human; feature: gut; material: Stool; isolation source: human stools | place: Canada | collected 2013-03-12
TTGGAAACCTTCTGCGTGATAATGAGGTCTATTTTACCCGTAAAGCAATCGTCAATCAGGCGTTTCCACTCGGGAGCATTCTCCATGTTCGGTGCGGTTTGCCCTTCATCAATATAGAAATCAACCAATGTCCACTTAGGACATAAATCAATGGCTTCCTTGAAATGAGCAATGTGCTTCTCAAGATAGTTTTCATGCTTGGTCTGATTGAAATAGCGAATATATACACCGATTTTATACGGATGTGAAGGATGCGGATACTGTTTGCGGATGGAAGCCATCTGCAAGCGGTGAGCGGCAATTCTTTCTGCTTTTTCCGAATCTCCGCCTATCAGCATCGCAACAGAAGCAGGAGCTTCATCGAGAACAAGCTCAGAATCGTTTCCGACTTTGCTGTTTGCAAAAGACGGTGAAATCTATACGATGGAAGGTATTCGGCATATCGCCATCGGCGGTGCATACAGTGTGGACAAGTTTTTCAGACTTGCCCGAGGATACGGCTGGTGGGAAGACGAACAGCCCTCTGAAGAAATTAAGGCGTGCTAAGTAGGATAATGGGATAATTCAAATAAGTTTATACTAATGTATCTTTTCCAAAGGAAGCAAGGAAGAAAGCAAATGAACTATGTAATAGACAAGCCCAAAAGTATAAGGAAGCATATCCCCCCGGCACTCGGCTCATGCTTCTGAGTATGAATGATCCTTACAGACCCGTGGCAAGCGGTACCCGAGGAACAGTCAGACATGTAGACGATATGGGAACGATCCATATGAGTTGGGATAATGGCAGAACTCTTGGCATTGTCCCCGGTGAGGATGAATTCCGCAGACTGACTCAAGAGGAAATCGATCAGGAGCTGAGAGATCAGGCTCAAGAGCAGTCTATGCAGAATCAGATTATGTAGAGAGCGAGGTGAACTGGAAAACAGATAGGTCGGATGCCGTATGGCTATCCAATTTATTGATTTATGTTCGGGTATGTCTGCCACGCCGCCTGGCTGGGACGCTGGGGCTGCGGTATCGCCATGGCGGTAACCGATGATTTTGAGCATTTTGAGCCCATGGATTATCTCTCTCCTCCCTCCAACCGCAACGCCGTACTCTTCCCGGAGAAGATTGGAGGGCGGTATGCCCGTCTGGAGCGGCCTCAGGATGTCAACGGCACCGGAAGCATATGGGTGGGCTATTCCCCGGATATGCGATACTGGGGGGATCATTTGCCCCTGGATATTCCAGACAACAACCATTGGAACCGCACCAAATGCGGTGCGGGCGCTATCCCCATCAAGACGCCGGACGGCTGGCTGGAAATCTATCATGCCACCGCGATGACCGCCTCCACCGAAAACTATTATCTGGGGGTCATGCTGCTGGATCTGGAGGATCCGTCCATTGTGAAATACGCTCCCTCCGGCTTCATTCTGGCGGCGGAAAAGGACTATGAATGTGTCGGCCAGACGCCCAATGTGGTGTTTACTGGCGGGGCGGTGGAGATGCCGGACGGCACCCTCAATCTGTATTACGGCGGAGCAGACACCCGGATGTGTCTGGCACAGACCACGGTGCAGGAACTGGTCGATTATTGCAAGGAAGGGTAAGCGTCTCCGGCGCAGCCCTCATTTTTGAAAACAAAAGGAGCGTTCCTTATGTCCTTCAGTGACGGCATGGCGGCTCTCCGGCTGGAGGCACCCGCCACCATTCCCCGCACGGAATATTCCGCCGAGACGCACTGGGCCCTGGTTTCCCGTGTGACCGGCATACCGGTGGATGAACAGTCCTCTCCGGAAGAACAGACACGGGCCCGGGATGCCTTTGTCCGGGCCTGGAATTACGGCATGGTATGGAACGTGTGGGTCCATGAGCAGATCTTCGGCGATCTGCACACCCGTATGGGACATGCGGTATATGCGGCCGGCGGGGTCGATTATGACACCCGCGTCTCCTGCCCCTTTTCCTCGGTGGAGGAGGTACTGGCTTTTGATCCGGTTCAGGCATACGGCCCGGTGGATCAAAAGGCGGTGATTGCCGCCCTGAATGCGGACTACGCCTCCGCCCGGCAGCATTTTCCCGATGCGGTGACCATGACCGGTTCCTATGTGACCTGTGTGTCCGGCCTGATTTCGGTTTTTGGCTGGGAGATGCTGCTGGAGGCCTGCGGGGAGGATCCGGATGGCTTCGGAGAGGTGACCAACCGGTACGGTGCTTTCATTCGCCCGTATTTTGAGGCTCTGGCGGCCTGTGATGCACCGGTGATTATGGTGCACGACGACATTTGCTGGACCGAGGGCCAGATCTTTCGAACCGAATGGTACCGCCGGTATGTATTCCCCAATCTGAAGCGTTGTATCTCCCTTCTGCGGGAGGCAGGGAAAATCGTGCTGTTTACCTCGGATGGAAACTACACGATGTTCCTGGACGATATCGCGGATGCGGGCGCCAACGGCTTTGTCATGGAGCCCTGCACCGATCTCAGGGTGGCAGCGGAGAAGTTCGGTAAGACGCATGTGCTGGTCGGCAATGCCGACACCCGGATTTTGCTGTCCGGCAGCCGGGAGGATATCCGAAACGAGGTCAAGCGCTGCATGGATATCGGGCGGGACTGCCCCGGATTTATTATGGCGGTGGGCAACCATATTCCCGCCAACACGCCGGTGGAAAACGCCTTGTATTACGATGCCTGTTACCGGGAACTGGCCAAACGCTAAAGCAGCAGAGCCCTTTCCGGCTTAGGCCGGAAAGGGCTCTGGCTGTTTTAACGGATACAGATGAAGGCAAGAGGGTATCTGCCGTGACACGGTGGGGCAGACATCCCCGCATAGCGCAGGGCTGTTCATGTGACCCGAACAACGTCCGCTGGCTTTCGTGCGTATTTCCGGGCGGTGAAGGCGTCAATAGTGGTACCAGGCGTCATATACCGCCGCCAGGTTTTCTTCCGGAATGTCCTTCCCCCAGAAAGCCTGGCCCACCAGACCGGTCCGGCCATAGGCGCAGAAGGCGTCCGCCACCCGGTGCACTGCCTGGCGGCATTCCTCCGGCGAGCCAAAGGGGAGGATATTCTGCCGGTCGATTTCTCCCCAAAAGGTCAGGCGGTGATGATACCGGGCCGCCAGCTGGTCGATATCCATGCAGAAAATCTGTGTATTGATGGCGTCCACGCCGATGTCGATGAGATCGTCCAGAATGGGCAGGGTGTAGCCGTCGGAATGCATTACCACAAATTTGCCGTGGGCGTGGGCCAGATCGCAATAAGCCTTATAGCAGGGCCGGAACACCTCCCGCCACATGGCGGGGGAGAGCAGCAGAGAGGTTTGGGTTCCCCAGTCGTCGGCGATGTGCAGACCGTCCACATCGGTATCTGCCCACAGGGCCGCCTGCTCCATAAAATATTGGTGCACCATGTCCCGCAGGCGAAGTACTGCGGGCTCCCCCAAAGCCAGGTCCATAAACAGCTCCTGGGTTCCCCGCAGCCACTGCATTCGCTCAAACAGATTATAGCTGACCCCGTTCCACATGGGGATAATGAATTTATCACTGGCGGCACACTGGCCGTTGACCGCACGCAGATCGGCCTCTTCCAGCACATCGTAGGGCGGCCGGTAGTCCTCCAGCTTGCTCCAGTCGTCGATAAGGGGCTGACGCACCTCACCGCTCACCCCGTCCTCTGCGGCCACCCACTGGGTACCCCATTCATCGTACCGGATCCCCTGGGTGTTGATGGCTGCACCGGAAGCGCGGCCTTTCCCATATAGGTAGGATACTCCCGCCACATCATGGAATTCGTCCGGAATGCGGGGCGTTGTGTGAAAGGTCAAAGCGGCCTTAACCAGTTCTCTTGACTGCATAAAAATTTTCCTCCTTTGTTCGGCGGGTTATACGGCGTCCGCGCCATACAGCATTCTGGACACAATTTCCTTTTGGGTATCCCGGTCCAGCGTCACAAACCGGGCGCAGAAGCCGCCCACCCGGACGATCAGGTCCCCGTGACGCTCCGGATGCGCCAGGGCATCCTCCAGCTCCCCTCTATCCAGGATATTAAACATGGCCTGCTGTCCTTTCCGGAAATAGGCGTTCATCAGGGCACGGACCACCTCGCCGTGATCGCGGAACAATTCCCGGGAGAACTTCATATTCTGGACCGCTCCCGCGTGAATGTGGCAGTCCGGCTTCACCAGGGAATTCAGGAAGGCGGTCAAACCGGATACATCCATGCCGCTGGTCGGATTGTTGGCGTTGGCCATGGGTTCACCGGCCCGGCGGCCGTCTGCCGAAGCGCCGGTCAGTAGGCCCAAATAGGTGTTGGTGTTGTTGTTGATGATGACCACCAGATAGCTGGCCAGCCCATTGGGCGCCGCCTGGGCGGCGGTAAACCGGCAGATGTGCTCGTGGACCCGCACCAGCATCTCGTCCGCCTCGTCCAGATCGTTCCCATATTTGGGGCAGCGCAGCAGAGCCTGTCGCTGCACTTCTCCTCCCGCGAAGTTGTCCCTCAGAAGGCGGCGCAGCTCCGACAGGGTCATGCGCTTATCTTCATATACCATCCGGCGGATGGCAGTGAGGCTGTCGGCGGTGTTGGTGTTGCCGTAGGTCTCCAGCGTTCCTCCCCGGTACCGGGCGCCCCCGGTCAGCAGGGGACGGCCCCTGGCAATGCAGTCGTCATACAAAAGGGTCAGATACAGGTAGGGACACTCCTGCCCGGCGATCCGATCCTCCAGGCTCTGATGCTTTGCCAGAGCGCTCACCTGGCTTTCCACCAGCTGCCGGTAAGCCGTGAACAAATCCTCGAAGGTGGGGTATTCCCGGCTGTCGTCCAGTATCACCCGATTCAGGGCCTCCAGCAGATTGATGATGCCGTTGGGAGAACCCAGGGAGCGGTGATCGAGGATGTATTCCCCGCAGCCAAAGGGAACGAACTGCTCCGCCTCCTCTTCCGGCAGACCGAAGGCATCCTGTACCGCCGGAACATTGATCTCATCCCGGTACAGCATGGGGTATACGCAGCCGTCAGCATAATTGCTGTAAGCCTTCTCCAGCAGGGCCGGATTCTGTCCGTCATAAAACCGCAGGGTCAGCTGGGGCAGAATGTCCCGGTAGACCCGGGAGGCCTCCATGGCCAGCAGGGCAAACCGATCAGCGGCTTCTTCATCCTCCCGGCCCCGGCCTCCCAGGATAACCCGTCCATCCCAGGTGCAGCCCCGCTGGTTGATGCCTTTCCAGAAGGCCACCACCAGGTCCAGCTCTCCCGGATCACCCTTGAGAAACCGGCCGCACCAGTCGTCCATCCGGCCGTAATTCAAACTGCCGCTGACCAGGGCATATAAATGGACCAGCTGCAGGGCATCCCGCAGGCTTTCGGGAGCCCCGCTGGCGATTCGGTCCAGGGAATCGGCCATGTCGGGCAATCCCAGAGCACGGGCCTGTTCCCGGTACCGCAGGCACAGGGCGGTCAGTAGATCCAGAGCCTCCGCCAACTTTTCATACAGAGTCCGCGCCTCGCTGCTTTCCGGGGCGTTCTCCCGCTTTTCCAGGAGGCGTTCCTTCAGCCCGGGAATGCCGCCGCGCAGGAGGGCTTTGTAGTCCAGATGGGTTCCGCCGGTACGGTACAGGGGAAATCCCACCCCTCTGTCGGTTAAATACCGGTCGCTGGGCAGGGCGGCGGTCATCTCCGGGGTATAGGCGGCCCGAATTTTGGCGGCAGTGCCGTTTTCCCTCCAAAAGCGGCGGATCTCCTCCAGCCGGATCCGGTCCGTTTCCTCCACCCGATCCATCAGCTGCTGGAATTCGCTTTCGTTGATCATATAGCCCAGGCTGTATTCCTGGGGCGCCACGGAGACCCCCAGATGCTGATACCGCCCGGCAAAGATGTCTCCCGGTTCCACCGGCAGAAAAGCGTTTTCCAGGCGCAGGCGCTGGCAGGCGATCTCTCTTTCCATGGCCTGGGACGGAGACGGAGGCCTGGTACCGCCGGGAGAAAATTTTTGGTAGACATTTGTAAAATCAAGGATATACTGAAGATGCTGCCTATCGGATAGCATGGCAAGTCCTTCCTTTCCGGGGCTTTCCTATTATCTTTCAGTATACGGCTTCTCTGCTGCCGGAACAACCGGAAAACCCACCGGGATTTTCGCGAAAACTATCTTGTAAGGAGTGTACGCCCATGCTGCTGGTCTGCGGCCGAGTCACCGTCAGTCCGGACTGGACTGCATCGGAGACCGATACCCCGGCTTTTACCCGACTCTATCGCGTGTATCAGGGAGAGATCCTCTATACCGGCGCGGAAGGATCGCAGGTGCTGCCGGCCGGTCGTCTGTATGTGCTTCCTTCCAATGCACCGTATCGGATTTCGAGCCGTCCGGTTCCGCCCATGAATTGCTTTTATCTGCATCTGGACCTGTTTCCCGCGGAGAACGGCCAGATGAATAGCCTGGCCCTGGACCAGGATCCGCTTCTTGCCTGTCTGCTGGATACGCTGGAACGGGCCTGGGCGGAAAATCTCACCGAGACTATGACCGCCGCCGCCGGGACACTGGAAACCCTGTTGCTGGAGCGGGGCATCCTGTCCGCTCCGGACGCCGCTCTGGGAGGGGTGCTGCTCTACATCGCCGATCACTACCGGGAACCGCTGACGGTTGCGGAGCTCAGCCGGTTCTGCGGTTACAGTGAAGCTCATTTTTTTCGGCTTTTTCGGCAGCGGATGCACATGTCCCCCTATCAGTATCTCATTCGATTCCGGCTGAAAGAGGCGGTTCATCTGCTCCACGGGGAAGACGGCCTGGAAGAGATCGCGGAGAAAACGGGATTTCTGGACGCCAAATCTCTTTGCCGGCAGTTCACCGCCCATTATGGGATGCCGCCGGGGAAATTTCGCCGGCAAATCCCGAGACTGCCTTGAAAAGAAGAAAGGAGAAATCAAGCCATGGATTGGATTTTACAGCGCAAACAGGCCCTCGATGCCCGCCGGGCTTCTCCGGAGGAGCCGTATCCCATGACGACCTGGTATATGGACACCTATCTGCGCTTTTTGGATCGGTCCCCCGTTTACCGGGAGGCGCGGGCTGCCCATGCCCTGCTGTCGCACACGCCTCTGCCGCTGTATCCGGAGGAGACCATCCTGGGCGGCTTTAAATATACCGAGCCGGTCCTGTTCTACTATGGATCCGGTACCACCGTTTTTCCGGATCTGGCGGAACGGTACATTCGGACAAACGGTTTGTCCCCTGCGGAAGAAGAGGACTTCCGCCGCAAGCTGGACCAGGTAGAGGCCCATCGGTACCAGGCGGCGGATCCGGCGGTGTTCACATCGGAGGAACAGGCATCCATCGCCTCCCATGCCGCTACCTCGACCTGGTTCGGGGGGGCATATGCTGTTGGATTTTCCCACCGTTCTGCAAGAGGGGCTGGGGGCATACCGCCGGAGAATCGACACCTGCCGCCGGGAAGAGCGGGCGGAATTTTACGAGGCAATGATCTGGCAGCTGGAGGCCATTCAGCTGTTCATCCGGCGGTATGCCGCCGCCGCGGAAGAAGCGGCCGCGCGGCCGGGGTGGGACCGGGAACGGTTTCTCCAGGCCGCCGCGGATTTGGAGCGGATTGCCTCCGCGCCGCCCGCGACCTTTCGGCAGGCTCTGCAGCTGATCTGGATGCTGCATATGCTCAACGGTTCGGATTCCCTGGGCCGGTTTGACCAGTATGTATATCCCTTTTACCGGAGAGATCTGGACAGGGGAGTTCTCTCGGCGTCTGCCGCCCGCTGCTTATTGGCGGATTTCTTTGTGAAGGTGGAGGAGGCTTGCCAGATCCAAAACCTGACCCTTGGCGGCGTCACGCCGGACGGAAGGCCCGCTTACAATGCCCTGACGGTGGAGATTCTGGACACGGTGCGCCTTCTGGGGTATAAGGGCCCCAACCTGTCCCTGCGGGTGACGGAGAACATGCCCGAAGAGGTGTGGAGGGCCGCCATGGAGTGCCTGGCATCGGGACTGGGACTGCCGGCCCTGTACAACGATCGGGTCTATGTGGCATCGCTCCGGGAACACGGTATTCCGCCGGAGGAGGCCAACGATTATGCTCTGGCAGGCTGCAGTCAGGTCATGATCCCGGGAAAAAGCAATTTTTACAACGACGTCGGCCTGTTCAATGCGGCCAAAATACTGGAAATTGCCCTGTACGGCGGACAGGATCCCCGCACCGGGCAGCCGGTAGGCCTGCCGCTGGGGAACGCCGCCGACTTTCCGGATTTTGACAGCCTGTATGCCATGGTAAAGGAACAATTCGCCTATTTCTGCGGCCTGGAGGCCCGCCTGAACAACCTGGAGGCCCGGTACCGAGCTTCCCGGGAGGGATACGCCATGCGGACCCTGCTGATCCGGAACTGTCTGGAGAAGGGGCAGACCATTTTTGAGGGGGGCGCCCGCTACAATCATATCCAGCTGGAGATCATTGGCCTGACCAATGCGGCGGACAGTCTGTATGCGCTGAAAAGGGCGGTATACGACGATCACATCGTCACCATGGACCGGCTGATCGAGGCTATGCGCCGCAATTTTGAGGGAGAAGAAAACCTGCGGCGGCGTCTGGAGGCCTATCCCAAATTCGGCAACGACAATCCCGCGGTAGATGCCCTGCGGGCGGATCTGTCCGCCCTGCTGTATGCAGCCCTGAATCGGGAACCGGCGGCCTTTGGCGGCGTGATGGTGCCGGGCGAAGTGATTTTCACCGCCCATGAACTGGCCGGGCAGGTGACCGGCGCTACGCCGGATGGCCGGCTGGCCGGGACCGTGCTGGCGGATTCCGCCGGCGCCCGGCAGGGGATGGACCGCAGCGGCCCGACGGCCCTGCTCAATTCCCTCCTGAAAATTCCTGTCCAGGGATATCTCCTGACCAGCGTGGTGGGCAACCTGAAATTTTCTCCGTCTCTCTTTGCCGAACATACCCGGGAAATCCAGAGCCTGTTTCAAGCGTATTTTTCTCAGGGAGGAATGCAGCTGCAGGTGAATGTGGTGGACGCCGTTATTCTGCGGGACGCCATGGAGCACCCGGAGGAACACCGCTCTCTGGTGGTCCGGGTGGGAGGCTACAGCGATTATTTTGTGAACCTCTCTCCGGCCCTGCAGCAGGAAATCTTGGCCCGTACCAGCCAGAGCATGTGAATCGTTCTGCCTCGGATGGGCGGCGTGCTATCGCTTAAAAAGTGGATGCCCGGCCTCCGATGTGGTACAATCCCTATAGCTGGACAGCCGTACAGGAACCGTGCCCGAATCCCCTGGCCGCCTGCTGCCAGACGCCGGCTGGGGAACGGGTATCCGCAGCCGGCCGGAACACAAACTGTCTGGACGGCATAAGCAGCGTGCAGTTATTGGTGCGAGGAGAGGATGCTGCATGCAAAATCAGACCGAACGGACCGCGGCATACAGGAAGGCGCTGGCCGGCTTTATTGAGAAGGAATACCGCCTCCCGGTGATTTCGCTCACGCCTGCCAGCCGCGGCTTTTATGGGGAGACATGGCGGCTGGAATCCGGCGAAAGGCGCTGCTTTGTGAAGCTGGTCTACTTTGCGGAATATCAGCCGGTTTATGCACGCAGCTTCCGGGTGATGGATTTCCTCGGCCGGAAAGGCATCGACTTTATCAGCACCATTGTCAGGACGGCGGATGGCCGTCTTTATACCCGCTTTGACGGGGCGGTTCTCGGTGTCTTTGACTGGATAGACGGGGAAAATCTCGAGACCAATGAGACCAAAATCCCGGAGTATCAAATGCTGGCCATGGTATACGCGGTATCCCTCGATGGACTGGCCATTCCGCGGGAGGACTTTTCGGGGAAAAGTGCAGATGCTTTTTTCAGGCAGTGGGGGCTCACAAAGGACAGGGACACCCTTTCGCTACTGGAACAGAATCGGACAAAGCTGGAATATCGGGCGGACAGGCTGCAGCATTTCGCCGGCCTGTGCCGGGGAGACACAAGCGGCTTTTACATCACACACGGCGATGCAGGGGGCAATTTTCTGGTAAGCGGAGGCCGGTATTTTTTGGTCGACTGGGATGATGCCCTGTTGGCTCCGCCGGAGCGGGATGCGTGGGTCATGGGCTTTTGCGACTGGGCGCGCTGCCTTTTTCAAAAATCGCTGCGGCAGCAGGGAATTGTATATACCCTGCGGCCGGAACGCCTGGCATATTACGGGTATTATATGTTCTTCTTCTGGCTGACCTGGCTGATCCGGTGCGCGGATGCGGAAGAGACAGCGGCTTTTTTGGAGGAGTATGGGGGCGAGAGGACGGCATATGCCGAGGCCCTTTGGAAAAAGAACGCTTCGGCCCTCTGAAAAGGCAGATAGAAATCCTGCGGCGAAAAAACGGCGGTATGCTTCCCGGAGAGGGCAGCATACCGCCGTTCATGCTGTCAGCGGCTTGTGTACACCTATATTCGCGAATTTTTTTGGAGCCGGCTGCGGCTAAGAGAATTTGGCCGCCTATAAAGGAACCGTTGCTGCCATTTCGTTATGCCATGGCAAGAGGGACCATATGGCAGGGCAGGTATGAATCAGATCCGGCTTTGAATTAATGAACATATTGCCATAGTATTTTTCGGAAAAAGCGGCATACTATCGATAGTTGGTTATGAAAACAAAAGCAAAAAAGCTACTGCAATACCATATAGGAGGTACTTTTATGAAAAGGATCCTTTCCCTGGCACTGGTTTCTCTTTTAACCGTTATGTTTTTTGCCGGTTGTTCCGCACCCGCGGAGAACAGCAGCAGCGGTGCCAAAAAGCAGACGCTGCATGTTTCGGCGCTGGAATCGGCATACGGCACCAATATCTGGACGCAGATCGCCAAAGCCTTTGAAGAGGAAAACGAAGGCGTAACCGTTAAAGTGACCACCAGCAAGACCCTAGAAGACACCCTGGGTTCCGAAATGAAGTCCGGCACCTATCCCGATGTGGTGCATCTGGCCACCGGCCGGCCGGCCGCGCTGACCGAAACGATGATCAAGGACAACGCCCTGCGCGATCTGGATGCCGTTATGGAGATGACGGTGCCCGGCGAAGACGTCAAGGTGAAGGACAAAATTCTGCCCGGCTTTTTGGATACCTCGCTGACCAAGCCCTATTCGGACGGCAAAACCTACCTGGCCCCCATGTTTTACGGGCCCTGCGGCCTGTTTTACAATGCCGGCCTGTTTGAAGCCAAGGGATGGAAGGTACCCACCACCTGGGATGAAATGTGGGCACTGGGCGAAACGGCCAAGAAGGAGGGCATCGCCCTGTTCACCTATCCCACAACCGGGTATTTTGACGCCTTTTTCTATGCCATGATGTATGCGGCGGGCGGCGAGGATTTTTTCAAAAAAGCCACCACCTACAGTGAGGGCGTATGGGATACCGCCGAAGCGGCCAAGCTCTTTGACACCGTCAGCAAGCTGGCCGCCTACACCGAGAAAACCACGGTGGCCAATGCGAACAATGACAACTATTTGAAAAATCAGCAGCTGGTTCTGGACAACAAGGCGCTCTTTATGCCCAACGGCACCTGGGTGGTCGGCGAGATGGCCGACGCGCCCAAGGCGGACGGCTTTCAATGGGGGTTCGCCGCCATGCCGGCCTTCGCGGCGGGGGACACGCAGTATTCCTATACCTTCTTTGAACAGGTGTGGAGCCCGAAAAAGGCTGAGAATCCCGAGCTTGCGGACAAATTCATCGCTTTTCTGTATTCCGATAAAGCCGCCGACATCTTCCTGAACGCCGGCAAGGAGGAAACGGAGCCCAAAGGCTCGGCGATCCAGCCCATTGTCGGCATCACCGACAAGCTTTCCGCTGACGAAAAAGTGATGTACGGCATTTACGACGACGGGAAGGTCAAACCCGCGCTGGGCGCCTTTGCCACCACCGATCCGGTGGAGGGCGTCAGCATGGCCGACTCCCTCTTTTCCACCATCGACAGCATCATGAACGGCAGCAAGACGGTGGATCAGTGGAAGAGCGAGGTCAAAACCGCCAGCGATAAGCTGCGCGGCGCGCTGAAATAAGCGCAGACCCACATCAACGCGTCGGACGGCGGGCGGATATCCGCCCGCCGTCCTTCGCTTCGTCCCAACGAAGCCCAGGAGGTGTTTACATGCATAAGCATAAAGGACGCAGCCGCTTTGTCCTGCTTTGTGTTATGCCGGCGGCGGTTTTGTTTACCATCTTTATGGTGATTCCCACGCTGCAGGTGTTCTGGATGTCGCTGTATAAGTGGGGCGGCTACTCCGATGAAAAGACGTTCGTCGGCCTGAACAATTTCCGCACCCTGATGGAGGACGGAAAATTTCTGCGTTCGTTTCAGAACACCATCCTGCTGATTGTCCTGGTGACGCTGGTCACCTTTGCACTGGCGCTGGTGTTTGCGGGCATACTGACCCGTGAAAAGCTGCGGGGACAGAATTTTTTCCGCGTGGTTTTCTATATTCCCAACATTCTCTCGGTGGTGGTTATCGCCGCCATCTTCAACGCCATCTACGATCCCAATCAGGGACTGCTCAACAGTATGATCAGTCTGTTCACCAATATACAGGACAATCCCATTCTCTGGCTGGGCGATAAGCAGCTGGTCATCTTCAGCCTGGCCGGTGCGCTCGTGTGGCAGGCCGTCGGCTATTATATGGTCATGTATATGGCCAGCATGGCGTCCGTTCCCGAAAGCCTGTACGAGAGCGCGGGGCTGGAGGGCGCCGGCCGTTTCCGGCAGTTTTTTCAGATCACCATTCCGCTCATCTGGACCAATATCCGCACAACCCTCACCTTTTTCATCATCAGCAACATCAACCTGAGCTTCCTGTTTGTCAAGGCGATGACCGGCGGCAAGCCGGACGGCGCATCCGAGGTGTTCCTGAGCTATATGTATGCGCAGGCGTATACCAATTCGTCCTACGGATACGGCATGGCCATCGGCGTGGTGGTGTTCATCTTCTCGTTTGCGTTGTCCGCCATTGTCAACGGCGTCACCAAACGGCAGCCATTGGAATACTGAGGAGGCCCCGCTATGAAAACAAAAGCGCGCAGCGGCGAAACGCTGTACAAGGTGTTTATCTATGTGGCGCTGATCACCTTTGTCATTTCGATTCTGGTACCGGTGAGCTGGGCCTTCCTGGCCTCGCTCAAGGATTCCTCCGAATTTTACGGCAATCCCTGGGCACTGCCCAAGGGGCTGCATTTCCAGAACTTTGTCGATGCCTTCAACAAAGCCAACATGGGGGCGTATTTTTTCAACTCGGTTGTGGTGACCGCCATGGCGCTGGCCATTCTGCTGGTGGTGGCATTGCCGGCCTCCTACGTGCTTGCCCGCTTCAAATTTCGGGGGCGCAAGGTGCTCCTCGTGGCCTTCATGGGCGGCCTGTTTATCAATGTCAATTACATTGTGGTGCCCATCTTCCTGATGCTGGTGAGCGGCAACAGGGGGCTGGCCAGCCTGTTTGAAAAGCTGCATGTGGAGGAGGGCTCGCCGGTCTACAACCTGTTCGGCGACAGCTTTTTCCTCAATAACCACTTTATACTGGCGCTTGTTTATGCCTCCACGGCCCTGCCCTTTACCATCTATCTGCTTTCGAGCTATTTCCAGACATTGCCCAAGGACTTTGAAGAGGCCGCCTATGTGGACGGCAGCGGGTATTTCCGCACGATGGTTAAGGTGATCATGCCCATGGCCAAGCCGAGCATCATCACCGTGATTCTGTTTAACTTCCTGTCCTTCTGGAACGAGTATATCATCGCCATGACCCTGACCACGGGCGACTACCAGACGCTGCCGGTGGGGCTGATGAACCTAATGAAAGCGCAGAATGCTTCTGCCCAGTACGGACAGATGTACGCCGGCCTGGTCATCGTCATGCTGCCGACCTTAATTCTGTATATTGCGGTGCAGCGCCAGCTCACCCAAGGGATGACTGTCGGCGGCATCAAGGGATAACCGAAAGGAGAAAAGCCCATGAAAGCACTGAAAATTCTCACGGCAGTGGTTATCTTTGCGGGATCGCTGGCCCTGGTGATTGCCGGCCAGATGCACGACGGCCCCCTCTGGCTGGGGGCTATGCTGCTCGGGCTGGCGGGCCTTCTCGTCCTGCTGTGGTGGTATAACCGTGGATACACCCGCGCCGAACGCCTCCAGAAGCGCCGGGAGAAAGAAGGGGAGCGGGCCGCCCGCGGCAAATGAAAGCCGAATCGATCCCTATTATGTAAAGGCAGACGCCGCATGCGGCGTCTGCCTCAGCTTGTCAAAGAAGTCTCGCATGTGAGACTTCTTTGACAAGCTGAAAACGAAAGTGGGGAAAACCGGATGATTTTCCCCACTTTCGGCCGCCTAAAGGCGGCTTTGATCCGCTTCGCTCGACGCGGAGTGGGGAACCCTGATGGTTCCCCCTCCACACCTCCCCTTCCTTCCGATACGTTTTTGACACTCTGAGGCATGTTCTCACGAACACGCCCCTAAATATTGTACAATCTTCTCTATATAGAATTTTCCCATCTCGCTGAGAATCTGGTCCTTCCTTGTGATATAGCCGATTTCCATCAGGCTGCTTTTCGGATCGGCCGCCTCAAAGGGGATCGCTTTGTAATCTTCGCCGTTGAGCTCTTCGCAGATGATGCCGGAGCACAGCGTGTATCCGTTGAGGCCCACCATCAGATTAAGCATGGTGGCGCGATCGTTGGCTTTGATGGTTTGGGCGGCTTCGTTCATGCTGAAAATCTCTTCTGCAAAATAGAAGGAACTGTCGCTGCCCTGTTCAAAAGAAAGGCACGGATAATCCTGCAGGTCGTCCATGCAGATAGAGGCCTTCCCCGCGAGGGGATGCCCCTTCCAGAGATACACATACACCATGCAGGTGATCAGCTCGTGAAACGCGAGATCGTTGGCTTTCAGTATTTTAAGGATGGCTTTGCGGTTAAAATCGCTCAGATACAAGATGCCGATCTCACTGCGTAGCGTGCGGACGTCCTCGATGACCTCCCCCGTCTTGGTCTCTCGGATGGCGAATTCGTATTTTGCCGCATCGGAGGCCTTGACCATCTCGACGAAGGCCTTGACGGCAAAGGAATAATGCTGCGTGGAAACGCCGAATTTTTTCTTGAGCGTACCAGCGCGGCCGTATTTTTCCATCAGTGATTCATAGTGGTAATAAATCTCCCGGGCATAGGCGATGAATTCCTGCCCGTCGTTGGTGAGTGTCACGCCCCGGCCGCTCCGGTGAAAAATGGTGACGCCGAGTTCCTTTTCCAGATCCTGTATGGCGCCTGTCAGAGATGGCTGCGCGACGTAGAGCTTTTGGGCGGCCTGGTTCATGGATCCGGTCTCCGCGATGAGAATAGCGTATCGTATTTGCTGCAGCGTCATGCCAATGCCACTCCTTTTCGGCGCTTTGTCAAATTTCCGCGTGGAACACAGGCTGTGTATAGGTACTATACCAAAAGGGCTTTGCTTTGTAAAGGGCTGCGGCCGGGACGTCTGTGACTTTCATAGAGTGTATGCCCCGACACATACCGCGTCCGCCCTTTACAGGCAGACAGGCGGCTTTCCCTGTATGATTCTGACAAAGAGGGGAAAAATACCCGGTAGAGAATACCGCTTTCTGCGCCCATACAGGGACAGGCGGGCCGAAAACGGGGGAATCACGATGGAAAATCAGGAAGACAGGCAGGCGGCCGGACGCTATAAAGCCCTGGTGCGGGAATATTTGAATGCACCGTCCGAAACGGCGCGGCTGCGGCATCTGGCGCGCATGGTGCGCCGCGCCCTGCATGTGCTGCGCGGCCGCTATCAGCTGGCGATCCGGCAGAACAAGGCGGGATTGGACGAATGGCTGGGGGACAATTACCATCTATTGCTGCGCGAGGGGGAGGGGACGATCTCCGGCCTGCGCCACGCGGACAAGCAGCCCTGCGTGCAGGGGGAACCGGTGCTGTACCGCCTTTTGCGCCGCTTGCTGGAGGAGAAAGGGCTGCCGGATAAGGAGAGCGTGCGCGAGCTGCTCGATTTAGCCGACGAGGTGCGGCCGCTGACCGTTTTTGAACTGGCACAGTTTCCCCTCTGCCTGAAGGCGGCGCTGCTTATGCTGGCGGCGGATGCCTGCAAAATGGAGCCGGAACCGGCGGAAAAGGCCATCAGCCTGGCTGTCACCGGCCTGCGGCAGATGGCGGAGCTGGATTTTGTATCGCTGACAGAGGAATACAGCCTGGTCGAGCGGCTGCTCGCTGCGGAACCGGCGGGCGTTTATCCCCGCATGGACGAGGACACCCGGGCGGATTACCGCCGGGCAGTGGCGTGGAAGGCGATACGGCGCGGCATCAGCGAGAGCGCCGTGGCGGCGCAGGCCGTCGAACAGGCGGCGGATAACAAGGAGGACCGCAAGCACCATGTGGGATACTGGCTGCTCGACGAGGATCGCGCGGCCCGGCGGGCACGCGGCCGGGCCGCGCTCGTATGCACCATGCTGCTGCCCCTCCTCGCGGCGATTGCGCTGGCGGTTTGGGTGGGGTCCCCTTGGGCGGTGCTGCTGCTGATACTGCCCATGTGGGAATGCCTGCGTCCGCTTATCGATCATATAGCGCGAAAGGGCCTCAAGCCGCGCCGTCTGCCGCGCATGGAACTGGAGGGGCTGGTGCCTGAGGAGGGACGCACGCTTATCACGGTGTCGGCCCTGCTGCCGTCGGCAGCGGGGGCAGGCGGCATGGCGGCCCATCTCGCCCGGATCTATAACACGAACGGCACCGGCGCGGTGCAGATCTGCCTGCTCGCCGACTTGAAACAGGCCAAATATCCCTCCATGCCGCAGGACGAGGCGGACATCGCCGCCATGAAGCGGGAAATCCGGCGGCTCAACCGGCAGTGCGGCAATGCGTTCGTGCTGGTGGTGCGGCCCCGGACCTACAGCCCTACCATGCGGGCGTATTCCGGCTGGGAACGCAAGCGGGGCGCCATCACCCAGCTGATCCGGTTTGTACGCACGGGCCAGGGGAATTTTCTCGCCTTGGAGGGCGATATCGAGGCCTTGCGGCGGACGAAATATCTGCTGGCGTTGGACAGCGATACCGATATGCGGCTGGATACGGTGGCTCAGTTAGTGGGCACGGCGCTGCACCCCTGCAACCGGCCGGTCATCGACCCCATCACCCAGCGGGTGGTGGCAGGGTACGGTATTCTGACCCCGCGCATGGGGGTCACCCTCGACTCGGCCGATCACACCCCCTTTTCCCGCGTCATGGCGGGACAGGGGGGCATCACCGCCTATGATGTGCTGGCAGGCGACTTGTATATGGATGGGTTCGAGGAGGGGATCTTTGCCGGCAAGGGGCTCATCGACATCGAGGCGTTCGCCCTCGTGACCGAAAACGTGTTCCCGGCCGAGCAGGTGCTCAGCCATGATATTCTGGAGGGGTGTCTGCTCCGTACCGGGCTGGTATCGGATGTGGAAATGACCGACGGGGTCCCGTCCGGCATGGCTGGCTGGCTCGACCGGCTGCACCGCTGGATACGCGGGGACTGGCAGAACCTGCCCTTCCTGCGGCATCCGGCCCTGTGCTTCACGCGGCTGGATAAATGGAAGCTGCTCGACAACCTGCGCCGCTCCGTGACGCCGGCGGCTATTTTGCTCTGCCTGCTGCTTTCGCCCCTGTTTGCGCGCGGGGAATGGCTGGCCCTGGCCGCGATTCTGTCCGCCGTAAGCGGGCAGCTGCTGTCCGCCGTCCTGTCGCTGGTGCACGGCGGGCTGCTGACCCTCACGGGGAAATATTACTCCCGCGTGATGCCGCGCGCCATGGGGGCGCTGGCGCAGGCCGGCTATACCTTTGTCATGCTGCCGGCCACGGCGTGGGTGGGGCTTTCGGCGATGGGAACCGCCCTCTGGCGCCTCAAAAGCCGGAAGAACATGCTCCAATGGGTGACCGCCGCGGAAGCGGACAGCCGCCGGGTTGGCTGGCTGCCGGCGCTGCGCCGGTTCTGGTACACGCTGCCGATTGCCGCGGCGGCACTCGGCTGGGGTACCGGCCTGACCCGGCTGGCCGGGCTGTTTTTCCTGGTGCTGATCCCGCTGGCGGTCTGGTCGGCGCGGCCTGTGCCGCCAAAGCGGCCCATTCTCTCCGAAGGCGGCCGGGAACAGGTGCTCACCTATGCGGCGGCGATGTGGCGGTATTACGCGGAGCTGTGCACGCCGGAGGAACACGATCTGCCCCCCGACAATCTGCAGGAATCTCCCGTCTGGCGGGTGGCACACCGCACATCGCCGACCAACATCGGCCTGTATCTGCTGTGCGTGATGGCGGCCAGGGATCTGGGCCTCATCGAGCCGGCGGAAATGCTCGCCCGTTTGGACCGCACGCTGACCAGCGTGGAAAAGCTGGAAAAATGGAAGGGAAACCTGCTTAACTGGTACGACACGCGCACACTGCGGCCCCTGTCGCCCCGGTACGTCTCCACGGTGGACAGCGGCAATCTGGCCTGCTGCCTGGTGGCGCTGCGGCAGGGCCTGCTGGAGCTCGGAGGCGAGCAGGCGCTGGCGCTGGCCGCCCGGGCGCAGGCACTGTATACGGCCACGGATCTCAGCCCGCTGTATAACAAGCGGCGCGCGCTGTTTCACATCGGACTGGATCCGGACACGGGGGAAACCAGCCCCTCCTATTACGATCTGCTCATGAGCGAGAGCCGCATGACCGGCTATTTCGCCATTGCCACCCGGCGGGTGAGCAAGCGGCATTGGGGCGCGCTCGGCCGCATGCTGGCCAAATCGGCCGGCTATGTCGGGCCGGTATCGTGGACGGGCACCATGTTCGAGTATTTCATGCCGCGGCTGCTGCTGCCCGCCTACGAGGGTTCCATGGGGTACGAAGCGCTGCGCTTCTGCCTGCACTGTCAGAAGCGGCGTCCGCCGCGCGGCGTGCCGTGGGGCATCAGCGAAAGCGGCTTTTATGCCTTTGACAGCAACCTGAATTACCAGTACAAGGCGCACGGCGTGCCCCGCCTGGCGCTCAAAAGGGGCATGGCGGCCGATCTGGTGATTGCGCCGTATGCCACCTTTCTGACTTTGACCACCGAGCCGGAGGGGGCGCTGCGCAATCTGGCGCGGCTGGAGCAGCTCGGCATGATGGGGCGCTGCGGCTTTTACGAGGCGGCGGACTTTACCAAGGGCCGCGCCGCACAGGGCGGCTATTCCATCGTGCGCAGCTATATGGCCCACCATGTGGGGATGAGCCTTGTCGCCTGTGCCAACGCGCTGCGGGACGATGTGTTTGTACGCCGGTTCCTGCGGGACGAAGATATGGCGCGGGCGAGCGAGCTGCTCGTCGAGCAGGCGCCCGTCAACGCGTCCGTCTATGACATGGTGAAGGAGCCGGCGACCCCCGAGCTGCCCGGCCGCGGCGCGGCGACCACGCGGGAAATGGTGGCGATCAACCCCCGCGCGCCGCAGATGCATCTGCTGTCGGGCGGGGAATGGATGCTTGCCATCAGCGACTGCGGCACCGGGGTTTCGGTATCCCGCGGCATGGACATGACCATGCACAGCGGCGACCTGCTGCGCCGGCCGCAGGGGATTTTCACCCTGGTGGACGGCGGGGAGGGCGTTTTTTCCCTCACCCGCGCCCCCGATCTGAGCGCACAGGACAACCATCGTGCCACCTTCGGCGACGGCTATGCTGCGTTTTACGCCGATAAGGGCGTGCTGTCCGCCGGATTGCGGGTGATGGTGCACCCACGCCTGCCCGGAGAACAGCGGCAGCTGGTTCTGCAGAACAAGGCGGCCGGGCCGTTAACCGCGCAGGTGCTCTTTTATCTGGAGCCCTGCCTGTCCCGGCGGGAGGATACCGAAGCCCATCCCGCATTTTCGCGGCTGTTTTTGTCGGTGCACAAGGATGCGGCGGCGCAGGCCCTCATCGTCACGCGCCGCCGGCGCGGGGAGGAACCGCCCATGTACCTGGCCGCCGGCTTTTTGGAAAATGTGGAGTTCACTTACGAAGCGGCACGGGAATCGCTGCTTTTCCGTCCGACGGGGATCGCCTCGCTGTCCGGCAGCCTGGCCCTTCCCTTTGCGGATGCGGGCAGCGGCGTCCCCGACAGTGCGCTGGCCCTGCGGGCATCGCTGCCGGTCCCCGGCAAGGGAAAGGCCATGCTGACCTTCGTACTGGCGGCGGCCCCCACCGAGGAGGAGGCGGTCTCCCGCTTGATTGAAATGCGGCGGGAGGGACGGCTTGTCGCCGCCAAGGCAGCCAAAACGCCCTTCGGCGGCGTGGAGGCGCAGCTTGCGGCGCAGATTCTGCCCGATCTGTTTTATCCGCCCCGCATGTCCCGCGAGTGGGCGCAGGCCGCCCGGGAGAATACCCGGGGGCAGCAGGCGCTCTGGCCGCTGGGTATATCGGGCGATTTTCCCATTGTGCTCATGGAAATTCACAACGCGGCCGATGCGTCGCGCGCCGAACCGTATATGCGCCTGCACCGCTCGCTGCAGCTGGGCGGCGTGAGCAGCGAATTGGTGATTCTGTACCGCGAGGGCGGCGATTACAATGCGCCCGTGATGGAGGCCATCCGCGACGCGGCGCGTGCGGTGGGCTGTGCCGCCATGCTGGGCGCGCGGGGCGGCATCCACGCGGTCAACCTGATGCAGCACGGGGAAGAGGCCGCCGCCCTGCTCACCGCTGTGTGCGTGCATAACGGAGCCCGGGATCTGCAGCGGGCGGGCCTGCCTCCCGTTGACTATACGCCGATTCGGATACTGCCCGCCGAAAAGCGGGAGACGCGGCCGGAAAACGGGCTGGAGATTCCGGAGGGCATTTTTCATGGCGGAATGTTTACCGTCACCGGGCAGCCCCGCCTGCCCTGGTGCCATGTGCTGGCCAATCCGACCTTCGGCACGCTGGTATCGGATAAGGCGCTCGGCTTCACCTGGGCCGTCAACGCACGGGAAAACAAGCTCACCCCCTGGTATAACGACGTGACTTCGGACAACCGGGGCGAGATGCTGCTGCTGCGCATGGACGGCAAGCTGTACGACACGGTGTGGGGGGCGACCCCCACCTTTGGGGAAGGCTTTGCCCGGTACGAGGGACATTGCGGGACGCTGAACACCACCGTGACGGTGAGCGTACCGGCGGCGGGCATGTATAAGCGGGTGGAGCTGGAGCTGGAAAACACGACAGAGGAGGAGATCGAAGTGCAGGCGGCCTATTACACGGAGCCGGTGCTGGGTGTGGACCGGCGCCATGCGCGGCATACGGCGGCACGCTGGGAGGATGGCGCGCTGCTGCTGCGCAACCCGTTTGCGCAGGTGCACGGCGGCATGCTGCTCACGGCGATCGGCGGGGCGGACGGCTGCGACTGCGACCGGGGAAGCTTTCTGTCGGGGAACTGGGGCGGCGGGACGCTGTCTCCCGTTCCGGATCCCTGCGGGGTGGTCATCGTGCGGCGCCGGCTGCCGCCCAGGCGCCGGGAGCCGATTACCTTTGTGCTGGGCTTCGGCGCGCATCAGGAGGGGGTCATGCCCATCCCGCGCCTGGCCGCCGCGGCAAAGCCCGCTGAGCCGCGGCGGCCCGTGCTGACCTGTCCCGACCGGAAATTGTCCGAGCTGGTCAGCCACTGGCTGCCCCGTCAGATTGTGGGCTGCCGCCTGTATGCCCGCACCGGCTTTTACCAGTGCGGCGGGGCGTGGGGATTCCGCGATCAGCTGCAGGATACGCTGGCCGCGCTGTGGCTGAACCCCACTCTCACGGCCCGGCAGCTCCAGCGGTGCGCCGCCGTGCAATTCGAGGAGGGGGACGTGCTCCACTGGTGGCACCGCCTGCCCGGCAGGCCGCTGCGCGGCGTGCGCACCCGCTGCTCGGATGATTTGGTCTGGCTGCCCTTTGTGCTGGCGGAATATATGGATTTTACGGGGGATACGGGCATCCTGGATAAACAGACGGCGTGGCTGCAGGGGGCTCCGCTCAGTACGGAGGAGCAGGAGCGGTATTTTGAACCGGAGCGGACGCCCTACCGCGCCTCTCTCTATGAGCATGCGGTGCGTGCGCTGGATAAGGCCATCACCCACGGCGTGCACTATCTGCCGCTCATCGGTTCGGGCGACTGGAACGACGGATTCAACCGCGTGGGCGACGAGGGCAAGGGGGAAAGCGTGTGGCTGGCGATGTTTCTGGCCATGACGCTCGATCGCTTTGCGCCGATTTGCCGGGGAAGGCAGGACGAGGAGCGGGCCAAGCGGTACGAAGCGGTGGCGCAGGGATACCGGCAGGCCGCGGACGACAGCTTCGACGGCGACCGGTATCGGCGGGCCTATCTGGACAGCGGCGCGCCGCTGGGCAAGGCAGGGCGCGAGGCATGCGCCGTGGACAGCCTGACCCAGAGCTTCGCGGTGCTGGCGGGCTTGCCCGCCGAGAGGGCAAACGCGGCGCTGGATACCGCCGTGCGCGAGCTGTTCGACACGGAAAACGGGCTGATAAAGCTGTTCGCGCCGCCCTTTTTTGAGCCGGACAAGCAGGTGGGATACACCGCCGCCTATCCGCCCGGCGTACGGGAAAACGGCGGGCAGTATACCCATGCCGCCGCCTGGCTGGCCATCGCGCTGCTGAAAGCGGGACGGGCGGAGGAGGGGGTACAAGCCCTGCGCCTGCTCAACACGATAGCGAAATACACCGACGGGCTGGGCGATCGGTATCGGGGCGAGCCCTACGCGCTGGCCGGCGACGTGTACGCGCATCCCGATTGCCCCGGACGGGTGGGCTGGAGCCAGTATACCGGTGCGGCGGGGTGGATGTACACGGCAGTGCTGCGGCATCTTCTCGGACTGCGGCCGCACGGTGACACGCTGGCCATCGCGCCGTGTCTTCCGGCGGACTGGCCGGGGTATACGCTGAAAATCACCCTGCTGGCCACCCCGCTGTCCATCACGGTGGAGCGCGGCGGGGGCGGGCTGCTGGTGGACGGCAAGCCGGCCGAGCATGTACCGCTGGATAAAAAGAAGCATAAGGTGCACCTCGGGCTGTAAGCGGCCGCCGATCCGAACCCGAAAAGGGCTTTCCTTTGTCCCGCTTTTTTGGTATACTGTTCCAATAGAAAATGATTTCAGGAGGAAGTGATGGGCTTGCCTACCATTGAGACGCTGGCGCCGGGCGTGACCTTTCTCTCGCTGCCCGACAGCCGGTTCAAGACCGCCCGGCTGACCGCCGCGTTGTTTTTGCCGCTGCGAGAGGAAACCGCCGCGGTGAACGCCATTGTGCCCCATCTGCTGCGCCGCAGCTGTGCGGCATATCCGGCCATGCGCGCGCTGAACCGCCGGCTGGACACCCTGTATGGCGCCCGCATGCAGGCGGGGGTCACCCGGCTGGGCGATCAGCAGGGCATGCTGCTCACGGCGAACGGCATCGACGACCGTTTTGCCCTGCATGGCGAAGCGATTGCGGCCAGCTGTGCCGACCTGCTGCTCTCCATGCTGTTTGAGCCGGCCTTTGAGCAGGGGGTGTTCCGCGAGGAGGATGTGACGCAGGAGCGCCGCTGCCTCATCGAGAACATTGAGGCGGAGATCAACGAAAAACGCTTATATGCCCGCCATCGGTGCGAGCAGCTGCTTTGCCCGGGAGAACCATATGCCGCCCGGGTGTACGGCACGCTGGAAAGCGCCCGGGCCATCACGCCCGCCGCGGCGGCGCAGGCCTGGGAAGCTATGCTGGCCACCGCCCGGATCCACTGGATCTATCAGGGCAGCGACAACGAGCGGGTGGCGCAGGCTATCGGGGACGCCTTTGCCGCGCGGGGGACGCGCCGCCCGGTGGAGCTGACAACCAATACCGCCTTTACCCCCGGCCCGCTGCGTGAGCAGACCGAGGAGATGGCGGTCAAGCAGGCCAAGCTGGTTATGGGCTTCCGCCTGGATATGGCGGAGCCGTCGGACGATACGATGGCCGCCCGGCTGATGAATGCCCTGTTCGGCGGGACACCCCATTCGCTGCTTTTCCGCAACGTGAGGGAGAAATACAGCCTTTGCTATTACTGCGCGTCGTCTTACGACTATCATAAAGGCGTGCTGCTCGTGGACAGCGGGGTGGAGGAGAGCAAGGCGGACGAGGCCCGCGCCGAAATCCTGCACCAGCTGGAAGAGCTGCGGGAAGGGCGTTTTACCGACGAGGATCTCGAGTCGGCCCGCCGCAGTGTGCTCAACCAGTTCCATGAGGTGGACGATTTGCAGGCGAGCCGGGAGAGCTGGTATCTGCGTCAGACGCTGCGATCCGTTCCGGCCACGCCGGATGAGGAGGCTGCCAAAGCGGCCGCGGTGACCAGGGAGCAGGTGTGCGCGGCTGCCCGCCGGGTGACGCCCGTCTGCGTTTATCTGCTGAAAAGCGAGAAGGAGGGATAAAGATGGCGGACATGCAAACGATCACCGATGCGCGCACGGGGGAGACCTGCTATCGGGTGGATCATCCCTCCGGCCTGCCGATTTTTATCTGGCCCAGGGAAGGATACCGATCCACCTATGCGGTATTTGCCACCCAGTACGGTTCCATCGACACCGCCTTCACCACGCGCGGCGCAGACGGACACGAGGAAACCACCGTGGTGCCGGCGGGTATTGCCCATTATCTGGAGCATAAGCTGTTCGAAAACGAGGACTGTGACGCCTTCGAGCGGTATGCAGCGACGGGCGCCTCGGCCAACGCTTATACCAGCTTTAACCAGACGGCCTACCTGTTCACCTGCACCGAGAAGGTGGAGGAATCGCTCGAAATCCTGCTCGACTTTGTCCAGAAGCCGTATTTTACCAAGGAGACGGTGCAAAAGGAACAGGGGATCATCGGGCAGGAGATCCGCATGTGCGAGGATTCACCATCCCGCCGGGTGCTGTTCAACCTGCTGCGCGCGCTGTACCACAACCATCCGATCAAAATCGATATTGCGGGCACGGTGGAATCCATCGCGCAGATTACGCCCGAGCTGCTGTACGGCTGCTACAACACCTTTTATAATCTGCACAACATGGTGCTCGCCGTGGTGGGCAACATCACGCCGGAGCAGGTGCTGCGGGTGGCGGACGCGACGCTGCGGCCCGCGGAGGACTGGCATCTGACGCGCGCCGTGGTGGAGGAGCCGGCCGAACCGGTATCGCCGCGTGTGGAAGAGGTCATGCCGGTGAGTGCGCCCCTCTTTTATCTCGGGTACAAGGAGGTCATTCCGCCGGAGGAGGGTACCCGGTACCGCACCGCCGAAGAACTGGCGGCGGCGGAGGTATTGCTCGATCTGGTGGCGGGACGCGCGTCGCTTCTCTACGAACGGCTGATGGCGGAGGGCCTCATCAACGCGCAGTTCGGCGCCGATTATTTTGAGGGGCCGGGATACGCCGTCTGGCTGTTTGCGGGCGAATCGAAGGATCCGGACGCGGTGCGGGACGCCATCGAGGAGGAGCTGGCACGCCTGCGTCGGGATGGCTTGGACCCGGACGCGTTTGAGGCGTCGCGCAACGCGCTGTACGGCCGGCTGATAACGGCATTAAACAGCGTGGAAAACAGCGGCGATTTTCTGGTGAACGATTATTTTTATGGAAGAAAACCCTTCGGACTTATTGACGCGGCGGCCACTCTTGATATACAATCGGTGTATGCCCTGCTGCGCGGCAGTCTGCGCGCGGACGCGAGCGCCTTATCCATTGTGCACGGCTGAACCGTGCAGCCCCCGCACGGGGGTACGTACATATGAAAGGACGGGTCTGTTGCATGGAGTATATTCAATTCCCCAATCTGTTCGGCGATTTTAAATTTGAGATTTCGCCGGATCTGGTGGATTTCAACCTGTTTGGGTTGCCGATTTCCATCAAGTGGTACGGCGTCATCATCGCCGTCGGCTTTCTGCTGGCGATGATCTACGCGCTCAAACGGGCCAGGCAGTTTGACATCGATCCCGATCGGATGATTGATGTGGTGCTGGTATCCGCCGTGTTCGCCTTCATCGGCGCGCGGCTGTATTATGTGCTTTTCTCTGGGGAACTCAGCAGCTTTTTAGAGAATCCCGTCACAATTCTGCAGGTCTGGAAGGGCGGGCTGGCCATTTACGGCGGCGTCATTTTCGCCTTCCTGACCGCGCTGTGGATGTGCCGGGTGCGCAAGGTGAACACGCTGGCCATGTTTGATTTGGCCTCACTCGGTTTTCTCATTGGCCAAAGCATCGGCCGCTGGGGCAATTTCGTCAACCAGGAGGCCTTCGGCAGCAATACCAGCGAAAATTTCCTCCTCGGCATGACGGGCAGCATCATCCAGACGGGGGAGAACGGCTCGGGCTACGATCCGTCCGGCCTGGTGCATCCTACCTTTCTGTATGAATCGCTGTGGTGTCTGATCGGCTTTATTGTGCTGCATATCGTGTCTAAAAAGGCCTACCGATTCAAGGGAGAGATCTTTTCTCTGTATATTGTGTGGTACGGAGCGGGCCGCTTCTTCATCGAGGGGCTGCGCACCGACAGCCTGATGCTCGGCACCATGCGCATTTCGCAGGTGATAGCGGTTCTGGCCGTGCTGGGCGGCATCGTGCTGTTCTTCGTGTTTAAAAACTACGCACAGCGCGCGCCCAAGGATCTGTTTGCCGAGGCGGAGGAGCTCCGTGAGGAAGCGGAGGAAGAGGCCGCGGAAGCCGCTGACGGCGAGGAGGCCGAGGGCCTGGAACCGGCGGAAGAGTCGGATGAAGCGGCGGCGCTTGAAACGGAAGAAGCACCCGCGGCCGAACCGGAGGCTGTAACCGAACCGGCGATCGAAGCCGAACCGGAGGCCGGGCCGGCCCCGGAAGCAGAGGCGCCCCAGACGCCGGCAGAGGAAGAAGCATCGGCCGAACCGGCGGCGGACGCCGGTGACAATGCGGAAGACGAAAAACAGTGAGGAGCGTACAATACATGGCAAAGCTTATTGACGGCAAGGCAATTTCTGCGGCGGTGCGCGCGGACGTGGCGGCTGAGGTGGCGGCCCTGAAGGAAAAGGGGATTGTGCCGGGACTGGCTGTCATCATCGTGGGGGACGACTCCGCTTCCCGCGTGTATGTCAACAACAAGAAAAAGGCATGCGCCGAGGCGGGCATGTATTCGGAGGAGTTTGCTCTGCCTGCGGACACCACGCAGGATGAGCTGCTCGCCCTGGTGGAAAGCCTGAACAACCGCAGCGATATCAACGGCATTCTCTGCCAGCTGCCGCTGCCGCCGCATATCGACGACAAGGCGATCATCGCGGCCATATCGCCCCGCAAGGACGTGGATGCCTTCCACGCCGCCAACGTGGGGCACATCATGATCGGCGATTACCACTTCCTGCCCTGTACGCCGGCGGGTGTGATGGAGCTGCTCCACCGCGCGGGTGTTGAGGTGGCTGGAAAAAACTGCGTGGTGATCGGGCGCAGCAATATTGTGGGCAAGCCGATGGCCATGCTGCTGCTGCATGAAAACGGCACGGTGACCATCTGCCATTCCAAGACGAAGAACCTCAAGGAGATCTGTGCCGGCGCCGACATACTGGTGGCGGCGGTGGGGCGTCCGAAGTTCGTGACCGCCGACATGGTTAAGCCGGGCGCGGCGGTTATCGACGTGGGCATGGACCGCGACGAAAACGGCAAGCTGTGCGGCGACGTGGATTTCGCGGCAGTGGAGCCGGTGGCCGGCTATATCACCCCGGTGCCGGGCGGCGTGGGGCCGATGACCATCGCCATGCTGCTCAAGAACACCGTTATGGCGGCCAAGATGCAGAATGCCCTGCTGATGGAATAAAGGCGGTTTTCCCGAGGAGCGGACAGCGATGTCCGCTCCTTTTTTATGGTTTTTTTGTGCGGTTTCGGCCAGACTATAAGGAAAAGGATTTTGAACGAGAGGAGACTTTGCCTTGCCGGCCGAACCGTCAGAAAAGCGTCCCGCCAAGCGCCCGTCTGTTTTCACCCGCATACTCAACGGCATTGAACGGGTGGGCAATCGTCTGCCCCATCCCATCACGCTGTTTGCCCTGTTTACGCTGGCCATTATTCTGTTATCGGCCCTGCTCGCACTTCTCGGTGTCTCGGCCACGGGGGAGCTCATCAACCCGGCCACCATGGAATTGGAACGGCAGACCGTCTCGGCGGTCAGCCTGCTGAGCCGGGATGGCATCGTCTATATGCTCACCAGCATGGTGAAAAATTTCACCGACTTTGCACCGCTTGGTGTGGTGCTGGTCACCATGCTGGGCATCGGCTGCGCCGAGGGAAGAGGCTTTTTATCCGCCCTGCTGCGCGGGCTGGTGACGGTGACGCCGCGCTTCATCATCACGCCGGTCATCGTGCTGCTCGGGGTACTGTCCAACATTGCCACCGATATCGGCTATGTGCTGCTCGTGCCGGTGGGGGCGCTGGTATTTATGGCGTATGGCCGCCATCCGCTCGCCGGACTGGCGGCGGCCTTTGCCGGTGTATCGGGCGGCTTCAGCGCCAATCTGCTCATCGGCGCACTCGACCCGCTGCTCGCCGGGATCAGCAGCGAGGCGGCCCAGCTGGTGGATGCCTCCTATGTGGTGCAGCCAACGGACAACTGGTTCTTCATGATGGCCTCCACGCTATTGATCGTGGTCATCGGCACCCTCGTGACCGATCGGATTGTGGAGCCGCGCCTGGGAAAATTCCAGCCGGAGGGCGAAACGGATCACACCCGTCTGACTTCACTCAGCCGCGGGGAAGCCCGGGGCCTGCGCATCGCATCCGCTGTGATGATAGGGCTGGTTCTTTTGCTTGTGGCGGCGGCCATACCGCAGAACTCCCTGCTGCGCAATCCGGAGACAGGCAGCCTGACCGCCGACTCGCCGCTCATGAATGGGCTGATACCGTTGCTGGCGCTGGTGTTTTTCGTCCCCTCGGTTGTGTACGGCCGCCTGACCGGCGCGTACAAGGGGGAACGGGACGTGGCGCGGCAGCTCGAAAAAAATATGGAGATGATGGGCGGGTATATTGCCCTCATTTTTGTGGCGGCGCAGTTCATCAGCTTTTTTGGCTACAGCCGTCTGGGCACCATTCTGGCCATCCGCGGCGCCGACTGGCTCCGATCCTCCGGCATCCGCGGCCCCGTGCTCATGGTGCTGTTTATCCTGTTCACGGCACTGGTCAACCTCGTCATGGGTTCGGCGACAGCCAAATGGACCATCCTCGCCCCCATCTTTGTGCCCATGTTCATGATGCTCGGCTATTCTCCCGAGCTGACGCAGGTGGCATATCGCATCGGCGATTCCTGCACCAATCTGATAACGCCCCTGATGTCTTACTTCGCCATGGTGGTGGTGTTCGCCAAGCGCTATGACAGCCGGGCGGGCATCGGCACGCTGATTTCCATGATGGTGCCCTATAGCCTGTTTTTTTTGCTGGGATGGACCGTTCTGCTTGTGGTCTGGATGCTGCTCGGTATCCCGCTCGGTCCCGGTGCGGCGATATATTGGGGGTAGAGTCCGTTTTATGGGACTGTGGCCGTGGTATACTGATATCAAACCGGAACAGAACGAACAAAGCGTTTGATTTTTTGAAAAAAGCCCTTGCTTTTTTCGGAATAATCCGTATAATGGAATTAAACATTTGTTCGGAACAATCGTTCTGCGATTAGGAGGAAATATAGATGGTTTGGAGTATGCTGCATGTTGTTGGAATGGGGATTTTGTTTGTGTATACCCTGGGAAGGGCCAAATGCGCCGAGACCCGGCGGCTGGCCCTGGTGCCGCTCGGCGTGATAGCGGTGGAACTGACGGTGGCCGGTATGCTTAGTGCTTCGCTGTACCCGGTGCTGACCGGTATCCTGGCGGTTACGCGGCTGGTGATTGCAGGCTGCTGCGTGGCGGCGGTGCGGCGCGACGCGGCTATGGCGAAGGAGCAGGCGCGTATGCGTGCCCGCCGGCAGAGAAGAGCGTCGGCTCAGCTGCGTGCCCTGCAGGCACAGCCGTCTGCGTCTGTGCCTTCCCGGTTTCCGCGCTGTGCCTGAAGGAAAACGGATTTTACCGAAACCCGTGTCATTTTATGACGCGGGTTTTTCTATTTGGAGGGCATCCACTTGCAAACAAAAGCCAAACCGTGTAAGATAGAATGCGTGTTATAACAAGGGAATACGGTAAAGGATGGTTGGAACCGTGGCGGAAAGCTTTTTGACCGTGGCACAACAGGTGCTGATACTTTTCCTGCTCATTGGGGTGGGATTCCTTTGCGGACGTTTCCGCATGCTCAATGAAAACGCCGTGAAGTGCCTGGCGGATATCGTTTTGTATGTGGTGACCCCCTGCATCATTGTGCGTTCCTTCATCCGGCCGTACGATCCGGCTATGCTCGGTGGGCTGCTGGCCTCCCTTCTGGCGGCTTTCGGCACTATGGGGCTGTTCATTGCGGCAGCCCATTTGATTTTTCGGGGCAAAGATGAAGCGCGGCGGCGCGTATTGCGGTTCGGTGTGGTGTTTTCCAACTGCGGGTATATGGCGTTCCCACTGCAGGAGGCCCTGCTCGGGGATACCGGCGTCTTCTACGGTTCGGCTTATGTCGCCGGGTTTAACGTGATCTTGTGGACGTACGGGCTGCTGCTTATGAGCGGAGATACAAAGGCGCTGTCGGCGAAAAAAATTCTGGTCAATCCCGGGATCATCGGATTGGTGATCGGCCTGATTGTCTTTCTGTTTTCCATTCCGGTTCCCGACGTTTTGGCAGTGCCGATGGAACACCTTTCGGCGCTGAATACCCCTGTTCCCATGCTGATCATAGGGTATTATCTCGCGCACACCAAAATTCTGGAAGCGCTCCGGGATAGGGGAAGCTATCTGGCGATAGCGCTGCGGCTTGTCGTGCTGCCGCTGGTGGCACTGTTTGGTATGATGCTGTGCGGCCTGCGCGGCCCGGTGCTTGTGGCCTGTGCCATTGCGGTGAGCGCGCCGGTGGCGTCGGCCACCACCATGTTTTCCGCCAAATTCGGGCAGGACACCCTGCTGTCGGTCAACCTGGTTTCCCTGTCCACGCTGTTTTCCATTGTGACAATGCCTTTGATCGTGGGATTGGCGCAGATTTGGAGCTGATGAGTTGGAAGGTCCTGCGAGGGGCGTTTGCAATGCCTTATGCGGGTGGCGGATAGGCATTTCTTCAGTGAAAGCGCTGCATACATAGACACTGTTTTTCTGCATAGGATATGGCACGAGATGTGTGAAGAGGGGTGGATTCCGAATGCCCAAGACACTCCCGCGCGGGGCGGGTATTTTGCTTCCCGTGAGCAGTCTGCCGTCACCGTATGGCATCGGTACACTGGGAAAGGACGCCTACGCCTTTGTGGATTGGCTTGTACGGGCGGGACAGATGTACTGGCAGGTACTGCCGGTGGGACCTACCAGCTATGGCGACAGCCCATATCAGTCCTTTTCTGCTTTTGCAGGCAATCCCTATTTCATCGATTTGGATACTTTGGTGCAGGAGGAACTTCTGCTGCCCGGAGAGCTTGCGCAGGTGGAGGACGCTCCCGGCCATGTGAACTACGGGCGGCTGTTCGAGCAGCGGTTTAACCTGCTGCGTGCGGCCTTCCACCGGTTTGCTGACGACGGTGCCTGTGCGGCCTTCTGTCGGGAAAACCGCGTCTGGCTGGACGATTACGCCTTGTATATGGCGCTTAAAGAGCATTTTGGACACCGGGAATGGCTGGTATGGGACGAAGACATCCGCTTTCGGCAGCCGGAGGCGTTGGCCCGGTGGCGGCAGATTCTGAACGATGAAATCCGGTTCTGGTCCTTTTGCCAATTTCAGTTTTATCGCCAGTGGGATGCGCTCAAAGCATATGCCAACCGGGCGGGGGTTTCCATTATCGGGGACATTCCGATCTATGTGGCGCTTGACAGCGCGGATGTCTGGGCAAACCGTGCCCAGTACCTTCTCGATGAGGATGGCCGGCCCACCGCGGTGGCGGGCGTGCCGCCCGATGCGTTTTCTGCCACGGGGCAGCGCTGGGGCAATCCCCTGTACAACTGGGAGGTTATGGCGGCGGACGGCTATGACTGGTGGCGCCACCGGGCCGCCAACTGCGCCCGGCTTTATGATGTGATCCGCATCGATCATTTTATCGGTATGGCGCGGTATTATGCGATTCCGGCCGACTGCGAAACGGCGGTCGGGGGCGAATGGCGGACCGGTCCGGGACGGTCGCTCACCACCGTGCTGGACCAAGCGGTGGGCGACGCGCGAATTCTGGCGGAGGATCTCGGCGTTTTGCATCCGGCGGTGCAGGAGCTGCTGCGGCAGACAGGGTATCCCGGCATGAAGGTGCTGCTGTTCGCTTTTGACGGCGGAGCGGATAATACCCATCTTCCCCATTGGTATACGCACAACACCGCCGTATACGGCGGCACGCATGACAACGAGACCATTGCCGGCTATTGTGCCAGACGCCGCGACGACGAACTGCGGTATCTGATGCAGTATCTGCAGGTGGAGAGCCGCGAGGAGATCCCGCGGGCTCTGCTGCGCGCCGCCTATCAAAGCGTGGCGGATGCGGCCATTTTTCAGATGCAGGATATTCTGGAGCTGGGCGATGCCGCCCGCATGAATACGCCTTCCACCATCGGCGGCAACTGGCAGTGGCGTCTGCTGCCCGGACAGCTGGACGTGGCACTGGCCGATGAACTCAGACAGCTTGCCGGCATATATGGACGATTGTGATGCGGTTCTTTAATAACCGGAGGGGTTCGCGGGAGCGGATAAGATTCAGAATTTTCCATATATGGCGTGTTTCCGCTTCCCCAGGGACAAGATAAAGGACATTTCTTAAAAAAATTTACATTTTGAGGCGGGAAATTGCCTTCCAGCGGTTGAATTTACGAAAGGCCCGTGGTAGAATGAAAGAGATATTATATGAGCATGTGGAATGGACCGTTTAGGAGCCGAAACGAGCATGCGTTACCGTATCGGATTATTTGAGGCCGCGCCGCATATAGGGCGCGGATGGGGATAGGATTGGCCTGACGGGAATAAGAAGCGGGAGGAAGTTTCATGAGCATTCTGCAGTTTGACAACGAATCGATAGACGGGGTCTCGATAAAGGTCGTTGGCGTCGGCGGCGGCGGCGGCAATGCGGTGAACCGCATGGTGCGCGCCGGCGTGCAGGGCGTTGAATTCATTGCCATTAACACCGATCAGGCGGTGCTGCGCTTGTCGCAGGCGGATGAAAAAATCCAGATCGGGGAAAAGCTCACCCGCGGCATGGGCGCCGGTTCTAATCCGGAAAAGGGCCAGCGGGCAGCCGAGGAAAGCCGTGACGAAATCGCCGCGGCTCTCAAGGGGACCAACATGGTGTTCATCACCGCCGGCATGGGCGGCGGCACCGGCACGGGGGCCGCGCCGGTCGTGGCCGAAATTGCCCGCGATCTCGGTATCCTGACGGTCGGCATCGTGACCAAGCCTTTCGCTTTCGAAGGCCGCCGCCGCATGGAGCAGGCGGAAAACGGCATCACCGCGCTGCGCGAATATGTGGACAGCCTGGTGGTCATCCCCAACGAGAGAATCAAGCTGGTCAGCGAGCAGCGCATCACCCTCGCCAACGCCTTTGAGGTGGCGGACGACGTGCTGCGCCAGGGTGTGCAGAGCATTTCCCAGCTCATTAAAGTGCCCGGTCTCGTCAACCTGGATTTCGCCGATGTGACCTCCATTATGAAAGATGCCGGCTATGCCCACATGGGTGTCGGCCGCGCCGAAGGCAAGGACCGGGCGGAGCTCGCCGCCCGCGCCGCTGTGGCAAGTCCGCTGCTGGAGACCTCGATCGACGGGGCCCGCGGCGTGCTTATCAACATTACCGGTACGTCCGACCTGGATTTTGAAGACGTGGATAAAGCCTCCGAGATCATCACCAGCGCTGCGCATCCGGACGCCACCATTATTTGGGGCGCCGCTTTTGATGAAACGCTCGGCGATTCCCTGTGTGTGACGGTCATCGCCACCGGCCTGGTTTCCGACGGTTCCTACAAGGCGAAAGAGCCGGATGGCAATGCGCTGTCTGGCTTCGGCAAGCAGGCGGAGAATATTTCCTCCACGGTAGACGACGACGAAGGCTATACCGACATCATGGATATTTTTAAGAAGAAGAGAGAATGACCAACAATTAAAAACCGCCGTTACAAATAACGCTTGTTATTTGTAACGGCGGTTTTCTTTTCAAGAAGACTTTCTGCTAAAGAGACAGGCTTTTTTGATGGCACCAAGCGGGCTCTGAGACATAAGATCGGCAGAGCGTATTGGCTGGATAATGGTGTATGGCGAGCGGTTCGCCGCGGGATAGCACCGTGGTAAGGGCGTCATGGGCGGGGCTCTCCATACGCGATAAACAGCCGGTTATCTCCCGGCAAAGCTCGCCTGACGATTCGGTGCGGGTAAATGTCTGCCGGGGCTGTTAGTGGCGGAGGTTTTACCATTTCGTCACTGCGAACCTCCAAACGGATAACCGATACACGAACCACGCGACAGCGGGATGGCGGTATTAATCGGGCCACGCCGGGATCAGCCTCCCGGCAAAAAGCTCCTGCCAGACGACGCATGCGCTGCCGAGCAGGGGGGCGGTGCTTCCAAAGTACGAACGGCGTACCGGCACATGGCGGTATGCCGACGCCAAAATGTGGTGATTCATGGTATCTTCTATTCTCTGCAGCCAGTCATCCGGCAGGAAGGCTCCTTCATGGCCAAGAAAGATACAGGCAGGATTAAACAGGTTGACAGCATTTGTCAGCGCGACGGCAAGTATGTCTGCCGCATCCTGCAGCACAGCCCATGCCGCAGGATGCCGGACGGCATCCGCCAGGGCGGTCGGGGCCCAGTCTCTTCCTGTCGCCGCCCGCAGCCGTTCCAGGAGCACCGGGATGGAAATATACGTTTCCAGACACCCGCGGGCTCCACAGCGGCAGATGGGCCCCCGATAATCGATGGACATATGACCGATTTCCCCCACCAGACCGCTGGCTTCCTGATATAGACGGCCGTCCGACACAATCCCCGCGCCAACACCGGCCGTAATGCCTACGTACAAAAAGTTCTGAAGCGGACGGCCGGCGCCATACAGTTTTTCGGCCAGGGCGGCGGCTTTCATATCATTGTGCAGCCATACCGGCAGGTTACAGGCTTCCTGCAGCCGGGAGGCGATGGGATAGTCCTGTATACCAAAGAAATCCGTAGGGGAGAGAAGCTGTCCACCGGACACGTCCAACGTCCCAATGGCCGAAATACCAAGGCCGCAGACGGTCGCTTCCGGCCGGTTGGACTCCCGCCAAGCCATCGCCTCACGCAGCAGCTCCACCAGCTTATCGGTCAGGGAATCCCTGGTCTCTTCCTGCAGGACACGGCGTTTCAACCAAAGCACGTGCAGACGCAGGTCTGCCACCAGCATAGCCGCGCATGTACGGGACAGGTATAGACCAATGGCGAGCGGCGCCCCCGGCGCCACGGCGAGCACAACCGGATTGCGCCCGGCGCTCAGCGAAGGCGCGCTCTGTGTCTCTTCCACCCAGCCTGCGCGCATCCATTCGGTCACAATATTGGTCACCGCCATTTTGGTCAGGCCAATATCCCGTGCAATTTGTGTCCGGGTAGGTGTCTCCTGACAGGCGATCTGCTGCAGCACGAGTCCGCGATTGCGGTTTTTCAGATCGGTGTGGTTGATGCCCTTTCTTTCTGCCACGGACAACCGCCTCCTTCCGGCTGCCTCTTGACAGCCCATGATATAGTATTATATAATATACATATTGGTAAAGTCAATTTACTATTTACAGAGGGAGCCGTGGCATATGAAGCGGATTCTATGTGCCGGGAGCGTGACGGTTGACGTGATTGTTACGCCGGCGGACAGCATCCCCGCGCCGGGTACGTTGCGCGCGGTGGAATCGGTGACCACCCATGTGGGCGGTTGTGCAGCCAACGCGGCCATCGATTTGGCCCACTTGGGCGTGCCGGTGCGCCTCTCCTGCAGAGTGGGCCGCGACGGCTTCGGTGCCTTTGTGAAGGAGACAGCGGCGTCGGCCGGGGTGGACGTCCGTGGGGTGGTAGAAGACGCCGAGACATCCACCACCGTCTCCATCGTATGCGTAAATACTTCGGGCGAGCGCAGCTTTTTGTACTGTCCCGGCTCTGCCGCCGCCTATCGGCGGACGGATGTCACGCCGGAACTGCTTGAGGGGACGGACATCCTGTTTGTGGCGGGGGCGATGCTGCTCACGTCTTTTGACGGTGCCCCCTGTGCGGCGCTGCTGCGCGATGCACGTGCAAAGGGGATTTTTACCGTCATGGACACGGCGTGGGATTTTGAGGACAAATGGCTGCCCAAAATTGAGGCGGCACTGCCCTGGCTCGATTTGTTTATGCCCTCCCGTGAGGAGGCGGCCGCGCTCACCGGAGAAGAGGAGCCGCGCCGTATGGCAGAAAAACTGCTGGCTATGGGGCCGCGCAGCGTGATTATCAAGCTGGGGCGGGAAGGAGCGCTTTTCTGCCCGGAGGGCGAAGAGCCGTTTCGGCTGCCGGCCTACCAAATGCAGGCGGTGGACACCACCGGTGCGGGCGACGCCTTCTGTGCCGGCTTCCTTGCGGGACTTGCGCAAGGATGGGATTTCCGTCGCAGCGGTGCGTTCGCCAATGCAGTGGGAGCGCATTGCGTAATGGCGGTCGGCGCTTCGGCGGGCGTCCCGTCGGCCGCCGCCGTTTTGCAATTTATGGACGAACATAAGGAAAGCCCGCCGCTTATACGGATTTCATGATAAGAGGAAAGATAGGCTTTGGCCAAGGATGAGGTGTGTGCCGCGCAGGTGCGTGCCCGTGCCTTGTATGAAAAAGCGGGCATTGCGCTGACGCCGGAAGAGTCGGACGGTATTGCGGTGGCGGATTTCGGCCTGCGCGATTTGGAAAACACCGGGTTGGAAATAGTGACCTATATCAATACGGAGTGCTATTGCGCCAAGGAAATGGCGCTTTTTCCGCGGCAGACCTGTCCGGAGCACGCCCACGTGCCGGTGGACGGCAGCCCCCCGGCAAGCAGGAAACCTTCCGATGCCGATACGGCGAGGTATATCTGTATGTGGATGGCGGGCCGGCGGCCCGCCCGCCCGAAGGAGTCTATACGGTGTGGCCCGAGATTGTGCTGCGGCCCGGGGAACCATACACCATCCTGCCGGGTGTACGGTACTGGTTTCAGGCCGGCGAACAGGGCGCTGTAGTATCCGCGTTCAGTTCGACGAGCCGGGACGAATGCGATGTGTTCGCCGGTGCCCACATAAGGCGCATTCCAAAAATTGACGATTAAAAAGGGGACGGATGGCATGCTGGTAACGCTCAATGAAGTTCTGCAAGATGCAAAAAAGAAGCATTATGCGGTGGGGCTGTTCAATACGGTTAATTTGGAGATGGCCAAGGGCGTCATCGCCGCTGCGGAGGAGGCCGATTCGCCTGTCATCATCGGCACGGCGGAAGTGCTGCTGCCCTTCTCGTCCCTGGAAGAGCTGGCGCCGATGCTGGTGCCGCTGGCCAAAAAGGCCCGCGTGCCGGTGGTGCTGCATTTTGATCATGGCCTGACGCCGGAAAAGATACATAAGGCGATGGCGCTGGGCTTTACCTCCATCATGTACGACTGCTCGACGAGCAGTTTTGACGCCAACTGCCGCGAGGTGGCCTCTATGGTGCGCATTGCGCATGCGCGCGGCGTATCGGTCGAGGCGGAGCTTGGCCATGTCGGGGCCAACGACGGCAGCGCCGAGGGAGACGGCGCGGGCGATCACAGCATCTACACCGAGCCGGAGGAGGCCCTGCGGTTCGCCAATGCAACGGGCGTGGATGCGCTGGCGGTGGCAATCGGCACGGCGCACGGCGCGTATAAGAGCAAGCCCAAGCTGGATTTCGAACGGCTTGCGCAGATTGCGTCGCTGGTGAGCACGCCGCTCGTACTGCACGGCGGATCCGGTTTGTCGGATGACGATTTCCGCCGCGCGGTGGCAGGCGGCATCACCAAGGTGAACATTTTTACCGATATTAATCTGGCTTCGGCGAAAACGGCGCATGATACCTTCTTCGACGGAGCGGGCATGACCGATCTGATGCCCGACATCACCGAATCGGTCAAGCAGGCAACGCTCAAGAAAATGCGCGTATTCGGCAGCCCCGGACATGGCCAGGCGTATAAGGAATATGTCGTACAGGCGGCGGTCCGGCGGATTATCGGACGGCTCGGCGCGTAAATCCGAACAGGTGCAGTCAAAGGGGCCGCGGCAATTTCTTGCCGCGGCCCCTCAGGGTGTCAAAAAACTTTTTAGCGAATAGCAATATGCACAAAAGCAGAATTCTTATGCGTCGCATCGGGGAACCCCCGGCGAGGGTATGAGGACGGCTTAGCCGTCCTCAGGAAGTTCGTCGCTGGGCGACGAACGTTCCGCCTGGGGACGTTTGCCGCTTTGCGGCAAACTCCCGCAGGAAGCGCAGCTTCCTGCTCCCTCCTGCGCTCTTGGCAGGGAAAAATTTCGTCCTCTGCGGAGGACGACAGGGG
>CDZV01050916.1_pt1 | contig 37882 bp, 27 predicted proteins | sample 554851 | NCBI WGS metagenome assembly CDZV01 (sample SAMEA3182090, study PRJEB8094) | gut metagenome | biome: human; feature: gut; material: Stool; isolation source: human stools | place: Canada | collected 2013-03-12
TCGCCCAGCTTGTGGCCGACCATGTCCTCGGTCACGTACACCGGCACATGCTTGCGCCCGTCGTGCACCGCGATGGTGTGGCCGACAAAATCCGGGAAAATGGTGGAGGCGCGGCTCCACGTCTTGAGGATGCGCTTTTCCCCGGCTTTATTCATCTCCTGAATCCTTTTGAGCAGCGCGGGCTGTACGAAAGGACCCTTCTTTACGCTTCTACCCATAAATGACGAATCTCCTTTCGCTTACTTGCCGCCGCGGCGCTTGACAATGAATTTGTCCGAGCGGTTGTGCGTTTTGCGGGTTTTGTAACCCAGGGCCGGCTTGCCCCACGGGGTAACCGGGCCCGGACGGCCGATGGGGGATTTGCCCTCGCCGCCGCCGTGCGGGTGATCGCACGGGTTCATGACCGAACCGCGGACGGTGGGACGCCAGCCCATGTGGCGCTTGCGGCCGGCCTTGCCGAGCTTGACGTTCTCGTGTTCCACATTGCCGACCTGGCCGATGGTGGCCATGCAGTTCAGCGGCACATACCGCATCTCGCCGGAGGGCAGGCGGATCATCGCCAGATTGTTTTCCTTACCCATGAGCTGCGCCATGGTGCCGGCGCTGCGCGCGAGCTGCGCACCCTTGCCGGGATACAGCTCCACGTTGTGGATAAAGGTACCGGTCGGGATATTGGCGAGGGGCAGCGCGTTGCCCGGCTTGATGTCCGCCGCGGGTCCCGCGGTGACCACGTCGCCGACCGCCAGGCCCTGCGGCGCCACGATGTAGCGCTTCTCGCCGTCTTCATACTGGACAAGCGCGATGTGCGCGCTGCGGTTCGGGTCATATTCGAGGGTCATCACCGTGCCCGGCACATCGAACTTATTGCGCTTGAAGTCGATGATGCGGTATTTGCGGCGGTTGCCGCCGCCGCGGTGCCGGATGGTGATGCGGCCGTAGCTGTTGCGGCCGGCCTTTTTGTTCAGCGGAGCCAGCAGGCTCTTTTCCGGTTCTACCTTAGACAGTACGCTGTAGTCGATAACGGACATACCGCGACGGCCGGGAGTAGTCGGTTTATACAGTTTCATAGCCATTCCGATTCACTCTCCTAATCTAACGTCGTCCCGACGGGGACAACATTGGCTTTGCGGGGCCGCACAGGAGGGCCCCATACCTCACCTTCAGGGAACAAGCCCTGTTTAGAACATGCCGTCGAAGAATTCGATGGTCTTGGATTCGGGCTTCAGCGTGACAATCGCCTTTTTCCAGTCGGAGGTGTACCCCTCATAGCGACCGTAACGGCGTTTTTTGCCTTTCATGCTGACGGTGTTGACCTTCAGCACCGATACGCCGAAAATCTCTTCGACCGCCTTGGCGATCTGGATTTTGTTGGCGTTCGCGTCCACGCGGAAGGTGTACTTTTTCGCGGGCAGAGCCATGACGGATTTTTCCGTGATGACCGGCGCGATAATGATGTCACGGGCTTCCATTATTTGTACACCTCCTCGAGCTGGGCAACGGCGTCCTTGACGACGATGAATTTGTCGGCGTTAAGCACATCGTAGGTGTTGAGCGTGTTGACCAGGGCCGTCTTGACACCGGGAATGTTGCGGGCGGATTTGATGACCGTCTCATTTTTCTCCGGCAGAACGAGCAGCACCTTGCGGTCCGCTTCGAGCGCCTTGAGCATGGCGGCAATCGTCTTGGTCTTGATTTCCTCCATCGTCAGGGACTCGAGCACGAGCATATCGCCCGCCGCGACCTTGGAGGAGAAAGCCGACTTCAGCGCCAGGCGGCGCATCTTCTTCGGGATGGCGTAGCTGTAGGAGCGCGGCTTCGGGCCGAGGGCGATACCGCCGTGCGTCCACTGGGGCGCCCGGGTGGAACCCTGGCGCGCATGGCCGGTGCCTTTTTGTCTCCACGGCTTTTTGCCGCCGCCGCTGACCTCGGAACGGGTCAGAGTCGACTGGGTGCCCTGGCGCTGATTGGCCAGATAATTCACAACCGCGCTGTGCATCACGGCGGCGTTGGGCTCGATGCCGAAGACATCGGCGCTCAGCTCCATGGTGCCGCTCTGCTTGCCGGTCATGTCATAAATCGATACGGTTGGCATTGACAGTTCCTCCTTCCTTAGGCCTTCTTAACGGAATCCGAAAGCATGACGACGCCGTTTTTCGGGCCCGGAACGGCGCCCTTGACGGCGATGAGGTTGTTCTCCGCGTCCACCTTCACAACCGTGAGGTTCTGCACGGTGACACGCTCCGCGCCGAGATGGCCGGCGCCCTTCATGCCCTTGTATACGCGGGACGGGGACGAGCACGCGCCCAGGGAGCCGGCGTGCCGGGCCACAGGGCCGGTACCGTGGGATTCCTTGAGCCGCTGGAAGTTCCAGCGTTTGATGGCGCCCGCATAGCCTTTACCTTTGCTCGTGCCGACCACATCGACGCGGTCGCCGGCAGCAAAGGTGTCCGCCTTGATGATGTCGCCGACGTTCAGCGCATCGCAGTTCTCGAGGCGGAATTCCCGCAGCGTCCTCTTGGGCGCCACGTCGGATTTGGCAAAGTGGCCTTTGAGGGGTTTGGTGACATTCTTCACCGAGATGTCGCCGAAGCCCACCTGCACGGCGGCATAGCCGTCGTTTTCGATGGTCTTCTTCTGGACAACCACGCACGGTCCCGCCTCAATGACGGTAACCGGAACGACATTGCCCTTTTCGTCGAAGATCTGCGTCATGCCGATCTTCTTGCCGATGATACCTTTTTGCATGTCTATACCTCCTTGGTTATTGGTTGGCCGCCTGAGGCGCATGCCGCAGGCCGTCAACTTGACCTCGCCGGGAAATCTGACAAACCGTATTGTTATACCTATATAAATATAGGGCGCATACCTTACAGTTTGATTTCGATTTCCACACCGGCGGGGAGCTCAAGGCCCATAAGGGCCTCAACGGTCTTGTTGGACGGGCGGAGAATGTCGATGAGCCGCTTGTGCGTGCGGGTCTCGAACTGCTCGCGGGAGTCCTTGTACTTGTGAACCGCGCGCAGGATGGTCACAATCTCCTTTTCGGTCGGGAGCGGGACGGGGCCGGACACGCGGGCGCCGGTGCGGCGGGCGGTCTCCACGATCTTCTCGGCGGACTGGTCCACCAGCTGATGATCATACCCCTTGATGCGAATACGGATTTTTTCTTTGACTGCCACTGAAAAACGCCTCCTTAATAAATTGAGTTGGCGGGCCGTGTAAAACCATACACACCGCCGGGTGTTCCTTTCCCGGCCGTTAAAAAACCGGAAACTTGAGGGTCAAGCGTCCGGACAGGTTTCACACCCTGCACACAAGCGACAGGCAGAATATACCCGATACCCGCGGGGTCCGCAGCATGCGGGCGCACCGCGCTCTATAAGGCCATTCCATGCCGGTCACTGCACACAGGTATCCTTGTCGCCCGGTTTGAAATCGGACATACTCAGCGGAAAAACCGGCCGGAACTGGCCGCAACCTCCCGCGTCATCGCATATCGTGCAGTCTCGAACCACGGCGGAAAAGCGCGCACTTCACCCTTCCTCCGCAGTCACGCCTAATTATATTACACGATACGGCGCGCGATTGCAAGCCTTTTTTCAAAAAAATTTGAATTTTTTTCGGGGACGTTCTGACGGGAAAAACCGCAGAAATACAGGGGTTTTGGTTGACCACTTTCCATGGTATCCTGCGTGTGGCATTCCACCATATCCGGTGGACAACCCGGCTTTATCGCAAGCGGTCGGCTCCGCCGCATAATCGCCCTTTTTTATACATATAGGTAATACTGCCGTCCCGGACAGTGAAAAATCGCGGCGACGGCCGGAGGGAGACACCCCAATGTGGCTGGATACCGGAATCGTGATCGCCTACATACTGCTGCTGGTCATCATGGGCGTGCGCGGCGGGCGCAGCGTCAAAAGCGCCGGCGACTTCACCGCGTCGGGTGGACGGTACGGCACGCTGGTGATCTTCGCGACGCTGTCCGCTTCCTATGTGGGCGGCGGTTACTCCTCGGGCAACGCGGCCCACGCCTATGCGAGCGGCATCGGCACCACCGTCACCCTGTTCGGCTTCAGCCTGTCCATGCTTCTCATCGGCAAATTCCTTGTACCGGGGGTTGCCCGGTTTCCCGGCGCTTCGTCGGTGGGCGGCATCATCGGCCAAAGCTACGGCCGGTCGGCGCGCATACTCGCGGGGCTGTTTTCCTTTATCTGCTGTGCCGGGGTGGTTGGGGCGCAGATGGAATCGATGGGCATGGTGTTCCATGTGCTGCTCGGCATACCGGAATGGGCGGGCATCCTGCTAGGCTGCGGCATCGTGCTGATATACACCACCTTCGGCGGCATGCAGTCGGTCATCGTGGCCGACATCATCCAGTTTGTCCTGCTGGCCGGCGGTATGCCGCTGCTGCTGGCCATGGGCCTGCACCGGGCGGGCGGCCTGCAGGCGGTGCTCGACGCCGTGCCGCCGGCGTACTTCAACCCCTTCAACGGCACCACCCTGCCGGGCTTCCTCTCGATGTTTTTTACCATGATGTGCGGGGAGGCGCTTGCGCCTCCCTATACCCAGCGGCTGCTCATCGGGCGCAACCCGCGGGGGACGGCGCGCGGCACCATTCTCAGCGGGCTGTTTTCCATTCCCTTTTTCATCGTGACGGGCCTCATCGGCCTGACGGCCTACGCCCTGCACGCCGCAAAGGACGCCTCCTCCGCCATGCCCGACTTGGTGCAGGCGGTACTGCCCATCGGTATCCGCGGCGTGGTGATGGCGGCGATGGTTTCCATCATCCTCTCGGCGGCGGACGGGTTTCTCAACGGGGCGGCGGTCGGCCTCGTCACCGACGTGATCCTGCCGCTGAAGCCCACCCTGTCCGACCGGGCACAGCTGCGCTGGCTGCGCGGGGTGAATTTCGCCACCGGCGCGGCGGCGGTGGCGGCCGCCTTCCTGCTGCCCGACGTGTTCTCCATCCTGGTGCTGGCCTACTCCTTCTGGTGCCCGCTGATTCTCGTGCCCCTCGCGGCGGCCCTGCTCGGCGTCAAATCAAACGGCCGCGCCTTCCGCTATGCCCTGCTGACGGGGCTGCTTGTGACGGTCGTGTGGAATTACGTGCTCGGCAAGCCGTGGGATGTGGACGGCACCATGCCCGGCATGCTCGGCAATCTTCTGGTCTTCGCCGGCTGCACGCGGGCCTATCAGCGGTATGAGGTACAGAAAATCCGGCTGTGGAAATAAGGGGCGCCCGGCCCCGCAGGCCCGCCACACCGCCTGCCCGGCCGTTCTGCCGCCGGGCTTTCCGCCCCAAAACCGGCCGGCGCTTAGAATTATACGGCGCGCTCTTGTTTTTGCACCATAATATTGGTATACTAACCCTTGGAAGGAAGGGTCGGTATGAAGCGGTTTAAGGGCGTAATCTCCTGGCTGTCTGCGTTTTTGTTTGCCGTGGCAGTCATCGCGGTATACAAGACATTCGATAATTTCAACAGCATCTGGGCGTTTATCGGCACCCTGCTTGATATACTCAGCCCGTTTGTGGTGGGCTTCGGCATCGCGTTTATGCTCTTCGCGCCCAGCCGGTATATCGAAAACAAACTGCTGCAGTCAAAGAACCGCTTTTTAAAGCGGGGCGCGCGGCTGATTGCGGTCGCGGTCGTATACATTGCGCTGTTTCTCATCATCGGGGCACTCCTGGTGTTTGCGCTGCCCGCCCTCGTGCGGGCTCTCATCGATTTCCTCCGCACACTGCCCGGGTACTACCAAACCGCCATGGACTGGGTGGAGCAGTTCACCAAGCCGGGCGGCCTGCTGGAAAACATGGATATTCCGGGCAAGCTGCAGGAGCTGTACGACAATGTGCTGTCCAAGATCAACATGGACACCATCACCGCCTCCCTGCAGGGGGTGATCAGCTTCACCTCCTCCCTGCTGAGCGTCTTCATGTCCTTCATTATCTCGGTGTATATGCTGGCCAGCCGGGAATCGCTTTTCCGCGCACTGCGGGCGGTCTGCGGCCTGTTCATGAAGGACAAATGGATGGACAATGTCAGCCGGTACGCCCACCGCGCCGGTGAAATCTTCTATAAATACCTGTACAGCGCGCTTATCGACGCTTGTATCATCGGGGTGATCGTGTCCGTCGGCCTGCTGATCTTCGGGGTGCCCAACGCCATCCTACTGGGCATGATGGTGGGCTTTATGAATCTCATCCCCTATTTCGGCGCCCTTATCGGCGGCGCGGGCTGCGCCATCATCGCCCTGCTGCCGGGCAATATTTACACCGCCATCGGCGTGGCCGTCTATATCCTCGTCATGCAGCAGATCGACGGCAACATCATCCAGCCCCGCATCGTCGGCGGCGGCATCGGCATCAAGCCCATCTACGTGCTGCTCGCCATTACGGCGGGCGGCGGGCTGTTCGGCTTCTGGGGCATCGTGCTGGGCGTTCCGGTCATGGCGATCATCCAAATGCTGCTGAGCGATTATATCCAGTATCGCAACCGGCTCAAGGTGGAACCCTCCCCGGCAGAAGAGGAGGAGCCGGCGGATATTCCAAAGGACGAACCATAACAATCGCCCTCCATACAAAAACGTATGGAGGGCGATTGTCCGAAAGGAGGCGTCTGTCATGCGCATTCGACCGTATGTGCGCGGTGTGCGGCTGGAGAGAAGCCGTGTCCCCGACTTTCATCAGTATCCGTTTAATATTCCGGCGGTGCGCACGCTGGACGAGCTGACCTTCCACGAAAGCGTGACCTTTCTGGTGGGGGAAAACGGGATGGGCAAATCCACCCTGCTCGAAGCCATCGCGGTGATAAGCGGCCTGTGCCCGGAGGGCGGAAGCCGCAATTTCATGCTGGAAACCCGGGCGACCCATTCGCCGCTGTACCGGTATCTGACCCCTCTGCGCGGGCCGCTGGCCCCGCGGGACGGGTATTTTCTGCGCGCGGAGAGCTTCTACAACGTAGCCACCTACATTGATGAGCTGGACGAGGTGCCGGCCTTCGCCCCGCCTCTCCGTCTGGCCTACGGCGGTTCGCTGCACGAATGCTCCCACGGGGAGAGCTTTTTTGCTCTGCTGTGCAACCGGCTGGGCGGCGAAGGGCTGTATCTGTTCGACGAACCGGAGGCGGCGCTCTCCCCCCGCCGGCAGATGGCGATGCTCGCGCAGATGCACCGGCTGGTGCGTGAAGGCTGCCAGCTGATTATCTCCACCCACTCGCCGATTCTGCTCGCCTATCCCGACTGCGTCATCTATCAGCTGGACGAGGAGGGGCTGCGGCAGACAGTCTATACGCAGACGGAACATTATCAGCTGACCCGGCGGTTTCTCAACCAGCCGGAGGAGATGGTGCGTCGTCTGCTAGACGAAGAAACTCCGCCACCGTCCGATGCATAATCGCATCCGCCTTTTCCCAGTCCATGGCCCGGATGCTGAAGGCCTCCATCTCGTCGTGCACCCGCTTGGCTTCGCCGGCAATGCGCACCGCTTCGCCGAGCAGCTCGCGCGCGGCGCGCCGGTTGAAGGACAGGATCTGCCTCTTTTGACGCAGCCGGTCCGCGTCGGTGAAGCGCGCGGCATGGATGCGCCGGTAGACGGGGAAATCCGCCTTATGCCACAGGTTGGACGTGGTAAAGCCAAGGCCGAGAGCCGGGATGAGCAGATGCTCGATTTTATCATGTGGAAAAAGCGGACAGGCACAGGTATAGATCTCCTGGCCGCAGGCAAGCGCCCGCGCACGGATTTCCGCGAGCAGCAGGCGGGAGGAAGCGCCCCAGTCGTCCTCGATGGAATACATGCGCGGGCACAGCGCCTGCAGCGTTTCATAGAAAATAACCGGTCCCTCCGGCGTGACGGCGGAGAGAAACCGCCGGTGCTCCTTCCCCCGGCCGGCACGCAGGCCGATGAATTCTCGATCCGCAATGCGCTGCGCCGTGCGGATCACTTTGCCCACATCGGTGCAGTCATGGGCAATGCGGGCGCTGTCCCCGAGAAGCGAGGCGGCCGCCCCAAGGAACCGGCGGCACCGGGCGTGCAGGACGGCGTTGGCGTCGGTCGCTTGGATGACGGCGTCCGCCTGCCGGTAAAGCCGCTCCGCGTCAACGCAGTCGCTCAGGTTGACGATGCGTTCCACGGCGCCCCAATATTTAGGTTCGATTACATGGGCGGCGGTATCGTAAACACAGAAATCCCCCTGCCGCCGCCAAAAGGAGTTGGAAGACCATGCCCCAAGAAAACTGGCGGGAGGCCGCGCGCCAATGCGGCTTTGAAGCGGCGGGCGTATGCGATTTTGCCCCTTTTGCCGGGCGGCTGCTGCCCTGCCGGGCTGCCCGGCGCCTGCCGGAAAATGCCCGCCGTATCCTGACCGTGCTCTTCCCCTACCAGTTCGCCGAAGATCGGTGTGCCGAAGTTCGGTGTGCCGACACGGGCAAGCGCAACCTGTCCCGCTACGCCTGTGTGGAGGATTATCACAAGGTTGGCGGCGCCGTGCTGGAGAGGCTGGCGGAGGAACTGCGGCGGCGGTTCCCCGGCCATGCTTTTGAACCCTTTATGGACAATTCCCCCATCCCGGAGGTGGAAGCGGCGGTGCGCAGCGGCCTGGGCGTGCGGGGGGATAACGGCCTGCTGATCCATCCGGACTTCGGCTCCTGGGTGTTTATCGGCACGGTGGTGACCGACGCCCCCCTTCCGTTTGAAGAGCCAGGCGGCCCGCGGGAATGCAGCCACTGCGGGCAATGCGCGGCGCGTTGCCCCGGCGGCTGTCTGCCGGGAGAGGAGCGATCCGGCTGCCTTTCGGCGATCACCCAGAAAAAGGGCGTCCTGACCCCGGACGAGGAGGCGGCGGTGCGCCGGGGCGGCCTGGCCTGGGGCTGCGACGCCTGCCAGGAGGCCTGCCCGCTCAACCAGGGGGTGCGCATTGCGCCCCATCCCTGCTTTACCCGGTACCGGCCACGGCTGCGGGAGGAAGACCTGGACGATTTGCGGGACGCGGCTTACGGCTGGCGCGGCCGGGACGTACCGCTGCGCAACCTGCGGCTGCTGCAGGAGGACGGAAAAGAAAAAAGCACCGGCCGGCGCTGACTGCGCCGGCCGGTGCTTTTGTGCTTGCTTTACGGCATATCCTCGTTCGAGATTCCCACCGGGGAAACGGTGTTGCCGCCGTCGGAATAGGTGACGGCACCGAAGGTATAGGTGCAGGGGAAGCCCTGCTCGTTATACACTTCGAGAACCTGCCGGGTCTGTACCGTCTGCTCGCCCGTGGTGGCTTCCACAGCGGCATACAGGTCAGGGTACCGCGTCCCGACCTTGGTCTCGTTGGTGGAAACGCGGGCGCCGGCGGGCACGATGTTGCCCTCGTTCGCCAAAAAGCTCTTGGGATATTTGGCCCCGGTGTCCTCATCCGTAAGATACTCGGTAAACAGCTTGTTTCTGGAGTAGGGCTCCCGGATCCAGCTGCCGCCATTGTCGGTGCTGTACTCGGTATAGATGCGGATATCGGCCTTGGAACCAAAGGGAGTCAAATCCAGATCCCGATCCAGGGAGAACCGCACATAGCCCATATTGCTGATGGTGTTATTCGCCGGATCGATCTTGTTGGAGCCGTAATAGAGTTCCTTCAGGCCCACACTGCTGGTGGTTTCGCCGTCCACCTCAGCGTAGAGGGTGGCCTCCTGATTGGCAAAATATTTTTCCTTGTCGAATTTGACGGCAAGCCCTTTGCCGTAGGTGTTGTCCTTCAGCCGGAACATACCGGTCGCCGGGTTGCCGAAGCGGACGTTGACCGCGTACTCGCCGCTGTCCATGTTAAAGGTGTTGCCCTCCACCAGCACATCCTGCATGGTCAGAACTGCGGGGGTCGACCAGGTCACGTTGGAAATGGCGGAACCGCTGACGTTGAAGGTGTTGCCCTTCACCTGCACGCTGGCGGCGGTGGAATCGCCGTTCATGCTGTCAAAGGTCAGCATGGCGTAATCAAAGGTGTTGCCCTCCACCAGCACGTTGTCCTTCGCGCCGATGAAATACAGCGCGCCGTAGGAGTAGCTGCCCACATTTTCGTCATGGGTGTTGCCGGTAAAGGTACAGTTGGTGATGGTGAAATTCCGGACATGGCTGTCCACCACCATGGTCTGGTTGCCGTTTTTCAGCAGGGGCATGAAGGTCACGCCGTCAATTTTGACGTTGTCGCCCGAAACGTTGAGGAGATGCACCAGATTTCCATAGTTGAACTCCACATTGCCGTACAGGACCGGATTGCCGACGCCCAGAATGGTCAGGTTATTGGCCGAAATCTCCACCGCCGAGGTGTTGGTGTCCACGCCGTCGAGGTGCCCCAGGGGATATTCCCCGCCGGCGATATACCAGGTCTGCCCATCCTTCTGATTCGCCAGGGCGTTTTCCAGATCCGCGATATTGTGGATCCGCACCACGTCTCCCTCATCCACTTCAGGGAACTCGGCCGTCTCATCATAGCGGCTGCTGTCGAAGCCGTCCTGCTCGAACATGGCCTGCCCGGCCACGACCTGAATGTCAAACAGGCCGATCGCGCCCTGATACGGATTGCCTGCGCCTTCCCGCATTTTCACGGCAACATTCAAAATGTCCGTTTGGCCGGCTTCCAGGAGCGCCTGCTCAAAAACCAGCTTGTCGCCCCTAAGAATCTCCGCCACGGTGCCGATGGGCTTGTCCGCCTCGGTGATGGCGGTGGCGCCGGGCTACAGTAGATACACAACATCCAGCACCTCTTCAATGCCCTGGGTGAACATCTTCTCAACAAAGGTCAGCTGATATTTCACCGCCAGCGTCCCGTTGTTTTTCACGCCGAAGGTCGCATAGGTGGAATGGCCGGGTTCCCACCGCTCGTATTCGAAAATGGGATCGTTCTCTTCAATGACCGTACCGTTCTCGTCCACCAGGACAATGTCCAGCGTCCCCGCCTGAATCCGGTTGCCCGAGTTGACGACACTGTCGGTAAACCAAGCAAAGGTGGTTCCCGCCAGCAACGCCACACACGCCAGCAGTGCCAACCCGCTGGCAAGCAGAGACCTTTTCGTCGCTTTTGTTGCTTTCACTGCGTTTCCCTCCATGTTTTATATACTTGATACATAATTATGTTTCGAATATTATGATCAAGCCATAAACAGGATAGCGCTTTGGAAAAATAAGTCAAGGCTATAATGGGAAATGAACAAGGGTTTGGTGGAACTTATAAAAAATGGTCAGCCTTGGTATAATCCTTGTTCCTTTATTCCTTTTGGAAGAAACGGCAGAGGAAAGATTAATGATTCCTGAAGATCTTATTGAGGGTGTTTTATTGGGTGGGAAAATGTGGTATGCTGTATGGCGTGATACATTCGGCCCCTATGGGCCTGACAAAAAGGAGAGGAAGAATTGAAGAAGAAAAGCTTTTGGCGGCGCACCAACCGCGGCTTTCTCGTCTCCATGGTGCTGCTGGCGGCGGTGCTGCTGTATGTGGCCATTACCCAGATCATGCTCATCCCCCAGCGCAGCACCCTGCAGGAATTGGGACACAAGGTAAGCTCCCTGTGGGAATCCACGATGCTGTCCGACGCACAGCTGCAGGAGCTGCAGCAATCCGAAGAAAAACAGGAAGAATTCCGCAATTCGTTCAAGTCCGAGCTGGCGGCGCTGTTTGTGGATAATTCGGACTATCTCGACACGGCGACGGATTCGCTGCTTGCCTATGCCGTGCAGGAAATCCAGGGAGAACACCGGACCACCAAGCGCACGCTGCACAAGGTCAAGACGCAATCCTGCAACATTCTGGAGGACACCGCCACAGTCAGTATGCGCTTCCGCTATGCGATCAACGGCGATTTCTTCATGTATGACGGGAACGAAGGCAGCCTCCAAACCTGTGAAGGCGTGGATCAGCTCCTGTTTTTGGAGTTAGTATGCAAACGGGTGGACGGCGAGTGGAAAATTTACCGCATCAGCTCTCTGTATGATGCCACCGACACCATGGAAGGGGGATATTAACGTATGGGCGACGTTTTGGTTCTTGACCACGTCAGCAAATCCTTCGGCAAGCGCCAGGTGGTACAGGACGTTTCCTTTTCGGTGAAGGAAGGCGAGATCTTCGGGTTTCTCGGCCCCAACGGCGCCGGGAAAACCACCACCATTAAAATGATTCTCGGCCTGCTGTCAATGGACGGCGGCACCATTCTGGTGGACGGCAAAAACATTGAGACCCAGTTCGAAGAGGCGATGCGGCACATCAGCGGCATCGTGGAAAATCCGGACATGTACGCCTATCTTTCCGGCTATGACAACCTGCTGATCCACGCCAGGGCCTGCGGTGTGCCGGCCAGCCGGGTGGACGAGGTGGTGGAGCTCGTCGGTATGCAGCGGCGCATCCGGGAAAAATTCAAAAGCTACTCTCTCGGTATGAAGCAGCGCCTTGGTGTAGCGCAGGCTCTGCTTCACAATCCCAAGGTGATGATTCTCGACGAACCGACCAACGGCCTGGATCCCGCCGGCATCAAGGAGTTTCGTGACCTGATATGCCAGCTGGCCCATACGCAGGGGCTCAGCGTCCTGGTTTCCAGCCATATTCTGCTGGAAATGCAGCAAATGTGCGATCGCGTCGGCATCATCAACAGCGGCCGCCTGCAGCAGGTGGCCACCATGCAGGAGCTGACCGCCGCCGCTGCGGCCAACATGTACCGCTATGTACTGCGCCCGATGGACAGGGCGCGGGCGCTGCTGCAGGAAAACGCCGCCGACCGCGTAGTGGATATGGCGGAGGAGCACATCGATATCCGCATTTCCCCGGAAGAAATCCCGGCGTTCAATCGCCGCCTGATGGAAAACCAGGTGGATATCTACGGGCTCAGCCCGGTGGGCAATTCCCTGGAGCAGAGCTTCATTGAAATCACAGGGGGAGGGACTGTCATTGGGTAAGCTGCTTCAAAACGAGCGGGTCAAGCTCTACAAAAAGCCCTCCACCTGGGTGCTCAGCAGCATTCTGGTGGCGCTGATGCTGTTTTTCGTCATCTTTATCCGGGTCATGACGCTCCTCTTCAGCGGCTCGACTGCTTCTTCCGACGCAAGATGGCAAAGCTTTTACACCCATCGCCTGCAGGAATCACAGCAACAGCAGGAGTCCACCGAACTGTCCACGCGCATCCAGGCCAAATACAATGCCGCGATGTACCAGTACCTGCTCGACAACGAAATTAGCCCGGACGACTGGCGCACCGACCCGGTTTATCTCTATTATCTGAATCTGAGCAACGCGGAATATGTCGATATTGTCCTGCAGGAAGGCGGGAGCCTGAGCATACCAGAGGAAAGCGGGCGTCAGCAGCTGGAAGCTTACAGGCAAAACGCCGCCCAGTACAAAGCCATTTTGGAGGCAAACGACTGGAAGGAATATATCCGTCTGCAGATCCGGCAGCTGGAGGAAGGGGATACATCCTTCTCTACCATAATCAACCTCTCCTCCAGCGGCGTTACCATTTCCAATCAACAGCTGGAAACGCCGCAGGAGCGGCAGGTGGTCATCGAAATTCTCCAGATGCAAATCGATATGGATGTCAAGCCCTTGCCGCAATACAACGAATACTATTTGGGCAACGGCTCCTCCTCCCGGGAAGAAACCTGGAAACGCGACCAGCTGAGCACGCTGCAGAGCAACAAGCTTTCTCTGCTGCGCGGCGAAAACATGAGCACCCAAACCCCCCTGACCAAATCGGCCACCGCCAAGCTGGAAGTGGAAAACCGGGTCATTGAAGAAGAACTGCGCACAAATACCGTGCCCGTGGATCCCGAAAACTCCTTTCTTGGCATGCTGGACGCCTTCACGGGCAATCTGAGCCTCATCACCCTGCTGATCATCGTCCTTGCCGGCGGCATTATCTCAAGCGAGTTCAGCACCGGCACGGTCAAGCTTCTGCTCATCACCCCGCACCGCCGGCAAAAAATCTTCTGGGCCAAAGCCCTGCTGCTCGTGGAGATCACCGCGATTATACTCGGCTCTACCTTTGTGCTCGCTTTTATTTGCTCGGCCGTTTTCAACGGCTTTGCCGGTATCGGCGCCATGACGGTGATAAGCCTGTTCGGTCAGGTGGTGCGCCTGCCGTTGCTGGTGGTCATCGTGTGTAAGTACCTGCTGCTGATGCTGCCCGTGCTGACGTATGGGGGCCTGGCCATGATGCTTTCGGCCGTCACGCGCAAAACCTCGGTGGCTATTGCGGTCTCTCTGCTGCTGATGTATGGCAGCCAGATCGGCATGCTGCTGTTGGTGGCCGGCTCTGTCGAGCTGCTGGGCGCCCCCCTGCCCGGACTCAAATTCCTGCTGTTCGCCAACACCGACCTTTCCTATTATCTGCCCAGTGCCTCCGACATGGCGCAGCAGATGAGTATGGGGATGAATTTACAGCTCGCCCAGTACGATACCACCATGAGCCTCGGCTTCTCTGTTCTGATTCTCCTCGTATATCTGGGCTGCTTCCTCTGGATTGCGCGTGACAGCTTCTGCCGCCGCGATATCAAATAACTGGCCGCAAAGCTTTTTAAGCGAAAGCCGCCGTCATCCCGCAAGATGGCGGCGGCTTTTCGTTCTGTCAAAGGCATTTCATAATGCGTCGCCGTCAAAGGTGCCGGCCGCTTTCTCCACGTAAAGGGCAGCGTCCGCGTCTCTGTCGTTTAAGGCCGAAAGCTCTTCCCCGGTTTATGACCTGGCGGCTTTTCGTACCCATATGGCCAGACCTGGAGGCGCGGATCTGCCAGGACCGCCTCTGCTTCGCACCGCTTCACTGCAAAGGGACGGAACGCACGCAGGCGCTCCGTCCCTTTGCTATGAGATGAATGGATAGGACCGGCTATCAATGAATAGCGTTAGCAGGCCGAACGCTGCATCTTCCGCATTCTTGCCACGACCACCGCTCCGGAAACCGCCGCCAGCAGGAAGATGAGCGGTACAATAACCCGTTCACCGGTGCTGGGGATGTCGCTGTCGCCGGGGGTGGTATGGCCGCCGTCACCGCCAGGTGTGTTCCCGCCAGGCTGGTTTTCACCGGGATTGCTGCCGTCGCCGATGCCGACCATATTCAACGCAATCACCGGGTAGACCGACACGGGATCGCCCTGCATGTTGTACCCGACAACCTGAATTTCATAGTTTTTGCTTTCCAGATTTTCAAAGGTATATTCACCCGCCGAATAGGGCAGCACGTCGCTCTTTTGATCGAGCGTGTAGCCGGTGTCGGTTTTCGCAAACAGATACACGCGGTAATTGCTGATGCCGGATGCCGCGTTCCAGCCGATCTGCACCTTGTCGATCGCGCTGCTCATGATGCCCGCGCTGTTTTCATCCATGTTGGGGGTCAGAGGCGCCGTGGGATCGGGAAGCGTCGGTTCATCGGGATCTTCCGGCTCGCCGGGGTCTTCACCCGATCCGCCGCCCAGGGTGGAGAAGGGCCCGCCGACGAGCGCCGTGCTCTTGTTGCCCGCCGCGTCCTGCGCCACCACGGCCGCGTAGTATTCTGTTGCGGAATCCAGCTCACCCACCAATGCCTGGGTCTGCCCCGTAACCGTCACGCCGCCCTCCGTGGGGATGCTGTCGGCGGTAAAGGCTTCCTTGCCGACATACACGGTGTACTGGATGCCCTTGTCGCTCGTCTGGTCGTCGGTGGCCGCCGGCCAGCTCAGGGTCAGGCTGGTGCCGGAAGCGGAATCCATCGCCAGCTCGCCGGCCGCGAAGGCAGGCGCCTGGGTGTCGGGACCCAGCTCTGCATTCAGATCCATGGCCACGCAGGCCGCGATCTTCTGATACCAGGGCATTTCTGCCTGGGTAAATGCCTTGCTTTCCACTCGCAGCTCGTCGCCAGCCTTCATCTCCAAGCCGGAGAGAGTGGGAATAAGAATCCAATTGCTCTTGTCATCGCTATAGCCCGGCAGAACCGCCCAGTCATCCTGCATTTCAAAGCCGCCCTCTTCTGCTGCCGCTTCAGTGGGCCAAATGGTTTTGCCGTTGAGGGTGATGCGCACCCCAAGCTCCTGATCGCCGCCGCCGCCGTCAATGCTCCGGAAATACGGGGTAATCTCAAAGCTCTGAGCCCGATCCTCGTCTGCGCTGCGGAAGGTATAAATACCCGCCTTGGGTGCCGAGAAGGTCATGGCAGCGTAAATCTTGTAATCGGGATTAACCGAATCCACCGGATTGACCGGCATTAGCTGGGACAGAAAATACCGCCCATCTTCCGGCATATCCTTGGGAGAATAGAAGTTGACGCCCGGGAAATTGCCTCCCCAGTCATACGTCGGATTTTTCAGGTATATATAACCGCTGGGCGCATCAAAGGTAGTCAGATTTGCTGTGATCCAGTCGCCTGTCTCGGCTCCCTTGTCCTGCAGGAGCTGTACGCGCCAGGGAGATTCGCTTTCCAGCGCGGAAATATCCACGTTTGTCATGGAAGCCTGCGCAAACAAGTATTCGCGCACATCGTCAAAGTAATCGTATACCTCATACTCCGCCACGTTTTTGGGCGGCGGATCCTGGGTGCGGAAGGGCCCGGCCTTCAGCAGGACATAATTGCCCGCCATGTCGTAGGCCGCCACCGCCACATAATACTCGGTGGAGCCCTCCAGCCCGGAGAGGGTCATGGAGGTCTTGTCAGGGGCGGTAACGCCCTCCATGCCGTCGATGCTCTCGATGGCTTCGGTGGAGTAGAATACCTTGTAGGTCATGTTGTTGGCGGCGGTCTTGTTGTCGGTGGCCGCCGGCCAGGTCAGGGACAGCGTCGTATCGGTGGCCGCGTCGGCGTTGTTGGCAACCGCCGCGTCGGCCGGGAATTCGGGCGCCACCTCGTCCGGCGGGATGGGGCCGGTGTAGGTCATGTTGGCGCTGGCCGTTGTGCTGAAAAGCCAAGGCCCGCCGGTAAGAGCTTCATCACCAACCGGCACATGTTCTTCTGTATAAGCACGGCATTCAACCCGCAATACCTGCCCCTCGTTCATTTCCAGATCGGGCAGATCGGGTATGTCCACCGGAGCATCATGAGTTACCTCTGCCCAGCCTTCGTTGATGGTAATCCCCTTTTCCGCATCGGCTTCCTGCGGCCAGATGGGAGAACCATCGATGGTGATGCGGATTCCCACTTTGTGTTCAACGTCATTGCGCACCATGAACGAGCCCGTTTCTGAAGCAGATGCAGAATCATCAATGGGCGACTGGCTGAACTTGTACACACCGGGAGCCGGAGCAGTAAAAGCCCAAGCTGCCCAGTCGTCAAAGGCACCATTATCGGTTTTCAGAGGGAACAGCAATGTCAAATCCTTCTTGGGTTCCTCCGTTGGGGCATACATGGATACGCCGGGATAACAGCCGCCCCATTCATATCCGTCAATCCAGGCATAGACATACTGGGAGGGATCGTATTTGACCTTGCTGACAGTTGTCCACTCGGTCGCATCCTTTTTCTTAACTTGCCCTTGCCACTGGGAAGTCACATCGACAATAGCTGTCCCTGCCTCGCCCGCGTTTCTGGACAGGGCGTCGAGCGCATCGCGGTAATCGCTCAGCTTATACTGGGTCCCGGCCTCCACCGCGACCTTCGCTGCGGCGCGGCGGGGCGCCGCCTGCACCCCCGGCACACCTAAAAAGGTGGCCAGGGACATCAGCAGGCAGACGATCGATGCGATGGAAATACTTTTGCGCAAACGTTTCATCCTTCATCCTCCTTTTATGCTTATGCAACAGCCCCCGGCTGTCAAAGGTCACTTGCACTGCTTCCTGCGCAGGGTCAGCGCCGCGCCCGCGGCCAGAACCGCCAGGCCTGCCGCGCACAGAAGGGCCACCGGGCTTTCGCCAGTGTTGGCACCGCCGTTGTCCGGCTCCGACGCATTGACGGTGGAACCGGTGGTGGGCGTGGTGGTTTCCGGCTTGGTCTCCTCGGAAGAAGGCTTGGTTTCCTCCGGCTCCCGGGCCGGATTGACGATGCCCAGCACTACCGTCTGGCTCGGCTCGAGCGACACGGTGTACACGCCGTCGTTCAGGGTCACCGCCTGGCCGGAAATCATCTCCTGAATGGTGCAGCCATCGCGCAGGCCCAGCTTATCCAGCGCCACGGTCACATTGACCGTCTGCTTCTCGGTGCCGTTGTTGAACAGCGTGAAATAGGCGCCCTCATCCGCCGAAGCGCCGAAACGCTCCACGAGCACATCCGCATTGTCCGAGACGGCACGGGTCACCGGCTCCCAGCCGGCTTCGGCGATGGTCTTCAGGGTCGGCATATATTTCTGGAAGATGTCCCGATCCCGCTCGTAGAACAGCTCGCGGCTGGTCCAATACTGCAGGTTGTCGCTGTAGCTTGCCTGCGGGCTGGGGAAGATACCAAAAGCCAGGCACCGCTGGAAGTACTTCTCCATCATCTCGTGATCAAACACGGTGTAATCGTTGCTCAGCAGGATGCAGAACGGCTTCTGATACGACAGGGTTCTCCACATGCTCATATCGTCGATGCTCTGCGGGGCGTACATGTTGCCGTTGAGGGCGGTCATCTCGGTGCCCATGGCGTCGATGAGCGGCGTATAGAAGCTGGTCTTATCCGGGCACTTATTGGAAAAGATGGTCTTGTCCATGGCGTGCAGCTCGGTGTTGAGTTTTTTGACAAACTCCCACGTATTGGACGCCCGGTGCAGCATGGGCATCTTGTAATAGGGCGAGTAGGTCAGCGGCACCGTGGTGTACTGGTAATGCTCCTTGTTGAAGTTGGCGTTGCCGTTCCACCAGCCGCTCAGCTCATCCAGATAGATGCCGTCAAACGGCACCGTCGTGCACGCAAACGGATCAAAGAGGACGTCCATCTGCTCCTGGCTGAGATACAGGTTGTAGAAGTTGTACTCGCCTGGCAGTGCAGGATTGGCATTGATATGGATTTGAGCGCCGTTGGGCGCCCAGGCCACGTCGACGGGATACCAGTTCAGGCGGCCAAAGGGATTGAGCCCCTTGCAGAAATCGGTGGCGATGGCCTGCCGAGTGGCCTCAATGCTCTTGTCCTGGGCCGCCTGGGCCGCTATGGCGTCCTGCACCATCTGATCGTTAGGGAGGCTCTCCATGTTTTTAAGCCACCAGTCGCCCGGCTCAATGTATTTGTATCCCTTGATGCCGTGCTCCATTTCATAGAAGCCCTCAATACGGAAGGTTTCGCCGCCCTCTTCCTTGAACTTGAAGTTGAAATCCTCGGGATCGACGACGCTGCTCGTCAGGGTCCAGGCCACCCACAGACCCTGGTCCTTCTCCAGCACTTCGTAATAGTCGGGGAAGATGCGGGTGTATTTCTCCATCGCAGCGCGGAAGCCCCATTCCGGATCGTCCAGCTTATACACGACGAAGGAGAAACGGGCGGCATCGGGCGCTTCCTTGACAATGCCCAGGTGATAGGTCAGCACATACTGCTGGGTGCTGCCGTTGTATTCCAGCTCCCAATAGGTGGGGAAATCCATGCTGACCGCAATGGCCAGGCCCAAATCCTCGTTATAAATCACCGAGGTGGGATACATGGAACGAGGCACGCTGTCCCAGTCGACGATGGACATATCGCCCTGGCCCAGTTCTTTATAGATGTTCCCGACACCGCCGGTGGCGATGTCCTCATCCTTCTGGATGCTGACGCCCCATTTCCAGCCGGAAGCGGTGACCGGCAGCGCATAGGAAAGCTGAACGGCCCGGCCATCCGCCGAGTTGGTGGCATCCCGGATGACACCATTAACGGCAATGTGGGTGTCCGCCTCGGTATAATCGGCTTCCAGCGACAGGCCCAGCGTATCCTGGCTGCCCCGGAATTTGTCGGGCGCGGAAGCGGAGCCGGGGGCAAAGGCATACACGCCGGTATTGTCCGCCGCGGCGATATCGCGCACCAGGAAGCCGGAATATGCATTGTTGGCCAACTCCTGGCCGTCAATTTTCAGCGAGGTGACCACCGAATCGCCAAGGCCCAGCTCCAGGCCGTCCCCCGTTTTCAGGGTTTTCTTGGTGCCCTGCTCGGGTGCGGTCTGCAGCACCTGCACCGGCATGTTCTGGAAGGTGGAGGTGGCATCCGTTTGCCCCATGCACAGGGTGATTTCGTCAAACCATGCCGTGCCGCAGATCGGGTTGCGCAGGAACGCGTACACGTTCATGCTTTTGGCCGGTTTCTGCAGGGTAAAGGATACCTCGCGGTACTCCCAGTCATGGGTGCCTTCGGTAAACTGGGTCGAGAACCATTTGCTGGTGCCGTCTTCATATCCAACATTTACCGCCAGGCAGTAGGAGAAATACTCCACGCCTACAACGCGGTACACATCCTGTGCCTTGCTCCACCCGCTGAGCACATAGGTGCCCTGGACCGGGGCGCTGATGGTCTGGTACAGGCCGCCCTCGGCGCCCTCGGGCGTCACCACCTTATACACAGATCTGTCAACGCCTTCATGGCCGGCTGTGGTTTCCATGGCATACCCTTTGTTCCAGCCCACCCAGGTCCCCAATAGATTTTCGCTGAGCTGGTCTGCCCCGGCCAGATTCATTATGTGCATGGCGTCTCCATCTCCCGGCGCATCCGCAGTGACGGTCTCCTGCGCCTGCGCATTGATTGTCCCGTTTCCGGGAAGAACCTGCACCGCTGTCAGCAGTGCCATACCAAGGGCTGCGCAATGAATCAGAATTCGTGTTTTCTTCAAATGTATCCCCCTTTTCCTCCTGCTTTGCATGGTCCTTTTCCTGTCGGCAACGCTATGGCGCGGCAGACCTCCGGCCGTCTGCCATTTCGCCATTATCTTCACTATAAAGAATTGCGTTTGTGGATACAAGCAAATATCTTTGTAATTTGTGTTGTATTTTTTCGGTATTTATTTTCTTTGTAAAGATTCTTTTTTATAAATTCTTACTATATGCCTCTATAGGCGCGTTTGTTTTCCATTTTTCTGAAAATGCAGCGCAAAAAAAGTAACAATTATCTAAAAAATTCTATAAGCATTCTTAACAATGCCCATATTCAACCCATAAAAAATGGTATAATATAGATATGCTGGATCTTAAAAATTAGGGAGGGCTTTCCATGACCGGGGACCGCACGCCATATCGTATTCTAATCGTGGATGACAAGGAATTGGATCGCAATGGCGTTTGTTATCTCATCCGTCAGTACGGGCTGGAGCTTGAACCGATCACAGCGGCATCCGGTTCAGAAGCGTTGGATATTCTGCATCAGCAAACGGTGCATATTTTACTGACCGATGTCAAAATGCCCGGGATGACCGGTCACGATCTGATCGCGGCAGCCAAGGATATACAGCCCGACCTCAAAGTGATTATCTTCAGCTCCTATGAAAATTTCGATTATGCGCATAAGGCCATGGACCTGGGCGTAACGAAGTATCTGCTCAAGCCGATTAAGGTCGATAAATTCTTAACCTGCATGCAATCCATTATCCTTCTGCTTCGTGAGGAGGAACGCACGCGGTTAAGCAGTATGTATTTCAATGTCATGTCCGGTCTGTACAGTCCGGACAGCGAGCAACCGGAAATGGAAGAAAAAGCGGGTCATGTGCTATTGCTGGATTTTGTCGAACCCTTTTTCAACCGGCATCATCTGGATTTGTTCGATGAGCAGGACGGTCCCATCGCCATCCCGCTCAACGAGTACGAGTGTGCCTTTATCTCGCCGCCCGCGGATGTGCAAAGCTGCATGGAACGTCTGAAGCAGGCACTGGCGCAGGAAGAAAACTGCCGGTACATACTGATTAACGGCGGTCCGTTTGAAAATATTGCCCAGCTGAGCGAGCTGTATAACCGGATGGAAAGCCTCAGCTCCTCCAAGTTTTATCTGAGCCGCAGCACGGTGGTGGACATGACCAGGCCGCGGGCCGAGGCATCGGGTATTGATGTGCGGCATTATCTGGAAAAAGCCGCCGAAATCGGCAAGCTGGTCATACGCCGGGAGCTGCAGCATGCCGAAGCGGAGATTGAAGACATTTTCAGTGATCTGCAAAAGCAGATTACCGTCCCCACATCGCTGGCCAAATTCATCAGCAACGAATTGATAAGGGCCGGGCTGAGTGAGAGCCAGCAGGATTACAATGCGACGCTGCTGCAATATATCTCCGAGATCGAGCACAGCACCAATATTGAGGATCTGAAGAGCCTTTGTATCCGCATGGTCCGGCAGTATTCCGCGCAGGACGAGGAAACGGTGGCCATCGATCAGGCGCTGGATATTATCCACCGGGACTATATGCATAACATCAGCCTGGAAAGCGTGGCCTCCGATGTTTACCTGTCCACCTGCTACCTGAGCTACCTGTTCAAAAAAACCACGGGGATGAATTTTATCAAATACCTGACCTCCTACCGGGTGGACATGGCCAAAAATCTGCTGCGCACCACCAAGCTGAAGGTCGGGAACATCTGCGAAATGGTGGGCTACTCGAATGTATCGTATTTCTGCCAGATCTTTAAAAACCATACCGGTATGACGCCCGCCCAGTTCCGGGGGAGCAAGCTGTGATCCGGGCCTTCCGTGCCTGGTTTTCCAACCGGAAGCTATGGCAAAAGCTGCTGATTCTCTACCTGACGGTATCCATTCTTCCCATTCTCGGTCTGAGCGTCTCGGGCTGTCTCTCCTCGGTCAATATCCTGTACGATCAGGTCAGCAGACGTCTGTATGAGTCCACCCGCAACATGGCGGAACAGCTCGGGATCAAAAAGGCCCTGCTGGAATCCACTTTGGACGGGATAGCGTATCAGGATGAATTTCTCCAGCGGCTGGCCCTTGCGCCCCGCTCGGCCCTGTTCCGCAAAGAGCTGGAGGACACCTGCGGCGACCTGCTGCAGCAGCTGCAAAGGATGGAGGACGAGGTATTCAGCGTCTGCATCCTGCTGCCGGACGGCGAAACGGTTATCTGCGCGCCAGGGGAGTCTCCCGCCATTTCCAAACAGGAAATGGCCGCTGTCCGCTATCCGGCGGACTCCCTGACCGCGCTGACCGGAAGCCAGGAGCTCACCCGCTTGTTCCGCCGGATTGTCAATCCCTACTCGGGCGACGTAATCGGCACCATCGTGCTGCAGCTTGACTCCCGCCGGCTGTTTGACGAGCTGCGTATTGAGGGCCTGCAGGAATACGCGTTCATTATACAAAACAGCGAGGGGGACAACCTGTACACCGAAGCCCGGCTGAACAAGTCGTACGGTGAAATTTTCCCACAAACCTTGCACTTCACCGACAGCGGCGAGATCCGGCTGATGCGGCATACCTTTCTTTATGAACCCTATTTTATGGAGGATTTGCACTGGACCCTCTGCCTGCTCATCCCCAAGGATGTGCTGTTCGAAGGCTTTACGGATATGCTGGTGTCCAGCCTGAGTTTTTCGCTGGTCTGCATCCTGCTGGTTTCGGTGTTTTCCATTTTGATCTCTCTGAGCTTCTCCAGGCGGCTGAACGGCATCAGCGAGGAAATGGTTCGGGTTGGCTCCGGACACCTGGAGGTCAAGCTGGACGGCAAGGAAAACGGGGACGAAATCGGCCGGCTGGCGTACATTTTCCGCGAAATGGTCAACCGGCTCAACACGCTGATCATCGACAAATATAAAAGCGAGCTCAAGCAGCAGGAAGCGCAGCTGAAAATACTGCAGGCCCAGATCAATCCCCATTTCCTGTATAACTGCATGGATACCATCAACTGGCGCGCCATCATGAACGGGGATGAAAAAACGAGTGCCTTTGCCACCAATCTGTCCGATTTTTACCGCACCTGTCTGAACAAGGGCAACCCGAAAATCCGCATGAAGGACGAGTTCAAAAACATCCGCGCCTATCTGCGGCTGCAGGAGGACCTGCACGACAATTCTTTTGATGTGTTCTATGACGTGGATGAGCGGGTTTACGACTATGAGAGTGTGAACCTGATCCTGCAGCCGGTGGTGGAAAACGCCCTGGAGCATGGGGTGGAAAGGACCACGGATACCAAAGGATATATCCGCATCCGCGCTGCCCTGGAGGACGAGGACGTGGAACCCCGCATCGTCATTGAGATATTCAATACCGGTCCGCCCATCGATCCCCGGGTTGCCGAAGAGGCCCTGACCGATCCCGGACGAGGTTATGGGCTGGCCAATGTGCACAGCCGGATTCAACTCTATTTCGGGAAGGCGTATGGCGTACATATTGCGCCGGCAGAGGGCGGCACCCTTTGCCGTATCGTCATCCCGGCCGTAAGGTGGACGCAACATGAAGATGCGTAATCGAATTTTCGCGGCGGCCGCCGGCATGGTTCTGCTGACGGCGGGCTGCGCCCCGGAAAGGGAAGCGGCTTCTTCCGCCGCCGCGCCTGCCGCCGCGGAGATCCGCTGGATCCTGGCCATGGAAGGCGCTTCCTATTCAAAGGCATGGGAAAGCTATGAGGTGCTGGAAGCCATTACGGAGGAAACCGGGGTGACGCCGGTACTGGAACCGCTGACCGACAACATTGCCCCGACGCTTCTTAAACGGCTGCAATCAGGAGAGCGTCCGGCCCTTATCACGCTGTACGCAGCGGATCCGACCATCCTGCAGATGAAGCATATCGCTTCCGTGCGGCCCATTAACACAATCCCGGACCTTTTGGATCGGCTGCCTGAGCCGGTCCGCGCCTTTCACCAGGAGGCGGACGGCACGCTGCTGTATCTGCCGGGCGGATTTGGCGGAGATGCCACCGTTCCGGCGGAGGGGGTGTACATGCGGCAGGACATGTTTGATACGCTCGGGCGGCCGGGGGTGACCGACACCGAAAGCTTTTTTAATGCGTTGGACGCTTATGCTTCCTGGTACGTCCGAAACCGGGACGAAACCAGGGCTCACTATCAGCCGGTGGTTTTCGGACCGCGTGGTGACATACAGACCCTGCGCCATTTGTTCGGTCTGACGCCGGGCGAAGAAACCCCCGACGGGGAAGAAGCGCTGCTGCGCTTTCTGGAGCGGTTAGGCCGCGCGGGGGTATCGCCCGATTCCCTGTCGTTGACCGACACCGATCTGGACAGCGTGCTGCAAAGCGAAGCCCTGATCTATATCGGGAGCGCCGATCGGATCGAGCGGTATAACCGGGAGCATCCCGAGACGGCGTATTTCCCTGTCTGGCCCTTTTTTCATCCGGACGGGTATCTCATGGCCGCTTCGGTTTACGGCAGTTATGCCACCTATCTCTGCGCGGCGGATGCCGTGCTGCCGGATACGATCCGTCTGGCCTCCTACATGCTGTCCGAGGAGGGCAGCCGCACCGCGCTGCTGGGGCTGCGGGACCGTCACTGGCTGGAGAAAGATGATGGTGGCCTGGTGCTCTTTCCCGACTCCCGCTCCCAGATCCTCTCTGCTGCAGCGTACATGGAAGAAACCGGCATCGGCCGTGTGCCCTTTCTCAGCAGCGTCGGCGCCGTCTATCCCGGCCTGCGGTCCTCGCGCCTGCCGGTGCGGGACATTCTGGCCGCCTGCCGGCAGGCACAGTACGATCCCACCACCGAACAGGGCCTCCTGCGCAGCCAGCAAGAGGACAGACGTCTGCAATCCTATAAAAACGCACTGGCCCTCGGCGCAGCAGACTGATTTATTCTGGTGCCAAGGCCACCGGCTAAGCAGGGACTTTATTAAAGCCCGGAAAGGTATATCCGCCAGCGTCTCAAGACACGCCGACAGCTCTCCCTTATATTTGCCTCACCATGCGCAAACGGGCCAAATGCGGGTCCGAAACGCGCTTCCTTCGTTGCTCGAAACTCACGCTTTTTAACGGGGCCCTCTCCGGGTTCCCAGCCAAAAGGAACGCCGCCGCACTCCTATCGGAAGTGCGGCGGCGCCAGCTTGCCAAAGAAGTCTCGCATGCAAGACTTCTTTGGCAAGCTAAATACGAAAGTGGGGAAAACCGGATGATTTTCCCCACTTTCGGCCGCCTGAAGGCGGCTTTGATCCGCTTCGCTCGACGCGGAGTGGGGAACCCTGATGGTTCCCCCTCCACACCTCCCCTTCCTTCCGATACGTTTTTGACACTTTGACGCCGCCGCACCCCTATCGGAAGTGCGGCGGCGCGTTCTTTTTATCCTGTTATTTCCTTCAGCTTGGCCTCCAGCAGCGGCGCATTTTCATTGATCAGGGTGTTCAGATCCTTGGTGCCGGTGCGGGCCCAGCCGCACAGATCCTGGAAATACAGGCCTTCCAGTCCGTAGCCGTAGAACCACGGCACCACATACTGCATATTGCATTCCTTGGCAAACTCGTATTCCTCTTTGCCGTGCACCATGTTGCCGGTCAGCTCCAGCTGGGCGTTGATCATCATTTCGCCGAAAGCCATGCCGCCTTCAATGTTCTGGGAGCCTTTGGCGATGCTGAAGCCGCCGTTGAGGCCGCCTATCATGCCATAGTAGGGGCTGTTTTTGTCCTTGCGGGGGAAGGGGACAAGCGCGTAGGTCGTCATGCCCGCGTCCTTGCAGATGGTCTTGAAGTCGCCGTTGGGCAGCACCATGGCGCATTTGCCGCTGGTGAACTGTTCATTGGCCGCCCAGTGGGTGGGATAGGTGGACTTATCCTTGTTGATCATGTCGGTAAAGAAATTGTGCGCATCGATGTATTTCTGGTTGTTGACCAGGTTGAGCTCCGCCTTGCCGTTCACGAACTTAATGACATCCTGCCCGACGGACAGCGGGAAGAAAAAGTCCAAATCGGTGGCGAAGCCGTAGATGCCGTTCTGCGTGTCGGTCATCTGCTTGGCCACGGCGCGCAGGGTATCCCAGGTCCAGTTGCCCTCTTTGTAATATTCGAGAGGCGTTTTTTGTCCCGCCCTCTGGAACAGGGCCGTGTTGTAGAACATCACCGACGGAGGCGTCTCCTGAATCACCGCGTACCGCTCACCCTTATACGCCGCAAAATTGTTCATCAGCAGGGCGCTCTGGCCGGGATGATCCTGAATATAATCATCAATGGGCATGGTCATGCCGCGGATGGCGCGCAGCGGGTAATCCTGATAGGTGGAATACACATAGTCGGGGGAGCTGTTGGAATTGACCAGCATCTGCAGTTTTTCGTTGCGGGAAACGTTGTTGGTCACGATGAATTTCACCGTGGCGCCCGGATAGGCCTTCTCAAACATCGCCTTGGCTTTGTCAAAAACTTCCCCGGTGAAAGGCGTATACGCGAGCACCTCGCCCTTGATGTTTTGGCGCAGCGGATAGGGCTGATCCAGCTCTTCCGGCGTGTAGTTTTCTACCACCGAGCTGGTCCAGCCGCCGCCCGGCAGTGTGACGGCTGGCGTGGGTTTGGTGGTGGCTTTGGTGGTGCCGTCTTTTGTGGTACCATTTTTGGTGGTGGTACCGTCCTTCTTGGTGGTTCCGCCTTTTTGGGTGGTCCCGCTGCTTCCCTCGGTTTCACCGGCGGTCTCCGAGCCAGTGCCCGTCGCAGTGGGATCGAGGCTGCTGGGCTCGCCGCTCTCGGCGGTGGTGATGTCGCTGATCCCGCTGGTTTCCGGGATCGAAGACGGGGTTCTGCCGTCGCTGGAGCAGCCCGCTGCCAACAGCAGGATCAGCGTAGCCGACAGAAATGCGATCGCTCTTTTCATTCTTTACTACCTCCTAATAAAATTATCTCTTAAAACCCGGAAGAACCGGGTTAGCCGACAATACCGGTGCGTTCAATGCTTTCGGTAAAGAAACGCTGCCCAAACAGGAAGAGCAGCAGCAGCGGGAAGATGCAGAGCAGCGCCCCCGCCTGAATCAGAATGTACAGATAGGTCGGATCCTCCATGTTCCCGGTCATGGTGCCGAGCATATCCCGTATCTGGGTCAGATACACCGCCACCGTGTTGCGGGACATGCTGAGGAAGGTCTGCGTGAAGGCATCGTTCCAGTTCCATACGAGGGACAGCATGCATACCGTCACGATGGCCGGCCGGGCATTGGGCAGCATGATGGTGAAATAGGTACGGAAGGCATTGCTGCCGTCGATGCGTGCCGCATCCTCCAGATCGGCGGGCAGCCCCCGGAAAAACTGCCGGTATATGTAGATGAACAGGCCGGATCGGAATCCCATGCCGAACAGTGCCGGCAGAATAAAGGGCAGCGGCGTGTTGATCAGGTTGATATAAGACTCCCCCGTGAACAGCTTGAGCAGCGGGGTGAAGATCAGCGGCCTGAAAAACCGGAAGAGGCCGAACAGCTGCGAAATATAGGTCTGAGGCGGCACGATGATGGTGAACAGGAGCAGGCCGAACAGTAGGTTCCGGCCCCGGAACCGAAACCGGGCGAAGCCATAGCCCGCCAGACCGCATACAAAGGTCTGCAGGGCGGCGCTGGACAGGCTGATAATCACCGTGTTGCCCATCATTTCGCCGAAGTCCACCATATTTAAAAATTCGCGAAAATTATTGAGCGTATAGTGCCGGGTGATCCATACCACGCTGGGATCGTTCAAGTCCTCAGAGCCCCGGAAGGCCGTGACGAACATGAACAGGAAGGGATATACGATCAGAAAAATCAGGCCGAATAAGACACAAAATCGGAACAGGGAAAACAGCAGGCCGCCCAAACGCCGGTGAAGCCGCTTCCACAGCCGGCTGTGGTCCGTTCCGGCGGCCCTTGCCACCTGTTTCTCCATGCGAACCCCCTCCTTTCTATTTCTCAATGTAGAACACCCGCCGGGAAATAATGGCCGTGGCAATGCCGACCACCACCAGCACGATGAGGAAATACGCCACCGACATGGTGGTCGCATTGGAATACAGGACGTTGTGGAAATACTCGTTGATGCGGACAATGACCGGGTTGGATGAGATGGTAAAGCTGTCGATGACCGCATACACAAAATTCAGCAGCAGGAAGGGCGAGATCATCGGGAAGGTTACCTTCCAGAAGGTTTGCCAGGGCGACGCCCCCTCCACCTCACAAACCTCCAGCAGCGAGCTGGAGATGGACTGCATACCGCCCACAAAGAGCAGAATCTGTATCCCCGATTGCCAGATGAGATCGAGAATGCTCGACACAATGCCGGTGAGCGTGGCGATAAACTCATCGCTCAGCCCCATTTTGGCCAGGGAATCCTCCAGCACAACCCCCTGAAAGACCGTGGCCTCCGCCGTGCTTTCGATGGAGGTACGAAACAGATCTTCTTTGAACAGCTGCATCAGCACGCCGGAGGAAACGATAATTGGCAGAGCCACCAGCGCCCGGCAGAGTCCCCGTCCCCGAAACGGCTTGTTGAGCAGCACGGCCACAATCAGGCTGAACGCCACGATCAGCAGCGCGTTCAGCAGGGTGTTGCCCGCGCTTTCCAGGATGGTGCGGAAATTCGTGGGGTTATCAAAAAACACCTGCCGGATGATTTTGGTGCCCACAAACTCATAAACAAGCCCGTCTTCCCCCATCGTCACCTCGTTGCAGACATACAGCGCCGCCTGCGCCATGGGCCACAGAAAGAACCAGAGAAGGCCAATCACCCAGGGGAGAATGAACACATATCCCATGGAATTCTGCCGCTGCTCGATGGTGGATCCAAACAGATGCCGGACCAGCCAGGAATGCCCGCTTTTTTTCTCCCTCATCTGTCAGCCCTCCTTCGCCGCGGCGCAGGAGCGCGCCGGAACTGTACGGCCCCGCCAGACCACCGGCGTATCGGCATAGTTGACCAGAATGGCCGTACCGTCATCGTAAATGGTTTCTCTCTGCTCCGCGGACAGAATCCGGTAGCCCGTAATGCGCCGGCCGTATACCCCGCTCAGGATCTCCCGGCTGCGGTCATACAGGGCGAGAATCGACTCTTTCTGATCCGCATAGGTGGCAGCATACAGCGTGTTCAGCGGCGTGTCGGCCACCTGATTGTAGTCCGCCGCCATCAGGGAGAAGGACATGGCCGAACCGCCCTCAATGCTGCGCAGCAGCGCGGCCTCCCTGTCCCCGGCTGCGCCGATGTCCTCCGCCGCATAGGGCACGTAGCCGGAGAGCACCATCTGCAGGAAGGGTACGGTGGTGTCGATCAGGTTATACCCGGACGAAACGGTGGGCATATGCAGCAGCGCGTCGGCATACGGCAGAACACCGGCCCCCGGTGCTTCCAGCAGCAGGCCGCCCCGCTCGCTGAGTGTTTTCGCCGTCTGCTCAAGCAGCCGGGCCGTTTCGCCGATCGAAGTTTTATGGGATTTGCTGTAATCCGGGTAGGGCGCCAGTCCCAGCGAAGAGGCCGCCACGTTTTTTATGCCGTTCTTCTGCAGGTTGGCCGCCAGCTTGGAGGTTACCTGCGGAATCTGGTAAGCCTTGAGCAGATGGTGGGCCGGCAGCTCGTCGTTCACATCGCCCGCCGCCAGGCGGTACGCCGGCCGCTTCACCGTATCCCGCAGCAGATCGCTGGCCGCGTCAAACAGCGTGGAAATACCGCCGCCGCTCTTTGTGAACATGGTCAGCTCCATTTCGGGATACACGGCGGTATTCTCCATATCCTGCAAGGTCAGAAACTCCTTGAGTCCGCCCAGCTTGCGGTCCGCCCTGAAAGATGTATCCAGCCGGCCGCCGTAGGCGCCGTCCGCGTCTATCCCCTGCAGCCGCATGGTGAGATTTTCCACCCCTGCGCTGCGCAGCTCCTCGGAGATGGCCTGGGCCTGAAGAAAGGTGGTCAGCGGCCGCAGCGTCTGGTAAGGAATCCCCAGAAAGTTCTCCTGTACCCGGACGCCCATGTACATATCCAGGAAGAGGGGCACATCCTGTGCCGAAGAAGCCGCCTCTTTTCCAAACAGCTGACGGGAGCAGGCATCCGCCATCCCCGTCAGATCGGTTTTGCCCGGTTCCATGAAGAAATAGCTCATTTCATAGGCTTCCGAACCGGTGGTGTCCTCATCGCACAGCAGTCTCGCCTTGGCGGCCCAGGTGCGATCCAGCAGCATTTCCACCTCATTGTTCCGGTGCAGGAAGGTGTAATACACATAATTCTGCCCGGTTTCCCGTCCCGCCGTATTGAGCGTGATCTGCCCGGCCGCGGCGCCGTCCGTCGCATACGCAAACAGGGCGGCCTGGCCTGCTGTATCCCCGTTCTGTGCCGTCCCGCGGCAGATTCCGAAGCCCGGCAGCAGCACCGGCTGTACCGTGGCGGGCCGCTTTTCTTCCGTCACCGAACGGTCGCCGTACAGCACATCGAGCGTCAGCCGCCCCTCGTTGGTGCGGCCGTTGTTGAAGGTCATCAACGCGCCCGATCCGTCCGGCACCAGAATATATCCGCTCTCGGTCATGGAGCCGGAGCCGAAGAAAGGCAGAATGGTCAGGGCGGTCAATACGTTGCTCTTGTTCTCCTGAATGCCCGCCGCCGGCACCGATACGGTCAGCCGGCCTTCGGCCAGCCGATACTGCAGCGGTATAACGAATCCCAGTTCTTCGAAGGTATACACCATGGTCAGGGTTTCCCCGTCCCGGTAAGCCTGCATCGCCTTGGGGCCGTCCCCGGCCACCAGTTTATCGTTGGTTTCCTCCAGCGTGCTAGACGCGCCCTTATAGGTTACCAGCAGCTGCGACTGCAGCCGGGCCTTGTTGATGTCATAGGCAATGAGATCCTCGTCCGGGTTTTCCGGATTGCTCTGCCACAGGAAGCCCGTCCGGCTGTCGAGGACCGTCACCCGGCCGGTCGTCAGATCGGCCCGCAGCTCCAGGGCGCCGGACGCATCCCGCAGCACCGCCTCCTCCGCGGAGGACACCGGCTCGCCATAGGAGACCGCCTCCGGCTGCGAAGCCGGCTGTGCCGCCCCGCCCACCCCGAAAAGAAGGCAGGTCACCGCCGCGCAGCCCAAAGCCAGCAGCCGCCGGACAACCGTCCGCATCCGCTTGTGTTCCATGCGCATCTCTCCTTTCCGAAGCGTCAGCCGATCATTTTGACAAACTCATCCCATACCTGGGCAAAGAATACAAACACCTGCTGGAACAGGCTCCACAGCAGCAGGGCCATAAACAGAATCAGCAGGATCCCAAGCAGGGTAAACAGGATGGACAGCAGGGTTCCGCGGTAGGTCATCTCGTGGATCTCCCGGAAGCCGCCGATGAGGATCGCCGCCGACCAGAGAATAAGGATCACCTGCACCGCCGTGAGGAAGCCGCCTTCCTCCTGCACCAGCATATTGCTGGCCGCCGTGTGAATCATCACGCTCACGATATAGGGGATGAGCGCCGTGGCGCTGACCACCACCAAATCGGAAAACCGCGCGCTGCTGTTCATCAGGTTGGAAACAAACCAGCCCGCGATCACCCACAGGGCAAACAGCCCGAAGGTCTTGAGCAGATGGAGCAGCACTTCAAATTCTTCCGGATTGTTCGGGTTAAAGATAAAGCCGCTGTACTGCCAGTCGATCACCGAGGCAAAGAACCATACGCCCAGGACGCAGAGGCTGAAGATGCCCGTCTTTTTCACGTCGGTATGGCGCGCCAGCACATAACCTCCCTCGCCCGGATGGAAGAGCGAGTACCGCACCTTGCCGGCCAGGCTTTTGTGCATGGGATTGACCAGGTAATTGCTGCGCACCTTCAGCCGCCGCTCCGCCACCAGCAGAAGAATGAACAGGAGGAAAAACGCGGCGAAGATCACCACAAATACGTTCTGCATCCCCTGCGCCCGGTACTGGGAAAACGCCTGGGAATAGTTGTCCCGGTCATTGCCCTGCCGGAAATAGTCCATGGCGCCCCGGTAATCGCCCTGTTCCATCATGGCCTTCCCCAGACCCACATAGGCCATCGAAAACCCGCCGTTTTGGCTGATGACCTTGCGCCAGCCCGGCTCGGCCTCTTCATAAAGGCCCTGGCCGAACAGCTTCGCCGCCTCTATGACATCCTGCCCATAGGGCGTGGGCCGGAACAGGGAAATCGTCTCGTAGTTTTGATCGAGAACATAAATGTCGTTGCCTATCACATCCAGGGCGACCAGCGTATCAAAGGACCCCATCGTGTTGTTTCTTTCGCCGAAGGTGAACAACCGGTCTCCGTTCTGCGTAAACACAGCCACCCGGCAGAGATTGGCATCCAGCGCGAACATCAGCCCGTCTTCGTTGACGGCAATGTCCACATAGGAGGTATCCTGCAGGATGCTCTCGTTTTTGCCCAGCTCCAAATCGCCGTAGTCTTGATGCGGCAGAATATTGAGGCTGTTGGTATTGAACTTCTTGATTTCGTCGGTAAACTGGGTGCCGAGGGAGGTCTTGTTGGTGACCGTATACAGGTATCCCTCCGCGTCCAGGGTGAAGTTCTCAAACGACACGGGCACATACCGCTTCATACTATCGATTTGGGTGTCGTTGAGTATCTGTTTCCAGAAATAGTCCGCCAGCAGGAAAACGGTGGCTTCCACCGAATTGCTGCCGAGAAAGGTCAGAAACGCGTAGTCGTCCTTGGCCGAAAAGACGCAGGCGCCCATGTAAATGCCCGGCACCAGGACATACAGATTGCCGTTTTTGTCCAGCTGTACCTTTGTGGGGGCGAAGGTCACGCTCTCGTCGATGAGCTCGGTGTCCGGGCGGAGAATTTCCCGGATAATTTCCCCCTTGGCGTTGGCAATGAACACGCGTTCCCCGTCCGGATCCGCCACATAATAGGTTTTGTTTTCCCCGCGGCCGTCCACATACAGGCCCGATATCCCCATGGCGAAGGCCTCGGATCCGTCTTCGGTAAAGCTGAGCGTGGACAGGTAGTGCAGATCCTTATCAAACACATGGATCTTGCCCATGCCGGAGTCCAGCACATTGATAAGCCCGTCCTCGTCGACAAACAAGTCGGTGGGATCCCAGTTGGCTCCCTGCTCCGCCTGATCGCTGCGCGCCTGCTTGACACAGGTATAGCCGTCCGGTGCCGGCACGGCCTTGTCTTTCTCATCGTACTGGTAGGATACGGCCCCGGCCGCGGGGGCCCCGGCCGTCAGCAGGCAGCAGAGCGCTAGCAGGCAAAGCCCCAAACGCCTGCGCAGGCCGCGGCCTGCGGCGATGTTCCTCATCTTCATCCCCCGTTCTTTTGCTGAAATCCAATCGGTCGGCCTCATCATTCCTTTATCCCCGACGCACTCATGGTTTCAATGACGTTGCTCTGCGTGACAAGGAATACCACAATGAGCGGCAGCATCAGCACCACCGCCGAGGCCATGGACGGTCCCATCCGGGAGATACCCGCCGCAATCACATTGGTGAACGCCATGTTCAGCAGCTTGAGGTTTTCGTCAAACACCATGTTGAGCGGCTGCTGTGCCCATACGCTCTGGAAGGTGAAGAGAGTCAGGGTCATCCAGGCGGGCTTCACCTGCGGCATCACAATGCGGAAAAAGATCTGATACTGATTCGCGCCGTCGATACGGGCGGATTCGATGAGCGCCATGGGGATCCGTTCCATAAACTGCTTCATCAGAAACAGCCCCAGCGGCGCCGCCAGATTGGGCACGATGTACACCAGGATGGTGTTGATAAAATGCAGCCGTGCCATGATAACGTACTGCGGCAGGGCCAGTACCGTGCCGTTAAACAGCAGGGTCAGCACCACCACATCAAACAGCCAGCCCAGCCGCAGCTTGTATTTGGCCAGGGGATAGGCGGCCATGGAGGCGATCACCACGCTGCACACCGTGGTAATCACCGTGATAAACGCACTGTTAAACAGATAGCGGGAAAAGGGCACCTGCATGTTGGCGACCAGCTTGAACAGCATGGAGTAGTTTTCCAGCGTTGGCCGCACCACAAAGAAACGGGGCGGATAGGCAAACAGCTCATCCAGCGGTTTAAAGGAGTTAATGACCGAGTATACCAGCGGCGCGACCATCAGCACGCTCAGGGCTATCATAAGGATGAACAAAACGGCGTTGCCCGTACGGCTGCGCCCGCCGCGGCGAAGCCGATGGAAATGAAACAGTTTGCGCATATGCGTGCCTCCTTTCTTCACTCGCTGCTGACATACCGCAGAACAAACCCGACCAGGGTCTTGAAAATCAGCATCATCACGAACAGCACCACGGCCACCGCGCAGGCATAGCCCATTTCATAGCGTACCGTGCCGTAGTCCATCATGTGCAGCACGATGGTGTGGGCGGAATAGTTGGTGCTGTTCGCCCCGAACAGCTGGGTGGACAGGGTGCTGACCGAGAAGGAGGCCGATATCTGCATCACCGCGCCGAAGAGCAGCTGCGGCTTCATCATGGGCAGCGTAATGTAAAACAGCTCCTGCAGTCGGTTGCGCACGCCGTCGATGCTGCCCGCTTCGTACAGGGAGGTGTCCACCCCTTTGAAGCCGGCGATAAAGGCCAGGAACCCGGTTCCCAGACACATCCACAGCTGCACAAGCACCAGCACGCCGAAATTGTAAGCCGGGTCGGTCAGCCACTGGATGGGTTCCTTGATGATGCCGATGTTCATCAGCACGCCGTTGATAAAGCCGTGGGCGTCCCCGCTGAACAAAAACTGCCAGATAAAGTACACCGAGGACCCGGCCAGCGCCGGCGCGTAAAAGAAGAAGGTCAGCATGACGCGCACGCCGTTGCTGAATTCGTTGATGAGCCATGCCAGCCCGAAACACAGCAGATAGCTGATAGGGCCGGTGATCAGGGAAAGCAGCAGGGTGTTGCGCATGGCAATGCCGAAAATCTCGTCGTGAATGAATAGGTTGACATAGTTTTTCAGTCCGATAAAGGACGGCATCTCAAACATGTTGTAGTAGGTGAAGCTGAGCACCGTCGCCACCAGCACCGGCAGCAGGATCATCAGAAAGAAAAACAGGAAAAAAGGCAGCATCATCAAATACAGATCCCGGTTGCTTTTCAGATCTTTTAGAAGGGGCACCTTGGCCGCTTTTCCGTTACGCAAGGCCGAATTCCTCCCTCTTTCGTGCAATCTCGCCGTTGATGCGTGCGCCATACTCCTGAATCGCCTCCAGTGAATTCCGGCCGTTGTATACCACGTCACGGAAAGCGTTGATCAGATCCCGGTCCAGGTAATAGTTGCCCGGCACCTGGGGGATTTCCTCGACCTGGGCCCACTGCTCCTTGAGAAGCGCCGCGGTTTCCGGATCCCAGTCCAAATCGTCGAACGCCTCCTTGTTGGCCACGGCCACCCGGGCAATAACGCCAACCTTTGACTCCAAATCCCCCGCGTAGCGGCCCTGTGCCTGGGCACCGGCCCACCATTTGATAAAGGACCAGGCCTCGTCCGGCTTGGGCGTCGAGCTCAGGATGACCGCCGCCGTGCCGGTGGCGGACTGCACCCGGTTGATGGTGCCGTCCTCCTGCAGCGTGCCGGGAATCGGCGCCATCTCCCACAGACCGCGCAGCTCGGGCGCGGCAGAGGCCAGCTGATTATAATTGGTGTACGACACCACCGCCATGGGCATCTCGCCGCTGCGGAACCGGTTGAAGAAGTCATAGCTGACCGGCAGACCCACCTTGGTGTACAGATCCGTCCACATGGAAAAGGCCTTCTGGGAGGGCTCGGAATCCAGTAGCGTGCGGGACAAATCCTCGGAAAACACCTTGCCGCCGTTCTGCAGCAGCAGAGTGTAATACATGCTGGCGTCGCCCGCCGTGGAAGCCGCTGTACCCACGCTGGTCACCGGAATGCCCGCTTCCAGCTTGTACAGATGCAGCTGGTTGGCAACCTCGATGAATTCGTCCCAGGTTTGGGGAACCGACAGCCCCAGCTCCTCAAAAATATCCCGCCGGTAGAACAGCATGTTAAAGCTCTGCGTGTCCGGCAGGCCATAGACTGAGTTCTGGAAGGAGTACGGGGTCAGGGCCCCGGGCTGGAACCAGCCGGTCACCTCTTCAAAATCCGGGAAGGCTGTCAAATCCAGCAGGGCGCTGCGCACCGCCAGATTCACCGGCGTGTCCCGGGTGGTGTTGATGGCGACATCCGGCGTATTTCCCGACAAAAACGCCTCCACCATGGTGGCGCTGACCAGCTTGATGTTGACGTGAATCCCCGTCTTGGGCGTGAACAGATCGGTGGTCATTTTCCAAAGGACCTCGGCCTGATCCCGGCCGGTGCCCAGCCACAGGGAAATGCTTTTGTCCTCCTCTTCGGAGGAGAAGCCGTTGTAATCCTGAACAAAGGAGTAAAAGAACAGTGCGGTGTTATGTACGATACTGTCCCAGAAATTGGAGGTGGTTTTGGGCAGCTGCGCCCCCTCCTGCCACAGCAGGAAATAGTCGAGCATCAGCGGCTGGCTCCGGATATCCAGCACCCAGGCGGAAACGCTGCCGATGTTGCTCTGAAAGGAGGTGATGCGGTACGGGATGGTGCGCGGCTCCTCCAAAAAGCTTTCCAGCTGCCGCACGGTGGTCATCAGAATGGCGCATTCCGCCACCTCGCCTCCGGCAAGCTCGCAAATGGCATCGTATCCGCTGCGCAGCCGCTGTGCGCAGGCGGACAACCCTTCCATCAGGCCCGGGATCTCCTTGTCCAGGTTATAATCCCGATATGGATCCGCCGAGGTGGAGGTGACCATAATGATTTTCCGGTACCACTGGTTGAGATCGTAAATGACATCGTTGAGCTGCCGCACGATGGGCGCCAGATCGCCCAGGACCGCCTCCATACGCAGGGTGTGTGTCCCCTCCGAGAGGTAAAACAGATACGGCTCCCCTTCTTCATCCGCCGCCGTGAGAAAATCCCACCGGCTGGTATAGGGGAACTGCAGATAGGCTGCCTCGGCAAACGGCACTTTCCCGTCTATGGACAGCCGGCGCCCGACCGGCAGTCCCTTGAGCGATTCCTGCTGATACCGGAAGGACAGGCGGTAATACCCGCTCTGCTTGACGTCCACCGTCCACTCCAGCCACTGGCCGTGACCGCTCCAGGTCGTGCCGATGATGTTGATGAGCATATTCTTCGCGCTGTAGGGAGAGGTTGCGCGATCCGTCCGGTCGGATTCGGGCCGCATGGTGGAAT
>CDZV01003804.1_pt1 | contig 37410 bp, 49 predicted proteins | sample 554851 | NCBI WGS metagenome assembly CDZV01 (sample SAMEA3182090, study PRJEB8094) | gut metagenome | biome: human; feature: gut; material: Stool; isolation source: human stools | place: Canada | collected 2013-03-12
GGCCGCGGGTAAGAACTTTGCGCTGGGCGAGGGGCTGAAAGTTCTCTCTCCGCTGCACGCGCACTGCTTTGTGGATGCCGCGCGCATCTGAATACGATCGAAAGAGGCGAGAATATGGAAAAGAACAAGACCTGCAACCGCCCCTGGCGCTATTCTCTGGCGATGTTCGGTTTGTCCATCGCAGGATACATGTACGTTACTTACGGCACCTTTTTTTACACCGAGACCATCGGCCTTTCCATGAAGCTGATCGCGCTGGGCAATGTGCTGTATGCGGTTTGGGACGCTTTCAACGACCCCATCGCGGGTTATCTGTCGGACCGCACACGCACCCGCTGGGGACGGCGCAAACCCTGGCTGCTGGTGAGCGTGCCTGTGTTCGTGCTTTCGTCCATCCTGTTTTTCAGCCCGCCCGCATCCCTGGGCACGGGCGTGGGGCTGGCCGTATATTTCACGGTATTTCTGATGCTGACAGAGACGGGCAACACCATCTCCACCGTGAACTACCACTCCCTGCTGCCCGAGCTGTACCGCGATGAAAAGCGCCGCAACCAGGCGAACGCCCTGCGGCAGGCCATGCAGCTGGTGGGCATGATCATCGGCGTTTCGCTGGTGCCCATGATCACTGCGGCCATCGGTTACCGCGCCACGGCGCTGGCGCTGGGGCTGCTCAGCGGCGCGCTCATCCTTTATTCCATACTGGGGTGCCGGGAGCGCAGTGAATTCAGCCAAAGCGAACAGCCCGGCCTGCTGGCTTCGTTGAAAGCTCTGGCCACCAACGCCAATTTCTGGCTTGTGTCCGTCTCCCACTTTTTCTACCAGTCCACCAGCGGGCTGTTGCTGGCGGGCATTCCGTTCTACATCAAGTACGCGCTGCAGCTGCCGGACAGCAACGCCACATTTCTCTCCGCGGCCGTGTTCGTCAGCGCCATCCCCTCGATGTACCTCTGGTACCGCCTTATCAACCGGCTGGGCACGCTTAAATGCTGGCGCATCGCGCTGGCGTGGCTGGGACTTTCGCTGGTCCCGATGTACTTTGTGCACAGCCTGCTGCCCGCGTGCCTTGCCGGCGTATTGGTGGGTGTGGGCATCGCGGGCGTGACCGCCAACCTGGACATGGTGAATTCCGTGCTCATCGAGGACGACGCGGCCCGCTATGGCGTGCGCCGCGAGGCCACGTTCTTCGCGGGCATCAGCTTTATCACCCGTCTTTCCAGCCTGACGCGCAGCGGCGTTTTTCTTCTGCTGTTCACGCTGTTCGGCTTTGAATCCGGCGAAAGCCCCGGCGCAATGCCCGGCACTGCCGCCCGCTTTATGATGATCGTCTTTCCCATCGCGCTGATGGCGTTCTCTGTGTGCGCCTCTCTGCTTGTGCGCTTCCGCGCTCCCGCCGCCAGAGCCGCAAAGCCCGCGGCAAAGCTGTAGATCCCTCCGCCGCCCGGCGCTTCTGCGCATTTCCGGGCGGCGCTTTTTCTTACCGCTCTTTTCTCCTGCGGGGAAATATGGTACAATGCCCCGCAGAAGAGGCAGCGGCGCACAGGGCCGCCGGGGAAAGGGGAAATGGAGCATGGACTATACGCTCGTCAAGCAGGTGCGGGACAATGCTCCCCTGCGGGAGAGTTTTTTCGCACTGGCCCGGCGTGTGTTCGGCCTTTCGTTCGAGGAATGGCACCGCGCGGGCTGGTGGACGGACCGCTACGTTCCCTATACGATGGTATACCGGGACGGCAGCGCGGCAGCCAACGTCTCGGTCAACCGCATCGACACGGTGTGGCGTGGCGAGGCGCTGCGGCTGGTGCAGCTGGGCACGGTGATGACGGCTCCGGCGCACCGCGGCAAGGGCCTTGCCCGCAGTCTGATGGAAGCCGTACTGGACGACTGGGGCCGCACCTGCGACGGCGTTTATCTTTATGCCAACGGCACGGTGCTGGAGTTTTACCCCAAATTCGGCTTCGTCCCCGCGCGGGAGCATGTCTGCACACTGCCGCTGCCCGCCCGGGACGCCGCTCCGGCGGAGGGCGGTTTTGCGCGGCTGGACATGGACACGCAGGCCGGGCGCGCGCTGCTGCTGCGCTGCTATGAGCGCTCCAACCCTTTCTCCGCTCTGCCCATGCTGGATAACCCCGGCCTGCTGATGTTCTATTGCAGCGGCTTTTTGAAGGACTGCGTCTATTACTCTTCCGCTTATGATCTGGCCTGTGTGGCCACGGAGGAGGACGGCGTTTTCACCTGCTGCGACTTTTTCGGCACGGGCCGCTGCACGCTGGAGCAGGCAGTGTGCGCCGCTGCCTCTGCCGCTTCGCCCGGCGCGGCGCGGGCCGAACTGGGCTTCACGCCCGCAAGTGCCGCCGCATACGCCCGCGCGCCCGTGCAGGGCGACGACCATTTGTTCGTGCTGGCGGGCGGAGCGAATATTTTTGCGGAAGACCGCGTGATGCTGCCGCTGCTTTCCCATGCCTGAACGCGGCGCCGCAAAACATTAAAAAAAAGGGAGGGCAAAAAAAGGCATCTCCCTTTTCCCCCTCTCCCGTTACAGGCGCTCTTACAGGCGTTCGCCCTGGGTGGGCTTTAAAAACCATAGGCACACAAAGCCCGCCGCCGTGGCCGCAATGGCAATGAAATGCCGCACGGCCTCGCCTTCAAAGCAGCGGGCCAGCAGCGGGAAGCCTACGCTGCCCACACTCATGCCCAGCGCCAGAAAGCCGTAGTTGATGCCCGCGTTCTTCTGGCCGAACAGGTCTGTTCCGGCCGCGGGAATGACAGCGGCCTCGCCGGAATAGCAGAACGTAAGCAGACTGTACACCAGGATCACCCACCAGCTGCCTGCATAGATGAACCACACCGAAAATCCGCACAGCGCAGCCAGCAGAAGCATGTCGGTATACCGCCGTCCGATCTTATCGCTGAGCCAGGGCATCAAAAGCCGTCCTGCCGCCGAAAAGACCGAGCCCACCACGATGCAGGCCAGCGCCGCCGTCTGCGAAAGCCCGCGCTCCTGTGCCAGCTCCACGATGATGGGGCTGAACAGCAGCACGGCCGGCGTTGCAAGCCCCACTACGGCGAACATCAGCCAGTATTGGTTTGTTTTGAGCATTTCTTTTACGCTGTAGTCCCGCGGCCTTTTGGGTGCCGGCCCTCCGCCGCGCTTCTGCTTCGCTGTTTCCCGGGGCGGCTGCTCCGGGTTTTCCAAAATAGCCGCGCCCGCGCCGCACACCGCCAGCATCAGAAGGCCCAGCACCCAGAACGCGGTGCGGATACTCCAGGTGCCGATGAGAAAGCGGCCCAGAAACGTGAGCACCGCGCCGGACGCGCCCACCGCGCCGCCGATGACGCCCGTGGCCAGGCCCTTGCGGTCCGCATACCACTTCTGCGCGCAGGACATGACCGAAGGATACAAAAACGCACAGCCCAGCCCCACAGGCACGCTGAACACACCGTAAAAGAACCACGGATTTTCCCCCGGGATGAAGCCCGCGCCGCAGAAGCCCGCCGCCAGCAGCACCGCGCCTGCAAGCCCGGCCGTGCGCGGCCCCTTTTTGTCCTGTAAAAGGCCGCCCAAGATACACCCAATGCCGAAAAAACAAATGGTGAGGCTGAAAATCATGGCCGCGTTCTCTTGCGAAAGGGAATAGCCCTCGCACACGCCGCGCTGAAACACGCCCCAGGCCGCGGGCACGCCCGTCAGGACCTGGATGGCCGCGCCCGCGGCGAGGATCACCCATCTGTGCTGCTTTAAAAACGCCTGCATTATTCCAACTCCTTTGCGGGCGGCGCACGCGGCCCCGCCTCCGGGATAGTATGCGCACAGGCCCGGGGGATTATTTCTCTTTTCTCCGCTTGACGAGGCTCCGGTTTGCGTGTAAGATTTTTTCATAACAGAAAAAGGGATGGGACATATGAAAAAAACGACGAAAATCGGCATCATCGGGGCCGGGCATGTGGGCAGCCACGTGGCCAGCAGCCTGATGACCCAGGGCCTGTGCGATGAGATCGTGCTGCTTGACACAGACGAGGGCAAGGCGCGCCGCCATGCCGACGACATCGCGGACAGCGTGGCCTATATGCCGCTGCCCGCAAAAATATACGCGGGCGGCTATGAAGCGCTGGCGGACGCGGATATCGTGGTGCTCAGCGCGTGCAGCACCATTTTTGAACAGGACCGCCTTCTGGAGCTGGACGCGACGGTCAAGGTCATTGCGGAGATCGCCCCGCAGCTTACCGCCAGTGGTTTTTCGGGCATCGTAGTCTCCATCTCCAACCCCTGCGATGTCATCGCGCAGTATTTTGCCCGCATCACCGGGCTGAACGTGGTGGGTACGGGCACGGCTCTGGACTCCGCCCGGCTGTGCAGACGTCTGGCGGCGATGCTGGGCGTTTCGCCTCACAGCGTCTGCGCCTATGAGCTGGGCGAGCACGGCGACAGCCAAATCGCGGCGTTCAGCGCCGCCACTGTGTGCGGCAAGCCGCTGACGGACTGGATGGCGGAGCAGCCGGACACCCGCGGCCAGGCGGATCTGTACGGAGCCTGGCGCTCTACCGTGGCGGCCGGCTGGGACATCGTGCAGGGCAAGGGCTGCACAGAATTTGGCATTGGTGCGGCGGCTGCGGCGGTCATCAAAGCCATTCTGCACGATGAAAAGGCCGTGCTTCCCTGTTCCACGCTGCTGGACGGACCTTACGGCCAGCACGGCGTGTACGCCAGCGTTCCCTGTATTCTGGGCGCTGCGGGTGTGGAAGAGGTCATCGAACTGACGCTGAGCCGCGGCGAGGCGGAGGGCTTTGCCAAAAGCTGCGCCATCATTCGGGAGCACTGCGAAAAGCTGTAAAAAGCAGCTTGCTTCCATTTTGAGGCTACGGGCTGTTAAGCGCCGAGCAATAGTCATAACCACCCGCTGTAAGTATTCATGTAGAATGAGAAAACCCGAGCGCGAAGGTTGAAAAGACTTGAAAAGGCTTGAAATGGCTTGAGACTGCGGAAAATCGGCTTTAATGCGGCGTGAAAACGAGTGAATTTGCGTGAAAAGATGAAAACGGAAAACAGGGCCAAAACGCGGGTTTTGCCGGGGTTTGAGCGCCGGGCGGCGCGGGCTTGAAAATGGCTTTTAACTGCTTTAAAGAGACTTTTAAAAGCCCACACACAAAACGCCTAAAAACCGCATAACCGCGCGGTTTAAAAGCATTTTAAAAGATTTTTGAAAGACAAAAAAAGAACCGTTCCAGAGTTAGGAATTTTTCCTTTCTCCGGAGCGGTTCTTTTTAATTTTTAATTGTTCAGGTAGGAACTTTTGGTTCCTACCTGAAAGAAAAGTTCCCACCTAGGAAATAAGCGGGTTTGCACGGATTTTGATATAGGTTCCTAATAAGAAAAGTTCCCACCTAAATATGGATTTTAGAACCACTCAGGGTTCAAAATACCTATCACTTTTCCATTCACGCGCATGTCCTCTTTCATGGGAATCGGCTTGTACTTTTTGTTGAGGGAAAGGAGCACACCGTTGCCCAGTTTTTTGATGTATCCCAGCCCATCCATTGTCACAACAACAATGTCTCCCGGCTCTGCCGGTTCAAAGTTCACCAGGGCAATATCACCATCGTGGAACTTTGGCTCCATGCTGTCACCGGAGACCGGAACGGCGAAGGCTGTGCGGCGAATCAATTCGTTGTCCTGCACCATGTATTCTGTAAATGATTCAGGCCCCAGGTATACGCCCGCTCCGGCGGCTGACGGCTGCTCCGAAACCTTCAACGGAGTCATGTTCAGAAAGTCTATTGTATTATCATTCAGCTTGTCAAGCTCTTTATCATCTGGCGCACGCTGTGGGAAGACGATTGTTTTTGCCTTTTTCTTTACAGCATAACTCAAAGAGGAGAGGATGAATTCCTTTCCGTCATCATCTAACAACCTGAATTTTTTTACAAGCATCTCCATTTCTTCAGGTGATGCCGTATCCTCTCGAAGCGAAGACATTTCGTCCTGAAAAAGGTAATTTGCATCACACTGAAGAACTTCAAAAACCTTAAATAGCACCTCGGCCTTTGGAGAATTAAGTCCTGCCTCATAATGGCCAACAGCGCCTTTAGTAACGCCGAGAGCTGTAGCTAGTTCGGCCTGTGTTAAGTTCATCTTTATTCGCTGTTCTTTCAATCTTGACGCAAAACTCATTAGTTCATCCCCCCTGCCAAGTAATTCTATTCTACTTGTTAAATAATCTAATTTCAATATAAAAGTATAGAAAAAATATTATTCCGGTATTGATTTCATAGAAATACTATGCTAATATACTATTAAGGATAGTTTTTCTATACAACGAGGTGATGAGCTGTGGAATGGGATGAAGTTATCCGGATGAACATTAGGACAATCATTAAAAACAAAGGGTTCATACAAAAAGCTGTCGCAAATCGCGCGGGCTTTTCAAAGCAAGCATTTAACGACATGCTTACCGGACGACGGCATATAAAAGCCGATGAAATTCCACGCATTGCAAATGCGCTGGGGTGTGACAATAGCGACATCTATTCAGTTCCTTCGGGGGAAGCAGTATGAACTTCCACCTAGAGCTAAGGAAAAGCGGCTGTCGGAAGGAACTGAAGCGCCGGACCGACCGGAGCCTGGACATTCTGGAAGTGCGGCGGCACGAACTGACGGCAGCCTGTTCACCCAAGTGGGCCCCGTGCCGCATCCGGTACTATCCCGGCGTGGGCCGCATCTACGTCAGCGGCCCGGCGGGGCAGCACATTGGCTGGGCGGACAACCTGGCGGATGCAATCAAGCAGCTGGCCCGAGCCGATACAAGCCAAGTATTGCCCGGAAACGGGCTTTCAAACAGGAAGGAGCAAACGCAATGAAAAAATACCAACTGACAGGCCAGCCCATCTATGTTGGCGAGACCTACAACCACAACGGAGACCTGTACCGGGTAGAAAGTTTTGACGAAGGATACACCGAGCCGAAGGTGACGCTGCGGCGCATCAAGGATGGAACGATCTTCGACGTAGAGGCCCCGGCCCTGTTCCTTACACCAGCGGGTGTGCAGCTGCTGTGGCCGAGGGAAGTAAACCGATTCTGCTCCACGCTGGAGCAGGCAGTCTGAAGGAGGAACCCCAGATGAACGAGTTAAAAGGCAATTTTAAGACTGCTTACGATGTGCTGAAACGCGCAGAGCGTTGTGTGCTTCTTCGCAGCAAGGCGGCGAACCCATCCCACACCTACGCCGTGGGCGATGTGGACAGCAACGGCCTTGTATTCGGCCTTGTGCTGAAAACAGACCCGGAGGCAGCCGTGCGGGAGTTCCGCGCGCGGTCTTTCCCGAGCTGGTCGCCCTGGAAGATATCCAAGGCTTGAAACGCCCCGAAAAGCATGGAATATAGAAGTCGAAACGGCCCGGTGGGCCGTCTGCCGGGACCGGCCGCCCGGCACTGACGATGGCAGGCCAAACAAAAAGCCCGCACGGGGCGGGCGGAAAGGAGTATGCGAAAATGGAGAAAAAGCTTTGGCTCAACGCGGAGGGAAAAGTCATGATGGGCAATCAGGAACTCCCTCGGTGCAGGGTCCTTTCGATGGAAGCTTCGAGTGAACGCCGTTTTGTTCGCGTTGCATTCGAAATTGAGGTTGAAGAGTTGGATATCCAATTTCAAGCTATAGTGCTAGATGAAGAATGCGGCGATCCCTCCAACAACTGAGAATGCGGAAGACACATAATCAAGGACTTCCTTTAATCCGGTTTTAAAGCGGTTCTCCATATACACGAGCGCACTGTGAGAGAGGGAAAAGTTTCCAGCCATATCTGATTCAACAGCAAAGGCTTCGCTCAGTTCATGCAAAATGTCTCGATAGTCACTATCTGAAAGATCGGGAAACAGCTCGCTTCTCCATGATTCAGAGACATAAAATTCCATTGCATCCGATCGAGGCGTCCCGTTTTTTACTCGTTTCAGAAAAATTGCGTATACCAGGCAAAGGAATTTGTCAGAAGCTTTTGTTAAAGTCACGCTAATTCACCCCCTTTCTACTCCAGTATAGAGCATAAAGAGGGCCAAGACAAGGAGGAACAAGATGAAGCTTACAATACGAGATGACGAAATCACTCCCGCAGGGCGAAACGGGTTTCTCGACAATGTGCCTATCCCTTGGACTTCCAAGGTAGACGTTACAGAAATCTGCCAGACTGGACGTGTCAAAGTGCGCGTTGAGTGCAGGCTGCCGATGTGCGGCACAGACGGAAAGGATGAAAATAATGACTTACCACATTAAAGACGCACTGAAAAAACAGTTCGACCTGCTCTCGGAGGCATCCGAGGGGTGTGTAGACGGCGATGAACTCAGCTCTCTGACGCACGCAATGCTTCAGGTCTGCGAGTTTCTTGAAAGGATCGAGCGGGATGAGGCCACGCAGTGCAGGGGCATACGTGAACACGGAGTTCCCGAGGCGATGGCCGTGGACGACGGCGAGGAGCTGCGGCCGTGCTGGCATGGTGGGCCGTTGAATGGCAGGGGCAAGGCGTTTGAGCGGCTGGTGCTGGACCTCAAAGCCGCGGGCGCGCCGGCAGATTTCTTCCGGGGGAAGTGTTATCAGGAAGTTTTGCGCGACATTGCGGATGTGCTTCAAATCGAGAAGCTGGCAAACGAAGCCGCGCGAATGGTTGCAGGCATCGCCGCCGACCGCAGTAAGAGAGATGCTGACGCATGAACGATTACGAGAAGCTGATGCAGGCAGCGGAGCCGCTGCGCAGGTATCTGGAAGCCCATTGCGGGCTGACAACGGAGATACTGGTATCGCACGACCGGGTGGACGTTCTGCGCTGCGAGTTCGGCATCCCGTTCAGCCGGACAATACCGGACACAGAAGAATAGCCGAAACAGCCCTGTGGGGCTGTCGTGCGGGGGCTGACCGCCCCGCGCCTGATGATGGCAGGTCAAGGCAGGTGATTTTTTTGGATGTGGATGTCATGTTAAAACCAAGCGAAGCAGCGTCTTTAATGGATTGCACGGTTAGAGCAATCAGAAAGCGCATCACTCTTGGTAAACTTGATGCAGTTACCATCCTAAATAAGGATAATCGTCCCCAGTACCAAATCGCAATATCCTCCCTCCCACCCAACGCACAGGAAAAATACTACGCGCAGCAGCGGGCGTCGCTGGCTTTGACCGTGGAGACGGAAGCGGTAGAGACAAAGGCTTCGAAGCCGTTCGACTGCTACACCGAGGCGGAGCGCGAGGATATCGTGTTCTGGAAGCGGGTGCTGGCGGAGTGGGAGAAATACCGCCAGCGGGGCGGCATGAGCGCCGCGGAGCTGGACAAACGGTTCCTTGCATACCTGGCGCTTGAATATCCGGACCGCAAACTGAGTATCGCTACACTGTACCGGAAACGGAAAGCGCTGGCGGAGGGCGATTTGGACGGCCTGGTGGACGGACGGGGCAAGGGCCGCAAGGGTAAGCGGAACATGGCGGAGCCTGTGTGGACATTTTTCCGGGGCGCGCTGCTGCAGGAAACAAAGCACATGGATATCCGCGAGGCGATGCGGCAGACGGAAGAACACTTCCAGCTGACGGACCCGGACATGCTCCCCCTTCCCTCGTACAGTACGTTCCGGCGCAGGGTGCTGGAGGATATCCCGCCGCAGGTGCTGTGCCTGGGCATCTACGGAGAAAAGGCGCTGAAGGATGAATTTATCCCGTTCGTGCGCCGTGACTATAACCCCATGAGCAGCAACGAATGGTGGGTGGCTGACAACCACACCTTCGATGTGCTGACGCTTGGCCCGGACGGGAACAAGCACCGGCTGTACTTAACGGCGTTCATCGACGCGCGCAGCGGTATTTTCACCGGGTGGCACGTCACGGAAACGCCCAGCGCATACGCGGTGCTGCTGGCGCTGCGGCGCGGCATCCTGGAACGCGGCATCCCGGAAAACATCCTGACGGACAACGGCAGCGACTTCTGCGCCTGGGACGTGGGCGGGCGCGGGCACCGCAAAAAGAACGCGGAGGCCGAGGCCAACCGCCCGCCCACCATCATGGAGCATCTGGGCATCGGATTCCACACGGCGCTGCCACGAAATGCGCAGGCAAAGCCCGTGGAACGGAAGTTCCTGGACGTAAAAGGCCAGTTCAGCCGCCTGTGGGCGACGTACACGGGCGGCAATGTAACGGAAAAGCCGGAATGCCTGAAAAAGGTACTGAAAAAAGGCCATGTACCTACGGACGCGGAGTTCATCGAGGCGGTCGACACGCTGATCCGCGGATTCTACAACATGCAGCCGTACAGCGGCCCCGTGGCAGCGGACCGGAAATACATCCGCGAGGACGTATACGCCATGCGGATGGGCGAGCTTCGCAAGCCGGCCACGCCGGAGGACCTGCGCCTGATGATGATGCGCACGACGCGGCCGCAGACCGTGGGCCAGCGCGGCGTTAAAGTCAAGGTGGGCGGCGTCTATCTTGAGTATTTCACACAGGACTTCCTGTGGGAATGGCAGAAGAAAAAGGTGTATGTGCGGTACGACCCGGACCATCTGGAAAAGTGCTATGTATACGACACAGACGGCAACCGGTTTATCTGCGAGCTGCCGTTGGACCAGCGCCTGACGATGGAATGGGGCGCAACGGGCGAGGAAGTGGCGGAGGCCGCGCGGTATGTGCGCCAGTACACCAAACGCACCAAAGAAGCCACGGAGGCTGCGCGCGTGCCGGGCCTGGACCAGCAGGCATTGATGGAAAACCGACTGGCGGTGGCGCGGCAGCGCATGGACGGGTACACACCGCCCAAATCCAGAGCGCCGATCCGGCTGGTGCGGGCAGAGGATATGAACACGGAGCCGCTGCAGGCAGCAGCCAGCGGCGCGGGCGCGGACGTTTTTGTCCTGGCACGCGCGGCGGAGCGGCGAAACAAAGAAACGGAGGAATGACACAATGGCAAACGAACAGCTTCGGGAACGGTTGGCGCGCTACATCGACCAGTACAAGGACGATAAGGAATCCGGCGTCAATATGGGCACCGTGGGCCTTGCAATGGGCTACAAGAGCGGCGCGGCGGTCGTATCCGCCTATCTGTCGGGGACATACAAGGGGCGCGTGGATACTTTGGAGGCGCGTCTGAAGGAATACTTCCGCAACGTAGAGGCACGGACAGAGCAGGACAGCAAGCTGGCGGACATCCCGATGCCGAAGGAATATGTGAAGCTCTCCATCTCGGAGCGCGTGTTCACCAGCATCCGGCTTGCCCATATGCGCGGCAGCATCGTGGCGGTGGTTGGCGATTCCGGTATCGGGAAGACCAAGGCCGCGCTGGAATACAACAGCGTGTACCCCAGCTCCAGCTATTACCTTGAGGCGACGCCTGTAAATGGGAATCTGCGGAGCTTCCTGCGGGCGCTGTCCGCGGAAATGGGGCTGCCGGACGGCGGGAGCAATCTGGACCTCGAAAACCGCATCAAGGAGCATCTGCTGGGGATGAACAAAGTGCTGATCATTGACGAAGCGCAGAACCTGAAGTTTACAACCATGGAAATGCTGAAAAGCTGGAGCGACGGCGACCAGCGCAAAGGTCTGAAGGGCGCGGGGCTGGCGCTGATCGGCAACCCGGACATTGAGAGCCAGATGCAGAGCCCGAAATACGACCGCCACCGCAACCGCAGAGTACACGTTGAAAAATGCTGGCGGAACAGCATCACAAAAGACGACGTGCGGCTTCTGTTCCCCGCGCTGGCGAAAGAGGGGCACGAAAAGGAGTTTGACCTGATGTACGGCATGTGCCGGAGCTGGAGCGCTGTGCGCGGCGCAGTGTATGCATATATCAATGCAGCGGACAGCTGCCGTGAGAACGGCGTAGAGATGGATTATGGCACCCTGTTTGCGCAGGCGCAGACCATCAACCCGACGATCGGCGCGGGACGGATTTAAAAACGGGTTACAGGGGGATTAAACGGATGTTTAACAGGATGAAAACAGTTGTCACATTCGCGGCCGGAGCCGTGGCGGGGCTGATGCTGGCGGCGTGCCTGACGGTGCAGGGCTCCCGCCCCGGCGCATTCGGCGGCGAGGCCCTTATTCTGCCGCTGATGGGCCTGCTGCTATATGTGGGCTACGAGGCCGGGCGGCTGGCCACACTGGCGCAGGCGGAGCAGCGGCGGCGCAGACGACGGGCCGGGCCGCCGTACCGGGTAGAGCCTGGAGATGAATAAAGGATGCAGGATGGTGGTGCCCTGTGACCGGAGCTGCCGCGGGCAAAGCTGCTGCGGGTGCTGCGGCTCCCCGCCGGGCCTGCACCGGACGGGGACGCTGTGGCAGCCCTATGATGAGAAATGCTGTCACCGCACGCAGAAGGACCAGCCGCTGGTCTGCATGCATCTGCAAGGACGGCTTCGGCGGGAATGGATGCTGGATACAGAGGAAAACGAGCTGCGGGTGTGGCCTCGCTGCTCCGTTGCAATAGAACACGGAAAGGAGAATTTCTGAATGGTTGATCTCATTGCAACCCTTATCGCTCTTGTTGTGTACTGTGGCTTGTCATGGCTCGTGACGGCAGGAATTATCAAACTGATCACGCTGTGCTTTGGCTGGCCGTTTTCCTTGCTGACGGCCACGGGCATCTGGCTGATCCTGGCGCTGGCAAGAAGCGTATTCAAAAGCCGGAACAGCGATAAGTAGCCGGGGCCTTCTGGCCCCACCGTAATGCAGCCGCGCCGATGGCGCGCCGGTCACAAGCCCGGGAAAATGCAGAGTGCGGCAAAGGAGGTGAAACGGGCCGTGACGAAATATGAGTGGTACAAAGCGCACGGGATATGTCCAACTTGCGGCTGCAGAGATGCTGCCCCTGGACGGGTGCAGTGTCCGGAATGTCTCGAAAAAGAGAGGCTGAAAGCAGTGCAGAGACGGAAAAAGGAAAGCCCGGAGCAAAAAGAATGCCACAACCGACACCGCCAGCGAAGAACAGACCTGCTGCACGCCTTCGGCGTCTGCGTAAGATGTCAGCGGCGGGACGCTGCCCCCGGACGCGCACAGTGCGCGTACTGCCTTGCCCGCAGCCGCCGGTACATGCAGTCCCGGTTGAGGGAGAAAGGCGTCATGCCGCGGGACATGCTGGGATGGCCGGGAATATGCAGCCGATGCGGAAAGCCGACAAATACGCAGGAAGCGCACAAATTGTGCCCCGCATGCCGGGAAGCATCGCAGCATGCCATGGAAATTGCCCGCAACAGCCGCACAGAAAAGAATTGGTTTGCGCGCACGCACTCGCTCATGGCATGGGGCAAACCATAGGAGGTGGAAACAACGGAAAAGCACGAAGAAAAGGCGTCGGAAATTCTGGCTCGCGCCGCGAAGTTGCTGAACGACGCCTCAAAAGTATACGAAGCAAATTTCGAGCTGATGAAAGAGCAGGACGCCCTGCAGCAGGATCTGCTGCATAAGCTGGAAATCGAAAATCTTACGCGGGATGAGCGTGCGAAGCTGGCTACAGAGCTGCGCGACTGCCGCAGGCTCCGGCGTAAGTACAAGGACGTTGTGGAGGAGCTGGAGCCCATTGCAGGGTATTGCGGGACCGCAGCCGGCATGCAGGCGGTAAAGCAGTTGTCCCGGTTTGTGGGCGAGCTTCGGAAGGTGGAAAACTACCACCAGAACCGGCACTACGTCCCCAGATCCGGGCGTGTCAAAGGAGAAAGTCAGGATGCTGAGTGAACAGGATAAAAGTGAGATCCGGAAGTCGTATAGAAACGCAATCGACCCGCGCCAGCAGGTGAAGATCCTGTCACAGCTGTATCTGGTGAGCCGTGAGGAAATTCTGGACATACTGGGGCCGCTTTTCAAGTCTGCCCGCCCAAAACCGAGCCGGAAGGGCCAGCCGAGACGCATCTATGCGCCGGAGTTCAAGGCAGAGGCAATGGAGCGCCTGCGCTCCGGAGAATCTTTCCGGCGGGTGGCTGAGGATATGAGCGTCAATGTACGGACCATGGCTACGTGGGCCTACCAGATGCGAAGGAAGGAGCGAGAGAAAAATGCCGAACTGTAAATTTTGCGGCAAGCCCGTAATATCCGCGCGCGTGATGCATGCGCACTGCTGGGAGCAGAAAGTCATGGAGCTGACGGAAACTGTCTGCGACAGCTATTGCCGCTGGCCGCTTGAGTGCCGGAGCTCTGAAGAACTGGAGGAAAATCACTGTAACGACTGCGTGATGATTCAGGCACTCAACCTCGGGCTGTGAGTGTTGGAAAAGGCCCCGCATACGCGGGGCCAAGGCTCTTCACGGGTAAAATATCCGGATAGGCGATTCATCGGGATGCAAACTGTTCCACATTTCGACAATATCCAGCGGCATCAACCGGAACCCCTTTTTAGAAATACATACACCGTTGCCGAGGTCGGCCAGTGCTTTGTAGAGCACCACGACCGCACCGCGTTGCAGTCCGGAGATCCACTGACGGATGACAAGAGCTTGAAGATCGGATACGGCCTGTTGTTTGAGCCAACCTGTTTGCATCGCCGAATCACCATCCCGCTCCACAACACGTCCCATAAGAAGGTCGTAAACAGCCGGGTCAAAGTCCTTCCCGGCATTCCAGTCGTCCACGAGCTTTTCAAGCGTGGTGCGTGTCTGTTCCGGGTCGACGGCATACGCTTCATGGAGTACGCTTTCGCCTGCGCATTCCTCAATCATGGCGCTGAGTTCGTCAACTGTCATGGAATATCCCCTCTTTTCTTTTTCTTTTAGTATACGCTAAATAACGCGCGCTGTCGACCTCGGGCTGTAGAAAAAAGACCGCCCCGCCCGGAGATACGGACCGGACGGGGCGAGGATGTGGAGAATATGAAACGGACGCTTCACAGCTTTTAAGATACCATAGGCGGGGCGGAAAATCAACAAAAACCGACAAAAAATCAACAAGGAAGTGAAGAAAAAATGACGGTACAGCAATGGCGCAGTCTGCGCCGGAACCGAAGATGCACATACTGCGCACATTCCCATATCGTTTACGGCCGGGATGGGAGCATCTGCTTTTGCCGGGCAAAAGACAAAGCTGTGTATGAGGGCCTGCCCCGCTGGTTCTGCCAAGTATACACACTGGAGGAGGATTCTTGATGAAACAAATGGACATGTCAAAATATCTGCCCTGCACTGCCCGCCTGGTGGGCGGCACACTGTACATACTGGATGGCGAAGGGCGTGTGCAGCGCCGCCTGGACCCGCTGCAAACGGCCATCGAGTGGTTCCAGATGAGCAACGACGCTTTCTATGCGCTGTACGGCGTAAACTGGGTCCCGAAGGAACCGTACTATTCGCAGGCCCGCCGGATGGTACATTCGGGAGGCGGCAGCCATGCGTGAGGCGGCCTGCGGGGACGGTAAAGGGAATACATTCTCGTGGGCGCTTTGGTACGGCGGCGGTCGTGCGGCAAAAAGTACGCACCAGTGGAAGAGGCCAAAGTAAAACGAAAAATGCCGCATCCGGGGCTGTGCCCCGGCCGTAATGCAGCCCCCTGTCCTTTCGGGCCGGGGCCGGTCCCAAGCCCGGAAAATGCAGAGGGCGGAATTTTGAGAAAGGATGTGGATACATATGGCAAGAAAAAAGCTGCACCGGGAGCCTGTGCTGAAGGACTGGGCGGAAGTGAACGACGCGCTGCGCAGCATCCACGAGTACGAGCACGCGCTGACGGAGATGGGCGTGGACATGTCGCGGCGCATCGACGCCGTGAAGGCTGAATACACCAAAAGCGCGGAGCCTTTGCAGAAGCGCGTCAAACAGCTGGAAACGGACGTTCAGGAGTATGTAGAGGCACACCGGGAAGATATGGCCGGAAAAAGCCGACAGCTGACGTTTGGGCGTGTAGGGTTTCGACAGTCCACGCGGTTGATTTTGGCAAATGCGAAGGTCCCGCAGGCCATCGCCACGCTGCTGGCCATGGGCCGCAGGGAGCTTGTAAAAACAGAGCAGAAGCTGGACAAAGAGGCGCTGAAGCAGCAGCCGGAGGAAGTTCTGGAGGCTGTGGGCGCGTATCTGAAAACCACGGATGAATTTTTCTACGACACGGGCGACGCCGTGCCGGAGGAGTAACAAGGGAGGAGGCGGCCGGGATGGGTGCGCTGGATGTAAGCAAGGGAACGGTAAAAAGCATCTATGCTCTGGGTGCAAAGCTGGGGATGGTGGAGCGCGGCGGCGGGCATGCGGACGCGCTGCACGCGCTGGTACAGGGCCTGACCGGCAAAGAAAGTATCACTGCATTGACCCCGGCCGAAGCGCAGGCAGTGCTGGCGGAGCTGCGGCGGCGCAGCGCCCCCGCGGCCGCACCGCAGAAAAAGCGGGCACGGAAGTACGAGGCACTGCCGGGCGGGCTGAGCGAGGGGCAGCAGAAGAAGGTCTGGTACTTGATGTATCAATTGGAAAAATATGATCCCGCGCCGGAGGGCGTACAGCTGCGGGACAGGCTGTGCGGGCTGATCAGCAGACAGTTCGGCGTGACAGCCTTCCCCACCCAGCCGTTCCGGTTTCTGTCATTTTCGCAGGGCAATGCACTGATCGAAGGGCTGAAAAGTCTGGCCGAACGAAAAGAGCTGGAATACCTGCACAGCGACCGATACCGCCGGGAACGGGAGGCGGCCGGGAAATGAGGAATGAACTACTGAACGAGCTGAAGCTGGAAGATCTGCAAGGCGAAGCACGGGAGCTGGCAGAAACCATCGGCATGGATGCTTTCCGGCGGCTGGTGGATGTGTACGGCGGCACCGGCCGGGTGTACATCCCGCAGGCGGACAAGCTCCTTATTCCTATCCGTGACAGACTGATCCGTGATGAGTACAACGGTTCAAACGTCTATGCACTGTGCAAAAAGTGGAATCTGAGCGAGGGATATGTACGCGGAATCGTGCGTGAAAAAACAGAACAGATACGGCGCGCACCACTGGATGGGCAGTGTACGCTGTTCGATGTGTGACTGTTTTGCTGTAAAATCTGAGTGGAACAGTCTTTAAAAGATAAGGTATGATGAACTCACAACGAGGGCATCGTGCCTTATCTTTTTTGTATTTACGGAGGAACCGCAATGACGTTCGACGCCGGGACATGGTGGCTCATAACGATCATCGTGACAACGGTGGTGGGGCTGGTAGGATTTCTGTTCGGGCGCTCGGTGTTCCGGCAGCTGGATGAGAACCGTGCGGACATCAAGCAGGTGCGGGAAAATTACACACCGCGCGACGATCACCAGAAGGACCTGGAACGGCTGCGCACGGCACACCAAAAAGACGTTGAAGCGCTGCGCCGTGAAATGAAGGAAATGCGCACAGAGATGCGCACGGAGATCCGGCAGATGAGCGACGATGTGAAAGACATCAAGGAAAATTGCATCCGGCGCGAGGAATTTGTTTCGCACCAGCTGAAGCTGGAGAACAAGCTGGACCGTCTGATGGAGTTCATGATGAAGCAGGGAGGCAACTGAGATGGACGAAAATGAACTGCGCCGGAAGATGCAGGCCGGCGAGCTTGCGGCCAATAACGGAACTGTGATGCGCACGCTGGCCATCGCGGGCTGCGATTTCAAATTTTTAAAATTGAAGGGCCTGCTGCTGGCGCTGGCGGGCGGCATGGACCGGATGGCGCTGTGCAGCAGCATCAACTACCTGGCGGACAGCGGATACCTGCAGGTACGCTGCATCGAGGACAAGGCCCCGTCCAGCGTTTCGGACGCAGAGCTGGAGGACCTTGAGGTCAAGCTGACGCCGCGCGGCATCCAGCTGCAGCGCTGCGTGAAGAAAGACCCGCTGGTGGATATGTAGGAGGGCTTGAAGATGCGCGGAAAAAACAGGAGCCGCAGCACCATATCACAGCTGCCGCCCGAGGTCCGCGACGTCGTGGATGAGATGGTGAAAGCGACGAACACCTGCACGCTCGCGGATATTCAGAAGTATCTGGCGAGCCTGGACGTCACGCTGAGCCTGCAGGCAATCAGCACCTACAGCAGAAAGCTGCTGGCCTCGCTGGAGGATATCCGTGTGACAAACGAGCGGATGAACGCCATGGTGCGGGAAGCGGCGAAGTATCCGGAGCTGGATTTTTCCGAGGTGATCAACCGGGTGGCGGGGCAGAAGATCCTGGACGCCATCCTGTCGAAGCCGGACGAAGAGTGGAACGATATCGCGCTGGATAAGCTGCTGCGGGAGATGAACGCGCAGACAAAGGCTGTGGCGTACGCCCGCAGGCTGGACATTCAGAGCAAGGATGACACGCAGGCCGCCATGGGCGAGCTGAAGGCGGAGTTCTTCTCAGCCCTTGGTACGGAACATCCGGAGCTGTACCGGCAGCTCGTGGCGGCGCTGGAGCGCCGGCAGAAAGGGGCGCAGCGCTGATGAATTGGTACGCACTGCAGGTCCTGACCGGGACGGAACGGGACGTATGCACGGCGCTGCGGCGCAAAGGCGTGAAAGCCAGAGCCCCGGACCAGCGGATGGAGATTCGGCGGCGGGGTCAGTGGCAGACCGAGGACCGGCTGCTGCTGCCGGGATATGTGTTTGTGGGCGCGGACTATAACGCGGCGTTGTTCCATCTCGTTTCCCCTGTCCCCGGCGTCATCCGGTGGCTGGGGCTGGAGCACGGCGAGCCGCAGGCGCTGGACACTCGGGAGGCGCTGCGGTGGCGGCTGGACAGTGACGAGACGCTGGAGCCCAGCCGGGTGCTGTTTCACGCAGACGGCACGTGGCACGTTCTGGACGGCCCTCTGGCGGCGTTTGCAGGCTGCCCGGTGCGGATGGAGCGGCGGCAGCGCCGGGCGTATGTGACGGCGGAGCTGGGCGGCGTGGCCCGGCGGGTGCGGTTCGGCGTCATCCCTGTGGACGGTGATGCGCAGTGAAGCGGAAAGACCCGCGGCGCGAACTGGCACGGAAGCTCTCCGGCGCGAAGCTGAAGGAGCCGCCGGAGCTGTGCACGCGGTGCGTGTGGGCCATGCATGAGAGCGGCTGCCCGGTTTGCCCCTTCCCCCGCTGCGTGCGGCGCAGCACACCGGGAAATGTGGAAAAGTTGAAACCGGTGTGAAAACTCGTTGAAAACCTGTTTTTAAGCAGGAGTTTAAAAAGCTTTTAAAGCGACAAGAAAACCGGGCGTGAAACAGGGTCGATTCGTCCCCTGCGGATGGTCTGGCAGGCATAGCGGCAAAAAACCGGGCGGAAACGGCCGGATGGCGAAGCGCGCCCGGCGAAAAACGGATGCTGCATCCCGCCGCTATGACATATATGCTTTTAAGCCCGGAATAAATGCTTTTAAGAGCTTTTAAAAGAGCAAGGATATATCCAAGCCATATATAAACATAAAACGGCGTACAGGCCCTTTGCGGGGCCTGTTTTTTCGTGCCGGAAAGGAGCAGCGCATGAAAAGGACCCCTCAAAGCAGCATAACCGCCCTTTTAGAGGGCGTTGAGCAGGCAAAACTGAAAAAGGAATTTAACATTTTAAAAGATTTAAAAACGCTGCACGCACAGTATACCAAGGTGAATAAGCGGGACTACCTCGCGCTGCTGGATAAGCTGCTGGAAAAATATAGTGCGGACGAAGCGGCGGTGATCCACGCGGCACTGCTGAAAAAATGCCAGGCCGGCGATATGGACGCGATCCGGCTGTGGACGGAGCTGCAGAAAGAGGGCGGCAGCGGCGCGGCGGAGGTGAACATCATTGACAGCATATAGCCGCCCAGCGGTGACGGTCGATTTGAAGAACGTGATCGGGCCTGGGTTCTATGGATCACACCGGGCGGTCCGGGAACAGCGGGCGCACACACTGGTGGAGGAAGGCGGGCGCGGCAGCCTCAAAAGCTCATTTTGCAGCGTTGAGATCGTGCTGTGGCTTCTGAAGTGGCCGCAAAGCCACGCGCTGGTGATGCGGCAGATGGGAAACACGCTGGAGGACAGCGTGTACTCGCAGATGCTGTGGGCTGTCGCAAAACTGGGGCTGTCAGAGCATTTTCTGGAGAAAAAGAGCCCGCTGCGCCTCATTTACAAGCCCACGGGCCAGACCATCTATTTCCGCGGCCTGGACGATGAGATGAAGATAAAGGGCATCAAGCCGAAGTTTGGATACATCGGCTGCCTGTGGTTCGAGGAAGCGGACCAGCTGCGCCGCGGCGAAAACGCGGTGCTGAGCGTGAAGCAGTCCGCGTTCCGCGGCTCGGGGAGCAACCCGACCTTAACACTCATCAGCTTCAACCCGCCCGCCAATGCTCGGAACTGGGCCAACCGGTATGCGCGGGAGCAGCAGCCGGGCAAGCTGGTGCATCATTCGTCGTATCTGGATGCGCCGCGGGACTGGCTGGGCAAGGAGTTCCTGGACGGTGCGGACTGGCTGCGGAAGACAAAGCCGCTCAAATACCGGCACATGTACCTGGGCGAGATGGTGGGCAGCGGCACACAGGTGTTCGACAACATCGTGAGCCGGAAGATCGCGGCAAAGGAGATCGCGGGCTTCGACAACATCATCAGCGGCGTGGACTGGGGGTACTACCCCGACCCGTGGGTGTTCATCCGCACGTATTACCACGCGGGCACCCGCACGCTGTACATCTTCGACGAGGCCCGGGGCAATAAGCTGCAGAATGACTACACGGCCCGGCTCGTGAAAGAACGGGTGGCCCCGGGCGAGCTGATCCTTGCGGACCTCGCGGACGAAAAATCCTGCGCGGATTACCGCAGCTACGGCCTGCGGTGCTGGCCCGCCCGGAAAGGGCCGGGCAGCCGTGAGCTGGGCGTGCGGTGGCTGCAGGGCCTGAACGCTATCGTAATTGATCCGATAAAATGCCCGTGCGTGCTGCAGGAGTTCCTGGAATGGGAGTACGAGGTGGCGCCGGACGGCACGGTGCTGGGTACTTTGATGGACGCACGGGACCACGGCATCGACGCGGCGCGGTATGCCTGCAGCCGCATCTGGCAGAGAAAGGGCGCGTGACAAATGAAGCTGAAGGACTGGCTGCTGAAGAAGTACCTGCCCAGCTGGGCGGTGCTGGAATACGGCGACGCGCTGGCGGCGGCGCAGAAGCGTGTGCGGGAGCTGGAGGCGGAAAACCGCACGCTGCGGGCATACATCAACGGCGTGGAGCGCGGGCTGCGGGCAAAGCAGCCGGAAATTCGGATCGAAAGGAGTGACGGCGGATGAACGCAGTCGTAAGGGCGCTGTTTGACGACGCCGCCATCACAGGGGCGCAGGCGGCGGGGCTGAAGGACACCAGCACAGCGGCTATGCGGGCGGCGGTGCGGGAGTGGTTCGAGCTGTTCTTCATGCGTGAAGCGGTGAAGGGCAAGGACGAAGACCCGGCGCAGCGCATCCCCTACACCATCACCAACAAACTGACAAAGGCTTGTTTTGCGGAGTACGATTCCAGCTTTACGGAAAACGGCATCGGAAAAACGGCGTGGCTGGACGGGCAGCGCAGCCTCATCGACGCCGAAAAGCAGGACGTGCTGCAGTGGGTCATGGTGGGCGGCGAAGGCTTTTTGAAGCCTGCACCGGACGGCACGGGGCGGCTGGCCTACCATGTGGTAAGGCGCGACTGCTACAACGTACTGGCCCGCGGGCCCCGCGGCATCACGGACGTGCTGATGAGCGAGCGGAGCCGGGCGGGCTCCGACTACTACACGCTGCTGGAACGCCGGACTGTGGATGGCAGCGGGTATCTGACCATCCGGTACAAGCTGTATGTGTCGGAAAACAGCAGCACACTGGGGCATGAGGTGCGGCTGGACAGCCTGCCGCAGTATGCGGCGCTGGCCCCGGAGCACACCTACAGCGTGCCCTTCGGCGGGTTGGGCATGACCTACATCCGCATGCCGATGGCAAATAACGTGGACGGGAGCCCGGACGGCGTGAGCGTGTACGAGGGCGCGGTGCAGCTGATCCACAACATCTACAAAAATGAGTACCAGCTGGGGCGCGAGTTCGAGCTGGGACGCAGCCGGATCGTGGCGGGCTCGGATATGCTTATGACGCCGGGCCCGGAGGGCGGCGTGATGCGGCTGAAGGACGACGTGTTCGTGGGGCTGGACGGCGACACCAACGACAAAGGCCTGACCATTTTCTCCCCTGCGCTGCGGGATGAGAGCTTTGAACGGCGGAAGCAGAGCTATTTAAAGGCGTGTGAAAATATCATCGGCCTGAAACGCGGTATATTGTCGGACGTGGAGGCTGTGGAGCGCACGGCAAAGGAGATCAGCAGCAGCGAGGGCGACTACAGCCTGTCGATCATGGACCTGCAGCGGATGTGGTACGACGCACTGATGGAGACGCTGCGCATCACGGACCTGTGGGGGCAGGCGCTGGGGCTGTGCGACGCCCAGGCTGTGGACCTGGAGCAGCTGCTGAGCGTGAGCTGGGGCAACGGCGTTTTGTACGACGCGGACAAGGACTGGCAGGACACGCTTTCGATGGTGGAGGCCGGCCTGCTGAAGCCTGAGCTGGCGCTGGCGAAAAAATACGACCTGCCCTGTGAGACGCCGGAAGACCTTGCGGCCATCCGTGAAAAGTACATGCCGGAGATGGTCCAGCTGACCGCCCAGGCCGGGCTGAGGTGACGTTATGGCACTGACGCCGGATGAGATCGACGGGCTGCGGGAGCTGATTCTCGCTGTTTACGGCCCCGTCACGGAAGAGCTGCTGCGCGATTTGTGCCGGTGCATTACCGCCGCCGGGCAGATATCGTCCGGCGATGAATACAAGCTTCTGCTGGCAAAAAGCCTTGCGGGCGCGGATGATGTGATCGCGGACACGCTGCGCAGACAGACGGACCTCACCGACGACGCGGTGGCGCAGCTCATGAGCTGGGCCGCCGAGAAGACCGCGCCGCTGGAGGAAAATGAAAGCCTGCGGAACATTGCAGAAGCCTACGTCAAGGTGACGCGCAAGGAAGTGGCCAACGTGCTGGGCCAGCTGGCCGCGGCAGATGTGGACGGCCGGGTGTATCCTATTAAAGATGTATACCGGCGCACGATGGACTATGTGTTCCGGGAGGTCTCCAGCGGCGCAAAGACACCGGAGGAAGCAGTGCGGCGGGCGACGCTGCGGCTGTGGCAGCGGGGCATCCGCACCATCGAGCGCTCGGATGGGCGCACTTTTTCCGTGGAGTTCATGGCCCAGCGCGCCATTATGGCGAAGATGGGCGAAATGACCACGGCCATCAACGAGATGCACCACGACGACGGCGGGTGCGACGGCTGGGAGATCAGCGCGCACAGCGCGTGCGCGCCGGACCATGAACCCATCCAGGGGCGGCAGTACAGCGATAAGGAATACAGGCGGCTGAACAGCCGGCTGCAGCGGCGCATCGGCACGCTGAGCTGCAAGCACATTGCCTGGCCCATCAAGCTGGGCGTGGACAGTCCCCAGTGGACGGAGGAACAGCTGGCGGAGATAGCACGGGAAAACGCGAAGGGCGTCACCTACGAGGGCCGCCACTACACCCAGTACGAAGCCACACAGCAGCAGAAGGCGCTGGAGAACAGCATCCGGCAGTGCAAGGACCGTATTGCCGCGGCGCAGGAGGAGGGCAAGCTGGGCAGCGGAGAACTGCGCAGCAGCCGCATCCTCCTGCGGCAGCTGAATGCGGAATACAAGCGGTTTTCGGCTGCGGCCGGGCTGCGCACCGCGCCGGAGCGGCTGCGGGCGGCGGGGCTGGGCCGGGCGCTGAAACCGGACGGCACGCTGGAAATGCCGCGTCCTGCGGGTACGCTCACAGGCAGCGGAGGCAAGCTGGATGTGGAAGAAGCCCGGAAAAGCTATTCCGCGTATCTTGACACCTTGACGGATGCGCCGGAAAAGAATATGGTATGGTTAAGACATTTTACGGAAAAAAGTCCGACTGGATACGAAGAAGATCCCACACTGGCTGCCCCGTTTGCATATTCGGCAAAAAAAGATAAAATTTTGTACAACCCGAATGCCCCCGGCTTTGCGGAAATGGATTTCGATTTTGCCAACACCCATGAAAACGCACACCGCGCGGACGTAATGCATATGAGGTCATACAGAAATGAAGGCTTTAAGCGTGCCGCACAGCTTGCGGGCGAAAAAATTTTGAAAAACATGGAGGGCTATCAACGGGTGGCGCAAAATATACGCAGTAAACCGTTGAAGGATGTGTTCAGCGCATTGAGCGCGGGAAAACTATATACAGCATTTGGCCATTCGGTCGAATACTGGGAAAGGAACCCGTCGTTTACATTCACGGAGATTTTTGCTGAATTGTTTACTATGGAAACGCAAGGCGATTCGGACCTGTACTTTGTTAAAACGTTGTTCCCGGAGTTGTGGGATGAATACCAGAAGCTATTTTAGGAGGGATTTCTGATGTCTTTGCCTTTTGTACCGGGCATTGCTGAACGCATGGAAGAATTGGGCTATGACCAGCTGCTTCGGGCGTATGAGGATAAATACGGAAAGAAGTATCCGCCGTACCGCATGGAGGTACACAAGGAAGGCGGCCTCGCCTACATGGAAGAGTTGCGCGCGCAATTTCCCGGTGAAGATATCGACGCCCTGATCAAGCAGTACACAGATCCCCGGCCGTACAGCGTGATCCAGAAAGAGATTTTGGAAGAGTTTGAAAAGACACTTAAAAAGCCGCTTTAAACGGCGTGAAAACGGGCATAAAATGCCCATAAAAAGATAGCTGAAGGACCCCTTTTCGGGGGTCCTTTTGTTATGCACATATATATTGTATTTAAAAGGAAGGAGACTGACAACATGGCACTGGAATTTGCCAAAGAGCTTCTTGGCGACGCCTACACCGGGGAGCTGGAAGAAAAGCTGGAGGCGAAGATCAACGAGCTGTACGCGCCAAAGGCGGACCTGGACGCAGCATCGGCGCGTGCCGACGGCCTGCAGGAACAGCTGAACGCTGCCAACGAGGCCATCGGTAAGTTTGAAGGGCTGGACGCGGAGCAGGTAAAGGCGCAAATCGCGGACTACAAGCAGCGCGCGGAGGCGGCGGAAAAGGACCGGGACGAAAAACTGGCGGCCGCTGCATTCGATGCGAAGATCGACAAGGCCCTGTCCGACGCGAAAGCGCATAACCCGAAGCTGGCGCGCGGCGCGCTGGACCTTGACGCTCTGCGCACCAGCAAGAACCAGGATGCGGACATCGCGGCAGCCATCGCGGCCGTGCAGAAAAGCGACTCATACCTGTTCGGCACAGCGGCAGCGGAACCCGCGCCCGCATCCGGCACCGGGACCTCTGCTGTGCCGGGCACGGCGAAATATACCGCCGATGAGATCGCCATGCGCAAGGCTGCGGATCTGCCCGTGGACTGACCGTATCACACACCACACAAAGAAAGGTAAGGTAATCCAATATGGCAAACAACATTGCACTGGCAAAAACCTTCGTCCCCATCCTGGACGAAATCTACAAGCTGGCGTCGCTGACCAGCAAGCTGGACGGCGCTGCGGAGCTGGCGCGGCAGGGCGCGAATGCCAATGAGCTGATCGTGCCCATGCTGAGCATGCAGGGGCTGGGCGACTACAGCCGCAATGACGGGTACGTCAAGGGCGACGTCACCATGACCAACGAGACCATAAAATGCAACTACGACCGCGGCCGTAAGTTCTATGTGGACGCACTGGACGAACAGGAGACCGCGAAAGTGGCCTTTTCCCGCCTGGCCGGCGAGTTCATCCGCACGAAGGTGGTGCCGGAGCTGGACGCTTTCCGCTTCGCATCCTACGCGGGCAAGAGCGGCATTTCCAAGGCCACCGCAGCCGATCTGCCGGACGGCGCTGCGGTGCTGGCGGCGCTGCGTGCAGCCATCACGAAGATGGACGAAGATGAGGTGCCCACGGAAAACCGCCACCTGTTCATCACGCCGACGCTGGACGGCATGATCGCAGACCTGGACACCACGAAGAGCCGTGAGATCCTGACGCGCTTTGCCACAAAGACGCTGGTGCCGCAGACCCGGTTCTATACGGCCATCGACATGCTGGATGGAAAAACCTCCGGCGAAGAGGCGGGCGGTTACAAGAAGGCCACGGGTGCGAAGAACATCAACTTCATGGTGTTCCACCCTTCGGCTCTGATCCAGTTCCAGAAGCACACGGTGCCCAAAATCAAAGGGCCGGAGGACGACCTGGACGGCGACCGCCACATGTTCGGCTACCGCACCGTGGGCATCGCGGACGTGTACGCCAACAAGCTGGCGGGCATCTACCTGCACAGCGCAGCAGAAGCGGGGGCGTAAAATATGCGGACAGTAGGTTTGACTTTTCATGAGGAAACGCAGAGCGCCCCGGCCGTCGAGGCCGGGGCCTCCCTGCCGGAGGCCGGGACGGCCGCACCGGGAACGGGAGCACAAAACCCCGCCCCTGCCCCGGCACCGGAAAAGGCGCTGGAGGATATGACGGTGACAGAGCTGCGCAGCTTCGCTGCGGCGCACGGCATCGACGTGACGGGCGCGGCCAAGAAGCAGGACCTGCTGCTGGCCGTGCAGACGGCGGTAGAACCTTCTGCCGCACCGGCTGAGGCTGTGCCCGGTGAGCAGCCGGAAACGGCCGCGGAGTAATACACGGGAGGGATACGCATGGTAGCGGACAAGGAGTTCTACTATTCCACATACCACGGAAAACTTTCGGAGGCGGACGTGGAGGGCTGCCTGGCCCGTGCGGAGTACATGCTGCACAGTCTGACGCTGGACCGCCTGCAGGACGGAGCCTGGGAGCAGGACGAAACGCTGGCGAAATGCGTGCGCATGGCGCACTGCGCGCTGGCAGACGCCCAGCACGCCCAGGACACGGCCGTGCTGGCGGGCGGCAAAGTGACCAGCGAAAGCGTGGGAAAATGGAGCCGCAGCATCCAGCAGGATGACGAACAATCCGGCAGCTTCGAGCGCCGCTGCCTGCGTATCGCCGCCCAATATATCCCCATCCGCAGCGGGCTGCTGTACCGGGGGGTGAGCGGATGCTGACGCCGAATGCAAGCTGCACGTTGTACCTGCAGACGGGGCCGGGGGCATACACGCGGGTGTATGTCCCCGCCTGCTTCTGGCAGGACGGAGAGGACGGCGTGAGCATCGTCATCCCCGGTGAACTGCCGGAGCAGTACAAGGGCGAAAAACGGGAAAAGGACTACGTGGTGCAAGGCGAGCGTATGGGCGAGGTCACGGACACACAGAGCAAGCGTGAGTTGATCGCAGACAAGCCCCTGACTGTCAAAAACCTTGTGCACTGTGCATTCGGCGGCCTGCCCCATTGTGAGGTGACGACGGAATGAGCATGCTGGAGCTCGACTTTCATTTGCCGGAGTTTGGAAACCTCATAAAGGACCTGGGGCTTGAAGAAGGCGGACGTGCCCAACAGCATCTTGTGAAAAACGTTGCGCGGCGCATCACCAAGTATGTGCCCAAGCGCACATACAGCAGCATTGAGAACGCCATCGCCCAGGGCCAGGAACCGGCCAACGGCCGCATCGTCATCCGCGGCCCGCAGGTCAAGTATCTGTATTTCGGGAAAGTCATGGCCGGGCGCAAGCCGAAACACGTTACAAACAAAGACATCCGGTACACCACTACGTTTAACCGCCTTGCCGGTCCTTTCTGGCTTGAGCGCCTCATGGCTGCCGAAAAAGACCGGATCATTGAGGATGAACGCCGGAACATTTTAGGAGGCCCATAATGGCTGTTTTAAACGATATCCGCGCCCTGTTCGCACAGTGCCCCGCGCTGAAAGATCTGGAGGCGCGCACCGACCAGCTGGAGACGGACGCCGAGGGGTACGGGATCTTCCCGGCCGGTTCTGTCGTCATCGAACAGGATATGCGCGGAGCGGCCACCTGGCAATACAACTTTATCATTGCTGCCACCCGCATGACGGCTGATGACATCATGCGGCTGGATAACTGCAACTTTACAGAAGAGTTACAGGACTGGGTCCAGCAGCAAAACCGCAAGGGCGTCCCTCTTTCCGGGAACGGCCTTTCTTTTGTCTCAATTTCCGCCTCAAACGGAGCCTTTACAGACTGGGACGAAAATTTCCAATATGGTGTCTACAAAATTCAGGGCACCCTGATCTATGAAAAGGAGTGACGAAGCATGCCTGGAACATATATTACCCCCATGACATGGAACCGCCGCTGGTGGATCGACCTCAGCGCAAACGATTCGCCCCAATGGGCGGAGGTTTCCGTCGGCATCACATCCCGCGGCAACAGCATCAACGAACAAAGCCAGGAATACTACGACATGGCGGGCCGGGGCGTGGCCGAAAGCGAGGTCACGGGCGTGAGCGTATCCCGTACCTTCACCGGTTTCCGCAGGTTTGGCGACGCTGCGCAGGACGCCATCATGGACCGCCTGTACGACCTCGACAACCGGAAAGTCAAGTTCATTGAGTGCTACGACAATTTGGGCAGCGGCAAGCCCAACGGCCGTCAGGGAGAGGGCGTGCTGTCCATCACGGACGATGGGTCCGGCGACGCCCAAAACCGCGAAAACATCAGCTTCGGCCTCAAGATCCTGGGCACTCCCCAAAAGGGAACTGTTACCATCGGTGAGGACGGCACGCCCACGTTTTCGCCGCAGGCCGCAGAGGCAAAGGCGGCGTCGAAATGAGCGCGGGGTTTGAGTTCGCCAAAAAGCACGAGATCACCATTTGCGGCCGCGCATACCCGTGCGATATCTCGGACAAACGGATGCTGGAAGGCGTTACGCGGGATTTTCCCCGCGTGCTTCAGGCCGCGCAGGCATTCTGTGCGATGGACGCCAAACTGAAGCCCGGCGGGCAGGACGGACGGAGCACGGACACCATGGCACAGGAGGCGCTGAAAAAATTTTCGGACGCCGTAGCCATGTGCCGCGCCTTCATCGAGGGTACGCTGGGCGTTGAAGAATACCGGGAGATCTTCGGCGGCCGCCCGGAGAACATCAACGAACACATCAGCCTCTGTGCGTACATTTACGGCGAGGTCATGGGAGGACGCCGGGAGGTCGTGGAGCAGTTCCTGATCCCGGAGCTGAAGGAGGCGGTTGCGAATGTATCCGGCAATTCTGGAGCTGCCGGACCAGATCCTGGGCCGAAAGGTGCCGACGGACTGGGCCTGGTGGATGAAGTATGTGGGAACGGTGCTGGCGTCTGACCTGACGCCGGAGGAACAATTCGACGTCATCCTGCTCAATACATTCCGTGAAATACCGCAGAATGAAGCCGGGCACTTCCAGGGGGTGCTCGACTTCTATTTTTGCGGCGATCCGCCCCATGGGGATGAGCCGGCCCCGCCGGAACGGCTCCTGGACTGGAAAAAAGACGCGCTGCGCATTTGGGGGGATTTCCGCGTATACGCGGGCATCGACCTTTTCACAGCGCGGATGCACTGGTGGCAGTTCATGTCCATTTTCCGCAGCTTGCCGCCTGAGAGCCAGATCAAGAATGCGATCTATTACCGCAGCGTGGATATGCGCAGGATATCCGACCCCAAAGAGCGGGAGCGGTATGCGGACATCAAGCGCGCTGTGGCGCTGGACCCGGTAGATTATGAGGCCGAATACGACGCGGCCATGGCAAGGAGGGATATGTGTGCCGACAACAGCTTCGGATGATGGCGTCGTCCTCGGCCTGAAGTTTGACATCAGCCGTGTGAAGCAGACGCTGGATCAGGTCAAAAACATGGTGCAGGGCATGGCTGAAGATTCCGCGAAAGCCGTGGCCAAAACAGATGACGCACTGGAAAAAGCGCGGAAAAATGCTGAAAAGTGGAAGATCGAACCGACCACAAAGGGCATCGAGGCTGCGCAGAAAGAGCTGGATATCCTCAACGCCACGATCGTGAACCAGCAGAATGAGCTTTCCAACTGTGAGCGGGAACACGAGCGCCTGGCCGATAAATACGGCGAGACCAGCAGCCAGGCTCTGAAGCTGGAAAAACGCATGCTGAGCCTTCAGGCCTCGATCGAGAAAAACACAAAAAAATCCGATGATTTCGGTGCGGCTTTGGCGGACGCACAGGACGTTATGGATGCTGCATCCGGTTCCGCTGAAGACCTTGAGAAAAACGCCAAAGGCGCGGGCAAGGGCATGGAGGACGGCGGCAAGGGCGCAAAGACATTCGATGTAGCCCTTGGCACGCTGGCCGGCAATGCGCTGAGCGCGGTGATCAGCAAGTGCGGCGAACTGATGGAGCAGACCAAGGAGCTGCGGCGCGACCTTTCTTTCCTGGAGCAAAATGCCAGGGACGCCGGCATGGGCATGGAACAGCTGCACAACAAGGCCGGTGAGCTCTATGCCGTCACAGGCGACACCAATGAAGTGGTGGAGGCGCTTTCCAACATCCTTGCCACCGGCTTCAATGACGCGGACAAGGCGTATGAGGTCATTGACATGCTGGCGGGCGCGGTCGTCAAGTTCCCGGAAACCATGAAAATTGAATCTCTTGCCGATTCTCTGCAGGAGACTATCGCCACCGGCGAGGCCGCGGGCCAGTTCTCCGAGCTGCTCGGCCGCCTGGGCGTGGATGTGGAGAAATTCAACGAACGTCTGGGCCGGACACGCTCCGAGGCCAGCCGCCAGAACCTTGCTTTGCAGACGCTGCGCAAGGAAGGGCTGGACGAACTATGGGAGAGCTACAAGACCGGGAACTCCGATATGATCGAGGCCGAGAAGGCCAACTACAACCTGCAGCTGCGGTATGTGGAGCTTGCGAAAAGCATCGAGCCCATCGAGACAAAAATTAAGACGACCTTTGCTCAGGTGCTGCTGGATCACGAAGACCAGATACTGGCCATCGTGGACGCAGCGGGTGACATCATCGGCGTAGGCGCGGACGTCATCGGGTTCCTGTCGGAGCTGAATCCGGCAGTGGTGCTCGTCAGCGGCGGGCTTGCGCTGATCGCCGTAAAGGCGGCGGGCACGGCCCTGGGCATGCGTATCGTGGCCACGGGCACCGCTTCAGCCACGAAAGCGCTTGCCGCTGCGGGGCCAACAACAGCCGCGGCCGGTTCCCAGTTCGTTATGCTGGCAGCGGACCTGCTGATGGTGGGCGCTGCGGTGTTTTTGGTGACATCCGGCATCGCCATGCTGATCAGTGCGATCCGCGGCGTGCCCATGATCAACACCGGTACGATACAGGTGCCCAGTATGGGCGAACTGCAGGCGCAGGTCGGCGGTGCGGGCTACGCCCGCGGCACTCGTTCCGCCACACCCGGCTGGCGCTGGGTTGGCGAAAACGGGCCGGAGCTGATGCGCTTTACAGGCGGCGAGGCGGTCTATACCGCCGAACAATCCCGCGCCTTAATATCCGCGCAGGGCGGCGGTGCCACTTTCGTGGACAACAGCCAGAACATCTTCAAGGTGGATGACATTGAAACGTATGTGGCCATCAAACGCATGCTTGAAAACGAGAAAATGACCGTCCGCATGGGACTGGTGCGGCGGTAGAAAGAAGGTGTTGATACATGGGACAGTATACCGTATATTGCAACGGTTCGCAAAATCTGAAGAATCTGTCCGGCGGTGTGGGTGAGCTGCGCATCGACAACCTGGGTGCAGACAAGGCGGACTGGGGCTGGCTGTTTTTTGATAAGTCTCCGGTGCCTTCCGGCGAGGTCCTTGATTCCGCATCCGTACTTGCGGTGTACTGCCATGCGCCGTACCCCCTCAGCCTGATCCTTGGGCAAATTGCAGGCCCGAGCTGGAACGGCCCCGAATGGAAGATTACCTCCGGCGGGGTAAGGGGCGCTGGCAATCTCTCGTGCCAGATCGGTATTACGACCGAGAACCAGACAGGCGCTGCCCAATTTTGGGTGGACGGCTCGGACCATGTGCCCTATGCGACGATCCAGACCCATGCGGGCAAGATCACGCCATCCGGCTATTCCCCAGCCAACACGACGATCAAAAAAGGGTTTTACCACCGTTTTTCCTGGAATGTCACGGCGGAGAAACCCATCAACGGAACGCTCACCATAGCGTATTCGGACTTCAAGTATCGGGCAAAAGGCTCCGGCACATGGACTTCCGTCCGTGTGCCCGGACCCAACACATACATCGACTTCGACACAGGGCTTGTTCCCAACGCTGCCGACCCCGGCATGGAATGGGAGGTCGTGGTCACGTCCAGTTCCGGCGCACAGGCGAGCGGCGGGTATGCCACGGTGCAGTTCCAAAGCACGGCTGTCCGGCTGACGGATCTGACGCCCTCCAGCCGGGCCACGACCTACAAGGGCTTTGCCGTCAACTTTTCGTGGAGCTTGAGCTACACGAAACCGGACGACCTGTCCGGCTCCATTCGGCAAGTATCGGCAAAGCTGCGCTGGAGGAAAAACGGTGCTCCGGCGTACACAGAATATGCCATCAACAACGCCACACAAGGCTATACGATCCCCGCAGGTGTGCTTCCCGCCGGGGACATCGACTGGCAGGTCGAGGTGGCGGACACCAGCGGCGGGACCACTGCAAGCAGCTGGACCACCTTCAATAACAAGGAACTGCCGGTCACGCCCGCAGACCTGTATCCGGCGGACGGCGGCCGCGTGCTGAAGCACCAGGTCAACCGCTTCGGCTGGTCTGTCACAGCAGAGGGAGCCGAAGATGCGCCCGGCGAAATCGTCCAGACTTCGGCCGTGCTGCGCTACCGCACACAGGGACAGCAGGACGTCAAGAGTGTCACCATCAGCGGTGCGCAGACCTGGCACGACTTCCCGGCAAATACATTCACTGCGGACGATATTGAGTGGCAGGTAGAGGTGACAGCCAACACCGGCGCTACAGGAATCAGCGAGTGGATACATGTCAACACCCAGGACGCGATGAGCACGCCTGTGTGTGTCTCCCCTGTGGGCGCTATTGTGGAAGACACACAGGGTGTCACCTTCGTATGGCGGCATGAGATATCCACCGGCACGGCGCAGACCGCCTACGAGCTGCAGACCAGCTCCAACATGGGCGGACAGTACACCACACTCAGCACCGCAGAGACCGACGCCTCCAGCTTCGCAACACCCGCCGGGCAGTTTGCACAGGGTACGCTCATGTGGCGTGTCCGCACCAAAAACGGCGATGGTGTGTGGGGTTCCTACAGCGCCGCAGCGACCATCATCATCCGCCGGGCTCCGGCCGTGCCGGTCATTGTATACACGGACACAAAACCGCGCCCCACCATCCGCTGGCAGTCTGCGGACCAGCAGGGCGTGCGCATCCAGATCGGGGACTATGATACAGGCTGGATGCACAGCACGGCCAAGGAGTTCCGCATGCCGTATTTCCTGCAGGATGGGACATATCCTGTGCAGCTGGCGATAAAGACAGTGTTCGGCGTGGAATCCGCTCCGGCCGTTGGCTCCATTACCGTTCTGAACGTTCCCGGACCAACTATTGACGCCGCTTTCAATGCCCGTTTAAGCGCCATTGAAATATCCTGGGAAACGGACGCCGCGTACGCCGAATACTTCATACTGCGTGACGGTGTCCCCATTACGCGCTCAGCGGGCAGCGGGATCACAGACCGTCTGTGTACCGGAAAGCATGTGTATACTGTGCGCGGCGTCACGCCGGAGGGATACTACGCCGACAGCGCGCCCGTCCATGCCTTCCTGGCAATCGAAAACGCCGTATTGGGGGCCGTTGAGGATGGCGCGCCCTGGCTGAAGCTGCGGCTGCGGGCCGGTGAGAGGCCCGCACATGACGGAAGCTACAGCGCACAGGTGGACTACGTACACTACTACGGCCGCACAAAACCCGAACTGTATACATGCGGCATGGAAGACGCCAGCCACGACTTCGCTTTCACGCTCCGGGACGCCGCACAGATGGATACCCTGCGCGGCCTGCTGGGTTCTGCCGTAGTTTACAAAGACTGCTGGGGCGATGTTGTGATCGGGGTGCTTGGGAACATCCAGGCGGCCCATGGCCGTGCGCGGGATGTACAGTTCACGGTTGTCGAGACAGATCACAGGCAGGAGATCAGCTATGAGTAATGTATCGGTGGAATACCTGTTGCTGCGGGATAACGTGGAGTTTTCACGGCTTACCGCGTTCAAAGGCGGCGGCGCGGCCATTTCAGTGACGGCGGGCGCTGCGGTGAAATGGGCGCTCAGCGGGAAGTTTGCACAAAACAGCGACGTCAACTACCTCACGGATGTGATCCAGCCGGTGCTCACCATCGACGGCGTGCGCCGGCCGCTCGGCAAGTATATCCCTACCGATGCATACACGGAACACGACGGCATGCGGCCTGTGGTGAGCCTTACAGCCTATGACCTGACCTATCTTGCCATGTCCTCGAAGATAGAGACGCGGCTGCATCTGGCAAAAGGGACGCTGTACACGGCAGCCATCCAGGCGCTGCTGGTTGAATCCGGCATCACGGATTTTTTTGTGGAGGAAAACACCGCCACGCTGCAGGCGGACCGGGAGGACTGGGAGCCGGGCACAGACCGTCTCACGATCATCAACGCCCTGGCGGCGGAGATCAACTACAACAGCATCTGGATGGACGGCGGCGGCACAGTACACTGCAGTGCGTTCCGCATGCCGTCCGCGGATGCGATATCCGTGACGTACCGGGATGGAGAGTATTCCATCCAATATCCTGAGTGGACGCAGGCGGTGGATCTGTTTGACCATCCAAACGTCTTTATCGCGGAAGTGGATAACCCGGATCTGGAGACGTCCATGCGGGCCGTATCGGTCAACGACAGACCGGACAGCGTTTTCTCCACCGTGAACCTGGGACGCCGGGTCGTATCCTACGAGAAGCTGGACAACATTGCGTCTCAGGCGGAGCTGCAGGCGTATGCGGACAACAAGCGGTTTAAAAGCCTGCAGTCCACGGAGACCCGTACGTTTTACACCGGTCCCAGCGGCCGGCACGCCGTTTTTGACCTGGTGGAGCTGGTGCGGGATGGTGAAAGCACGCTGTACGAAGAGACAGGCTGGCGGTTGGAGCTGGAGCAGCCGTACAAAATGACCCATACGGGCAAGAGAGTGGTGTATCTATGATCCTGGAGACGTATCAGGAGCAGCAGGCCATCGTGCAGCCGGACCCGCCCGGCCAGTCCTTCGCCACGGTGGGTACTGTATACGAGGACGGCATCGCGCTCATCTTCAACGGGGCGGAAGCAGAAAGTCTGAAGCATTACAAGTGCAACGCGGCCGTGCGGTTCACCGCCGGGCAGCGTGTGCGGATCATTGAGGACAGCGGCACCTATGTGGTGGAGTATCCGGTGGGCGCTCCTGCGCAGAGCATCTACGCGGACAGCGCCGCACGGGCCGCCTATGCATCCGAGGCGGGATATGCGGAATCCGCTGGAAAAGCAGCGACGGCCACAAAAGCAGACACCGCCGCCAGCGCGGGTTCAGCGGATACAGCGAAAAGCGCAGAGACCGCTGAGACGGCGAAAACTGCAAAGAGTGCGGAAACTGCGGTTGAAGCGGAGACCGCGGCCACGGCTGAATCTGCTGCAAAAGCAGACTTTGCCACACGCTCAGGCCAGGTGGACAATCTCGCCGGAAACTATGCGGATATTGTGTTCTCCTACAGCACGCAGGGGACTTTGCTTGTACGGACTACAAAGGACACCCGATGGACCAAGCTCACCGGCTCCGTTATCTGATCAATTTGTCGGAGGTTTTTATGGCTATTTCAATTGAGTTCAAAGACAAATATGTGTACTTTGGGCCGGAGGCCGGCCTGCATACACAAGGCGAAGCACGCGCGGAGGTCTACGACGTCACCGGCCCACGCTATCACGACGGGCACGACCTGTCCGCGATGACCTGGTATGTGCGCGCTTCCCATCCGGACTATATGACGCTCATAAACAAGCAGCTGAGGGTTTCCGTAGATCCCGACAATGAGGGGCAGATTATTATTACCTGGCCTGTGGAGGCGGATTTCACTGCGTATGCCGGACAGTTGGATGTGCATTTTGTGGGCAAGTCCTCCACGGGTGAGGAAATCATCAAGCTGCAGTCCAACGGCTTGCAGTTTGCCGCCAGCGTCGAGGGTACTGCTGCGCCGCCGAAAAATGTGTTTGAGAATACGCTGGAACAAATGCAGGGACTTCTGGACAACGCTGAAAATGCCGCCGCACAGAGTGCTGCGGACGCATCGCGGGCGGAAAATGCTCAAGAGGCTGCCGGGCAAAGCGCCCAGACAGCGCAGCAAGCTCAGGAGGGCACTGCGCAATCTGTTGTACAGAATCAGGCATTGGTACAGCAGATTGAAGGCGATGCTGAGGCTGCGGCCGCCAGTGCTGCGGCTGCAGCGGCCAGTGCCGCAAAGGCGGAACAGCTTGCCCAGGGGTGCAAAGGCTGGTTTGTAAATGTGGCGGCTCTGCGTGCAGCTTACCCCACCGGCACAGACGGCGAATGGGCGATCCTTGGAAGTACGGACAGTATCTGGGTATGGGATGCGGATTCCTCCGATTGGATTAACAGTCATAAGACTACAGATCTTTCCGACTATTACACAAAGGAACAAGCCGATGGCCGATTTCTGCAGATTGACGGCGATGGTGCGGCGGTAACGGTTCCCTTTACTGTCCCGGCGTCACTCCCTGCACTGCCGTCTTCGCCAGCAACGCTGGAGTCTCTCATGACTATGCTGGCCAGCATGCGAAATCGGCTCGCTGCGCTGGAAGAAAGCATGCCGGGCATCGGTGAGTGGTGGTACTCTCCGAATGTCATCACCTACACGGGCGGAGTCAACAGCAAAGCCTTCGCCCGCGTCAATTTTAATGACGATCTCAGCAAAACCGTATACGCAGTGCTCTATGCTAAAATCGGTGATTCACTCAGTTCCGGCGCAGCAGATGGCTTTTTCAACTGTAAAAAATTGGCTGAACGCTTCCCGTTAGCTTACGGTGCTAATTTTCAGCGCGGGGCTGTAGGAGGCGAAAAAGATCATAAACTCAGTATTGGTGAACTTCCTGTAATCTCTGGAACGATCACGCCACATTGGTCTGAAGAGGGTACGACTATTGCTTCGGTTGGCGGCGTGTTTTCTGCTACAGGGAGCAATGCAGCGTATCGCGACGGTGGCTCGAAGGTCTCTGGCACAAGTTCGGTAAAAGTGATTAAACTTGCTTTTGGAGAAGGGAAAAGTCACAACACCTTGCCGCCCTACCTCGCGCAAAACATCATCGTGCGAGCTTTGTAAAGCCCACATGCTTACGGTGCTAATTTTGCGCTGTGCGATTTGGGAGGTACACGAAAACAAAAAATCGCTGAAAAAAATCTACCAGGATTCAGCGCAGTGCTCGCAAACACGAATGAATTATTTGTCGGAGATGCCGATTGGTTTGGAAGCACAACGACTAAGGTGTCTGGCGGATATGCATATTTCACCGCTGCACGTAAGCTCGGTAACAACGCTGAGGCAGCATTAGATATCATGCCGCCCTACCTCGCGCAAAACATCGTGGTGCGGGCTTTGTAAGACCCGCACGCTTACGGTGCTAATTTT
>CDZV01001377.1_pt1 | contig 37193 bp, 21 predicted proteins | sample 554851 | NCBI WGS metagenome assembly CDZV01 (sample SAMEA3182090, study PRJEB8094) | gut metagenome | biome: human; feature: gut; material: Stool; isolation source: human stools | place: Canada | collected 2013-03-12
CGCTCAGCTTTTTGGACAGGGGCAGCACCGCCGCCTTGTACGGGGCGAGGACGGGGTGCAGACGCAGCACCACGCGGGTGTCGTTTTTCTCGGCGTCCACCACCTCTTCGTCATACGCGTCGCACAGGAAGGCCAGCACCACGCGGTCGGCGCCCAGCGACGGCTCGATGACGTAGGGGATATAATGCTCGTTGGTCTCGGGATCGAAGTATTCCAGCTTGACGCCCGAATGGTTGCTGTGCTGGGTCAGGTCGTAGTCGGTGCGGTCCGCGATGCCCCACAGCTCGCCCCAGCCGAAGGGGAAGAGAAATTCGAAATCGGTGGTCGCCTTGGAATAGTGGGAGAGCTCCTTGGGATCGTGGTCCCGCAGCTTGAGGTTCTCCTCGCGCAGCCCCAGCCCGAGCAGCCAGCTGCGGCAGTAATCCTTCCAATACGCGAACCAGTCGAGGTCGGTGCCCGGCTTGCAGAAAAACTCCAGCTCCATCTGCTCGAATTCGCGGATGCGGAAGATGAAGTTGCCCGGGGTGATCTCGTTGCGGAAGCTCTTGCCGATCTGCGCGACGCCGAAGGGGATCTTCCGGCGGGTGGTGCGCTGGATATTCGCGAAGTTGACGAAGATGCCCTGCGCCGTTTCGGGGCGGAGGTAAATCTCATTTTTCGCGTCCTCGGTCACACCCTGATAGGTCTTGTACATCAGGTTGAAGGTGCGGATATCGGTGAAATCATGGGCGCCGCATTCCGGACAGTTGATGCCGTGCTCGTCGATGTAGGCCTTCATCTCGTCAAAGGACCAGCCGCCGGGATTCACGCCGGTGTCCTCGATAAGCTTATCGGCGCGGTGGCGGGTTTTGCAGCTTTTGCAGTCCATGAGCGGGTCGGAGAAGTTGCCCACATGGCCCGAGGCGACCCAGGTCTGGGGGTTCATGAGGATGGCGCTGTCCAGGCCGACATTGGTGGGGCTTTCCTGGACGAATTTTTTCCACCAGGCGCGCTTGACGTTGTTCTTGAACTCCACGCCGAGGGGACCGTAATCCCACGCGTTGGCCAGGCCGCCGTATATTTCGGAACCGGGATAGACGAAGCCGCGGCCCTTGCAGAGCGCCACGATTTTTTCCATTGATTTTTCGCTGTTGAGCATGGTAGATAACCTCCACTTATTTGTCCTGTTACTCCCTATCCTCCTAGTGTAATATGAATGGAAGCGATTGTCAACGAAAAAAAGCCTCCCGCCGGACAGAGAGCCTGCAAAGCAGCCCGAACCAGGCACTCTCCGCGGATCGTCTCCATATCCGGCAGGGACTGCATGGAGAAAGGCGCAACAGAGGCCACTCCCAGCAAGGTAACGGCGATTAAGTAATTGCTGAAAGGCAGCCAAAAGGGCACAGGCTATCGGCCTGTGCCCTTTTATGCATGGATTAGCCGCCGCGGCAATGCTCCGGCAGGAAAATGGGGGACCATCCCCCGCTGTCCCCGGGACGTCCGGCCGGCCGCCGAGGAGGGCGCGCCGCAGGCAGGCCCCGGCGAAGCCGAGGAAGAACGGCCTTCCGCCAGCCTTTTCCTTGCCTGCCCGCGGTTCTGCCAGGGGGCATTGATAACGCGAAAACGGCATGGCCCTTTTGGGTCATGCCGTTTTCATACGGCTCCCGGCCGGCGCCGGGCGCCTTTGGCGCCTTATTCGATGGCGATTTGACGGGAAGGCGGGGTGACGTCGCCCTTCTTGGGCATTGTCAGCTCGAGCACGCCCTTGTCGTACTTGGCGGTGATGTGCTCGGCGTCCACGCCCGAGATGTCGAAGCTGCGGCTCAGAGAACCGTACCGGCGTTCGCGGCGCAGGAAGCTGTCCTTCTCCTCTTTCTTTTCTTCTTTATGGACAGCGGAAATGGTCAGGCAGTCGCCGTTCAGGTCGAGGTGGATATCCTCCTTGTCGAAGCCGGGCAGGTCGGCGCGCACCAGATAGTGATCGCCTTTGTCCAGGATATCCGTCTTGCAGGGGAATTCCTTCTCCAAGTCGCCGAAGAAGTGGCGTTCAAATTCGCGGTCGAAGTCGGCAAAGGGGTTGAGGAAACGATTGCTGCGGTGTTCAAAAGGAATCAGATCAAACATAAGGCAAACCTCCAAAAATATGCATTTTCCGGCTTATATGCTTTTGGGAGCGGCCGGGCGATGGAAACCGGAGAACACGCCCGCCCGCTGTGCTGTCATATCTGTCTGCACCGCTTACGGCACCTTCTTTCGTGTTTCTGAACTATAGTATACGGCCGATTTTTTACAAAACATCGGATAAAATATGACCAAATTATGAATTTTAGCACTCTAATAAATAGAGTGCTAAACGCAAAAATATTGGCGTGATCCGATTTATTTCCGTTGAATTTCGGAAGAAATTCATGTAAAATAAGAAAAGAAGCCGGTATAGAATTCGGATGGAGGTTGTCTATGGAGATCAAGCTCAAAAGTTACATCAACGCGTGCCATGAAGCGTCCGATTATGTCCTTGAGCAGTTTCACAGCTGTTATGAGCTGGTGTTTTATGCCAAGGGATCCGGCAATTCGACCATCAACGGCGAGACCTGTTATTTCAAGGATAAATCGATCGCCCTGATAACGCCCGGATCGCTGCACGATGAATACAGCACCACCGAGACGCAGGTATACTGCTGCCTGTTCACCTACGAGGGGGAATTCGAGCTGAAAAACGGGATTTATCAGCCGCCGGGCGAGGAGGAAAGCGCGCGGCTCGAGCTCCTGTTTCTTCAGATTGACGAAGAGATGCGGGCAAAAAAGACGGGGTATGCCAGCCTGCTGGATTATCTGCTGGGGCAGATTGTCACCTATTTTGTGCGCATGACGGTGACCGACCGCGCCAATCCGTACGACTGCATCGCCTACACCAAACAGTACCTCAAGGAGAACAGCGGCAGCAACCTGTCCTTCCAGCTGCTGGCAGACCAGATCGGCTACAGCTATGACCGGTTCCGGCACATTTTCCGGGAAACGGTGGGCATATCCCCGGCAAAATATTTGTACAACGTCCGCATTGACAAGGCAAAAAAGCTGCTGCTTAACAGCGGGTATTCGGTCTCGCAGATTGCCAAGATGACCAACCTGGGCAGTGTAGCGCACTTTGTCGATATTTTTAAGAAGGAGACGGGTCTCACGCCGCTCAAGTTCCGCAAAACGCTGGAGCATTCGTCTGAGGAGGTGCTCAACCTCACCTCAGGCGCCGGCCGGCACTTTTCTTCCAATAGTCTGTAATCGGAAAGGGCGGGTCCGGCCGTATGGCCGGGCCCGCCCTTTGCCGTCCCCGCCGTGCCCGGAAGAAGGGCGGCGTGTTGGCCCCCGCCCCCCGCCCGCGGCAAACCAACCGGCGGGTGAAGCCGCCGCCATGCCCGGCCCGCCTCTGTACATGGTTCACAATCCGGGGCCGGTGACCGCCCCTGGAGAATTGGCGAAAACGTACCTTGCATGTGTCCAAACGCCCATGCTATAATGCAACCGTATTTTCGGAACGCAAGGAGACGCGGACTTATGCCCCAGCCCAATTACAAAAGCACCCTGCGTGCGTGCTGCCTCGGCTATGTGACCCAGGCGGCGGTGGTCAATCTGGCGCCGCTGCTGTTTGTGATTTTTCAGCAGCGCTACGGTCTGTCCTTCACCATGATCGGCAGCCTGGTGCTGTTCAATTTTGTGGTGCAGCTGTCGGTGGACGCCGTGGCCATCCGATTCGTCGATCGGTTAGGCTACCGGGCCTCGGTGATGATCGCCCACGGCTTCTCCGCGGCGGGCCTGCTGCTGCTCGGTATCCTGCCGCACGTCATGCCGGCCTATGCCGGCATGCTGATCGCCGTATTTCTGTACGCGATCGGCGGCGGCCTGATTGAAGTGCTGATAAGCCCCATTGTGGATTCCCTGCCCGGCGATGCCAAAGCCTCGACCATGAGCCTGCTCCACTCGTTTTACAGCTGGGGGCAGGTGGTCGTGGTGGCGCTGTCCACCCTGCTGTTGCAAATCATCGGGCACGGTCTCTGGTTCATCCTGCCGATGCTTTGGGCCATCCTGCCGACCGTCAACCTGTTCTATTTTCTGCGGGTGCCGCTGATTCCGCCCGTGGCGGAGGAGCAGCGGCTGCCGCTGAAAAAGCTGCTGACCTCCCGGATTTTCGTGGCGGCGATGCTGCTGATGGTGTGTTCCGGCGCTGCCGAGCAGGCCATGTCCCAGTGGGCCTCCCTGTTTGTGGAAAAGGCGCTGGGCATTTCCAAGGTGATTGGCGATTTGCTCGGCCCGTGCATCTTTGCGATCATGATGGGGATCGGCCGCACCTTGTACGGTATCCGCGGGCAGCAGCTCAACCTGCAGAATGCGCTGTCTGCCTCGGCGGTGCTGTGCATCGCGGCGTACCTTCTCACCGCGCTGGTTCCCGTTCCGGCGGTTGCCCTGATCGGCTGCGCGCTGTGCGGGCTGTCGGTCAGCCTGATGTGGCCGGGTATGCTCAGCCTGTCCTCCGCCGGCTACCCGACCGGCGGCACCGCGATGTTTGCCATCCTGGCGCTGTGCGGGGATCTGGGCTGCTCCGCGGGCCCCTGGCTCACCGGACTGGTTTCCGACGCCGCACAGAAGTCCTCCGCCATTGTGAACTGGGGCGCCGGCATGGGGAACGATCCCGCCCAGGCAGGACTGAAAATCGGCCTGCTGGCCGCCATTGCCTTCCCGTTGGTGATGTTCTTCGGCATTCTCTATATGCGGCGGCAGATGAAGCGGGCCGATTAACCCTATCCGTGAACGGCCGGCCTGCTGGGGAATGCCGCCGGCCGGCCTTCCAATATCCGCTTTATAACACAAGCGGCGCCGTCCTTTCGGGCGGCGCCGCCTTTTATAAACAGACCACGACAAAAGCGGGGAAAATCGCAGGATTTTCCCCGCTTTTCTTTTAAGGAACGAACAGGTTGCGGTTGGACAGCACAATGGGGATCAGCATCACGGTGGGGCGTCCCTCCACCGTCAGCTCGAGCACAAAGCGGCACAGGCCCGCGGGCACCTGCTCGGCGGTGATGGTGAAACGGTGCACATACCCCTCGTCCGTCCACCATTTGCCTTTGAAGAACCGGCCCGCGCGGTGGGGCGCGATGACATATTCCGGGTCGGCGTACCATTTGAGGCAGAGCGGCAGGGCGTGGGCGTGCTTGTTGAGAATGCGCACCTCCACGGCGGCGGGCTGCCCGTCCGTGATGTAGGGTCCGTCGGGATAGGACACCGCCACGTCGAACATATCCCCGCGGAACACCGGCCCGAGCAGGTTGTCGTACAGCGTTTTGGCGGGGCAGCGGGCCATCAGGCTCTCGTCCGTGCAGCCGGACAGGTCGGTCGCCTGCGTATCCGACAGGGTCACCCCGGGGCATTTGAGCAGCGTTACCGCCCGTGCCAGCCGTTCCACCCGCCGGGTCAGGTCGTAGATGTCGCCCGGAACCCCGTTCAGATCGCAGATGTCCAGCACGATGGTCTTGATGCCGGTGCCGATGGGGGCCTTCCACTTTTCCGGAATCCCGTCCAGCCCGTACAGCAGCCCCCAGAGGGAGCCGATGGTCGCCGCGGTGCAGTCGGTGTCCTCGCCGCAGTTCACCGTAATGCAGATGGTCCGGTCAAAATCCCCCTCGCCGTACAGCCAGCCGATGAGCAGCATCGCGATGTTGGACGGCACGTCGTAGCCGATCGGCCCTTCGCGGAAGCCCTTGTCGATGTCCTCCTGGCAGATGCTGCCGAAGGGGAGCGTCCCGCCGCGGCATTCCCGCAGGGTCGTGTTCCGCGCCTCCTGCCAGGACAGGCCGTCCCGCCGGCATTCCCGGACGCGGCGCACCGCCCTCGCCACGCCGCAGTCGGCGGGGATATAGGACAGGCCGATGTCGATGAGCCGGTTGGCGTCCGCCTCGGCGGTGGCCGGGGTGCCGGCGAAGGCAAAGGCGGCGCTTTCCATGGCGGCGACGAAGATCTCGGCGTACAGCCCCTCGCCGTTCCCGTGGTCCAGGATGGAATCCTCGTACGCATACCGCGTGGCCACCTCGGGACAGCCGGGCGCCAGACAGGCCCAGATTTCCGATCGGATATAGGAGCCGCAGCTGTCCTTGAAGCAGTTTTCGTATGCCGAGCACAGCGGCGCGGGCAGCCCGGCGCGCATGTGCGTCTTGGAAATGCCGTATTCGGCCCAGTGCGGGGTCAGAAAGCTCAGATAATACTCGGCGAGCACCCGCGCGTCGATGTCGATGCCCTTTTCCTCGAGCGCCAGCAGCCACAGCAGCTGGATATCCAAATCGTCGTTGGGCAGCGGCTCGCCCCGGAGATCCTGCTGGTAAAAGGTCACGTCGTTAAGCTGCCGCTTCCATTCCATCGGCGCACCCAGCGTCCCGCCGATGTTTTTGCCCATCCAGCAGCCGAGTACCCTCTCGCGATAATCGTCCGTATGTAGGATCATAGCGGTTTCCCCTCTTTCAGCGAATCCAGCGCCTCGCGGCCGGCCACCACGATGGCGGCCACGTCGCCGGCGTCCAGCTGCACCTCGCAGGCAAGGCCGCCTTCGGCCGCCGTCAGCGGCAGCTCACGCCCGGCCACCATGTCCCAGGCGGCCGCATCGGCCGGCACGGCCGGTGCCTCGATGCGCAGCCGCCCCGTGTAAGCCTCGTCCCCCGTGTTCATCGCGGTATACAGCGCCATGCCGCGGCCCAGGCAGCCGAACCGCTCGGTCAGCATGGAGGCTGCGGGCTCAAACGCGGCGCGGGTCACCGGCCGCCAGCCCAGATGGTCGGCGAGCACCACGGGCGGCAGGTATTTCCGGAACAGATACCGGCACGCCTCATAGTCGTCCCGCGGCACCCGGTAGCCGATGATGTTCGCAAAGAGGCCGTATAGCAGGCTGTCCTTCATCACCTGCTCCTTTTCGGCCAGGCCGGTTTCCTTGGGCCCCAGCTTGGGCAGATCGTTGGTGAGCAGCAGGCACCACGGCTTGCGGTAGGCCATGGTGCGGCGCAGCCGCTGAATCCAGAGATCGTGGCCCCAGCGGGGGCCCACCTCGCTGCCCGGTACGTCCACCAGATGGGTGTAGCACACCGCCCCTTTTTCGGGAAAGACCGAGTTGGCCAGGATCAGCTTATCCTGCGCGCGCATCTGGTCGTGGATGGCCTTGGCATACTCGTACTGGGTGAAGGCGACGGGCAGCACCGGCGTCTTGTCGTCGTCCCACAGCAGGGGATAGGGGGAATAGGCGAAATGCTCCTGCCGGTAGTTGTACCAGTTGTCATAGCCCCAGGTCATGTTGTCGATGTATACGCCGCCGAGCTCCGCGCCCTCCTCCTTGGCCTGGCGCTCCGCCTTTTTCACGTTCTGCATCTGCAGGCGGTAGAGGTTCCAGCCCGGGATGGAGGGGCTGTGGTTGGTGATGAAGGCGACGGTGGGGCCGTACGCATGCCAGCCCAGCGTCCGATATTTGTGCTCTTTGGTGTGGATGGCCGAATTGGCGATGGCCTCGGCGAACTGCCCCAGCGTCACGCCGTCAAAATCCTGGTAGGGGGTGGAGGCGTCCGCCCGCTGCAGCTCGGCGAACCGCTCCATGAACTCCTCATAGGTGGGATGGGGATCCTTGGGGCGCTCCTTCCATTCCATCCACACCTCGCCGGGCGCGGTGTACTGGAAGGGCACAATCGAATGGGCGGCGTCGCCAAGATAGGAGCCGGGCGTCTCGTTGAACCGGAAGTGGTAATCCTCCACGTTTTCCAGCCAGGTGTAGTCGTGCTGGAACAGCCAGTTGCCGCCCTCCTTGACGCGGCGGACGAACTGCTCCGGGAACCGATCGTAATAGCCCTGCGCCATGGCACGGAAGCCCCATTCCGGCGCCTCAGGCGCGTACAGCACGAGCGAAAAAGCGCCCCTGTCGGCGATCTGGAGCGTTTTGTCCGACAGCACCATGCGGAACACCACGCCGAGGTAGCCGCCCCCTTCGGCGCCCTCAAAGAAGATCTCGCGGGAGCCGGGCGGATCCATCGGCACGCCGATGGCCAGCGACGCCGTGCCGTCGGTCACCCCGCCGAAGGGGTACAGGCTTACCATCTGATCGAACTGATCCTGGGCGATGTTGGTGGCGTTGGTGTACCGCTCACCGGGGACGATGGGCCGCTTGGTCTCCATGTCGTCCGGCCAGAAAAGCCCCGCCCCCTCCACCGGGAAGCGGCAGGTGACCGCCACAAGGCGGTCGCCGCCGGCGGGATTGTGCAGCGTACCCGCAAGCCTGGCCGTTTCGCCCACCGCGGCAAAGCGCAGCGTTACCTGCAGGCCGTCCGCCTCGCCATCCAGGGTCCAGCCCCGGCCGTCCCGCCGGACGGCGCCGCACACGGGAGTGGTTTTGCCTGTCACCACGTCGGTGATGCAGACCCCGCCCGCGGACAGGGCCGTGTTCTCCCACCGGCCGTGCGCCCGCACCGCCGTGCAGGCACCCGTGGCTGCGTCAAAGGCCAGCTCCAGCCGGGCGGCTGTATCGGTTACTACCATAATATTCGGAACCTCCTTCTCATAATATGGATAATATACTAGGTGCATCATAGCACGCCTCTTTCGGTAAAGTCAATCGAAGGTTGTCGCTTTAGCCAGTATATGATAGTTTTTGTTTGCCGCCGAAAAAGCGGCGGCGATGTACGGCGGCCGGACGGGCAAAAAAATATGACGTTTAGGCTACGGGACATGCAGTACTGAAGGGGAATCGGGAGCGGATGCCGCCCATTTTCCGGCCCTGTACCGCCGGTGGAAAACAGAATTTCATTTCCTGGCTATCTATCGGCAGATTCCTTGTATTCCCGGTTTGGTTGTGCTAGGATAAAAACGACATATTAGATAATGCTGCAGACGTTGTGGATGGATTTGTAGGCATAATGCCGGCGGCGTTATCGGAGGCCGTAAGCTGTGTAAACCCGAAAAAAAGAAGAGGGAGAGGATATTGGTGAAAACACGTGCATGGAAACTGCGCAAACCGGTGGCGCTCGTAGCGCTTCTGAGCCTGCTGCTGGCCCTGTTCAGCGTCGGCTATCTGCCGGGTACGGCGGCCGAGGAGGGGGAGCAGGTCTTCATCAAGGCGCCCAACGGCCTGTATTGGGGCGTGGAGTACAGCGAGGCCGAAGGGCGGGACGTCATATCGACCAAGACGGTGTTTCCCACCGTGGCAGACAATGCCTTTACCATTCTGCGGGAAGGCGACATGGTCGCCCTGCGCACCCCGGCGGGCGACACGTATGTGAGCCCGGCCTATCCCTGCGAGGCAGGGATCGATCCCCTTCCCTGGGGCGGGTTTGAGCTGCAGGAGCAGGACGATGGGACAACTGCACTGTACAATGCGCGGGAGGGCGGCTTTTACCTCATGACGGAGGGGGAAACGGACGCCCGGCCTGAGGGCGGCCGGCTGACGCTCAGCGCGGCCGCGGGCGGCGTCACCGAGCTGAACAAAATGCAGATCATCCCGGTGGCCGAGTATCGGCCTACCCGGGATAAGGTGTATATCAAAACGACGGACGGCAAGTATTGGAAGGCCGACGAACTGAACAACAACCTGGTGCTCAGCGACAGCAAGCCATCGCTGGAAACCGGCGGCTTTGAAATTGTGGAGTGGCCGGACCGCACCTCCGCCACCGGCACGCCGGTGGCGATCCTCACCCCGCTGGGAGAATATATCTGGGTGAACTTTCCCTGCAAGCTCGACGGATCGGATCAGATTGGCATCCCGGGGACCGAGGGTTCCTGGAGCCAGCTGGACATGCGCACACAGCCCGACGGCACGGTGGTATTTTACAGCAGCGCGCGCGGCGCCTATTACCTCACCGCGGTCAGCAGTGCGATGGAGGTGGCACTGAGCGACGAGTCGGCCGGTCTCAGTGACGCCAACAAGTTCACCCTCGAGCCGGCGCTGGAGCTTGCGTCGCGCAAGGTCTATATTAAATCCCCTGGCGGCCATTTCTGGGGCGTCAACGCGGACGGTGCCATCGTGGCCGAAACGGTGTTCCCCACCGAGGAGCAGAACGCCTTCACCATTGCCGAGCATATCAGTGAGGTGGCGCCCTCCGGCGTGGCGGTGTCCATTGAGGTGCCTGGCGGCGGCCGGTATGTATCCCCGGCCTATCCCTGCGTCGCGGGCGAGGATGCCCTGCCGTGGAACGGTTTTGAAATGCGTCCGCAGGCGGACGGCACCTATGTGTTTTTCAGCTTCCGCGAGGCAGAGGTCGAAACCCAGCAGGGCTATAACATTAGTCAGTTCAAAAATGAAGTGTCCCTGAGCGCGGGCATTAGCGGGCTGACCGATCTGAATAAGTTCCGCGTCTACGACGTGGAGGATTTCGATCCCGCGCAGGATAAGGTGTTCATCAAAGCTTCCGACGGACGGTATTTCGGCGTGACCGACGCCGATCCGGATCCGATCGTGACCGCCGATACGGTCGAACCCACCCTGTCGGCCAACGGCTTTGAGATCGTTCGCTGGCCGAACGCGTCTTCCTCCACCGGCACGCCGGTGGCTATCCTGACGCCGACCGGCGGGTATATTTGGGTGAATTTCCCCTGCGGGGCCAACGGCGCCCACGAATTCGGCGCGGCGGAATACCCCGGCTCGTGGAATGCCTGGGACATGCGCGAGCAGGACGACGGTACCGTGGCCTTCTTCAGCGCCAACCGCGATGCGGCCGGCTATTTCCTGTCCCATGAACAGGGCCAATCCTGGCTGACGGGCGGCGCCGACGGCGTGGGGGCTGCCAACAAATTCACCCTGGAGCCGGCCGCGGGCGAAGTGGAGCCGCCCGTGGACGACGATCGGGTGTATATCCAGGCGGCCAGCGGCAAATTCTGGAGCGTCAGCGGCAGCGGCCTTGTTGCCACCACCACCGAACCCACGCCGGAGCGCAACGGCTTCCGTATCGTGGAGGGAACCAACGAAATGGGCGACGTGGTGGACATTGAGACGCCCGACGGGCAGCACGTCGTGCCTACCTACCCGGTGAGCCTGAGCCCAAATGCGTTTGAATTCAACGGCTTCCGCATGGAGGAACAGGATGACGGCACCGTCACCTTCTACAGTTTCCGTGACAACGGCCATCACATTTCGATGGACGGGGATACGGTTTCCATGAACGATCAGGTGACCAATATCACCGCGTCCAAGAAGTTCAAGATCATCCCCATCGACGAATACGTCCCCGGCGGTGAGGAGACGGTGCCGGACACCAACGCCTATATCAAGGCGGCCAACGGCAAATACCTGCGCGTCGACGAGAACAACCTGCTGATTGCCGACGTGGAGACGCCCACGGAGGATCATCTCTTCCAGATCGTGGACAGCTACCGCACCGACGGAAGCGGACGGACCATCTACGGCCTGCGCTGGCTGGCCAACGGGCAGTACCTGATGCTGGAAAATGCGCCGAACCATGTGGTGACGCACGGCACCGCCCTGGAGGGCTGGTGCGAAACCATCCTGATCGAGCAGGAGGACGGCCGGTATTTGATCAGCATGCGCAGCAATTTCCTCGGCGTGCCCGGCAGCGATAACTATGTCTATGGCTATTATGCCGCGGCAGACGAAACCTGCGTGTTCGAAATCGAAATGCAGGCGCCGGCTATCACCACCGATTACGACGACAAAAGCGATCAGTGGAACAGTGCCGCCGCTATCGACATCACGGTGACGGTGGAAGATGCGACGGGCGCGGGCATCGGCGAGGTGTCCTATAAGGTGAACGGCGGCGTGAAGCAGCCCGTCACCCTGGACGCGGACGGCCGGTTTGTGCTCACCGTGCCCGAAGGAGACGGCACCTTCCGCATTGCCGTCACCGCCGTGGACAACAACGGCGCGACTTCCATCAAGAATCTGATCGTTAAACGGGACACGGTACGCCCGACCATGAGTGCCGTGGACACCGGCAGCTATATCCCCGGTGAGTGGACCAAAGATCGCGTGACCCTTTCCGCCTCTCTGGGGACTCAGGGGGCCAGCGGCGCGCAGATCTATTACGCGGTGGGCGACGGCGAATTTGCCGAGATGAACGGTACCCTGTCGGTGCAGACCGATACCAATACCACCTATCGGTTTAAGGCGGTCAGCGGCAGCGGCCTTGAGAGCGAGGAGCAGACGGTGGAGATCAAGGTGGACGGCAACGCCCCCGTCAGCGCCATCCAGGTCAAGGATAACTTCTGGCGCACCCTGCTGCATTATATCACCTTCGGCGTCTTCTTCAACGACACGGTGGACGTGTCTATCACGGCCGAGGACGCGTTCAGCGGCGTGCAATCGGTTGAATATATCCGCACCGATAAGGAACTGACCGACGAGGAACTGGACGCGGCAGAGTGGACCCCGTACACCGCCGCATGGAAAGAGGAGCCGAATACTTCCTTTATCCTGTACGCCCGGGTGACCGACCAGGTGGGCAACCAGGCGATCCTCAGTACGGAGGGCATTGTGCTGTACACCGATTCCACCGTGGAGCAGGATACCTATTACCTCGACGGCAAAACGGCCGGCGACCTGCCGATTAAGCTGTCTCTCAACGGCAACACCCTGACGGAAGTCCGCAACGGTGAGGAAGCGCTGGTGGAAAATCAGGATTACACCTTTGACGGGGAAACCGTGACGGTGAAGCAGGCGTATCTGGCTGCGCAGGAAAACGAATGGCTGGTGCTCGACTTCATCATGAGCGCGGGCGAGGATCTGCGGGTGAGCATCTTCTTTGAGAAGGAAACGCCCGGCGGCACTCAGCCGACCGATCCGTCGAATCCAACCACGCCGCCGACCAGCGGAGAGGGAGAGCCGGACGGCGGATCGCCCGGGACGGGTTCGTCTGCTCCGGCTGCGGTGTTGATGCTGGCCGGCCTGTCGGTTGTGGGCCTGCTGGCTGCCCGGCGCAGAAGGCAATCCGTGCAGTAAGGACACGAAAGCCCCCGGTTTCGGCCGGGGGCTTTGGCTGTTGCTGGTACTGCATGGCGGGGAAGCGGGAAACCGCCGGCAGAACCGTCCGACGGGACCGCCGGGATTCCCCGCGCCAGGGTTCGCTTACGGCGAGCGTGGATTATCACTCAACTGCGGCCGGCAACGGTCCGATGTACCGGGAGCGGGCAGCAAAAAAGCGGACCGCATCCGCGATCCGCTTTTTACTGTTTGGCTGTCCTTTTAAACGGCCGGTGCTTCCACCAGCAGGGAGAGCAGCTTTCCCTTGTGCCGCGGCGGCGTGAGCAGCATGTCGTCGAGCAGCTGCTGCATCTGGTCGGGCGGCATCTTTTCGATGAGATAGGCATCCCGCCCGCCTTCCGCCTCTTCCATATGGGTGAGACCGTTCCCGTCGACGTGAATCCACCCCGGTGGGCTTTTCGCAAAATAACCGTCCATCCCCTTCGCCGCATACAGTGCCGTGAGCAGATCCCAAGATTCCCGCCCGCCGTCGCTGTGCACCGCATCGCGGTGCACAGCATAGCAAAACCGCACGGGGTTGTCGATGTCGCCCTGATCGAGCAGAGGCTTTCCTACGATGACACGGCTACCTAATTCGAAGCCGCAGTACACAATGGGCACCGGACAGTGATCCGCCACATACTGCGCGCTTTCGATGTCACAGCGCAGGTTGTATTCCGCGTGCAGGTGATACGCGACGGGATCCTCGCCCCCCGGCGTGAAAAAGCAGCCGCCCATGATGACGATCTCGCCCACCTTGCGGCGTACCAGCTCGGTGCCATCCAGCGGGGAAAACGCATCGGGCGCCGAACGCAGCAGCCGTGCGGCGTTGCGCATCTGCCCGGTGAGCAGAAGGGTCGCCGACTTATCCGGGACGTCCTGCAGCACCCGCCGCATCACATGCAGCGCATCGGGCACCGGCCCGTCGGTATACGGGCCGGGGAAGCATCGTCCGGTTTTTCCGGCGTAAATATCATATTCCGGTCCTCCGAGAAAGGCGTCCCCTTTGAGAGCACCGATGGGGATATCCGGCCGGCCGTAATACCGGTTGATGGCGTCGATACAGGCGGCCCCATATGGCGTGGTGGTGGTATGGGTCACGGCAATGAGAGCGACCTCCTGCTTGTCCGCCAGAGTATGAAGAACCGCCATCGCCCCGGCATCGTCGCAGTCACACCCGATGTCCGTATCCAGTAGAATCCGTTTGCTTCCCATGTGGTGTTCACCTCTTCTCCTGTTCTTTATTATACTGAAAGAAAATATTATATAGTGGCTCAGTTGCAAATGGAGCGAAACGGAAATTCTGCGTTTAAAGCGGGGAAAAGGCCCCCATTTGGGTTCGCATTCCGGCTATTTGAAAAAATGTATCATATACTGGCTGAATGTTTTAATGCTAATTGACACCATAAAACAAACATGGTAGTATTTTGTTCAGGAAAAAATATAATAGTTTTGCAAAGACATCGATGAATATTGTATATTTCAACTTGACAAAGGAAGTAAATGGATCTCGAAAACAGTTAGAGAAGGGAGAACAAGACATGAGACTGACCAGAACGGCGGCCGCGGTGACCGCCATCGGCGCGAGTCTGCTTTTGACGGCGGCCTCCGCCGGACTGCCGGCTTTCGCCCAGACGGAAACGGGCGGACAGACCTACGAGTATCTGGAAATGTTCGAGCCCATTTTTTACGAAGGGCTGGAGGGGGCCTCCACGATTGCCAATGCGGCTGTTTCGGGCGCCAAGCTGTCCTTCCCCTGGGTGGGGGTGGAAGAGGATCACTACGTCGCAGTGAACACCGACGAAGTGATTACGGGCGAGCGCAGCCTGGTGATGGATTACGACGGCAACAGCGCGGTGATGAACACGGTGGGGCCGATGACCGCCCCCCTGAAGTTCCTGCAGGAGAAATACTACATATTCAACTTCAGCTTCAAGGTACTGAAGCCGCTGCCCGCCGGCTTCAAGATGGAGATCCACTCCATGACCTGGACCTCTTCGCCCAACTATTTCTTTACCGCGGTGATCCAGTATGACGCGGCGGGCCGGCTGACCATAGACTGTCCCCTGAACGACTCCAACAAGGAGATCTACAAAGGGGCCGACGGCCAGCCTCTTGCCGAGCCCCAAACGGCGATCAAGGATTTGGGCGGCGGCCTGTATAACGTCGCGGTGATTTTCCAGGGGGCCAAATCGGCCGACGATCAGGAGAACATGTTCCTGCGCCTGGCGGTCACGGGAGAAAGCAAGCTGTCCTTCGACGATTTTGCCTTTTATGCCGGCATGCCCACCGACCTGGCGGGCAACTTCGTGCGGCGCACCGAAGAGGCTGACTACCTGGAAAGCTTTGAAAAGGCGGAGGGCGTGACGGCCGGCGGCATCACCGGTACCCAGATCACCTCCCCGGGCGGCGACATGACCGATCAGTTTGCCCTCACCGGATCGGCGGCCAGCGTCATCGACGGCAAAAAGTCCCTGCTGTTCAGCAATCTGGAGACCGAAGCAGTGGAAAAGCTGGCCTTCGGCAATACCCAGGATTCCTTCCTCATGCAGGAAGGCGAAGGGTATAAGGCGGTGCTGCAGATGCTGCCGTCCTCCGCACCGGAGGGCGCCTTCCTCAAGCTGCACGGCCGCGGGGCGGACGGTGCTCTGCTGTTCACCGCCGCCTTTACCCACAGCGGCGGCGAATGGACGGCCGCCGTGACCAAAACGGACGCCTATCCCTACGACCTGCCCGAAGCGGCCATCGAGCCGTACGGAAGCAAGGGGTATAACCTCGGCGTGGGCTTCACCGGCGTGGCGGGCACCTACCTGACCGTGGAATTGTCCGGGCGCACCACCATGTCCCTCGACGGCCTCGGCGTATACCGGGCGCTTGTGGGCGAATGCGTCCAACGGTATTTCCCGGTGGTCCGGCACACGATCCGGGTGTCCGGCGGCAAGAACGGCAGGGTGAGCCCTGTGGGCGCCACCGAAGTGGAAAAGGGAAAGGATTTCACCCTCACCATCACGCCGGAGGAGGGCTATGAGTTGGATGCCCTGCTCCTGGACGGCGTCAAGCAGGAAGTGTATACCCAGCAGTACACGCTCAGCGAAGTGGATGCCGACCACACCATCGAGGTGTCCTTCAAACGCAAACAGTATGCCGTCCAGGTGGAGGCCGGCGAAAACGGCGCCATCTACCCGAACAAGGACGTCACCGTCCCCCATGGCGGCAAGCTGACCCTTTTCGTTTCCCCGAATCCGGGATACAGGCTGGATACCCTGTTTGTCAACGGGGAGCAGATGACCATCGAGGGACAGACCCTGGTGGTGGAGAACGTCACCGACAAGGTGACGGTATACGCCACCTTCCGCGAAGGCGAAGCCGTTCCCGGCAACCCGACCAGCCCGGACGGCACCGATCCTTCGGAACCGGATAATCCCGGAACGGGCGCATCCTGGCCCGCAGCCTCGGCGGGGTTCCTGCTGCTTTCGGCGGGCACGGCGGCGCTGTTTTATCGCAAACGGTCCTGACACCCGCGTAAACTGACGAAAGGAATGAGAGTGTATATGAAAACCATGCGGAAACTGGCGGCGCCGCTGCTGACCGGCCTGCTGACCCTGGCCATCGGCTTTTCCATGGCGGCCGCGGCGGCTCCTCCGGAGACCCCTTTTGCAAGCGAAGATTTGGAGGGTGCGACCGGCAACTTCATACTCGTGCGCGATCACGACCGTATTCCCGATACCCTTGAGGGCGCGGAGACCTTTGCCTTCCCCTATGAAGGCGGCGATAAGCAGCTCAAAATTGCCAGGAAGAGCGACAGTGCCACCAAGGATTACGTCATCGAGGGGGATCAGTCGCTGTATTTCACCAACGTGGGGGAGAACGCGGCGGCTGCCATTGAACCTCTTATCACTAAGGGAAACGTGGGTACCCCCCTCAATTTCCAGCCCAGCAAGGTATACGTCGCCCGCTTCCTGTTCAAAGAAATCCATACCATTGCAGGCACTTCGACGCTGAATGTGAACGTGCGCACCTGGAGCTGGGAAGACGAACAGCAATGGGTCAACTTTGAGATAAAGCCCAAGTCCTCCGGTGGTTTTACGGCAAAGAAAATCAGCGGCGGCGGACCCTATGACAAAATTGTGATCCAGCAGGTGGAAGAGGATGTCTACGAGGTGGCGATGCGCTTCTCCGGGCTGCAGCCTTCGGCGGATCAGTACTGCTATCTGTTCTGGCAGCTGAATGGACAGGGCGGCGTTTCCATCGACGGCTTTAAAGCATACGAGAGCAAGGAGAATCCCAACAAATTCTTTGAGCGCGCCGCCTACGGCGCCGATGAGCCGGATGATACGACCAAGGCGCCCGAAGATAATAAGACGACGGCGCCCACCAAAGCACCCGGCGGCGACAATACCACGGCGCCCACCAAAGCGCCTGGCGGCGACAATACCACGGCGCCCACCAAAGCGCCTGGCGGTGACAATACCACGGCGCCCACCGAAGCCCAGCCGGGTGATTCCACCGCCGATCCGACCGCCACGGGCGAAACGGACCTGACCGAAGCGCCGACCACGGCAACCACGCAGGACGGCACCGCGCCCTCCGCCGATGCGACCGATCCGGTGGACGGCCCGCCGCAGGAGGGCCGCGGCTTGTCCGGCCTGGCGCTCGGCATATTGGTGGCCGCGATTGTCGTGGTGATCGGCTGCGGCGCAGCCGTTGCGGCGTTCCTGATTATTAAGAAGAAAAAATCCGACGTTTGACGGGGGAGGGAAATCCGCATGAAACAAAGGAAGGCGCACCGTTTATCCCGGCCGCTGCAGCTGCTCGTGTGCGGGCTGCTTTTGGTCGGCATGGTCCCCTCTATCGCGCCCCGGGTATCGGCGGCGCCCGCGCTGGTCGGCGAAGGGCTGAGCCTTGAGCTGGCCGCCGACACCGGCAAGATAACCGCTGTCAAGCTGGGCGGCAAGGATTACACGGCGCCGACGCAGGGCGGCTTCATCATCACCGACGCGGCCAACGACAAGGTTTATCCGGTCAGCCTGGCCCTCAGCGGCAGCGGCGATACCTTCCGGCAGTCCGGCATGGTGGGGGACAGCGGCCTGGAACTGACCGTTACTTACCAGCAGCAGGACGGCGTCGTCCACATCGACGGCACCGTGCGCGACACCACCGGCACCGATCGGCTCGTGCAGCTGGAATACTGGCTGCCGGTGCGCGCCGAGGGCATGAGCTGGCATTACGACATCGATACATCACGGGAAATGCGCCAGGGCAGTTCTTACGTCAACAGCACCAACGTGGTGTCGGGCAACCCGATGAACACCTATCCCTGGGCGGCCATTTCGGACGGAACGGCGGCGCTGGCGGTGGGTATCCCCATGGACCCGCCCCTGTCCTCCCTGACCACCTACGACTATACCGGCACCAACCAGAATATGGTGGTGCGCTTTAACCTGGGCGTTTCGCCCAAGACGACCAAGTTCAAGTCCAAGGCCGATTTCGGCTTTGTGCTCTACGCCCCCGAGGTGCCGGAAACCAAGTGGGCGTTCCGCAGCGCGGCCCAGGCGTATTACGACATGTATCCGGAATACTTTGAGGTGCGCGGCAAGGCGGGCAACTGGCTGTTCCAGCACGATTACTACAACCTGGAAGGCAAGGAGGATTTCGCCTTCGCTTACAATGAAACACCGGGCAGCTACATCGGCGACGAGCAGAACGGCGTCATCTCGCTGCAGTATACCGCGCCGGCCGAGTTCTTTATCGACTGGCCCGGCCGGCAGCAGGAGCCGGAGGCCACCATGGAGGAAAAGGTGGCGCATCTCGATTCGCTGACCAAATCCACCAAGCCGTATGCCCCCGGCACGAGCTATTACGGCATGACCGAGGGGGATGTGTTCACCCGCATCCGCAATTCGCTGACCAGGGGCCTGGACGGCCAGTACGAGTTCCACAGCTGGTTCGCGTGGGGCGTCGGCTGGACGGCCACCACCAACCAGGATCCCGATATCCCGGGCAGCGCCTATGAGGTCATGATGAAATCGGTGGAGAACGCCCAGAAAACCGCCGCCAGCCAGGGCTCCAAGCTGGCCGGCGTCTACATCGACAACCTGTCGGGCGGCTATACCCTCAATTACAACGAAGATCATTTCGCCTATACCGATTACCCGCTGATGTGGGACGAAAACAAAAAGCTCGGCATCGCCAACATGACCACCACCTATGAATACGCCAAAAGGGTGCACGATGACGCGGTGAAAAACGGCATGTATGTGCTGGGCAACACGGTGTTCCCTGAAAGCAAGGGCGCGGCGAAATTCGTGCATCTGCAGGACATGGTCGGCAGTGAGGTGGGCGACGACTGGGGCTGGGACAACGCGATCCAGAAGCTGCGCCGCACCCTGATTTACCGCAAGGGCTGGGCGCTGCTGACCACCAACGATCAGGGCGTGCCCAGCGACAACGCCGTCAAAGAAGAAATCATCAAGTCCAGTATGGTGTACGGCCTGTACGCTAACCTGATGGGCTACCGGGTGGACAGCTCGGCGTGGGAATCCTGCCGGTACCTGTTCCGGCGGTACACCCCCATTATCCAGCTGGCCGATACACTGGGCTGGGTGCCGGTGACCTACGCGACCTATGCCGACGTGTCCGACGCCGTCATCGAGCGGTATGGGGATTTCAGCAAGGACGCCATCCTGCTCACCATGCAGAACAACGAGCCGGACGATGTGCTGTCCTCCCCCGTGACGGTGGATCTGAACAAGATGGGCCTGGAGTCCTACAAATGGGATTACCTGATGGCCTACGATCTGCTTAACAACGAAATCGTGCCCGTACAGGTGAATCAAGAGGCCGGCACCCTCACCTATACCAAGGAGATCGATCCCGGCGACGTGGCGGCGATTATGGTGGGTTCGGTGGACGCTGTTTGGGCCCACCTGGGCGAGCGGGCGTCGAGCGACCTCGTGCGCATCGCCGAGGGCCTGACCAACGTGCCCAAGACCATTAAGAAATACCGTGAACCCCTGCCCGACGGCTGGAGCGCGCTGTCCGAGGATATGAAGGACGTCATTCGATACGCGGGTGCGTCGGCCGATACGCTGTTTGAAAACGGCGCCGCCCTGCTGGCCGGTCTGGACAAGGTGAGCGACGACGTCACCACCGTGTATCTGCAGCTGGAAAGCGTCAAGCAGTCCTTTGATATCAACGTGCAGATGACCAGCGACACCCTGCTGGCGATTTTCACCGGCATGTTCTCCGATCCTTCCAAGCTGCCCGCCTCCTTCCCGGGCGGCGGATCCGTCGAGAAGCCGACCACCGGCACCAATCCCGCCGCCACCAATCCGACGAGCACCAGCCCCACCGGCGGGAACTCCACCGGCACGGCCGCCACCACCCGCCCGACGCGGCAGACCGGCGGCACCACCGGGGAAACCGAGGACACCCTACCCACCGAGACAACGGGCGAATCCACCGCCCCCACCACCCCGACGAGCGGGGAGAACGGTACCACCACCGGCGCACAGAACGCCTCCGATGTACCCGCACAGGGACCCGGCGATTCCTCCACGCTGTCCACGATTTTAATCGGCGTATGCGTGGGCGTTATGATTCTCGTGCTCGGCGGCACGGCGGCATTCCTGATTGTGCAGCTGCGCAAAAAGAAACAGGCGTAAAAGGGAGGCTGACAGCATGTGGAAAAGAGGCTTATCCGTCCTGATGGCGGTGCTGCTGGCGGCGGGCATGGGGTCCGCGCTGGCAGGATGCAAGAAAAAAAGCGGCGGCGGGGATGACGGTCCCCCCACCGACCTGAAGGGCACCGTCATCCGCAGCTATACCTGGGGCGACGAGGCCACCGAGGAGGATAAAAAGCGCGACGCGTATATCGAGGAAAAGACGGGCGCCACCATCGAATATACCAAAATCGCCTACGGCAACATGGACATGAAATACGTGCTCGATGTGTCGGCGGGCAACGCGCCCGATCTCGTCTACCTGACCGACGAGCGGTTCCCCCGCTACACCATCAAGGGGCTGACCCAGCCGCTGAACGATTACGCGGACGCATTTTTCGGCGCGGACGATCCCTGGTGGAAGCTGGTGCAGGAAAAGAGCGACTACGTCTGGCAGGGCAAGATTTACGGCGGTTCCACCGGGGCCCAGCCCTATTACCTGTGGTACAACAAGACCATGTTCGAGGAAAACGACGTCAAGACCCCGCTCGAGTATTACAACGAGGGCGAATGGGACTGGGAAGCGCTGAGTACCATCGGCAACCAGCTGGTTGCCGACACCGACAAGGACGGCAAGATCGACCGCTGGGCGCTTTCCACCTGGAAGATCGACAACCTCATCATCGGCAACGACGGCAATTTCTTTGAGTTTACGCCTGATTCGCTCCGGCTGACCATGGAGGATCAGAAGGTGGTCAACGCCCTCGAGTACATACAGAAATCCGCCTTTACCGAGAAGTGGTATACCTTTGACGGCGACTGGTTCAACGGCTTCAAGAACGGGTCCATCGCCATGATTCTCGAAACCACCTGGGTGCGCCACGCGCTGGGCGACGACGTGAAATTCGAAATCGATTTTGTCCCCTCGCCGCTGGGCCCCGACAATACCTCGGGCGCGCGGCAGGGCTTCGGCACCGCCTCGGGCATCTGCACCAACGCCCAGAACCCGTACGGCGCCCTGGCCTATATGAAATACGGCTGGGAATACGGGAATCAGCGTCCCTACCGCGAGTCGGAATACGCCTCCCTGTACACCGAGGAGCAGCTCGACCGGCTGGAGGAGTACGACAAGCTGGACTATAAGGTCAGCTTCCTGTACGGCGTGGGCGCCATGTCCAGCAAGGCGAACCTCTTCTATGAGGACATCATCGAAAACGGCATGCCGGTGGCCACCGCCATCGCCACCCATAAGGACACCTGGCAGTACGAGATCAACGTCACCCTGTCGGACATCAAGCTGCCCGAGGTGCTGCCCTTCACCGCACCGCCCAAGCTGGATTTCGAGGACGATGCCTATAAGGACGAAATTATCTTCACCGACACGGAGGGCAATCTGACCGGCATTGCGGAACCGGAAATCACCGACGAGAGCGGGGTGGCCATCGACGGCAAGTCGGTGCGCTTCACCATCGAGGAAGGCGAGCCCTATCAGCTGTTCCGCTTTGCGGACAAATACACCTTCCCGGCGTATCATACCTATACCATCAAGTTCGATTACCGGGCGCTGAAGGACATGGGCGAGGAAGGCCGCCTGATGGTCGCCCTGTGCCCGAAGGACAGCACCGTTGTCGGTCCCCATACCGCCTTTGTTACGCTGACCGGCGTGGAGGCCGGGGACAGCGGCACCTTTGAAGGGGATATCGACGTGTATGAGTACCCCGAGGGCTATACGCTCGCGGTGGTAGGCGTCGATACCGGCGATATCGTCCTTGACAACTTCGAGGTCATCGACAAGACGCAATCCTGAAACCAGACGGCACACACGGGCGGTTTTCATCCGATACCAGGAGGCGAGGGCAAATGAAGCAGGATACGACATACGGGACAGGCGCCGCGGTGCGCCGTCCCCTTCGCCGGCCGGATGCGGGCCGCCCGTGGGGCAGCCGGACAGGCAAAAACGGCATACAGGGATATCGGGCGGCGCTGCGGCGGGCCGCGGCCGGCGCAATGGCGCTGGCCCTCCTCGCCGCCGGCCCTCTGGTTCCCACAACAGCGGCGGCGTCCGCCGGGGTGGATTCTGCCCCCGCGGATGCCGCCTCGCCGGCCGCCTCCGCGGGAACGGAGACCGCCCGGACGGAATCCGCCGCCACCGCGGCGGCAGCCGATTTCGCCGCCTATCAGGCGGCCCACGATGCGGCCCCCTGGGCCGCCGAGCCGCTGACCCTTGGCGCCGGGCAGGTCACCGCCTACACCGGCGGGGAGGGGAACGTGACCCATGAAGGCCGCGCGGGCGCCTACCGGCTTGAAACGGGGCAGGCGATCACCTGGACCTTCGAGGTGCCGGCCGACGGTAAATACGGGCTGGAGCTCGACTACTGCCCGCTGCCGGGCCGGGGGGCGGATATTGTGCTGTCCGTGGCCGTGGACGGGGCGATCCCCTTTACCGAGGCAGAAAACGCGGTGCTGACCCGCTGCTGGCGGGATGCCGGCCCCATCACCCGGGACGCCGGCGGCAACGATATCCTGCCCGCCCAGGAGGAAGCGTTTGTCTGGATGACCCGCGCGCTGCGCGACACCTCCGCGTATACCGATACCCCCTTTTATCTGTACATGACCGCCGGCACCCATACCCTGACCCTCACCGCCGTCACCGAGGCGGCCGCCGTGGGGGAACTGCGGCTCACCGGCGAGGAGGAGCCCCCCGCCTACGCGGCGTATGCCGCCGGCGCGGACGAGGCGCTGGCCGCCGGGGTGGCGGACGCCTATATCCCGGTGGAGGCGGAAACGCCCGCCGGCAAATCCCACGCCATGATTTACGCCACGAGCGATTATACCTCCCCCGCCACCAGTCCCGCCGATCCGGTGAAGATCCGGCTCAACACGCTGGGGCAGACGGGATGGAAATACGCCGGGCAGTGGGTTTCCTGGACGGTGCACACCGAAAAGGCGGGGTATTACCGCCTGAGCTTCAAATACCGTCAGAATTTCATCCGCGGCTTCGCTGTTTCGCGGCGCCTGACCATCAACGGCGAGGTGCCCTTCCGCGAAGCGGAAAAGCTGACCTTCGCCTATAACAGCGATTTCGATACCCTCACCCTGGGCGACGAGCGCAACGGGGATTACCTCTTCTACCTGAAGGAAGGGGACAACACCATCACCATGGAGGTGGTGCTCGGCGACATCGGCGAGGTGCTGGTGGAGGCGAACCGCATCGTATACGAGCTCAACGCCCGGTACCGCGAGATCATCATGATCACCGGGCAGGATCCCGACGCCCTGCGGGATTATTACCTCGACAGGGAGCTGCCTGACCTGCTTCCCGCCTTTGAAAAGCAGGCCGCCGCCCTGCGCGCCTGCGTGGATACGCTCGAGGCGCAGAGCTTTTCGGGCAGCCAGGCCGCCCTCTTCGACCAGGTGGCCTATCAACTGGAAACCTTTGTCAAAAAGCCGGAAACCATTCCGAAGCAGCTGGCCAGCTTCCGCAACAACCTGAGCGCGCTGGCCTCCGCCGTGCTGGAATTCAAGGAGCAGCCGCTGGAGCTGGATTACCTGATCGCCTCGGGACGGGACGCGGCGCTGCCCGCGAGCCGGGCGGGCTTTTTCGCCTCCGCCTGGTTCCAGCTGCGCGCCTTCGCCGGCTCCTTTTTCGAAGACTACAACGCCGTGGGCGTGTCCGCCGGCGGGGGAGAGCCCCTGCGGGTGTGGGCCAACGGCGATACCACCGGCCGTGAGCAGCTCGCCGTGCTCAAGCGGCTGATAGACAACGAATTCACCCCCGAAACCGGCACCCCGGTGCAGCTCAGCCTGGTCAGCGGCGGGCAGATCATGACCCAGGCCATTCTGGCCGGCGCCGGGCCCGACGTGGCGATTTTCGCCGACGAGGCGACGCCCATCAACCTGTCCATGCGCGGTGCGCTGGAGGATTTGTCCGCCTATCCGGGCTATGAGGAGCTGACCGACTGGTTTTACCCCTCCGCCTTTACGCCGTACGAATACGAGGGCGGGATATACGCCCTGCCCGAAACCCAGCTGTACAACATGCTCTTTTACCGCACCGATGTGTTCGAGGAGCTGCAGCTGACCGCCCCCGCCTCGTGGGACGACTTTTTCGTGGTATCCTCCACCCTGCAGAAGAACCATCTGGACATCGGCATTCCGGAGGATATCAAGATTTTTGAATCGCTGGTGCTGCAGAACGGCGGCGAATTCTTCGCCCCGGGCAACGTGCGCACCGGCTTCGACAGCCAGGAGGCGCTCACCGCCTTCACCCTGTGGACCTCCTTTTATAAGGATTACAGCTACCCGGTGAGCTTTGATGCATACAGCCGGTTCCGCACGGGGGAAATGCCGGTGGTCATCATGCCCTTCAACTTTTACAGCACGCTGACCGTGGCGGCGCCCGAGCTGCGCGGCAAATGGGCGATGGCGCCCCTGCCCGGCACGGTGGACGCGGAGGGCAACCTCAACCGCACCGAAAGCTGCACCGGCACGGGGGCGCTCCTGCTCGCCGACACGGCGCCGGCGCTCAAGCAGACCGGCTTCGATTTTATCAAATGGTGGGTGTCCCCCTCGGTGCAGGCGGCCTATGGCAACGGGGTGGAGGCGCAGATGGGCGCGGGCGCCCGGTACGCCACCGCCAACCGGGAGGCCTTCCCGCTGCTGCCCTGGACGCTGGAGGAGCAGGCGCTGCTCTCTGCTCAGTGGGAGGCGGTGCAGGACGTGCCGGTCATCCCGGGCAACTATGACGTGGTCCGCAATCTCAACAACGCGTTCCGCCGGGTGGTGTATTACCAGGAAAACCCGCGGGAAACGCTGGGCCGCTACAACAACATGATCAACAAGGAAATCCGGCGCAAGCGGCTCGAATACGGGCTGCCGGTGGACTAGCGGAAAGGGAGGCGCGCACATGAAAACAGGCAAACCCCAGGGATCGTCCTCCTTCCGTATCCATATGCGCAATCTGCGCCGCAACCGCACCAGCTACCTGATGCTGCTGCCCTACGCGTCGGTGTTCGTGCTGTTCATCCTGGTGCCGGTGTTTATGTCGGTCTATTTCAGCTTCACCAGCTTCAATATGGTGCAGACGCCCAAGTTCGTGGGCCTCGACAACTTCGTGCGGCTCTTTGTGGACGACGAGGTGTTCACCACCGCCCTGTCCAACACCCTGCTGCTCGCGGTGGTGACGGGGCCGGCGGGCTACCTGCTTTCCTTCGCGCTCGCCTGGTTCATCAACGAGCTGGGGCCGCGTATCCGCTGGCTGCCCACGCTGGTGTTTTACGCCCCGTCGCTGGCGGGCAACGTGTATTTCATCTGGAAATTTATCTTCGCCAACGATTCCTACGGCTTTATCAACAGTGTGCTGATGCGCTTCGGCTTTATCGACGGGCCGATTTACTGGCTGACCGACCCGCAGTACGGGCTGCTGGTGGTGGCGGTGGTGGTGCTGTGGATGAGCACCGGCACCGGCTTCCTCACCTTCATCGCGGGCCTGCAGTCGCTCAATACCGAGCTGTTCGAGGCGGGCGCGCTCGACGGCGTGCGCAACCGCTGGCAGGAGCTGTGGCACATCACGCTGCCCCAGCTCAAGCCGCAGCTGCTGCTCGGCGCGGTGTTCACCATTTCGGGATCCTTCGCCATCGGCGCGCAGGCGTCCGAGCTCACCGGCCTGCCCAGCACCGATTACAGCACCCACACCGTGCTGCTGCACATCATCGACACCGGCTTCACCAAAAACGAGATGGGCTACGCCTGCGCGGTGCAGCTGGTGCTGTTCGCCCTGATGCTCGTCACCTGGTACGCCATCAACAAGGCGATGAGCCGCTGGTCGGCCGAATGAGCCGCCAATTTTACGAGAAAGGGAGGGCATGACCGCCATGCGCCTGCTGAAATCCAAACGGGTGAACCGGTCCATTGCCGGCAATATCGGGATCTTTTTGGTGGTCGGCCTGCTGGGCATCGTCTTCCTCTTCCCGCTCATCTATGTGTGCGTCAACGCCTTTAAGCCGCTCAACGAGCTGTTCATCTACCCGCCGCAGTTCTATGTAGAAAACCCCACGTGGGAAAACTTCATCGGTCTGTTCCGGCTGGTGGGCATGCTGCGGGTGCCCTTCCTGCGGTATGTGTTCAACAGCGTGTTCGTCACGGTGGCGGGCACGGCGGTGTATATCCTCGTCGCCTCGCTGGCGGCCTATCCCCTCGCCAAGCACAACTTCGGCGGCAAGGCGCTGGCGGTCAACATCGTCGTGTGGGCGATGCTGTTCCGGCCCGAGGTGCTGCAGGTGCCGCAGTATCTGATCGTGGAAAAGCTGGGCTGGCTCAACAGCTATCTGGCCATCATCGTGCCGGCGCTGGCCTCTTCGATGGGCGTGTTTCTGATGCGGCAGTTTCTCGTGGCCATGATCCCCGACGCGCTGCTCGAGGCGGCGAAGATCGACGGCTGTTCCGAATGGCGGAGCTTCTGGAGCATCGCGATGCCCATCGCCAAGCCCGCCTGGATGACGCTGGTGCTCTTCACCTTCCAGAGCATGTGGAACAACAACGGCGCCCAGTTCATCTACGAGGAAAAGATGAAGGTGCTGCCCGTGGTGCTGTCCCAGCTGTCCGGCGCCGGCGTCGCGCGGCAGGGCGTGGCCTCGGCGGTGGCCCTTTTCCTGCTGCTGCCCACGCTGATCGTCTTTGTGGTGAGCCAGTCCTCGGTCATCGAAACCATGTCCCATTCGGGTCTGAAATAAAGCGGGAAAGGCGGCGGGCGTTATGAAAAAGGGAATCCGGATACTGGCGCTGGCGGCCTGCCTGTGCGGCTTGCTGGCCATGGGCGCGGCGGCGGTGGAAGCGCCGTACAGCGGCTATACCTATAACTATTACGGCAAAAGCGTGCCCGCCCCGCTGGCTTATGTGCCGGGCGATACCCTGTACGGGGAGGATCTCGGCGTGGAGGGCGGCCTGCGGGATGCGCGGGATCTGCTTGTCAGCGGCGAGAGCATCTATATCGCCGACACGGGCCATAACCGGGTGTTGCAGCTGGACAAAAACTACCGGCTGGTGCGCACCATCACCGAGGTGACCTCCCCCACCGGCAAGGTCACGGCGCTCAGCGAGCCGTCCGGCGTCTTCGTCAAGGACGGGCTTGTCTACATCGCCGACACCAAGAACAACCGCATCATCGCGGTGGATGAAGGGGGCCGCATCGTGCGCACCCTCAAGAAGCCCAACAGCACCCTGATCCCCAAAGGGGTCGATTTTCTGCCCACGCGGGTGCTCGTGGACTACGGCGACAACGTGTACGTCATCTGCTCGGGGTATTACCAGGGCTTTGTCGCCTATAACGCGGCGGATGAGTTCACCGGCTTTTACGGCGGCAACGAGGTGCAGCTGAGCGTGTCGATGCTGTCGATGCAGTTCTGGAAGAGCATCTTCAGCAAGGAGCAGCGCGAAAGCCTCCAGCGGGCGGTGCCGGTGGAATATTCGGGCGCCCACATCGTGGGGGATTTCATCTATACCTGTTCCAAAATGACCCAGAACTCCACCGGCGAGATTCAAAAGCTCAACCCCCTGGGCGTCAACATTCTGACCCCGACCTCCTCGGTGGGGTATGACAACACAAACTTCGGCGACATCGAGACGGTCACCTACCGGCAGAGCACCACCGACAACAATTTCGTGGATATCCACGTGGATGAAAACGACATCATCGCCGTGCTGGATCAGGAGCGGGGCCGGGCCTTTTTGTACGACCAGGAATGCAATTTCCTGGGCACCTTCGGGGTGACGGGCAGCCAGAAGGGCACCATGAAAACCCCCTCCGCCATCGACAAGATGGGGGACACCTACCTGGTGCTGGACGCGGCCAAAAACTGCGTGCACACCTTCCACAAGAGCGAATACATGGTGCAGATCGAACAGGGGCTGCGCTATTATTCCCAGGGGCTGTACGCCGAATCGGTGGAGCCCTGGCGCAACGCCCTGCAGTACAACAGCCAGTGCATGCTCGCCTATATCAGTATCGGCAAGGCGTATATGCAGGAAAACGATTACCAGACGGCCATGGAATATTACCGCAAGGGCCAGGACCGCGCCGGGTATTCCCGGGCGCTGCGGGAATACCGCAAGCAGGTGATGAGCCGGTATTTCCTGGTGTTTGTGCTGGGCGCCGTGGCGGTGGTGATCCTGCTTAAGGTGATCCTCGGCCGGGTGCTGCGCGCGCTGGGCGTCAAGCGGGTCAAGCGGAGCATCTCCTTCAACTGACGACGATACAGGCACCGGGTCCGCCCCCGCAGCGGCGCGGCCCGGGGGAAGCCATCCGAACTTGGCGGCTGCGGGGAAAGGGGACACCTATGGCGGAAAAAAGCAAAAGGCGCCCGCGCAGCCGGTTCTGGGGGCTGGTGGTCAAAGCGGTGCGGGAATCGGATATGTCCGCCTTCCGCTGGCGCAATCTGGACAAAACCAAAATACTGGTCCCCTTCCGCATGCTGCTGCACCCGGTGGACGCGTGCAGCGACATCAAGTATGAGGGACGCGGATCGCTGGCGCTGGCCAATGGCATGGCCCTGCTCTTCTTTGTGCTCAGCGTGGTCAAGGCGGTTGCCTACGGCTTCATCTTCAACGAGGGATCGGACGCCCCCTTCAACGTCTGGCCGGTGTTTCTGCAGTCGCTGGGCCTGCTGCTGCTCTGGACGCTGTCCTCCTGGTCGCTGAGCACCCTGCTCGACGGGGAAGGCAAGCTGCGCGAAATCTGGACCACCCTGTGCTACTGCACGCTGCCCTATATTCTGCTGATTCCCGTGGCCGTCCTGCTCTCCCATGTGCTGACGGCGGAGGAAAGCTATTTCATCCTGCTGATCGAGGCGGTGATGGGGCTGTGGACGCTGCTGCTGCTGTTCGCCTCCACCATGGTGGTGCAGCAGTACACCGTCAAAAAGACCGTGTTTATCATGCTGCTGAGCGCGGCCGGCATTCTGGCCGTGATGTTCCTGGCGATTCTGTTCTTCAGCCTGTTTCAGCAGCTGTTCATTTTCCTGGACACCGTATACAAAGAATGGATGTTCCGCGGATAACCGCCGGGGAGGAGGCGCCGACATGACCATATCCCGTATACTACGCCCTCTGGCGGCCCTGCTGACGGCGGCTGCCTGCGTGCTGGCGGTTTCCTGCGGCGAGGCGGAGCCGCCGGAGGAAAAGAAGCCCGCCGGCTCTGCCGCCCCGGTGGAGGGGACCCGCATTCCGCTGACCGAGCCGGGGGAGGAGACCCCGCCCGCCCAGCCGGCCGCCTATTGGGAAACGCATCTGCCCGACGGGTTCACCCTGCTTGAGCAGAACGACCGCTTCGGCCTGTATATCGAAACGACCGAGTTCAACCTGGCGCTGCAGGACACGCAGACGGGGCGCATCTGGTATACCTCGCCCCCTTACCGGGAGACGGTGCCCGGCATCACGGGCGCGGGCGGCCTGGCCGCCGGCTCCCACCTGGTCGTCAGCTATTTCAGCGGGGAGGATCAGTCCACCGGCAGCGTCAATTCGCTGGTGGGCGCGGTGCGGCAGAAAACGGTGACCGCCACCAAAATTGAGGGCGGCGTCCGCTTTGACTTCGATTTCAGCCGGGCGAAGGAAGGCTTCCGCATTCCGCTGACCGTCACGCTGACACCCGACGGGCTGACCGCCACGGTGCTGTTCGATGAAATCGAGGAATACACCGAGGTGGAGATCCTCAACATCGATGTGCTGCCCTATTTCGGCGCGGGTACCACCGCGGATACGGGCTGGCTGCTGCTGCCCGACGGGTCGGGCACGGTGGTGGAATTTGGCAGCGGCCGGCAGGGAATGGATGTCTACAGCGCGGAGGTGTACGGGCGGGATCCCGCCCTGACCACCACCCAGCTGGCCACTGTCAGCGAAAAGGCCATGATGCCCCTTTTCGGCCTGCATAAAAACGGGATGTCGCTGCTGGCGGTGGCCGATCAGGGCGGCGGATCCGCCTATGTGAACGCCACGCCCAGCGGCATCGACAACAACGTGCTCAACACCGCCTGGCTTTCCTTTGCTTATCGCAAGGCGGACAACATCGTGCTCGCCGAGGCGACCTGGACCTCCAAGGACGTGCTGGTGACCGCCCCGGTGGTTTCCCGGCAGGCGCAGGTGTCGGTGCAGTACCGGCCCCTGGCCGGCGGGGACCAGCAGTTCACCGGCCTGGCCGCCGCTTACCGCGCCTGGCTCACCGAGGAAAGGGGCCTGCAGCCGGCCGATACGGGCCTGCCCGCCTATCTCACCCTGTACGGGGCGGTCAAGAAGGAGAAATCCTTCCTCGGCATCCCCTATACCAGCCTGGTGCCCCTGACCACCTTTGCGCAGGCGCAGCAGATGGCCGCCGCGCTGGGCGATTTGGGCACACAGGAGCTGCTGATCCGCTACGTCGGGGCGCTGAAGGGCGGCCTGGACGACAGCGTGCCCGCCTCGCTCGCCTTTGAGGGCAAGCTGGGCGGCAATAAGGGCATGCGCGAGCTGCTCGCCGACGGGGCGCTGAAGGGCTACACCGTGTATCCCGACGTGGAGCTGGTCCGCTTCGGCCAGGGGCGTCTCGGCTGGAGCGTGTACAACACCGCCGGCAAAACCCTGACCCGTACCGCCCTGGAGGAGCCGGCCTATAAGCGCAGCGTCTTTTTCGCCGACGACAGCCGGCCCGCCCGCTATCTGCTGGAGCCGACCCGCCTGGCCGAGCTGACCGCCTCGCTGCTGAAGGGGACGGAGGATTTCGCCCTGCCGGGGATTTCGGCCGCTTCGCTGGGCAATGTGGTGTATTCCAGCTACACGGACGGGAAGGAATCGGATAAGGACGCCACGGCCGCCGCCTTTGCCGGCGCGCTCGCCTCGCTGCAGGACGCGTGCGGCACGGTGCTGACCGAAACCGGCTTTGATTTTGCCGCGCTGCAGGCCGACCATATCCTCGGCGTGCCGCTGTCGGACAGCGGGTATGACGTGAGCGCCTACCGGGTGCCCTTTTACCAGATGGTGTTTTCCGGCCTGCGGGGGATGGCGTCGGCGCCGCTCAACCTGTCCTCCAGCTACAACCAGCAGCTGCTGCTGTGCATGGAAACGGGGACCGCGCCGCACTATCTGCTGACCTGGGCCGATTCGGGCGAGCTGACCGGCACCGCGTACGACGCGCTGCTGAGCACCCGGTTCGCCGACTGGAAGGAGAAGGCCGCGCAGGCGTGGGCCGCCTGGCGCGCCGTGTATGAGCCGATCGCCGACCGGACGATAACCGCTTACCGGATGGTGAGCGATACCCTGCGGGTCACCGGCTACGCCGACGGGACGCAGGTATATGTCAACTATGCAGACAGCGCGGCGGCGATCGATGGCCAGACGGTGCCCGCGATGGGCTGCCTGGCGGTGCGGGACGGCCGCGTGATCACCGCCTTTGAAGCCTGACGGGAGGAGGAGACGCAATGAAAACCAAACAGGGCCGATCCTCCATTGCCCGGCGGCGGGCACGCAACGGCTGGCTCTTCATTTCGCCGTTTGTGGTGGGCTTTTTCCTCTTTTTCTTTCAGCCGCTGGTATTGTCCTTCTACTATTCCTTTACCAATATCACCCCCTCCGAGATGGGCTATGATTTTGTATGGACGGGGCTGAGCAATTTCGAGTTTCTCTTTAACCAGGACGTGGAATTCCTCCCCGCCGTGTCCTCCAATCTGCAGACCCTGGTCACCGAGGTGCCGGTCATCACGCTGTTCAGCCTCTTTTTCGCCGTGGTGCTCAACCAGAAATTCCGCGGGCGGACCTTCATGCGGGCGGTGGCGTTTCTGCCCGTCATCATCACGTCGGGCATCGTCATCACCATCCTCAACGAAGACGTGTTCAACACCACCATGCGCCTGGGCAGCATGGGATCCGGCTCGATGTTCACGAGCTCCGGCCTCGCCGCCCTGCTGGAAACCTCCAATCTGCCGACCTTCCTGACCACCTTCATCACGAATGCCGTCACCGGCATCTTCGACATGCTGTGGAAAACGGGGGTGCAGATTTTGATCTTCCTCGCCGCGCTGCAGAGCATTTCCTCCTCGCTGTACGAGGCGGCGCGGGTGGAGGGGGCCACCGCCTGGGAGAGCTTCTGGAAGGTGACCTTCCCCATGATTTCCCCCATGATCCTCGTCAGCGTGATTTACACCATCGTGGATTCCTTTACCAGCTACGACAACCCGGTGATGAAGCTCATCAACCGGGAAGGCGTGTACAACATGCGGTATTCCTACGCCTGCGCCATGAGCTGGATCTTTCTGATCGCGGTGTTCCTGGTCATCGGCGCCGCCTATCTGCTGATCACCAAGCTGCTGGTGCACCGGCACGACCGCTAGGGAGGAGGAACGGGTATGTATAAAAAAATCCTCCTGACCGAGGTCATGGCCAAGGTGTGGAAAGTGTTCCGCTTTTTCCTGCTCATCGGGCTGAGCTTTGTGATCCTGTACCCGCTCATTTACATGCTGTGCCTCTCCTTCCGTCCGCAGGAGGATCTGCTCGACCCCAGCGTGGTCTGGCTGTCCCGCCACTATACGCTGCAGAACTTTGTGGATGCGTGGAACAGCATGCATTACCCCTCCTCCTTTACCACCACGCTGTATATCGGCGTGGGCAGCTCGGTGCTGCAGACGGTATCCTGCTGCCTGGTGGGGTACGGCTTTGCCCGGTTCCGCTTCCGGGGACGCAGCGTGATGTTCGCCCTGGTGCTGCTGACCATCATCGTGCCCACCCAGGTGACCATCATCCCGCTGTATATGATGTTTAAGAACTTCGGTCTGCCCTTCATCGGCCTATGGCTGGAGAATCAGCTGGACATCGTCATGACGGTCAACCTCATCGACAACCCGCTGCTCTTTTATCTGCAGGCGATGCTCGGCGTGGGGCTGCGCTCCGGGCTGTACATCTTCATCCTGCGGCAGTTTTTTTCGGGCCTGCCCGACGAGCTGGAGCAGGCGGCGGAGATCGACGGCTGCAGCGCCTTCGGCACCTTTCTCAAGGTCATGCTGCCCAACGCCGGTCCCATGCTTGTGACGGTGAGCCTCTTTTCGGTGGTGTGGTACTGGACCGACGTGTTCAACACCAGCACCTTTCTGGGCAAGAGCCAGACGCTGGCCGTCGCCCTCTCCTTTTTGCGCACCAATCTCGCCGAAGAGCAGGGAGTCATCAACAATTTTTACGATTCCACCGCCCAGATGCAGGCGGGCTGCCTGCTCTTTGTGCTTCCATTGCTGATTCTCTACGTGGTGATGCAGCGGCACTTCACCGAAGGCGTGGAGCGCAGCGGTATCGTCGGCTAATAAAAAAACGGGTGAAAAGGCATTTTCACCCGTTTTTTAAAAAAGGAGAAATGTTTATGCTGTCCTATCGTCCCGCCCCGTACCACCGCCTGCCGGTAACCGCCTTTTCGCCCCGCGGCTGGCTGCACCGGGTGATCGAGCTGCAGGCGCAGGGCCTGCCCGGCACCCTGGATACGTTGGGCGAGCATTTTCCCCTCGTCGCCGACAGCCGCTGGCTGGGGGGCGAGCACGAGATGAGCCCCGAAACCGAGGACGCCTTTCCCATGTGGTTCAACGGCTTTCTGCCCATGGCGTACCTGCTGCGGGATCCCGCGCTGCTGGAGCGGGCAAACGCGTATATCGACAAGCTGCTTTCCATGCAGGCGGCGGACGGCTGGGCCGGGCCGGTGCCCACCATCAACGCCACCGACGACGAGCGGACGCCCTTTGAGGTGTTCTGCCTGTTTCACCTGTCCAACGCCTTGATCCAGGTGGATGACCCGGAGCGGAACGCCCGGGTGGAGGAGTACCTGTACCGCGCCTACCGCAAGCTGTACGGCTGGCTGGATATCCACTGCCTGCAGCGGTGGTCCCAGATGGTGTGGGCGGGCGCGCTGCATGCCTTGTACTGGCTGTACGAACGCCGGGGCGAGGACTGGATGCTGGAACTGGCGCACCGGATCCGCTGCCGGGCGTTCGATTACAGGGCGTTTTACGCGTACTGGCCCCGGGAAAATCCCACCGCGCCGGGCGACTGGAATTTGCTGAGCCATATCGTCAACAATACCCTGTCGCTGGCGGTGGGGCCCCTTTGCTGGCAGATCACGGGCGACGAAAGCGACCGGGAGCTGGCCGACGTGATGTTCGGCGCCATGAGCCGGGCCCACGGCACGGCGATCGGCCATATCAACGGCGACGAATGCTTTTCGGGTCCCGGCCCGCTGCAGGGGGCGGAGCTCTGCTCGGTGGTGGAGACGATGTACGCCTGCTATGCCAATTTCACCGTCACGGGCGACGGCAAATGGATGGATCGGGCGGAGGCGCTGGCCTTCAATTCCTTCCCCGCCACCGTCAGCCCCGACATGAAAACCCACCAGTACGATCAGCAGGTCAACCAGGTGAACGTGCGGCTGTATACCGACGAAAGCGGGGGACAGATCCGCCATCCCGCCTTCAGCACCAACGACGGGGCCGCCACCCTGTTCGGCTTGGCGCCGTGCTATCCCTGCTGTGCCTTCAATATGGGGCAGGGCTATCCCAAGCTGGCCGCGCATCAGGTGCTGCGCAGCGGGGCGGGCTTCGCCGTGGTGTCCTATGCGCCCACGCGGGTGGATACCGCGGCGGGGGATACCGCGGTGACGCTGGAAATCGCGGGCGATTATCCCTTCCGGGAAACGGTGACGGTCACGGTGACGACCGCCGCGCCGGCCGCCTTTACGCTGGAGCTGCGCATTCCCGCCTGGGCGCAGGGGGCGACGCTGGACGGCGAACCGGTATCCGCCGGCACGCTCCACCCCGTGACCCGCACCTGGGAAGGGACGCAGACGCTGCGCCTGCATCTGCCCATGTCCTATACCTGGATTCCGCGGCCGGACGGCCTGTCGGTGCTGAAACGGGGGCCGCTGGTTTACGCGCTGAAAATCGAGGAGGAATGGAAGCGGGTGGACCGGGATGTGCCCGGATGCCGCTGGTCCCGCGACGATTACGAGGTGGCGCCGCGCAGCCCGTGGAATTTCGGCGTGGCGGATCCGTCCGTGACCTTCACCGAGCACCCCATCGGGGATTTGCCCTGGTCGCCGGACACGCCGCCGATCACCGCCGCCGTCTGGTGCCGGGAAATCGACTGGCCAATGGAAAACGGCATGGCCGCGGCGCAGCCTGCCTCCCGCGAGGGGAGAGGGGAGCCCCGGCAGATGACCTTCATCCCCTACGGCTGCACCAACCTGCGCCTGACCGAGCTGCCGCTGCTGAAATAAAAAGAGGGATTACGATGACAGAAAGAGAACGGTTCCGCCGGCTGTTTCAGGGGGAACCCATTGACCGGCTGCCCGTGTATTTTTTCGGTACCTGGCCGGAAACCAGGCAGCGCTGGGCCAGGGAGGGGCTGGACATTGATCCGGTCCCCGAGTACGGCCCGCAGCTGGAAGGGATGGACACCGACTGGGAAACGGGGCTGTGGGACTGCCACGGTCTGGTGAACGTGCACCCCTGCTACGGCGGCAGCCGGGTCGTGGAGGAGACGGAGGATTCCATTGTCACCGCCTTTGACGCCGGTCTGACGGTGCAGCACGGAAAACGGGGCAGCAGCATCGATCACGTGGTGGAGTACGCCCTGAAGCCCACCCGGGAATCATGGGAAAGGTTTAAGGCCGTCTGCCTGAACACGGACGATCCGGCCCGGTACGCCGCCGGCTGGAGGGAGAAGGCGCGGCAGCTGGCGGGGCGGACGCGGGTGGCGGCCCTGCTGGGCGGCTCGCTGTACGGCTGGCTGCGGGACTGGATGGGGGTGGAGGAGATCTCCTGCCTCATGTACGAGGATCGGGTGCTGCTCCGGGAAATGGTGGAATATGTCGTGGAGCACGTCATCCGCCTGCTGGGGCCGGTGGCCAAGCTGGCCGATTTCGATTTTGTGTATATCTGGGAGGACTGCTGCGGGGCGAACGGGCCGCTGTTTTCCCCGGCCATGTATCGGGACGTGTTTATGGAACCGTGCAAGAGGCTGATCCGCTTTTACAAGGAGATATGCGGCATTCCGCTCGTGCTGGTGGACAGTGACGGCGTGGCCGACGCGCTGGTGCCCGGCTGGCTGGAATCGGGCGTGGATATTCTTTTCCCCATCGAGGTGGGAAAGTGGCAGGGAAGCCCGCAAAAGCTGCGGGAACAGTTCGGGTACGATTTCGGCATGATGGGCGGCGTGGATAAGCACCTACTCACCGCAGAAGAGGGCGTTTTGCGGGCCCATCTGGAATCGCTGGTGCCGGCGGTGAAGGCGGGACGCTATCTGCCGGTACCCGATCACCGCATTCCGCCCGAAGTCAGCCTGGAGGATTTCCGGCGGTATATCCGGCTGTTCGGCGAGGTGTTTAACCGAAGCTGATCCGGGAAGAGCCGGTAAGGCAGAATAACCGAAAAGGGCCGCGGACGGGGTTCCCCCGTCCGCGGCCCTTTGGTTATGGCGTTTGCCTATCGCATAAAGGATGCCAAATTGGTAAAGCCTGTCACAATCCCGCTCGCCAGCCTGTCGCCCAAAATCGAGCAGCCGATGACAAAGGCGACGCCGAGAAT